>Ga0187780_10000871_pt1 | contig 22515 bp, 21 predicted proteins | sample 1015_Q2_SP10_20__FD_132429 | JGI IMG/M metagenome (GOLD analysis project Ga0187780, IMG submission 132429) | Tropical peat soil microbial communities from peatlands in Department of Meta, Colombia - 1015_Q2_SP10_20_MG | ecosystem: Environmental > Terrestrial > Soil > Wetlands > Peat | place... | reverse complement strand
CTGATCGCCATTCTTGTAGAAAGTTTCCGAGCCGCCGGGCGTCAGACCAACGTAGTGGCTGCCCAAAAGGCCGGCCGTGTAGATGGCCGCATCGCTGTCATTGGGAATGCGCCGGTACTTGGGGTTGACCCTGAGGCGCACGACGGCGCGGTAATCACTCATGTCGTAGTCGATCGTCTCCACTCTGCCAATAGTCACGCCACCCATGGAGACCGGCGAGCCGACTTTGAGGCTGCCGACATTGTCAAACTTGGCCCACAGGGTATAGCCGCTGCCGGCCCAGGGGACCTCGCGATTACTGATCTGCAGCACCAGGAAAAACAGCGCTGCGAAACCCAGCATCACGAACAGGCCGGTTCCGAGTTCAATGGAGCGCGTCGGCTTCATCTAGGGCTCCTTCTCTCCGCAGCGCTCACAGGAGCACCGCGGTCACAATGTAGTCGAGCACCAGCACCGCCACCGACGAGGTGACGACGGTGCGGGTGGTGGCGCGGCCGACGCCTTCCGGCGTCGCCTGCGCGACGTAACCCTGGTAAACGGCGATTGCGCTGCAAGCGAGTCCGAATGCGCAGCTCTTCCAGATCCCCTCGCGCACGTAGCGCGAGCGCATCGCGTCCTTGAGCTCGGACCAGAACTGACCCGGGTCGACATGCAGCACGCGCACGGCGATGAGGTACGCGCCGACCAAACCGACCACGCTGAAGATCGCCGCCAGCAACGGCATCGCAATCACGCCGCCGAGCAGGCGCGGCGCGCAGATTCGTTCCATCGGATCGACCGCCATCATCTGCAGCGCCGCCAGTTGATCGGTGGCCTTCATCAGCCCGATCTCGGAGGTCACCGCCGTGCCGGCGCGCCCAGCGAATAACAGCGCTGTCACCACCGGCCCGAGCTCCTTCACCAGTGCCACGGCCGCGACCGCACCGACCTCCTCTTCCGAGCCGAAGCGCTGCAGCAGGTCGACGCCGGTGAGAGCCAGCACCATGCCCACGAACAGGCCGGACAGCATAATGATGACCAGCGACAGCGCGCCGGTGTTGTAGACCTGATTGACTATGAGTCGCGGATGGCGCAGCGCGCTCGGCACGCGCGCGACCAGGCGCCCGGAAAACAGCGTAAACCGGCCCAGATTGGCAAGCAGGAGCGCGCCGTTGTCCCTGAGCTCGCGCGCCAGACTCATACCGGCAACTCCTCGTCGAGCAGCTGGTGCGCGTAGTCCGGCGCCGGGTAGTGGAACGGCACCGGGCCGTCGGCCTGGCCGCCCATGAACTGGCGCACTTCGGGTGCCTGGTTGTTGCGCAGGGCATCCATGCTGCCGGCCGCGACCACGCGTCCGCCGCTGAGAAGGTAGGCGGCGTCGGCCAGCAGCGCAATCTCGCGCACGTCGTGCGATACCACGACGCTCGTGATTCCCAGCAGGTCGTTCAGGCGCCGGATCAGCCGCAGCACCACGCCCAGAGCGATCGGGTCGAGCCCGGCGAACGGCTCGTCGTAGATCAGAAGCTCCGGATCCATGACGATCGCGCGCGCGAGCGCCACGCGCCGGCCCATCCCGCCGGACAGCTGTCCCGGCATCAGGCGCGCGGCACCGCGGAGCCCCACGGCCTGCAGTTTGGTCAGGACCACCCGGGCAATCAGCGGCTCCGGCAGGCGCGTGTGCTCGCGCAGCGGATAGGCGACGTTCTCATAGACGTCCAGGTCGGTCAGCAATGCGCCGTTCTGGAACAGCATGCCCATGCGACGCCTGAGCGCGTACAGCTGCGCGCGCTGCGCGTGGCGCAGGTCAAGGCCGCCGACCACGATGCTGCCGCGGTCGGCGCGCAGCTGGCCGGTGATAAGCCGCAACAGAGTCGTCTTGCCGACGCCGGACGGGCCCATGATCGCGGTGACGGCGCGCGGCGCGATCGTCAGTGCCAGCCCATCAAAAATGGCGCGGCCGTCGACGGCATAGTGCACGTCGTCGAGGCTAACCAGCGGCGCGGCGGATCCGCGGTCCGGATCCGCAGAATTCGGGGCGGTCACGGGGCGGATATTCTGTTGCTAGGCCGCCTGGCGTTCCAGCGATGCTTCGTAGTGACCTGCGGTCGCGAGCCCATTGAGTTTGGCGCGTTTGATGAACTCGCGCTGGCCTCCGGCGACGTTGCCGGGCTGGCCTTTCCAGGTTTCGAGCGCGGTATGCTGCAGCGCGCGGCCGTAGGAGAACGAGAGCCGCCACGGCAATGCCGGCTGGCGGTTCAGCAGATCCAGGTGCAGCGTTGCGTCCGACTCGCTTTGTCCACCGGACAGGAAGGCGATGCCGGGGACCGCGGGCGGCACGTGGCGCTTGAGGCAGGCCAGCGTCTCGGTCGCGACTCGCTCCGGTGGCGCCTGCACCGGGCACTTCTTCCCGCTGATGACCATGTTGGGCTTGAGCACCATGCCCGGCAGATAGATGCGGTGAGCGGCCAGCGCCATGAATACGGTCTGCAGCACCTGATCGGTGACTTCCGCGCAGCGCTCAATCGTGTGGGCGCCATCCATCAGCACTTCCGGCTCGACGATCGGCACGATGTCCGCGGCCTGGCACAGCCCGGCATAACGGGCCAGGGCCTCGGCGTTGGCCGCGATGCAAGTCAGGGTCGGAATCCCCTCGCCGATGTCGATCACGCCGCGCCACTTGGCGAAGCGCGCGCCGAGCTGGCGGTATTCCGCGAGCCGCGCGCCGAGTCCGTCCAAGCCTTCGGTAATCAGCTCGCCTTTGAATCCGGGTAACGGTTGCGTGCCCTTGTCCACCTTGATTCCGGGCAGGATTCCGAGACGAGTGAGCAGCGCCGGGAATGGCTCACCGGCGCCACTCGACTGGCGGATGGTCTCGTCGTACATGATGACGCCGGAGATCGAATCCGCGGCGCCCGGGGCGGTGAACAGAAGCTCGCGATAACGCCGACGGCTGTCGGCGGTCGACTCGAGCTTGATGGCGTCGAAGCGCTTCTTGATCGTGTTGGTGCTCTCGTCAGCCGCCAGGATCCCCTTTCCAGGCGCCACCATTGCGCGCGCGTTGCGCTCGAGCTCGGTCAAATTCATGCGCCGCTCCTGCTATTTTGCTGTTTCCATTTCGACTATGGCGTCGCCGGGGAGTGCCCGGGACAATTTAGAAGTATAGCCAGCGCGCCTCGTCACTTGGGTTTCCTGACCGCGCTGGCCTAAAGCCCCCGCCAGTCTCGCAATTGCCGCGCATTAACCACGTACGCGCCGCCCTCGCTACGGCTGGTCCGAGAGCCCTAATTGGACTAAAATAGTCCTCAATCCACTGGGCGGAGTCCCGCATGCTGAGGATCAGCAAACTCACTGACTACGCAACCGTCGTGCTCGCCTGTCTGGCGGATGCGCCGGCCGAACGCCACTCGGCGGCGGATGTAGCCTCCCGGACGGGAGTGGCGCCGCCAACAGTTGCTAAGTTGCTGAAAGAACTACATAAATCAGGTCTGGTGCGCTCGACCCGCGGCGCGCGAGGTGGCTATGCGCTCGCCCGGCCCGCGGCCTCGATCAGTGCCGCGGAGATCATCGATGCGGTCGAGGGACCCGTCGGCCTGACCGAATGCTCGAGTCATCCCGGGCAATGTGAGATCGAGGGGTCCTGCCGGGTTGGCGGTGCCTGGCAGCGGGTCAATGACGCGATCCGCTATGCGCTGGGCGAGGTGAAGCTCACCCAACTCACCGGCGCCGACGCGCGCCCCATCCGGGCACCGAATCTGCGCGGGCACCTCGAGGTGCCGGTGATCTGGCGCGGTCGCGTCTGAGCGCGCACGCGGAGTCCCCCATGGCCAGCAAGGCGCCCGACCTCGAATCGCTCATCAAGCAGGGTTACCGGCACGGTTTCGTCACCGATATCGAGGCCGACACCGTGCCGCCCGGTCTCGATGAGTCGGTGATCACGTTCATCTCGCGCAAGAAGGGCGAGCCGCAGTTTCTACTCGACTGGCGACTACGTGCCTACCGGCACTGGCTGACGATGCGCGAGCCGCATTGGGCGCACATCCAATATCCGCCGATCGACTACCAGGCGATCTCCTATTTCTCGGCGCCGAAGGCTCGCGCCGATGCCCCCAAGAATCTTGCGGAGGTCGATCCCAAGCTGCTCGCAACCTACGACAAGCTGGGCGTACCACTCCACGAGCGCGCGCGGCTCGCGGGCGTTGCCGTCGATGCGGTATTCGACAGTGTGTCGGTCGCGACCACATTCAAGGCACGGCTTGCCGAGGCCGGTGTCCTGTTTTGTTCCTTCTCCGACGCCGTGCGCGACTATCCGGCGCTCGTCGAACAGTATTTGGGCAGCGTGGTTCCCTACACGGACAACTTCTACGCGACGCTCAATTCCGCAGCGTTTACCGATGGCTCGTTCGTGTACGTGCCTAAGGGCGTCCGCTGCCCGATGGAACTCTCGACCTATTTTCGTATTAATGCCGCCAAGACCGGACAGTTCGAGCGCACGCTGATCATCGCGGACGACGGGGCGTATGTCAGTTACCTGGAAGGCTGCCTCCCCAGTTGGGAAGAAGTCTCCTACGGCGATGAAATGCGCTCAATCCGCGACGTGGCGCTGCACGACTACGTCCTCAACCATCGTGGCGAGGAGGCCGAAGTCGCGAAGATCATGCGGCGTCGCTACTCCGGCGACATGGTCGAGATCACTCCGCGCAGCACTGGTAACCGTTTCCATGTGACGCCGGAGCACCCGGTATTGGCGATTCGGCGTGCGAGTGTCGGCAAAGGGTCGCGGGGTCCGAATCGATGGTGCGACCTAGACCCGACGCGTCTCGAGAATGCCGAGCCGGAATACCTCCCGGCCGGCGAGCTCGTACCGGGCGATCTGCTGGTGTTTCCGATCAACAAGGTTGAGCGCGACGATTCTACTTTGAGCGACGACTTCCTGCGCTTGCTCGGTTACTACATCGCTGAAGGATGCACCACGAAATTCAATGGCTATGACGTCGTGGAGTGGTGTCTGGGAGATCACGAGCCGGATCTCGCCGATGAGATCGCGGGTCTCGTCGAGCGCTGCATCGGAAAACGCCCGTGTCGGTGGCGCGACAGGAAGAAGCACGGTCTGTACGTAGCCGTGTATTCGCGCGCGCTCTGCGAGCTGCTTGAACGTCATGGTGGCAAATTCGCGCACGGCAAGCGCTTCAGCAAGGCGGTCATGGATCTCCCGTCCGATCGCCAGAAACTCGCAGTCGATGCGTACTACCGCGGTGATGGCAGCATCGGTCGCTATGGCTCTGTGACGGGCATTCGCTGCGTTACCGTCTCCCGCACCCTGGCGTTCCAGCTCCAGGAAATGCTCGCGCGCCGTGGAGTCTTTGCGTACTTGAACATCTGGGAAGCGTCAGATGAGAGGATGAAGGACGGCCGCGTTATTCATCACAGTACGCGCTACGCCCTGTATTACTCGGCCAAGACGCGCGGCCGCCGTGCGATCAGGCGTGACGGATACTTTCTGCTTCCGGTCCGCGCCATCCAACGGCAGCCGTACCAGGGCTACGTCTATAACTTTGAGACGGCGGATCAGCCTCACTCGTACCTCGTGAAAGGCTTCGCCGTTCACAACTGCACGGCGCCGCAGCGCGACGAAAACCAGCTGCACGCCGCGGTCGTCGAGCTGATCGCGCTGGACGACGCCTACATTAAGTATTCGACCGTTCAGAACTGGTACCCGGGTGACGAGAACGGCGTCGGCGGCATCTACAACTTCGTCACCAAGCGCGGCGAATGCCGGGGCCGCAACTCGCACATCTCCTGGACCCAAGTGGAAACCGGCTCGGCGATCACCTGGAAATACCCGAGCTGCATTCTCAAGGGCGATGGTGCGATCGGCGAGTTCTATTCGGTGGCGGTCACCAATCACCACCAGCAGGCCGATACCGGCACCAAGATGATTCACATCGGGCGCAACACCCGCAGTTCGATCGTCGCCAAGGGCATCTCGGCCGGCCAGGCGCAGTCGAGCTACCGCGGCCTGGTGCAGGTGCTGCCGGGCGCCGAAGGTGCCCGCAACTACACCCAGTGCGACTCGCTGCTAATGGGCGCGCGCTGCGGTGCCCACACCTTCCCCTACGTCGAGGTCCGCAACCCGAGCGCGGTCGTCGAGCATGAGGCGACCACCTCGAAGATCGGCGAAGACCAGCTCTTCTACCTTCAAAGCCGCGGCATTTCCGAAGAGGACGCGGTCAACATGATCGTCAGCGGGTTCTGCAAGGCGGTGTTCAAGGAGCTGCCGATGGAGTTCGCGGTCGAAGCTCAGAACCTGCTCGCGGTCAGCCTCGAAGGCGCCGTGGGCTGAGGCTTGCGCATGAACTCCGATACTCCGCTGCTCGAAATCCAGGACCTGGCGGTCAGCGTCCAGGAGAGGCCGATCCTGAACGGGCTGAACCTGACGGTCCGGCGCGGTGAAGTGCACGCCATCATGGGCCCGAACGGCTCAGGCAAGAGCACGCTCGCGCAGGTGCTGGCGGGACGCGCGGACTACACGGTGACGCGCGGCCGTGTGCTGTATCAGGGGCAGGACCTGCTCGGCCTGCCGGCCGAAGAGCGCTCGCGCCGCGGCGTGTTCCTGGGATTCCAGTACCCGGTGGAGATTCCGGGCGTTAACAACGTCTACCTGCTGAAAGCGGCACTCAACGCGGCGCGCCGCCAGCGCGGCCTGCCCGAAGTCGACGCTTTCGATTTTCTGCAGCTGGTACGCGCCAAGATGCAGCTGATGCAGATGGACGAGAGCTTCCTGAGCCGGGGCGTCAACGAGGGTTTCTCGGGTGGTGAGAAGAAGCGCAACGAGATCCTGCAGATGCTGGTGCTCGAGCCGACGCTGGCAGTGCTCGATGAGACCGACTCCGGTCTCGACATCGATGCCATGCGCGTGGTCGCCGACGGCGTCAACAGCCTGCGCGGTCCCGATCGCGCGCTGGTGCTCGTGACCCACTACCAGAGACTCCTCGATTACGTGGTTCCTGATCACGTGCACGTGCTCCTGGGCGGGCGGATCCTGCGCTCCGGGGATCGCTCGCTCGCCGTCGAGCTTGAGCGGCGCGGCTACGACTGGGTACGATCGGAGGTCGTGGCGGCATGAGCGCTGTCGTTGCCGACCCGTCCTTCCTCGCGCACCTGGCACCGGCATTAAAGGGCCTGCCGGACAGTGGTGGGCGCGAGCGTGCGCTGGCAACGCTGGTTGAGCTGGGATTGCCGACCCCGCGCGATGACGCGTTCAAGTACACGGATCTGCGTCTGCTGCAGGGTCGCGAGCTCGCACCGGCTCCGCCGCGGCCGGTCGCGATTGCGGCGCTCGAGCAGGCTGAGGGCAAGGCGCGCGACGCTGTCTCGGGCCCTAGGCTCGTGATCGTTGACGGCCGGCGCGTGCCCGTGCTGAGCCAGGTATTGCCCGAGGGCATTACGGTCGCGCCGATCTCGCCCGCGAGCGCGCGACTTCCGGGATCGGGCGTTGAGGAGCGCCTGCGGCTCCTGGCCTCGGCCTGTGCCACCGATGGCAGTCGTATCACCGTCGCTGCGGGCGTCGTCATCGACGATCCGCTGCGCGTGATTTACGCCAGCACTGGTGGCGGCAGTTATCCCTGGCTCGAGCTCGAGCTGGGATCGGGCAGCTCGCTCACGCTATTCGAAGAGCACGTGACGCTGGGCGATGCGGCTGCCACTACCCTCGCGGTCCTCGATTTGACGCTGGCGGCCGGTGCCTCGCTGCGCCATCACCGCTTAAAGCGCGCATCGCCAACGGCGGTCGTGCTCGAGGAGCAGCGCGCGGAGCTGGCCGGGGACGCCCGGTACCACCACTACGACTACGGCTTCGGTGGTCAGCTGTGCCGGACGGACCTGCGCGTCAGGCTTGCCGGCCAGGGCGCCGACACCGAACTGCGCGGACTGTTTCTCGCCGATGGCCATCGCCAGATCCACACCCGCGTGGTGGTCGATCACCTGGTTCCACACACGCGGTCCGATCAGCTCTACCGCGGCGTGGCGGTTGACCGCGGGCGCGCCAGCTACGACGGCAAGGTGATCGTGCACGCAGGCGCCGCCAAGACGGTGTCGAGGCAATCGAGCCGCAACCTTCTGCTCGCGCCCCAGGCGCGCATCGATGTCCGGCCGCAGCTGGAGATCTATGCGGACGACGTGCAGTGCAGCCACGGGGCCACGACCGGACAGCTCGATCAAAACATGCTGTTCTATCTGTTATCACGCGGCCTCGACCCGACGGCCGCGCGCGGCCTGCTGACCTATGCATTCGCCGGTGATGTGCTGCGCGAGGTTGAGCTCCCGGGGCTCAAGCGCCTGCTCGGTGAGCTGGTGCTGGGCGCCCTGCCCGATGCCGCCCTGATCCGGGAGTTTGTGTGAGACCCAAAGTCGCTGTTGCCGCGGACGGGATGACCCTGGACGTCGAGCGCGTGCGCGCGGACTTCCCGATCCTCGCGCAGCGCATCAACGGCTACCCGCTCGCGTACCTGGACAACGGCGCATCCGCGCAGCGGCCGCTCGCTGTGATCGACGCCGAGCGGCGTTACGCCGAGGAATGCCACGCCAATATCCATCGCGGCGTCCACACCCTTTCGCAGCGCGCGACCGCCGCATTTGAGGGCGCCCGCGAGCGAGTACGCGGCTTTCTGAATGCGCGCTCGACGCGCGAGATCATCTTCCTGCGCGGCACGACCGAGGCCATCAACCTCGTAGCGAACAGCTTCGCCCGGCCGCGACTTAAGCCGGGCGACGAGATTCTCATCACCTGGCTCGAGCACCACGCCAACATCGTGCCCTGGCAGATGATCTGTGCGCAGACCGGTGCGCAGCTCAAAGTGGCACCGATCGACGCACGCGGTGAACTGGATCTCGAGGCGTTCGCGAGCCTGTTGGGTCCCAAGACGCGACTGGCCGCGTTCGCGCATGTCTCGAATGCGCTGGGCACCGTGCTACCGGTGCGCGAATGCATTGCACTCGCGAGGCGTCGGGGCGTGCCGGTACTGATCGACGGGGCACAGGCCGCGCCGCACATGCGGGTCGACGTCCAGGAGCTCGACTGCGACTTCTATGCGTTCTCGGGCCACAAGCTCTACGGGCCCACGGGCATCGGTGTGCTGTACGGCCGCGAGGCGCTGCTCGACTCCATGCCGCCCTGGCAGGGCGGCGGCGACATGATCCTGTCCGTCTCCTTCGCCGGCACTACCTACAACCAGTTGCCGTTCAAGTTCGAGGCCGGCACGCCGCACATCAGCGGTGCGGTCGGGCTGGCGGCGGCGATCGACTACCTGGATGGCATCGGGCTCGAGCGCATCGCGCGCTGGGAGCACGAACTCGTCTCCTACGCGACCGCGCGGCTGTCGCGCTGCGAAGGGGTGCGCTTGATCGGCGAGGCGCGCGAGCGGGCCGGGCTCGTGTCGTTCGTGGTCGATCGGGTGCACGCGCATGATCTCGGCACCATCCTCGACCAACAGGGCATAGCCATCCGCACCGGGCACCACTGCGCGATGCCGGTGATGGAATTCATGGGGGTGCCGGCCACCGCCCGCGCCTCGTTCGCCTTCTACAACACCATGGCCGAGATCGACCGGCTGGTCGCGGGTGTCGCGGCGGCGCGCGAGCTGTTCGGGTGAGACCGTGAACCTGAAGGAGCTCTATCGCGACGTGATCCTCGACCACAACCGGACACCGAGGAACTTTGGCACCCTGCCGCCGCCGGCCCGGACCGCCGAAGGCCACAACCCGTTGTGCGGCGATCGTCTGGCGCTGTACGTGGACGTGGACCAGGATCGCATCCGCGATCTGAAGTTCGAGGGTCAGGGCTGTGCCATCTCCATGGCTTCGGCCTCGCTCATGACCGAGGCCGTCAAGGGCCGCACGCGCGCCGAGGCCGAGCAGCTGATCGACGCCGTGCACGAGCTGCTCACGCGAGTCGACCGCGCCCCGGGCGCCGATCTCGGCAAGCTGGCGGCGCTGTCCGGCGTTCAGGAATTCCCCGCGCGGGTGAAGTGCGCGAGCCTGAGCTGGCACACGCTCAAGGCGGCGCTGGATGCGCCCGCCGGCACCTCGGTCTCGACGGAATAGCGCCATGCGCCGCCACGACAGCGATCCGATCGTCGTCGGCCGCGACGTGGCCGCGACGCTGATTCCCGCCGGCATCGAAGTCCGCCTGCGCACCGGCAGCGTCGGCTATCTCACTCAGGCACTGGGCGGAAGCTTCACCGTGTACGTCGAAGGCAACCTCTTTCGCATCGCCGGCGAGGATGCCGACGCCATCGGCCAGGAGCCGCCGCCGCGCCTGTCCCTCCCGCCGGATGCGGGCGATAAGGACGTGGAGGAACTCATCTGGAGCCAGCTCAAGACCTGCTTCGATCCTGAGATTCCGATTAACATTGTCGACCTCGGGCTTATCTACTCCTGTGACCTCAGCAGGCGTGAGGACGGCACGCGCAAGGTCGCCGTGCGTATGACGCTGACGGCGCCCGGCTGCGGCATGGGCGAGGTGCTGGTGCAGGACGTGCGGGAGAAGGTTTTGATGGTGCCGACAGTCACGGAAGCGGACGTCGAGCTGGTTTTCGATCCGCCGTGGAGCCGCGACATGATGTCGGAAGCGGCCCGCCTGCAAACCGGGATGATGTGACCGGCGTACGCTGGATCGACGTGGCGGCGGCCGATGACGTGCCGCGCGATGACCACCGTGTCTACGTGGTCGGCGGGCGCGCAGTCGCCGTCTACGATATCGCCGGCGAACTGTTCGCCATCGAAGACGTGTGCACGCACGACGGCTCGCCGCTCGCCAGCGGCCTGGTTGAGGATCACGAGGTCATCTGCCCGCGGCACGGCGCGCGTTTCTCGCTGCGCACAGGGGACGCGCTCGGACCGCCCGCGTATGAAGCGGTCGCGACCTTCCCGGTGCGCCGCGCCGAAGGCCGGCTCTGGCTCGGCACCGACTGAACTGCGATGCGACAGCTCACGCTCGTCCGCCACGCCAAGGCGCAGGTTGCGCGACCGGATCAGTCGGACTTCGATCGCGCGCTGAGCGCCCGCGGCAAAGCGGAAGCGACCGCGATGGCGGCACGCGCCCGGGATCTCGACCTGGTTCCGGACTTCCTGATCTCGAGTCCGGCGGTGCGCGCGCTCGCCACGGCACGGGCCTTCGCCCGTGCGTTTCGCATTCCCATGCCGCACGTGCACCGCGAGGAGCGCGTGTACCTGGCCGGGGCGGACGCACTCATGGCAGTCGTGCACCGCGTGCCGCGGCACTGCCACCACGTGCTCCTGGTCGGACACAACCCGGGTTTGTCCGAGTTCGCCGCGCGTCTGGCCGATGACGAGTACCTGGCCGATCTTCCGACCTGTGCGCTGTGCAGCCTGCAGCTTCACTGCGACAGCTGGGCCTCGGCCGGATGGCGCCACGCCGAGCGCGTGCTTTACGACTGGCCCGACAGTCTCACGGAGGAGTGGTAAGTGTCGAATCGCACCATCAAGATCGATGCCCGGCTCTACGACTACATCGTGAAGGTTTCGGTGCGCGAGCCGCCGCTGCTCGCGCGCCTGCGCGCCGAGACCGCGAAGATGCGCGAGCACAACATGCAGATTGCGCCCGACCAGGGCCAGTTCATGGGCCTGTTGGTGAGCCTGATCGGCGCCCGCCGTTGTCTCGAGATCGGGACCTTCACCGGCTACTCGTCTCTGGCGGTCGCCCTGGCGCTGCCGCCCGACGGCCGGCTGATCGCGTGCGACGTCAGTGACACCTGGACCGCAATCGCGCGCCGCTACTGGCGTGAGGCGGGCGTTGACGGGCGCATCGAGCTCAGGCTGCAGCCGGCGCTCAAGACTCTGGACGAGCTCCTGGCCGACGGTCAGGCCGGGCGCTTTGATTTCGCCTTCATCGACGCGGACAAGGTCAGCTACGCTGACTACTACGAGCGCGTGCTGTCGCTGTTGCGTCCCGGTGGCCTGCTCGCCGTGGATAACACGCTCTGGAGCGGCAAAGTCGCGGATCCGAAAGCGCGCGATAAGGACACGATCGCGCTCAAGAAATTCAACGCTGCCCGGCACGCCGACGAACGCATCGACCTGAGCCTGGTGCCGATCGGCGACGGGCTGACGCTCGCGCGCAAGCGCTGAATTCAGCTCGCGAGGGACAGCAGCGTCGCGTTGCCGCCGACCGCGGCGGTGTTGATGCTGACGGTCTGCTCGGCGGCGAACCGGTGCAGGTAATAGGGGCCGCCCGCCTTGGGCCCGGTCCCGGATAGCCCGACACCGCCGAACGGCTGAACGCCGACCACCGCGCCGATCATGTTGCGGTTCACGTAGACGTTGCCAACCCGTGCCCGGCTGCGCACGCGCGCGACGGTGCCGTCGAGGCGGGTGTGGATGCCGAGCGTGAGCCCGTAGCCGGTGGCATTCACTGCATCGACCAGTGCCTCGAGATCGCGGGCGCGATAGCGCAGCACGTGCAGGATCGGGCCGAACACCTCGCGCTTGAGCACGCTCAGTTCCTCAATCTCGACCGCGAGCGGCGCACAGAAGGTGCCGCGCTCGAGGCCGGCGGGCAGCCGCACGCGATGGTGCCAGGGAGCGCCCTGAATGATGGCTGCCGCATGGCGCTCGAGGCCCTCGAGCGCCGGCTGATCGATAACCGGGCCGACGTCGGTCGCGAGCAGGCCCGGATCGCCGATCACCAGCTCGTCCATGGCGCCGGCGAGCATTTGCAGCACCCGTGGCGCAATCTCCTCCTGCAGGCACAGCACGCGCAGCGCCGAGCAGCGCTGGCCGGCGCTGTTGAACGCCGAGGCCAGCGTGTCGCTCACCACCTGCTCGGGCAGCGCCGAGGAATCGACCAGCATCACGTTCTGGCCCCCGGTCTCGGCGATCAGCGCGGCGAGCGGTGCATCGCGCGCGGCCAGGCTCTGTGCAATGAGGCGTGCGGTCTCGGTGGAACCGGTGAATGCGACCCCGGTGACCCGCGGATCCCGGGTCAGGGCACCGCCTATCTCGGCGCCATCGCCCGGCAGGTAGTGGAGGACCTCCGCGGGAATTCCCGCCTCGATCAGGCAGGCGATGGCGCGCGCCGCGGTCAGCGGTGTCTGCTCCGCGGGCTTGGCGAGCACCGAGTTGCCGGCAGCCAATGCTGCTGCCACCTGTCCGGTGAAGATCGCGAGCGGGAAGTTCCACGGGCTGATGCAGGCGAATACGCCTCGGCCGCGCAGGCCGAGCTCGTTGCTCTCTCCCGTCGGGCCCGGCAGCGGTACGGCACGTGCAAAATCCGCACGCGCCCGCTGCGCGTAGTAGCGCAGGAAGTCGACCGCTTCCCGGTGTTCGGACACGCAGTCCGGCAGCGTGCGGCCCGCCTCGCGCACGATGACCGCGATGAACTCGGCGCGCCGCGCCTCCATTACATCCGCTGCGCGCTCGAGGATGGCGGCGCGCTCGCCGGCATCGCGCCGATCCCAGGCGGGGAACGCTTGCGCGGCGATGCCGACGGCCTCGGTGACGTCGCGGGCGCTTGCCAGCGTCACCTCGCCCACCGGCAACGACCGGTCAGCCGGCGAGAACACCGCTGTCGGATTCCCGCGCCGCGTGCTGTCGCCGACCCGTGCGGCTACGCGTGGCAGGCGGGCGGTCGCCACAGCCGCCTCCGTTGCCAAAGCCGCGAGCGCCGCCCCGTCGGCAAGATTGAAGCCCTCGGAGTTGCGGCGCTCGGCACCGTATAAACGACGCGGCAACGGAATGCGCGGGTGCGGCGCGTCCGGCAGGGCCTCCACGAACGCCACCGGGTCGGCGACGATCTCCTCCGGTGGCAGCCGCTCGTCCACGATGCGATTGACGAACGAGGTGTTGGCACCGTTCTCGAGCAGGCGCCGGACCAGATAAGGCAGCAGATCCTCGTGCGACCCGACTGGCGCGTAGACCCGGCACGGGGCCGAGATGCCGGTGGTATCCGTGACGATCCCGTAGAGTTCCTCGCCCATGCCGTGCAGGCGCTGGAATTCGAACGCCAGGTTGCGCGGCCCGGCGCGCTCGAGAATGGCGGCCACGGTGTGCGCGTTGTGGGTGGCGAACTGCGGATAGACGGCATCCGGCGCCTCGAGCATCAAGCGCGCGCAGGCGAGGTAGGAGACGTCGGTGCTCTGTTTGCGGGTGTAGACCGGATAGCCGGTCAGCCCGCGCTCCTGCGCGCGCTTGATCTCGCTGTCCCAGTACGCACCTTTGACCAGGCGCACATTTAAGCGCTGGCCGGCGCGGCGCGCGGCGTCGATCAGGAGACGCAGCACGTCCGGTGCGCGTTTCTGGTACGCCTGGACCGCAACACCCAGGCCCTGCCAGCCGCTGAGCTCGGGTGCAGCCAAGACCTGCAGCACAAGTTCTAGCGATATCTCGAGGCGCTCCGACTCCTCGGCATCGACCGTGAGCGCGATGCCCGCGCGGGCGGCGCGCGCGGCGAGCGCCCGCAGCCGCTCGCTCAGGGCATTGAGCGCGCGCACGCGCTGCGCGTACTCATAGCGCGGATAGATGGCCGACAGCTTGACGGAGATCGAAGGCGCCGCCTCGGGCGGCGTGCGGCGAACGACGGCACGGCCAATGCTGTCGATGGCCGCCCCGTAGGATTCCAGGTAGCGCTCGGCGTCGGCCGCGGTCAGTGCGGCCTCGCCCAGCATGTCGTAGGAATACCGGTAGCGCGCATTGCTGCCGCTGCGCGCACGTTCCAGCGCTTCCTCGATGGTTCGGCCCATGACGAACTGGTGACCCATGATGCGCATGGCCTGGCGCAGCGCCGCGCGCACTACCGGTTCGCCTACCCGTGCGACCAGCCCGCGCATGAAGCCGGCCGGATCGCGCTCGGCACCCGCCGGCGGCTGCACGATGCGGCCGGTCAGCATCAGCCCCCAGGTCGAGGCGTTCACGAACAGCGACCCGGAGTCGCTCAAGTGTGCGGACCAGTCGCCGGCGGTGATCTTCTCCGCAATCAGCTTGTCGGCGGTGTCGGCGTCGGGAATGCGCAGCAGCGCCTCGGCCAGGCACATCAGGATCACGCCTTCCTGCGAGCCCAGATCGTAGGTGCGCAGGAATGCGTCCATGCCACTGCGTTCGGTCCGGCTGGCGCGGACCGCGGTGACTAGCGCTACCGCCCGCGCCTGGACTGCGGCCCGCTCGGCCACGGCGGTGCGTGCCAAGGCGAGCACCTCGCCTACCGCCTCTGCCTCATCCGCTAGCCACAGCCGATTGATGGCGCGGCCGATGTCGGTCTCGAACGGCTCGCCGGCAGCGCGTACCAGCGGCGGGAATTTTGCGTTCACGCTCACAGCCGCCTCGCAAAGCGGTGATCAGTGGCGGAATTGTAGCGTGCCGGCCGCCCCGCCTTGCCGGAATCAGCCCCGGGCCAGACGGCGCCCGCAGTAGTCAGCGAGGATCCGCGCATGGTCAAAAGCGAGCGGCGGCGGCTTGCGCGGATCGACGACCGCGATGGCACGCGCGTCGTCGGCCGCTTGCGGCGCGCCGCTCGCGCGGCCGACGTACACCACGCTCACCGTGTGGCGCCGCGGGTCGCGCGCCGGGTTCGAGTACACGCCCAGCAGTTCCGTGAGCTCAACGGCGAGGCTGGTCTCTTCGCGCGCCTCGCGCACCGCTGCGGCCTCGACGGTCTCGCCGACTTCGACGAAGCCGCCGGGCAGTGCCCAGCCCAGCGGCTCGAAGCGTCGCTCGATCAGCACCACCGGGCTATCGGGTCGATCGGTAAGCTCGATGACGACGTCGACCGCGAGCGCAGGTGTGATCGGGGCGGTCATGTTCCCGGGGGCGGCGGTCCAAATGAGAACACGAGAGACGTCGTGATGAGCTGATCGGTCTTGTAGTAGTTCGCCGAGCCGGGCGGCAGTGTGGAGTTGTGCCGGTACTGGTAGTCGACGCTCAGCGCCAGGCTGGTTGCCATCTTCACCGTCAGTCCCAGGTCGTTCTGCGTGAAGGTGTTGTCGGAGCCGGCTTCGACCAGGAACTTATCGAAAATCTTGGTCGCAGCATTGAACGAATGTTCGAAGTTGATGGCGCCACGGGCAATGGCGTTGTCCTCGATCTCGCCGGTGGTGCGGTCCTTCTGACGCCGGTAGCCGGGCCCGATCTCAGCGGCGAGCTTGGTGTAGGCATCGTCGAGGAACTTGTATCCGTAGCCAATGCTGGCGGTTGCCTGATAGGCGTACGGCGAGAAGTGGTCATCGTCATAGCGTACGGCGCCGAGCACGTAGCTGCGCGCCGTTAAGTTGTAGTTCGCGCCGCCGTACAGATCGTAACGGTCGGCCGTGCTGGTTCCCGAGGTGGTTCCCTGCAGTGCCGCGCCGCCCATCAGGTACTTCCAGTCCCCGACCGTGTCGGTGACATCGATTGCGGCGTTCAAAGTATTGGTGTCGGTATTGCCGCGCGCCAGCACCCAGCCCAGCTGTCCCTTACCGGCCCACTGCGCGTGAGCGGGCGCCGCGCCCAGAACGGCCAGCGCGACGCAGCTGGCGAGCCAATAACGCTTCATGTCCCCTCCGTCCATGGCAGGCCGCTCAGCGCGGCACAAGGCGCGCGAGTATAGGGATCCTAAGGCCGCGGGTCCTGAAGAATTCGTGAAGACCGCGCCGGCCGCTGCTGGCGGTGGCGAGTTTAGGCAAGCAGCCGTGCGTGGTAACGCAAGTGCTCGTCCATCAGGCTGGCGATGAAGTAATAGCCGTGGTCGTAGCCGGCATGACGGCGCAGAGTCAGCGGCTGGCCGGCCGCCTCGCAGGCGGCCGCGAACAGCTCCGGCCGCAACTCGCGCTCCAGAAACGGATCTTTGAGCCCCTGATCGATGAGAAGCGACGTCCGGCGCGTGGCGCCGCCCGCACGTGCCACGAGCGCGGTCGCGTCGTAGTCGAGCCAGCGACTCCGGTCCGGCCCCAGGTAGCCGGTGAACGCCTTGATACCCCACGGCACCTGGCTCGGGGCCACGATCGGCGCGAACGCCGAAACCGAGCGGTAGTGCGCTGGCAGCTTCAACGCGATGGTGAGCGCACCGTGGCCACCCATGGAGTGGCCGAAGATACCCTGGCGCGCCCGGTCGGCGGGAAAGTAACGCGCCAGCAGCGCCGGCAGCTCGGCGGTGACGTAGCTGTACATCCGGTAGTGACGCAACCACGGTTCCACGGTGGCGTCGAGATAAAACCCGGCGCCGACTCCGAAGTCCCAGTTGTCGCTGTCCCCCGGGAGCGGTACGTCCCTGGGGCTCGTGTCGGGCGCGACCAGCATCAACCCGAGTTCGGCGGCGGTACGCTGGGCACCCGCCTTGATCATGAAGGTCTCTTCGGTACAGGTGAGCCCGGCCAGGTAATAGAGCACCGGCACCGGGCCCGCCCGGCTCTGCGGTGGGTTGAATACCGCGAAGCGCATCTTGCAGGCGGTGCTCTCCGCCTGGTGGCGGTAGAAGCCGACCACACCGCCGTAGCAGCGGTGCTCGGAGAGCGTCTCGAGCACGCCGCTAGCGCTCACTGCACGCCTGCCGGCGGCCCGAACCCGCGCTATTCAGAACGTCACCACGCTTCGGATCGACTCGCCCTTGTGCATCAGATCGAACGCGTCATTGATCTTCTCGAGCGGCATCACGTGGGTGATCAGATCGTCGATATTGATTTTCTTGTTCATGTACCAGTCGACGATCTTCGGCACGTCGGTGCGGCCGCGCGCGCCGCCGAAGGCGGTGCCCTTCCATACCCGGCCCGTGACCAGCTGGAACGGCCGCGTCTTGATCTCCTGGCCCGCGCCGGCGACGCCAATGATGATCGATTGGCCCCAGCCGCGGTGACAGCACTCAAGCGCCTGGCGCATGAGGTCGACGTTGCCGACGCACTCGAAGCTAAAGTCGGCGCCGCCATCGGTGAGCTCGACCAGGTGCGCCACCAGGTCGCCACCGACTTCTTTGGGATTGACGAAATGGGTCATGCCGAATTTTCGCGCAAGCGTCTGGCGGCGCGGATTGATGTCGACGCCGATGATCTTGTCGGCGCCTACCAGGCGCGCCCCCTGGATCACGTTGAGGCCGATGCCGCCCAGACCGAACACGACCACGTTGTCGCCTGCGGCCACCTTCGCCGTGTTGATCACCGCGCCGATCCCGGTGGTGACGCCACAGCCGATGTAGCAGACCTTGTCGAACGGCGCGTCCTGGCGGATTTTGGCGACCGCGATCTCGGGCAGCACCGTGAAATTGGAGAACGTCGAGCAGCCCATGTAGTGGTGCACCTTCTCGCCGCCCAGAGAGAAGCGGCTGGTGCCGTCGGGCATGACGCCCTTGCCCTGGGTTGCGCGAATCGCCGTGCAGAGATTGGTCTTCTTCGACAGGCAGCTCTTGCACTGCCGGCACTCCGGCGTGTAGAGCGGAATCACGTGGTCGCCCTTCTTGACCGAGGTCACGCCGGGACCGACGTCCACCACGATGCCGGCGCCTTCGTGTCCGAAGATCACCGGAAACAGGCCTTCCGGGTCCGCGCCGGAACGCGTGAACTCGTCCGTGTGGCACACGCCCGAGGCCTTGATCTCGATCAGCACCTCGCCGTGCTTCGGGCCTTCGAGATCGACGGTGGCGATCTCCAGCGGTTTGCCGGCGGCGTACGCCAGCGCAGCTTTGGACTTCATGGCTCGCTCCCCAGGGATTTGATTCAGGGCGATCCGGCCCGCGCGAACGAGCCTACCGACGCAGGCGGGCGCGGGCAAGCGCCGCCCGGAACCGGCTCGACAATACGCACGCCGCGGCGCGTCAGGTGCTGCCGGAAGTCGCCGCTGGGCCCGCGAGTTTTATTTAGAACGAGTGTATTATATAAAAGTGCGCGCGCATGGCCGGGCGCCAGCGCGAATCCAGGGAGCGCCACTACCAAAGATATACGCGGCGTCCCTGGCGCCGGGGCGAGCGACGCTGCGAGCATTTATCCAGCATCGAGCTGCCGTCGGCAGTGGCCGGACGCGCCGGGATGTTACCGTGTCAACCGTGCACGCCATCAGCATTTCCACGACCCACTCGGTTCGACGCGTCGCGCCGCCGCTGCTCAGTACCGCGCTGATCTCTGTCGCTGGCGGGCTGCTGGCGACGCTGTTGCCGCTGCGATTCCTGGCGTATGGCTACGCACCGAGCCTAGTCGGCCTGCTCGCGGCCGCCGAGGCGGTCGGATTCATCACCGGCTGCCTGCAGGCGCACCGCCTGATCGCGCCGGTCGGGCAGATCCGCGCCTACGCGGCCTTCGCAGCGCTCAAGGCCGGGGCAGTGCTCGGGCTGTTCTTTGCCGATGGCATGCCCGCGCTCCTCATCCTGCGCGCGCTGATCGGGTTCAATGCCGCCGGGCTTACCGTCATTGTTGAAAGCTGGCTCAACGCGCTGGTTCCGAACGCCCAGCGCGGGCGCGTCCTGACGATCTATATACTCGACATCGGCCTTTTTTATGGCGCGGGCCAGCTGCTGGGCCGTAACCTCGACGTCAAGGGACCGGGCATGCTGATCTTGGCGGGCATGGCCACGGCACTGGCCCTGGTGCCGATTGCGGCCATGGTGGTCACCGGTCCCCCGCCGCCGCGCCCGGTAAAGCTCGAGGTGCTGAAGGCACTGCGCGATTCTCCGGCCAGCGTGCTCGCTTGCCTCCTGTCCGGTCTGATCGGCACGGCCTTTCTCACGGTCGGGCCGCTGTTCGGCGCGAACATCGGACTCTCCCAGCCCAAGATCATCGTGCTGATGGCCTGCGTGTCGCTGGGCGGCTTGTTCCTGCAGTGGCCGATCGGCTATCTCTCGGACAAGATTGACCGGCTGCACACCATGATTGGCCTGGGCGTCGCGCTCCTGCTGGTTTCGGTGGCATTGATGACCACCAGCCCGGCCACCGGGTTCGTGATTTTGGCGACGCTGTTCGCGGCGTTCGGCGGATTGGCCGAGAGCCTGTATCCGGTAGGCGTCGCACACGCCAATGACCGGGCGGTGGCCGCCGACTACGTCAAGTTATCCTCGACCCTGCTCCTAGTCTGGGCACTCGGCTCAGCGATCGGGCCGGTGGCGGGCACGGCGGCGATGGATTTGGCGACACCGCACGCATTCTTCACCTACGCGCTGGCACTTACGCTAGCGTTCACCCTGTTCGCGACCTGGCGCCTGACGCGCCGGCGCCGCGACCGCGTCGTGGAAACGCCGGAGGAATTCCTGACCTACCCACAGACCTCGCCGGAGATCTACGCCTGGCTGCCGTACAGCGGCGAGCCGCCGCGCCCGGCGCCGAAAGCGGAGCCTCATGAACACCACGACTGACGCGCGTGCCACACCGAGGCCATTGGTCCCGTCGCGTGGCGGCCTGCTCGCGCGCGTGCGCGTGCGCTGGTGGATCTTCGCGTTCATGTGCGCGTTCGCGTTCATGTCCTACATCCTGCGCCAGCCCGTGACCGTCGCCGCCGTGCCGATGATGCCGGAGCTGCACTTCAGCCAGTTCCAGATCGGCATGCTGTACTGGGCGTTCGTCGCTGGCTACACCTGCTTCCAGCTGCTGGGCGGCGTCTACGGCCAGCGCATGGGCGCGCGGCGCTGCTTCGTCGTGATCAGCCTGATCGCCTTCGTGTGCGTGATGGCGCTGCCGCTCGCGCCCTCCGTCACCTCGGGCATGACGCTGTTCGTCGCGCTCATGATCACGCAGTCGGTGCTGGGCGTGTCGCAGGGGCCGGTATTTCCGGTGTCGGCGGGCGTGTTCGAGACGTGGTTTCCGCCGCCGCGCTGGTCGCTGGTGCTCGGCGTCCAGGCGATGTTCATGGACCTGGGGGGCGCCGCGGCGCCGCTGGTCCTGACCCGGCTCATGGACGTGCTCGGCTGGAAGGAGGCTGTGGTTCTGACCAGCCTGCCGGCGTTGCTGCTGGTCCCGCTGTGGGCCTGGTACGGACGCAATACCCCCAGGGAGCACCCGAAAGTCACGGCCGAGGAACTGGCCGAGATCGGCGGTTCGGCTCCGATCGGAATCACCAATATCGACTGGCGGCGCCTCGGCCATCTGCTGCTCAATCGTGAGCTGTTGCTGATCACCGTCTCCTACACGTGCATGAACTATGTCTTCTACCTGATTCTCGCCTGGTGCTTTCTCTATCTGATTCAGGTGCGGAACTTCACCATGCTCGACGGAGGGCTGCTCGCCGCGCTGCCGCCGATCGGCGCCGCGATCGGTGCCGCACTCGGCGGCAAGGTCGGCACGATGCTCGTGGTCCGATACGGGCCGCGCTGGGGATTCAGGCTCATTCCGCTGATCATGTTGCCGCTTGCGGGCCTGCTGCTGATCGCGGGCGTGCGCGCCGGAAATCCCTATTGGGCTGTGGCCGCGCTCACCGCCGCCTATGGCGCGGTCGAAACACTGGAAGGCCCGTCATGGGCCGCCATGATGTACGTGGCGCGCGAAGACACGATGGCCGCCACCGGTGCGCTCAATACCGGCGGCAATCTCGGTGGCGTGATCGGCATCCCGATCGTCGCGTACCTGACGGACCACGGCATGTGGACCAGCGCCTTCGTGCTCGGCGCCGTGTTTGCGACCGTGAGCGGCCTGCTCTGGTTCTGGATCGACGCCACGCGCCGCTTCGAGCCTCCGCCGGCGGCAGCGCATGCCTGATCGCGCCGTCCGCGCCAGCGGCGCGGCCCCCCGGTTTCGCCGTGCTTCGCCGCAGGTGCGCCGCGCAGCGCTGGTCGAGGCCACGCTCGAATGTCTGCGCCGCTATGGCCGCGATGGCGCATCGGCGCGCCGGATCAGCGCGCACGCGGGCGTCTCGGTGGGCCTCATCAACCACTATTACCCGGGCAAGGCGGCCCTGGTGGCTGCGGCCTATGACGCACTCGCGAGTTCGCTCCTGGATGCCATCCGGCGCCATGCGCTCGCGGTTAAGGTCGAGCCACGCGAGCGGCTGCGGCGCTTCTTCCAGGCGTCGTTCTCCCCCGAACACATCCACCCCGAGCTGTTTCGAGTCTGGCTGGTGTTCTGGAGCATGGTCGGGCATGCGGCGGAAATGCGCCGCGTCCATGACCGGACCTATGGCGCGACGCGCGCGACGCTCGAGGCGCTGCTCGCTGATTTGCGCCGGGCGCCGGGCGTACCGAAGTTCAGGCTGCGCTCGGCCGCGATCGGTCTCGCGGCGTTGCTCGATGGCCTGTGGATCGAAGCGAGCCTGAACCCCACCACATTTCGGCCGGCGGAGGCGGTGAGCCTGTGCACCGACTGGGTTGACGCTCTGGCCAACGGTGCCCTGCCAGGCTTGAGGCGCGGCCTCTGATCGCTCCATAAGCGATTGATCGCCAAGGCGTCCGCGAGCAGCGCAGGTTCGCGGGCCTCTGTCGTTCGGCTCTAGCGCTGCCCGCCCGGTGATCCTGACGCCATCGTCCCCTCGCACGCCGCGGCGTCACCGGACGTACTATAGGCGCGCTCGCAGCAGGTGCGGGTTCTGACACAGGGAGCGAGTCATGGGCTTGATGGATGGTTTGTTGGGCGGCGCGGTCGGCGCTGAGAT
>Ga0187780_10000870_pt1 | contig 22524 bp, 22 predicted proteins | sample 1015_Q2_SP10_20__FD_132429 | JGI IMG/M metagenome (GOLD analysis project Ga0187780, IMG submission 132429) | Tropical peat soil microbial communities from peatlands in Department of Meta, Colombia - 1015_Q2_SP10_20_MG | ecosystem: Environmental > Terrestrial > Soil > Wetlands > Peat | place... | reverse complement strand
TATTACCCTTTTAGTGGTTGTCCATCAAAAGCTTTTATATCTAATGGTGCAGTTAAAAATTGTTTTGCTTTGGCAACGAAAGACGTGAAGTGCTCACTCGCATTGTGGTTAGCAACTGATTCTGCATTTTCCCAGATCTCTACCATTGTATAGACATTTTCTCTCTCGGTATCCTTGTACAAATCATAAGATACATTTCCATTTTCTTTTCTTGAACCACTAATTAGCGGCTGAATCTCATTTAAAAACGCTTGTTGTTTTGTTGAATCTACATTAAATTTAGCATGAATAATAATCATAGTACGATCTCCTCTTTCTTTTATGCTTGTATTTGTATCAATGAAAAAAGTTAATCTCACTAATGCTGAAGCCCTGTGAAATTCTATAATTACTTCCACTGAGCGATTTTATCAATTGGAAGGCGAACTGATTGGTGGCTACTGTAAGCTGCTTTTCCAATTGAAATTAACATAACTGGTACATAACGATCCTTATCTAAACCAAATGCCTCTGCAATTTTGTCTTTTTCATATCCACCGATTGGACATGTATCGTATCCGTGAGCCCGAGCTGAAAGCATAAGTTGCATTGCTGCAAGACCTGCATCAATTAAAACTACGTCTTTCATTTCTTCTCGAGAAACTGTTGAGAAATAAGCTGTAAGCTTTTCCATTTGACTTTCTTTTACGTCTAAAGGCATGTATCCAAGTTCAACTGCCTTACCGTAAATTTCTTCACCATTTTCAAAATTATTCAAATCACCAAAAACAGCAATCATTGCCGCTGACGTTTCTACTTGACGTTGATTAAATTTAGCAAGTGGTGCAAGCTTTGCTTTTCCTTCAGCACTATCAATTACTAAGAAGCGCCATGGCTGCATATTTACAGAAGATGGTGCAAGAGTTGCCTCTGTAAGGATCTCTGTCATTTCTTCTTTACTAATTTTTACAGTAGGATCGTAAGCTCGAATAGAACGACGACCTGTTATAATTGCTGTAAAATCATCTGTTTTTTTTGTGTTAATCATAGTTGAAAACTCCTTTTTTCTGTCTTCTAATTGTATTAGAATTCTTTTATATTTTTTTGAATGCGATTTAACATATTTAGAAGTTCATCCCGTTCTTCTGTGTTAAAATCTTTTAACACAGAAGCGGCAAATCTCTCTTTTTCCTCTTGAAAGGAATGAATTTTATTCCGACCAGAAACTGTCAAACTAACAAGAGTTACCCGATTATCATTCGGACTTTTCCGCCTTGTAATCATTTCATTGGCTTCAAGTTGCTTTAAATGCCGGGTAATTGCTGCGTTGTCGATATTGACTTCTTTTTGAAGTTCTTTTTGACTTATTTCATCTACTTGATAAAGTTGATTTAATAGTTCAAGTCTAGACTGACTAATCCCCGTACAACCTTCAAATTTCGAACTGATGTCTTTATTGAGGAAATGTAGTTTATATAAAATAATTGCTTCCTTTGAACATGAATAGGTCAAATTATCCCTCCTTTTAGTCTTTTAAAATAATATAGTTGATATATCAATTATTGATATATCAACTATATTACGATACCTTTATTTAGAAAGCAATAATTTTGTTTTATCTTAATTTAACAGACAGTTCTCGATAGTATATTTTACAATCTCCTTTACTCATTGGAATTATTAATTAAGAGAAGGGGATGACTACAAGAACCGTGATTTAAAATGAAAGAATCCCTTAAACTTTCCGTTGGAGGATTCTCGTTTAAAGATTGTTATTTTGTTGTTTTATTTCTTCAGCTGCTAAAATAATATTTCCAGCTTCGATTGCACGATGTTTGTCTACAGAATCACCAGGCTTTAAGTTGTTTAAATTCGCTGTAATCGTCATTTGCTCTTTGCTTATGAGGTTTTTATCTTTTTCCATTAAAGTGACCTCCATTTTTTGGTTAAAAGAAGATGTTCTTCTCTAATGTTAGTTTTCACGAATTTACAATCTTCATTCGAATTTTTGATTGTCGACCTCAGCTTATAATTCAACTAAATGAAGCAGTAGAGTTATGTTACGCTAAAGAGTAGACTAATAAAAATAGTTATATTGATGTGGAGGAATCTACAATGGTTGATAATAATACAATAATGGAATCTGGTATATGCATTGAATGTGGGGCAAAGGGAATAGATGGAATTTCCTGCTACGAGATGTTTCAATTCCCACTTGTTTGGGAGCATAACGACCCCAAATTATATGATTTACATTTTTGGCTTGTTTCATGTTACATGATTCAACACCCATCAAACTATACTGAGGACGGATTTAATCTTTTGATAAAATTATTCACTGTGGCTTATGATAATAATTGGGATAATGATTATATTCTTAGAAAAAATAGGGAACTCGTTTCAAAAATCGGTAAAATAACTAATCCACTGCCAAACCACAAAAGAAAACAAAAATATAGAAGTTGGTCAATGACAATTGAAGACGTTTATATTAACGGAGAGAGAAAAGCAATAAATAACATTAATAGATGGAAAGAAATAATTAGAAAGGATTTACCTATTTAGATATAGAAAATCCTTCCTATCAAAGACAGTTTAACAACTTTACTGTCTATGCCAGGAAGGATTAGATATCAATTTCAAAATGAAAAGTAGTCTTTTGCTTTTACTACAAAATTAGCTTGCTTTAACTTCTTCTTCATCTTTAATTTTTTCTTTAAGTTTCCAATATACTGGTAAACCAATTATAGCGATACCAATTGAAATGACTGCATCCATTGGAGCGTTCATCAAAGTACTAACAATAATGTAGATTGTACCGATAATTGCAATAATAGGAGTTATTGGATATAAAGGTACTTTATATAAAGATTTTTCACCAATATTTATTTTTCGAAGTATGAAAACTGCAAAGAAAGCCAAACCATAACATAAAAATACTGAGAAAACTGCAATATCTGTAAGGCGGTCAGGGTTTCCAAAAATCATCATTGCTACGGCAATAACTAGTTCAAGAATAGTAGCTGCAACAGGTGTTTTAAATTTAGGGTGAATACTTGATAGAGTTTTTGCTCCAGGAAGAAATCCTCTATCAGCCATAGCTAGAGTAATTCTTGGGAAAGTAAGGATTTTACCATTCAGGCATCCAAAGATTGAAATTAAAATGCCGATCGCAAGAATTTTTCCGCCAATTGACCCAAATAATAAAGTAGCTGCTTTTGCTGCTGCATTAGGTCCTAATTTAACGATCTGTTCTGCAGGTAATACATGAAACATTGCAATATTAACAGATAAATAAGCTATGATAACGATTACAATTCCAGAAATAATTGCCCTCGGAAGAGTTTTTGAAGGATTCTTCATTTCTCCCGCCATATAACCTACATTCATCCAACCGTCGTAAGCCCATAGAGTTGCTAAAACAGCTGCACCCATACTTACAGTTGCGTGGGAACTTCCACTTGTTGCATTAAAAATTGCTTCTTTGCCTTGAAAGATACCAAAAACTGCGATGAGAATAATAGGAATCAATTTACCAATTGTTGATATGGCTTGTATTAATCCGCCAAATTGTGTTCCTAGTAAATTCAAAGTTCCAAGTAGAATAATAGTTGAAATCCCAATTATAATTTTACTATTTTCAGAGAATCCAAAAAAGTTTGCCAGTAATGATCCAAAATATAAACCAAGTGCCCCCATAACAGCTGGTCCATAGATTAGTGTTTGGACCCATCCACATAAGAATCCCCACATTTTTCCGTAAACTTCTTCTAAATAAGCATATAGTCCACCTGTTTTGGGAATTTTTACACTTACTTCAGCAATGGTTAATCCACTTGCTAATGTAATAATTCCCCCAATAATCCAGGCTAATAGTGCCATTGTGGAATTACCAGATGAAGACAGCACGATTCCAGGTTTCATAAAAATCCCAGAACCAATAACAGTACCTATCACCAAAGATGTTGATACTAAAAAACCAATATTTTTCTTTAACTGTACTTCTTTCTCCATTTTATCCCATCTCCCCTTGTATAAATATTGGTTAAGAAGTTAAGAAAATTATAACACAATAACTTTATTGTAAAGATATTTAGAATTTTGTTACTATTTTTTGGTTATTGTAAATGTAAAATGTTGAAAATTTATCTATTTACAATGAAGATAAGAAATAATAAAATGGATTCATTCTTTAAGAAATTTATGGAGCAACAGAGTAGTTTTATAAAAATGACAAAATATGGGAAATGTTGAACTTTATCAATTAATCATTTATAGTATAAATAACTTAAATAACCAGTACAGTATAACCTCATTAATATGGTATGAGGGTCTCTACCAGGAACCGTAAAATCCTGATTACGAAGAATAAAATGTATTTATTACATTTTTCTTTGTAATCAGGATTTTTTTATTTGCAAAAATCCACTTATTTTAATAATTCGAATTATTTAGGGGTAATCAAATGCCGAAAGATTGATGAATGATTACTGAGTAAGGAGAAGAAAATGAGAAAAGGGAATTGTCTTTTGTTTTATTTAGATAATAAATGTTATCCATAAAACATTGTATCTAAATGATTTATATAGATAGGTTTTTCTATTTTGGAGGGAATAATGATGAAAACAATTTATGTTAACGCTACTTTTTTTACAATGAATAAAGAGAATCATATCTTTGAAAACGGTATGATGATTGTAGAGGATCAACTAATTTCTTATATTGGTGAACGATCTGATGAGTTAATGGCGGGTGCAGATCAAGTAGTGGATCTTGCTGGAAAATGGGTGATGCCAGGTCTAGTGAATACACATTCTCATATTTTAATGACTCTTTTACGTGGTATTGGCGATGATATGCTGTTAAAACCTTGGCTTGAAACGAAAATCTGGCCAATTGAGAGTCAATATACAACGGAAATTGCTTCTGTAAGTGCACAACTTGGTATTTTAGAGATGGTAAAATCGGGAACAACTACATTCTCTGATATGTTTAATCCAAATGGAATTGATCCGAATGTTGTTATGGAGACAATTGGCGAAACAGGAATTCGTGGAGCATTTTCTTATTCGATTTTTAGCTTCGGAACAGAAGAACAGCAGAAAGCGAATATAAAAGGTGCTGAGGAGTTCTCTAAAAAATACAAACTGTTTGCAGATGGCCGACTAACAACAATGGTAGCACCTCATAGTCCTTATGCATGTACACCAGAAGCACTAATGGAAAGTGTTCGAATTGCGAAGGAAAATGATTTAATGATGCACATCCATGTTTCAGAAACGGATTATGAAATCCAAGACATCCAAACACGTTATGAAAATCGACCTGTTGAACACCTTCGTAAATTAGGTGTATTTGATCAACCAACAGTAATGGCCCATGGTGTTGTTCTTAACGATGAAGAAAGAGCAATATTAAAAGAATATGATGTACGAGTTGCTCACAATCCAATTAGTAATCTAAAGCTTGGTTCAGGTGTTGCGGATGTAGTTAGCCTGTTAGCTGCTGGAATTAAAGTAGGGATTGCTACAGATAGCACAGCTTCTAATAACAATCTTGATATGTTCGAAGAGGTAAGAACAGCTGCATTACTACAAAAAGGAATGTATAAAGATGCTACTAAGTTCCCTGCACAAACAGCGTTAGCATTAGCAACACGAGTTGGAGCTGAAGCAATTGGTATGGGGCATACAGGCTCTCTTGAAGAAAACAAAAAGGCAGACTTTATTACAATTTATCCTTATGATAAAGAACATTTACAACCAGTAAGTGCTGCATATTCACATTTATTGTACGCTGCACGCGGAAGTGATGTATGTGATGTATTTATTGATGGAAAGACAATCGTGAAAGACGGTAAATGCTTAACGATTGATGAAGAAAAAGTAATTGCAGAAGTAAATCGCCTTCAGAAATCACTGGTCTAAAAACGAAATATCTATATAAGGGATACTTGATTTTAAAAATTGATTATCTCAATTGAACTATAAAAATTTACGAACCTGATTACAAAAAATGTTTTGTTCATTTATTTGTAATCAGGTTTTTATTATTGGCTCTATTATAAAGGAATTGCTATTTTTAAAAGTTCAGCCTTCTAATTTTATTGATTCTTTAAAATTTGTTCTAATTATTTTGATTATTGTGATAAAATCGTTAGAAAGGAGTGATTTAAGATGAAAAGTATTACAATTAATTTTCATTTCAATAATTTAGGAAAAATAATGAACGGAGCGATTATCGAGTAATCTGAGGTTTCTCAGGGATGCTCGAACGTTCAGTCAATTAATTGGAGGAGCATTCATGCTAAATAAACAAGGATTTGATTTGTGGGCAGATGGATATGACAAAACGGTACAGGTTAGTGAAGAAAATAATTTATACCCTTTTGCCGGATACAAACAAATATTAGGAAATATTTTTAATGAAGTTATGCAAAATCAACATTCAAGAGTTTTAGATATAGGGTTTGGAACAGGTGTATTAACAACTAAACTTTATGAAAATGGTCATCTGATAGATGGTTTGGACTTTTCTCCAAAAATGATTAGCATAGCACAAACAAAAATGCCAAATGCAAATTTAGTGGAATGGGATATTTCAAATGGGTTACCTGATTTTGTTAAAGAAAAAGAGTACGATACGATTATAAGTACGTATACATTACACCATTTAATAGATGAAGAAAAAGTAACATTTATTAAAGATTTACTGCCACTACTTTCCGAAACCGGAAAAATATTGATCGGTGATATTTCTTTCCAAACAAAAGAGGAACTGGAAACTTGCAGGACCAATAGTATTGATTATTGGGATGATGATGAATATTATTTTGTGTCTGAAGAAATCTATCCGACTTTACAAAAATTTTGTAAATGTGAATTTCATCCTATATCTCATTGTGGTGGTATTTTTGTAATTTCAAGATAATCCAAAACCTATTATTAGCACTGTTTAGATTTCAGTACAGTACTAATATTTTTTTTAGTTATGGTGCAATGCTTAAATAGAATATCAAATGATACCGAACTTTTTTAAAGCAAACTCAATACCGTCTTCACTTGACTTTTTCGTTACGAAATCTGCAACTTTTTTTAGTTTTTCATTGCCATTGCGCATCGCAATACCAAGCCCGACTAACTCTAACATGTCTATATCATTCTCACCGTCACCAAACGCAATTGCTTCGGATTGATCTATGCCAAAGTACTGTAATACTTTTAGAATGGCTAAAGATTTTGAAACTTCTTCTTGTAATACATTCAACACAAAAGGGTGCCATCTTTTAAATTCTAGATGTGGAAATTCATGAATATATTTCTCAACCATTTCATCATTGGCATACAAGCACATTAAATAAACTTCTTGATGATAAATTTGTTCATCTATAGCAGGATAATCATTCAATGACAAAGTTTCCTTCAATGCTCTCAATATTTCAGTATCTTTTGCACCGTTCATACTAAAATCTTCAGTGAAAAATGATAGACCGTGATTATGTATCTTCGCAAATTCAAATATCTCTTGAATGAATTGTTTATTCATGGGTATTTTGTGAATGACCGTTTGATTATGCTTTACATATCCACCGTTTGCTGTAATAAATGTATCAATTCCTAATTCACCTATTTCTTTACACATGGATAATGGTCGGCCCGTTGCTGCTACTACTTTTATCCCTTTGCTTTTTAGTGCTTTTATCGCTTCTTTCGTATTATTCGATATACTACCATCTTCATGATGGGTAATGGTTCCATCAACATCAAAAAATATAATTTTATAATCCATATAATTCTCCTTAAGAATAAAATGATATCTATTATAAAAATTGTACTCTAGTGAAACTTTATTTGAAAGAATATTCAAATAAATAAGAAGTGCTTAGGAGGTATTAGATTAAACATAACTGAATATGAGAGTTAGATGTGTCTGATTTGAACATTTAAAGGTAAATAATGAATTTTGTAGAAAATTATACTTACTAAGTAGAGTGAAGGGGTTCATGAATTTGACTGATCATCTCAAAGAAAAAATACTCTTAAAGTCAATCTATCTTCCTAATCATGATGTTTTAAAGTTTAAGGATGCAATTGAGTTTGCTGAAAAAGCACATATTGGTCAATTCAGACTATCAGGTGAACCGTATATTTATCACCCATTATCAGTAAGTGAGATATTATTGGACTACAAAGCTGATGTTGGCCTTCTAATTGCTGCCTTATTACATGACGTTGTTGAGGACACTGATTTTTCCATTTTAGATATTGAAGAAAAATTTGGGAAAGATATATCGTTAATAGTGGATGGGTTAACTAAAATTAAAAAAGGCAGATTAAACAAAGAAGAATTTGAAGCAACAAATATTGAAAAATTAATTTTAACTTCTGAAAAAGATATTAGAGTAGCAATTATAAAAATTGCTGACCGTGTTCATAATATGAGAACTCTCAGCGTGAAAAAAATCGAAAAAAAGATTCCGTATGCTAATGAGACGTTAAATTTCTTTGTACCATTGGCTGAAAAGCTTGGGCTTTATCATTTTAAAAATGAATTAGAAGAACTAGCATTTGAATATGCTCCTTATTATCATACTGCCAAAAAAATGTTCGATAACTACAATGCTTTCTTTCTCCCAAATCTAGCTATCATAAAAAGAGAACTTCAATCGATTTCAACAGATGCAAATTTCACCATTGATTATAAAAGACAATCTGTTTATAGCTCATTATCCTTAATTCATGAAGGATTCCATTTCAGTGATTCATTTGAAATTAACATTATCGTAGATTCAGTAATGGACTGTTACTATTTTTTAGGAATTATTCATCAAACATTTACGCCAATAGAACATCGGTTTGAAGACAATATTGCTATTGATAAAAGTTTATTTCAAAAAAAGCTAATTACTAAAGTTAATATTCACAATATGGAAGTAGGAATTTCAATTCAATCGAAAGAACACTTTCTGATTAATGAACTTGGTGTATTTTATTACATAAACGATAGACTTAATATGGAAGCAATTAAAGGATTAATTTTCAAAAATAAAATACAGCAAATTAAACAATTATCTTTAAGTCCAATTGAGTTCGCTGATTATTTTTCATTTGAAATGTTACAAAAGGGAATCACTGTATTTACCCCTAAAATGGATACAATTACTTTACCGATAGGCTCAACTGTTATGGACTTTGGATTTGCATTAAACCCTTTACTTGCCAAAAGGATGAAACAAGTAATAATTAATGGAAATATTAAGCCATTTGAAACGAAATTAAATAATATGGATGTTATCGAAATGATTGTTTCAGATAAAGAAACGATTCAAAGTGATTGGTTAAATTTTGCAACTACGTCAACTTCAGTTAATGAAATCAATAGGTTACTTAAGAATTAAAAGGTTTTAAGTTTAAAAGTCGTAAAATAAACTTTTTTTGGAGTCGAAAAAATGATTGATAAAATTAATGTACTATTACTAGGTGGTAGTGGTTATCTAGGAGCACAACTCAAACATGACCTAGAAAAAGAAAAGTGTTTAAGAACTATAATTACTTATTACAATACAAAACCTCAAGATAGCTCAAATTTCATAAAATTAGATATAACAAATAAAGTACAAGTTCTGAAGACGTTAAACTTAACTGAACCAGATGTCATTATCTGGTCACTTATGAGTGATAGTGAAGATATATTAATTAATGAGGGGTTGGAAAACTTATTAACCTTTCTGAAGCCAAGCACTAAACTTATATTTATTTCAACTGATGGTGTTTTTTCACAGGGGACAGGTCACTTTAGTGAAGAAGATGTACCTCAATTGCTAGATAGCAAAAACCCACTTTCTACTTATACAAATGCAAAACTGATTGCTGAACAGAAAATCAGAAAAGCTCATTTAAATTCTATAATAGTAAGAATTGGTCCAATCTATGGGACAAATATTGATGGCGTTCTTGATGGGAGAACAAAAAATCTCCTTGAGGATTTTAAAATCAATAAAATAATTAGCAAACCAACAAATCTATATAAAACTTTTATCCATGTTAAAGATATATCTAGTAGTATAGTTGAATTAGTAACAAATAATTATAATGGTATTTTCCACCTTGGACCATTAAGTAAAGAGAGCTATTATACTTTTAGCAAAAAGAGAGCAGCTAAATTTGGTAAAGATCCTTCTTATATTAAAGATGACACAATTTCTTTTGAGGATGCAATACATAGAGCAGTTCCACTTGATACATCATTAAACACTGAAAAAGCCAATAGGATATTACATACAAAGTTTAGAATATAAAAAATCGGGGCTACTTAGTACACCCCGATTTTTTATATTTTAAGCTAGTTGTTTCTCAGTTTCTTCAAATTGTTCTTCTGAAAGTATTTTTTCCATTTCGTCAAACATTTCTTCTATTTTTTGACTTTGATTTGAAGTTAGTAGACTTACAACGATAATAGCAATTAAGCTAAAAAAGAAGCCTGGTACCATTTCGTATAGATTAATTGTTTGCTTAATAATATCGACATTGATCCAAAGAATAACCGTAATAGCTCCAACAATCATCCCTGCAAGCGCACCCCAACGAGTCATACGTTTCCAGAATAAGCTTAGTAGAATGGCTGGTCCGAATGCTGATCCGAATCCTGCCCAAGCGTTTCCAACTAGGTTTAGAATCGTGTCACTAGGTGTTAATGATAATAAAAGTGCGATGATCGCAACAATAAAGACTGCTAATCGGCCAACTCTGACAAGCTCTTTCTCTGTTGCATTGCGTTTGCCGAAAACACGATATAAATCTTCTGTTAATGCACTTGATGTTACTAAAAGCTGTGAAGAAATTGTACTCATAATAGCTGCTAAAATTGCAGATAACAAGAAACCTGTAATTAAAGGGTTAAATAACACTTTAGAGAAGTAGATAAAGATTGTTTCAGGATCCTTTAACGTTAAATGGTTTACTGAAATGTAGGCAATACCTGTTAGTCCTGTAAGCATTGCACCAACGATTGAGAAAATCATCCAACTCATTCCGATACGGCGAGCAGGTTTTAATTCTTTAACGCTAGAAATCGCCATAAAGCGAACAATGATATGAGGTTGTCCAAAATAACCTAATCCCCAAGCAAGTAAAGAAATAATTCCAATAACGGAAGTTCCAGTGAAGACATTTAATAGCTTAGGATTAATATGATGAATTTCGTTAAATGCAGGTGTAATACCTCCAATATTTGTAAAGGCAACGAGTGGAACTAAAATTAGAGCAATAAACATAATTAATCCTTGAACAAAATCTGTTAAACTAACAGCCAAGAAGCCACCAAATAATGTATAAGCAATAACAACTCCAGCTGTAACAAATAGTCCAATTTTATAATCTATTCCGAAAGCAGATTTGAATAATGTTCCTCCAGATACCATACCTGCAGAGCAGTACAACGTAAAGAAAATAATAATAACAATGGCAGAAACGATTCTTAAAATTCTAGATGTATCTTGGAATCTTTTTTCAAAGAAATTTGGAATTGTAATTGAGTTGTCTGCTACTTCTGTAAAAACACGAAGCCTAGGTGCTAAAAGTAAGTAGTTTAAATACGCTCCAATCGAGAGCCCAACTGCAAGCCATACAGAAGAGACCCCTGTCGAATACATTGCTCCAGGTAAGCCCATCAGCATCCATCCACTCATATCTGCTGCACCTGCAGAAAGTGCAGTAACAGCTGGTCCAAGTCCACGGTCTCCAAGCATGTAATCAGATAAACTATCAGTAGACTTTTTATAAGCGTATACGCCTATAGCTAACATAAAAATAAAATAAATTGAGATTGAAATAAGTACTTGTGTCTCCAAGTTAATCCCCCCATTTTTTATAACTTTTAATTTGATTTTTTTGCAAAAAAAGTGCTAGTATGATTAGTTCGATGATAGAGATCAATCTTTAATGGGTTATAATCTGAATTTACAGAAAACCCTTGGCATAGCTTGTTAGCGAAACCAAGGGCTTAAACTTATAAGTTAGAAATCTATTTAAATTGACTTGAAAAGCCGTGTGAAGTTCATCAGCCTTATTTATGCAGGTTTATTTGTTTTTGTTTCCGGACTGCTACTTTGGTTTAATCGGCTGTGTTTATAACCGTAAGTAAAGTAAACCACTAAACCAATTACTAACCAAACAAGGAATCCTTCCCAAGTAAACTTTGAAAGTTGAAGCATTAAATACACACAAAACACTACTGCTAATACTGGAATAACTGGAACCCAAGGAGTTTTAAAACCTCGTTTAATATCTGGGCGTGTTTTTCTTAATACTAAAATACCTAGTGATACAGATGAGAAAGCAAATAATGTACCGATATTCGTTAATTCAGCTAATTTATTTAATGGAATTAACCCAGCAAATACTGCAACTAATCCACCTGTTATCCATGTGCTGAAAGTTGGAACTTGAGTTTTTGCATTAACCTTAGATAGTTTTTTTGGAAGAAGTCCATCTCTACTAATCGAGTAGAATAGGCGAGATTGTCCAAACATCATTACGATTAATACAGTTGTAATACCAATGATTGCTCCAAGTGAGATAAATCCAGCTGCCCAATCTTGGTGGATAAAGTTTAAAGCAAATGCAACAGGGTCTTTAACACCAAGTTTGTTGAATGGAACGATCCCAGTCAGAATTAGTGAAACAACAATATATAAGATTGTACAAATTGTTAATGCTGAAATTAGACCGATTGGTAAATTTCGTTGAGGATTTTTAACTTCCTCAGCAGCAGTCGAAACAGCATCAAAACCGAAGTAAGCAAATACTACAACTGCAGCTCCAGATGCAACACCAGAGAATCCCATTGGCATAAACGGTGTCCAGTTTGCTGGCTTAACATATCCAACGCCAATTGCGATGAAAAGAAGTACAACAGCTAGTTTTACAATTACCATTACTGTGTTTAGCTTTGCTGATTCTTTTACACCTCTAGTTAGGATGAATGTAACGACTAAAACAATTAATACGGCTGGTAAATCGATAAATGTACCTTTTGAAGGATCAAATGCGCTAGTTAATGCAGTTGGAAAATGTATCCCAAATCCTGCTAATAAACTTTGGAAGTAACCAGACCATCCACTTGCTACTGCGGAAGAAGCTAGTCCATATTCTAATACCATATCCCAACCTAATATCCAAGCAATGATTTCTCCAAAAGCAACATAGCTATAAGTGTATGCACTACCAGCTTCTGGGATCATTGAAGCGAATTCTGAGTAACATAATGCAGCGAATGTACAAGCTAATCCTGCAATAATAAACGATATAACAAGTGCCGGACCAGCGTAATCTGCTGCAGCAACACCGGTAAGAACGAAAATCCCCGTACCAATAATTGCTCCAATTCCTAACATTGTTAAGTCAAATGCACCTAAAACTTTATTAAGCGAACTGGTTGAACCCCCAGTGACTGATTTTTTTCTAAATAAATTCATAAATACCACCTCTGAAATATTCTGATTGTAGATAATTTCATGTTTTTGTATAAAAAAGTGAAAATTCTGACAATTTGTTGCGTTAATCGTTATTGATTAAGTGGTTTTATGTTATCACACGTATTAGAATTATTCAAACAATTTTCGACAAATTTTTTAAAAAGGTAAATATTTCATAATATTAGTAAAAAAATAGATGAATACTATGAAAAATAGCATAGTTAAATACAAAAAATCCTTCCTGAGATAGACAGTATTACTATTTTACTGTGTAAATGCAGGAAGGATAATGTTGAATAATAAATCTATTCCACGCCCGAAAAGACTATGGTTAGAAAGTAACAGAATAATAGGATTAATATCTACAAGAATTAGCTAGCTTTAACCTCTTGGTCACTTTTAATTTTCCCCTTAAGTTTCCAATAAATAGGTAGACCAATTAATGCAATACCTACTGAAATTAGAGCATCAACGGGAGCATTAATTAATGTACTTCCAATAATGTAGATTGTACCGATTATAGCAATAATAGGAGTTAGTGGATATAACGGTACTTTATATAAAGAGCTTTGACCCTTTTCTTTTCTTCGAAGCAAGAATACTGCATTAAAAGCTAATCCATAAAATAAAAATACAGCAACCATTGCAATGTCAGAAAGGCGGTCAGGATTCCAAAAGATCATCATTATTATGGCAAGTAAGATTTGAAGAATAGTAGATGCTACAGGTGTCTTAAATTTTGGGTGAATACTAGATAGAATCTTTGCACCAGGTAGAAAACCTCTTTCAGCCATAGCAAAAGTAACTCTTGGGAAAGTAAGAAGCTTTCCATTTAAGCATCCAAAGATTGAAATTAATATTCCGATTGCAAGAATTTTCCCGCCAAATGCACCAAATAATGAAGAAGCTGCTGTAGCTGCTGCATTAGGACCCAATTTAACAATTTCTTTTGCAGGCAATACATGAAACATTGCAATATTGACAGATAAATAAGCGATCATAACAATTACAATTCCAGAAATGATGGCTCTTGGAAGAGTTTTTGAAGGATTTTTCATTTCTCCTGCCATAAAACCTACATTCATCCAGCCATCGTAAGCAAACAGCGTTGCTAAAACTGCAGCCCCCATGCTTAATGTAGCTTGTGAACTTCCGCTCGCTGCATTAAAAACTGAGACATCGCCTTTAAAGATACCAAAAACCGCGATGAGAATAATAGGAATCAGTTTTCCAATTGTTGTTATAGTTTGAATGAATCCTCCGAATTGTGTTCCTAGTAAATTCAAAGTTCCAAGTAGGATAATAGTGATTACCCCAATCATCAGTTTACTACTTTGAGGAAAACCAAAAAAATTGGCCACTAATGACCCAAAATATAAACTAAGTGCCCCCATGATAGCTGGTCCATAAACAAGTGTTTGAACCCAACCGCATATAAATCCCCATATTTTACCGTAAACTTCTTCTAAATAAACATAAAGTCCGCCTGTTTTTGGAATTTTTACGCTTACTTCAGCAATGGTTAAGCCACTTGCTAGCGTAATAATTCCACCGATAAACCAGGCTAGGAGAGCCATAGTAGAATTAGCTGTTGAAGATAGCACGATTCCAGGTTTCATAAAAATTCCAGAACCAATAACAGTACCGATAACCAAAGAAGTTGAAACGAAAAAGCCAATATTTTTCTTTAAATGTGATTCTTTGTCCATGATGGTCAGCTCCTTAAAAAATGGTTAAAAATTAGAAAAATTATAACATAATTCATTTTGATGTAACAATGTTTGGAATTTTGTTAAATTTTTTTAATTTTTGTAAAGGTGTGTTTGAACTATGTTGAAAATTGATGTATTAACGATGGGGAATTATTTTTGAATAATAATTTAGAGTATTTTAATAGTTTTATGTTTAAAGGTTTATTTAAGAGGATACAGATTAGTTGGAAAAGTAATGCTATAATAAATTATTAAACTATTAGTACATTGAAAGAGTTTAGGCAACTAAGAAATACAAAGGGGAGAATAAAATTTTAAGATGAAATGGTTAATCGTATTTGGACCTATTTTTGAAATAGTTATTTATGCATTTTTTTCACGGTATTGGTCAGAAGATTATAAAGAACTAAAACCTATAATTGTAATTCAGATAGTGCTTTATACATTCCTTATCACCCCTTTATTACTTTGGGGATATTATCTTAAGCATTGAAATTTGTCTAAAAATAAAAGCTGTTTTCGTATACATTGTTGCTATTTTAGAATGCTTTAGTTGATAACAACTCCAGGTTGCTCCCTTTCCGTGGGGCGTGAGCTGAGCCTCCTCGTCGCGTACGCTCCTGTGGGGTCTCAGCCTTCCCGCATCTCCCACAGGAGTCGAGCATCCTTCCATTCCAATCAACTTCTGTCTTTTAAATTACAAAACTTAAAAGCAACAATCTTTAAAAAAAGAGTCAAATATAAAAAGGTTAATAGGAAAATGGGGCCGTTTCGACGGTCCTATTTTTTTGAACCTCAAAATCATTTTCAAAGGATTAAATAATATAGTGTAGAAAAGATTAGTAAATACAATGGAGAAATTGGAGAGGAAATATGAAAATTCAAATACACAATAATGTTTCAAATCTAAATCTGAATGACATTAAGGAAGTTTATCATTCTGTTGGCTGGACAAAGCATACTCCTAAGATTATTAAACAAATTTTCGAATCAAGTAATGTAATTGCAATTGTAACAATTGATGATCGAGTAGTTGGCATTGGCCGAGCAATATCGGATGGTGTTTTTAACGCTGCAATTTATGATGTCATTGTTCACCATGATTATCAAAAGCAAGGAATCGCAAAAAGAATAATGGAATATTTACTAGAGAATCTGAAAAATGTTTCATGTGTTCATTTAATTTCTACAACAGGAAATGAAGAATTTTATCGTAAATTTGGATTAAAAAAAACTAAAACGGGAATGGCAAGGTATTTAAATCCAGTATTAAGTGAAGAATATCTAGATTGAATTTTAAAAGGAGACCTTTGAGAAAATATAAAATCATTGAACCATTTTATCTCAAAAATTAAAGGACCATTTGAATTTTTAATAGAATAAATAGAAAGAGTATTTATATTCAAAGTAGGGTGCGATGTTATTTTGAAATAGCATATGCTGCTTATTTTATATGGAAAATATTTCGAATTTGAGAGATTGTATAGTGATTCGAGAAGACTTTTTATGGGAGAATTTAATGCCGATAAACTAGTATTTAAAGTGAAAGTCCGAGTTGCTTTTTTCTATTAAACGGATAGGAGTAGAAAAATGATGAACACAATGCTTAACAAAGAAGAAAAAAATATAAAAACGTTACAAAAGTTTCTTTTCAGTGTATTAATTATTTTTGCAATTTTAATTGTCATAGTAATTAGTGGTTTGGCTAATAGGAGTTCAGGAAAGATTTTTGAGAGGACCGCAGGAGGATATTACTACTCGGTAAATATAGAACATCAACCATTTATATGGAAAATTGGTCATAATGATTCAGATGCATATGTTAAAGAAAATAATGGTAATGCAATGAGTTTAGACAGATTTAGAAGAGAAGTTAATCAGATTAGCTTGCAAAAAGTCAATCTAATATTATGTCTCCTTTATGTATTTATTATTATTGGCAGTTTCCTTTTCTTAAAGAAAAAGAAAGTAAGAATTCCAGAAGGATTTTTACTATTTATTATTTTACTAGGAGGATTTGCTTTCTTTAAAAGTATTGTCACTTTAATTGACTTGGATTCATCAATAAATTCAGCAAAATACTATTATTTACTTTTAACAAAATAAAATGAATTTATAGTTTTACTTGATATACCTTAAATTACCTCTGTGAACTTTAGGAATGTCCATCTGAAATATTTGGTTAGAATATAAAGTCATAAACCATATACAATAAATTTTGAAGAGAATCCTTGTAGAAAAAAACTGTACCTAAAACGATGGAAATAAGTATTGTAAATGGTAAACATCCTATAAATAAACAACCTGAACAACCATCTAATACATCTAACTCTGTAACCTGTCTTTTTCCATTATGTTCTTCCATATTAATTCTCCAGTTCCAAAAGATTGGTAAACTTTATCTTCATAACTTTTTCATGAATGTTTCTCTCGGATCCTCCACAAAATTGAAGAAATTAATATGATGCCGCCTATAATAGTCGCAATTAAATGATCGATGTAAATTTCGCTTGTTTTTATATACTTTAACAGCAATGTGCCACCGAATATAAGAATGATTGTTAGAGCGAATTGAATGAGGTAGGTATTAATCTTCATTGGTTTCCTCCGTTTGATATCTCTAAAGTGTAAAACCTATAATATATATTCTATATAGTAGCTAATACCCCTTGTAGAGGAGTATGCTTCATTGATAATAAAAAATAGTAAAAGAATTAGCGTTTTCTTTTTTTAAGATTAAGAACCATCCTAGGGCAGGTGTAGAAGTACCTGTTTTTTTTGTGTGGTTTTTAAATGGCTCTTCTAAAAGATTGTTTTTTTTTTATTTGTTAATTGAAACTGTTGTTAAAGAAGTTGATTGGAGCGGAAATCAACTTATCACTTTCTAAAATAGCAACAAAGTTTACGGAAATAGCCTTTTTATTAAAGAATACTGATTAAGTAAGATTATCTGATTTTTAAAGAATATTTACCAAATTCTTACTAATTTTTTATAAAATCAGAATATGGAGAGGTGAAATAAATGAATGTTGAAATTTTAGTAGTTGAAGATGATTTGAAAATTGCTCGATTGTTAGAATTGGAATTAATTCATGCTGGATACAAAGCAACTTGTGTGCATGATGGAGTAAATGCATTAAGCCTACTTGAAACTCAATCATTTGATCTAGTCATTTTAGATCTTATGTTACCAGTAATAGATGGAATGAAAGTAATGACTGAAATACGTAGTGAAAACCGAGATATGCCAGTTATTATGCTAACTGCTAAAGGATTAATATCGGATAAAATAAAAGGATTGGATAGTGGAGCAAACGATTATATCGTCAAACCATTTGAGATGGAAGAGTTACTAGCTAGAATACGAGTTTTATTAAGGAATGTACGGCTAACAGAAAAAGAAAAAATAGGAGAAATAGAAATAAATTTTAGTGAACGAAGTGTGATTAAGGATAATAGTGAAATAGCTTTGTCAGAAAAGGAATTCGAATTATTACGCTATTTCCTGAGAAACAAAAATATCGTTATTACTAGAGAGCAAATTCTAAATGGAGTATGGGGTTACGACTTTGAGGGTGAGTTTAAAATTGTTGATGTATATGTTGGGTATTTACGTAAAAAGTTGCAGCTACCACAATTAACAACTGTTCGAGGCAGCGGATATGTTTGGAAGGGGTGATGTAGGTGAAAATGAAAACAAAGATTGTACTTGTGTTTTGTAGCATGTTAACTTTGTTGACCATCGGTGGTAGTATATTAATCTATTTGAGCACATTTTATCATCTTAATGTTGAGGAAATAGAACGCGAGACGAGTAATCTTCAACAAATTGTAAGGGAAATTCCTGTAGAAAACTGGAGAGATGGTGCGGTAAGTGCTGGGAAGTTTATAACTGAAGGATATATGACAGTTCGGGATAATAATGGAAAAGAATTATACAAAAGAGAAGTACATGCTGGGCGACCTGGGGAAGAAGAAAGACTGGACGCAGCATTAAAAAGCCATAAACTTTATTTTTTAATAGGAACTATGATTTCAACTACTGGAATATCTGTTGGTGATGATAGTTTATTCGTATCATTTACATTTTACGATAGAGAGTTAAATGAAACATTAGATAATCTGCGCCATATTTTACTTATTGTTACAATCAGTATTATCTCCATAGGTACTCTGGGTATCTATTTATTCGTACACCTCTTATTTAGACGTGTTGGTGTGATTACTAATTCAATGAATCAAATTACAGTAAGTGGAAACTTACAAGAAATTCCATTGAAAAACAAACGTGATGAACTTGGTCAAATTGTATATTCATTTAATAAGATGATTAGTGGAATAAAAGAAATGATGACAAAGCAAGAAGCGTTTGTAATGAATGTATCCCATGAATTAAAAACACCCATTACGATCATTGAAGGGTATGCGAAATTGTTAGACCGTTGGGGAATCGAGAAGAAAGAGGTAGCTGAAGAGAGTATTCATCATATTATTGAGGAAACTGATCGAATGAAGAATGGGTTAATTGAGCCGATGTTACAGTTAACTAGTTTGAAAAATCAAGTGATTGTGAAAGAAGCTATTCAGCTTGAAGAATTAGCAAAAGAAATTGCAGAAAAGATGAAAATGATTAGCCAGAGAGAAATTCTTGTTACTGGAAAAGGGACCGTGCAAAGTAACCGAGAGAATGTAGAGCAGATTCTTTATATTCTTATTGATAATGCAATTAAATATAGTGATAAGCAGATTGTTATTAACATTGATGAGAATTATCTTGAAGTAAAAGATATTGGTATAGGTATTAAAGATGAAGATGTTTCATTTATTTTTGATCGATTCTATCGTGGAGATAAAGCTAGGTCTGACAAAAAGGGAGTTGGCCTTGGATTAGCAATAGCAAAGGAAGGTGCAGATTTGTTAGGAGTTACGCTAGAATACAAGAGGAACGAAGAGGGAGGAAGTATATTCTTTTTGTACTTTTAAGAAATGTAAATGAAAGAAAGATTTTTATTGTGTGTATGTTGCCACCTACTAATAGGTGGTTTTTTTAGTTTTACTCGAAATCCTAACTTCTGAAATGGCCAATAAGTAAGTCAATATTAAAACACATTATTTCTTCATTAAAACTTCATTAAAATATCACAAATCCATTTTATACTTACTTTCGTAAATTAAAAAATTTAGGAGGTAATGCTTGAGAGAACCTAACTGATTTTACGAATCCATTCCCTTTCAAAAACTATAACAATAAAAGGATATTAAGGATGAAATTATTAAATATCTTTTTGATTTTATTTTTAACTTTTGTTCCATTTCATGATGTTAATGCAGAAGTGACACTTCAATCATTAATTGATCAAACACCTTCAGATCATGTGCTTCATTTAAAAAATGGTATATATAACGAGCCAATTCAAATTAACAAACCAATTATTCTACAAGGTAACAACCGTACCGTGATTTCAAGTTGTGGTAAGGATTCAACAATTAAGATCAATACGAGCAAAGTCGTGTTGAAGAATATAACCATAAAATACTGTGGAAAAGATCCGAAAAAAGCGGCTATTTCAATTAATAATGGGAATGAGCAAAATTTTAAAAATCTTAAAATTGATACATCAGGCATGGGTATTCAGATTAATAAAGTAAGGAATTCTTCTTTTAATTCTGTAATGATAAAAGGAAATAAATTAGGAAACGGAATTGATGTAAGAGACTCGAATTCAAATACATTTCAACAAATAGAGATTCAGAATGTAATGGATGGAATCTATTTTGAAACTTCAAATCAAAACACTGTATCCAATTCTTCAATAAAATATGCAAGATATGGACTACATTTAATGTATTCGAATGATACGAAATTATTCCAAAATAACTCACACCAAAATTTTACGGGAATAATGATTATGGCAACAAAAAATACGCTTGTAAAACAAAATGTATTTTCTCAAAATAATCAAAATGTAAATGCCCAAGGAATTTTATTATTTGATGCTTACAATACACAAATAATCGATAATCAAGTAAATCAAAATCGTGTAGGAATTTACATAGAAAAATCACAACAAAATAAGATAACCAACAATAAGATTGATATGAATTTTATCGGAATTGTCTTTAAGAATTCTGAGAAAAATCATATTATCAATAATTCTTTTATTGGAAATGTAAATGGTCTACAAACTTTATATAAAGAAGTAAACGATATTCGAAATAATCAATGGGACACTATTCAAAAAGTAGATTTAAATCATGATGGCATAAATGATTTGCCTTATCTGGCAGATCCTTACTTTATAAATCTAACAAATGATGTGCCTGCTTATCAGTTGTTTTTTCAATCACCAGGGATGAAATTTATTGAAAAATTATATAAAAATGATTCGAATAATATATTAATGGATCAGCAGCCACTATTTATTAAATCTGAAGATCATAAACATTTGAAGAATAATTATTTACTTGTTGGGTTATCGGTTGTGATGATTTTAACAAGTGGACTAACTATTTTATGGGGGAGAAAGTAAATGAAAAAAAGTTTTAAGTTACTATTATCAATTATAGCGGTATTAACAATTGCCTTAAGTGCGTGTGGAAAAAAAGAAGTAAAGCCTGTAGGAATTAACGAAAAAACAGACAAATGTAGTGAATGTAATATGGCAGTGATGAATAATCAGTTTGCTACTGAAATTATTTTAGATAATGGAAAAGTTTATACATTTGATGATATTGGTTGCTTGTTTAATTGGAAATCAGAAAATAAAGATAAGAAGATTGCGGCTAGTTTTGTACGTGACTACGACACAAAACAATGGATTAATCTAGAAAAAGCTCACTATGTTTATGCAAAAGATGTACATACTCCAATGTCATATAATGTAGTTTCATTTAAAAATGAAGCTGATGCTAAAAAATTTGCAAAAGATCAAAATGGAGAGAAACTAAGTTATAGTGATTTGAAATCTCATGAATGGAAAATGAATAAAGATATGATGAAAATGGATATGAAGAAAGGTATGGATATGAAGAAAGGTATGGATATGAAGAAAGATATGAATATGGATATGAACAAAGATTCAAAGGGGTCTCATCATCATTAATTTAATAAAAGAAATAATTGTAAGAAACCGAACTTTCTAGTTTGGTTTCTTATTTAAAGAGGCGAATCTTATGGTATTTTGGACAATAGCAAAATATGAAATTAAAAATAGTATGAGACAAAAATCATATTTGTTATTTTTATTCATATGGACAATCATGCTAAGTTTATTATTTTTTATGCAGAAAGGCTATCCTAGTTTAAGTGGTTTCTCAAATAGTGCTGGGACATTCATGAATTTTATTTTGTACTTTTTT
>Ga0187780_10000869_pt1 | contig 22529 bp, 16 predicted proteins | sample 1015_Q2_SP10_20__FD_132429 | JGI IMG/M metagenome (GOLD analysis project Ga0187780, IMG submission 132429) | Tropical peat soil microbial communities from peatlands in Department of Meta, Colombia - 1015_Q2_SP10_20_MG | ecosystem: Environmental > Terrestrial > Soil > Wetlands > Peat | place... | reverse complement strand
GGCCTCGACCGCGGGCACGCAGGTGCAGGGCATCCTGCAGGCCGCCGAGACGGCCGCCGCGGAAATCGAGCGTCACGCGCTGGAGAACGCGCGCCAGGTGCGCGAGGACGCCGACCGTGACGCGGAACGCACGCGCGAGGAAGCGATCGAGCGCGCCCGCCAGCACGTGGCCGCCGTCGCGCAGGTGGCGGCCAAGCTGCTGGAGCACGTCGGCTCGATGGACGGCGAGGTGAGCGCGCTGGTGGAGAGTCTGCGCGCCGGCGCGGGCCGCCTGGCCGCGGACCTGTCGGCGGTCGAGGGCGGCATGAGCGAGCTGTACGACGCGGCGTCGGGGCGCATCGGCGCGGCGGTCGAGCGGGAAGCGCCCGCGCAGGCCCAGCCGGCGCCGCAGCAGTTCGAAGCGCCGGCGCCTGGGCCATTCGAGGCGGCGCTCGACAGCGCGATGGCGGCGCAGCCCGCGGTAGCGCCTACGCAGCCCGAGGCAGCGGCGATGGCGGCCGGCCCCGGCGACGTCGACGGCGCGCGTCTGATCGCGCTGAACATGGCGCTGAACGGCGAGTCGCGCACCGACACCGAGCGCTACCTGGCGGAGAACTTCCAGCTGCCTGACCGGCTGAAGCTGATTGACGAGGTGTACTCGGCTATAGAGGGGTAGGACGGATGCGCGGAAATCGTCCGCGGGTGACGATGACGGTCGAGGATCTTGTCTAGGACGCGCTGGGGGTGCTGATGCTTTCAAGCGGAGCCGGGAATGCAGAGCTCCCGGTGGCGGTGGAGGCGCTGGTGTCGGCGGCGCACTCAGACCAGGCGCTTTAACGGAGCCGGGATGTGAGTCCCGGGGACGTGGGATGCGCTCTCGGTCTGACAGCGGGTGCTCATGCTTCAACGGAGCCGTGGAAATGAGTACACGGTGACGACGACTCGCAGTGGGCGATCAACCCGTGGGACACGCCGCTTCAACGGAGCCGAGGATGTGACTCCCCGGTGACGTCTGGGCCGTGCTCGGCTGGCAACGCCAGTGGGGGCTTCAACGGAGCCGAGGATGTGACTCCCCGGTGACCTTGAGAAGCTGACGGACGAGCTGGTCGGCGACTGGAAGGCTTCAACGGAGCCGAGGATGTGACTCCCCGGTGACGGTAGTCGTGAATCACCCAGCCGTCGCTGTTGGGCTCCCAGCTTCAACGGAGCCGAGGATGTGACTCCCCGGTGACGGGTCGTGCTGCCGTCTGCCACCAGTCCCATGCCTGAGAAGCTTCAACGGAGCCGAGGATGTGACTCCCCGGTGACCTCTCCGAGGCGCAGATCGTGGCCGCTAACAAGCTGGGGCTTCAACGGAGCCGAGGATGTGACTCCCCGGTGACGACCCACGGCATTCACGCCGCCCACCCAACAGGTGGCCAGGCTTCAACGGAGCCGAGGATGTGACTCCCCGGTGACCGCCGCGCACAAACCCGCCCCCAAGCCCCAGAAGACCCAGCTTCAACGGAGCCGAGGATGTGACTCCCCGGTGACATAGCGCTCCACGGCGCCCGCCACAGGCCGCGTGTGCTTCAACGGAGCCGAGGATGTGACTCCCCGGTGACGACGCAAAGACCGAGGGTGGCCTGAACGAACTGCGCCAGGCTTCAACGGAGCCGAGGATGTGACTCCCCGGTGACCGTCATAGATCAGCGGCCCTAGCAGCGGCTCGGCGCTGATGCTTCAACGGAGCCGAGGATGTGACTCCCCGGTGACCCCGCGAGAACACGCGGCCCACAGCTGCCGGCGTGCATGTGTGCTTCAACGGAGCCGAGGATGTGACTCCCCGGTGACGAGGGGGTCGGTCCGGTCTGGGTCGCAGTCGAATGGCTTCAACGGAGCCGAGGATGTGACTCCCCGGTGACGCGGACTGTGAGCGTGACGACATCCTCTGCATCCGCGCAGCTTCAACGGAGCCGAGGATGTGACTCCCCGGTGACGTCTCGTGAGACGGCTTCTGCTCCTACTTCTTCTCGGCTTCAACGGAGCCGAGGATGTGACTCCCCGGTGACGCGGAGTCGTTCTCTCGCGATCCAGCTTCAACGGAGCCGAGGATGTGACTCCCCGGTGACGACGAAGGACGTGGTTGACCACGTGGAGTTCGGCGACTTGCTTCAACGGAGCCGAGGATGTGACTCCCCGGTGACAACAAAGGCGGCGGCGAAAGCATGGTCGTCGAATACACGCTTCAACGGAGCCGAGGATGTGACTCCCCGGTGACGCGGGTGAGCCCCATGTCGCGGTAGACGACGAACCGCTCGCTTCAACGGAGCCGAGGATGTGACTCCCCGGTGACCCCGCGCCGCCCAGGTCTGAGCTGACGCCGCTGACAGGGCTTCAACGGAGCCGAGGATGTGACTCCCCGGTGACCGAGCGCGTCACCGACCGTCTCCGCCACCTGGTCCTCGCTTCAACGGAGCCGAGGATGTGACTCCCCGGTGACAGCCGTTGCGGTGGCGCAAGCCACGGCGCGTGTTCGTGCTTCAACGGAGCCGAGGATGTGACTCCCCGGTGACCTCGCCTACCTCGTGCTCATCAACTACTCGGGGTTCAGGCTTCAACGGAGCCGAGGATGTGACTCCCCGGTGACCAGCGTCATCCGGGAACGCTCGCCCCTCGATGAGCTCGCTTCAACGGAGCCGAGGATGTGACTCCCCGGTGACCCCCCGGAAGCCCGGAGCACCCCGAGGATCCCGCCGGGCTTCAACGGAGCCGAGGATGTGACTCCCCGGTGACGGCAAGAAGCCGTCAACGAACTCGTCACAAAGGCGCAGGCTTCAACGGAGCCGAGGATGTGACTCCCCGGTGACCGGGGATTTCCTTTACGAGTTCAACCTGATGCAGCTCAGCTTCAACGGAGCCGAGGATGTGACTCCCCGGTGACGGCTCGCGGATTTTACCGCGGTTTTGCAGGGGGTTTGGAGCCCATTGCGAGAGGTGGCTGCATTGACCCTCGTTGGCATTGGCGGGCGGACCATGCTCATCGCGATTCCGCATGAACACAGGGGAATCCGCGTGCGAGCGCTGGCGGGACTATTGCGCGGACGTGAGCGCTCGCGACGATCACCAGATCGCGGGCTCGTCGCTGGGCAGATCGCGGCGGACGCCGATGAAGTCTATGCACTGGACCCCGCGACCTGACGGAGCGCCGAGATCGAAGATGCCGATGCTGTCCTCGGTGGTCTTGATCTCGGAGAGCAGTGCACGCTTGAGCGCGATCAGCTCTACGGCCGTTAGATCGCACACGAAGACTGAGTACTGCAGCGGCTCGCCGTGGTCCTTGGCGACGCGATGGACCCGCCGTAGCCGACGTGGATGCCGGATGTCGTACGCCACGAGGTACCGGATCCGGTCGGCCACGGCGGGATCGCGCTATCGAGTTGTCAAGGGACGGTAGGCCGGGACGTCGCCCACGAGCACTGCGGCGAGCAGGCGCGCCTGGATCTCCAGGCAACGACGGTAGCTCGCGCGGCAGCGGAAGAGCGGATGACGAAGCTCGGTGGTCATGCGACGCTCATAGGCGGCGATCAACTTGCGTCGACCGCGAGTGGTCAACGCGACGCCGCCGGCCCGCGTGACGAAGTCAGGTGCGCTTACCTCGCCATTGTTGATCGCGGTCATGACTGTGGAGTCGCCGACGAGCGGGCGGAACTCCTCCGCGAGGTCGAGCGCCAGCGCAGGGCGACCGAAGCCCGCGCGGTGGTAGACGCCGACATACGGGTCGAGTCCGGCTGCCAGCGCGGCGACGGTCACATCCTTTACGAGCATCGCGTAGGCGAATGAGAGCATCGCGTTGATCGGGTCGCGCGGTGGGCGGCGGTTGCGTTCTTCGAATGCAAAGCCGTGGCCATCGCCGAGAGGTTTGAGCAGTGAGTCGTAGCGAGAGAAGTACAGACGGGCTGCCGTTCCCTCGATGCCGAGCAGCGAATCGAGGCTGCGCTCGCTCTCGGCCGCCTTCGCGAGATCGGCGAGCTGCGCGACGACACGGCCTGCGCTTTCACCGCCGTGTCGGCGCAGGAGCGTGCGCGCGTTGCGAATCTTGCCAGCTACGAACGCGCCCGCCAGCTGAGGGCTGCCGAGCGCGGCGGCACGGTGCTGGCGCATGCGAACGGCGACGTTCTTGGCGGGCATACCGGTCGCGAAACCGCTGAACCAGCCGCCGGCGGTGAACCAGAGGATGGGCACGCCGCTGTCGAAACAGGCGCGCAGCAGGGCGCTTCCAACCGTCACGTTGCCGAATACGGCGATGTGCGAGACGTCGATCAGGCGCCGGGACGCCGTCTCGGCGCCGTCCTCGAGCAGTACGACGCGCCAGCCGCTCTTGGACAAACGGCTGCCCGGGTTGGTCGCGTACAGGGGTGTGGCGGGCGGGTCACCGGCGACAAGACGGCGCGTCGGTCGCGCGGTGAGTGCGCGCAGCGCATTCACCTCGTCCGGCAAACAGATGCCGACGAGCGAGCAGCGGGGGCACTTGGGACTGTCGATCAGTGGCGCTGGCGGCTCGTCGCGGGCGGCGTCGGTGCGCAGTTGTTCGGCAGCGGCTGTCGCGTGTTCAACCAGTTCCGGGGTGATCTCGATGCGGTGGCGGGTCCGCGTTTCGGCGAAGTAGGCTTCGGCGTGCGGAACTTGGTAGCCGGCGTCTCGCAGTATCAGCACCTGCGCGCAGAGTTGGACGAGCTCCGGCTCCCACAACGGCGATTCCGCTGACCGCGGGCTGCCACGCTTGTACTCGACCGGGACGACGGTACCGTCCCGGGCCTCGAGCAGATCGACCTTGGCGATCAGGCCAAGGCGCTCCGATGAGACACTGACCGCAGTGCTCGGCGGCGGCTCACCGCTCTCCGCGCGCGCGTCATTCGCGTCGGGCGGATCGGGCGGTCGTGCGCGCTCGCGGTCGACGACGCGGTGAACGAAAGTCCCCTCGGCCGTGTCGGAGTTGTCTACAAACTGACGGTCAACCCACTCCAGGTACGCGAGGCGCGGGCAGTAGACGTACTCATTGAGGATACGCGCGGGAATAAGGTCGGGAAGCGCGTCGGGCATATCTGCGTCTTCGAGTCCGTGCTCCACGCGAAGAGAGCCACCTTGACGGGCCGTGCTCGCGCCTAGTGCAAAGCCATATCCTTTCAGAAAGTCAGGATGGACCAGATTGTTTGTTCTTGGACATCGACCGCGGTGGGTATCGCTGGTTTCAACGAGTCCGGCGCGGGGCCTACGTGTGGGGCAAGCGCAAGCGCAGCCCCGCTGCGTCGGCCTCGGCAGGAGTCGCAAACGCGTTGGCGATGCGCAGTTGGTCCTCGGCTCGGTGAAGGTCGGTCCAGTCGAGCAGTGAGCAGAGCTCTTGGGCACGATCGAGCACGCGGATCAACGGAGCCGGGTTGGTCTGCCGTGACATCGCGCGCAGCGCCTGGAGGTAGTCGTCGCGCATGATCGTCGGGATGATCAGACGCTGCTGGCCGGCTGCGGTCATCTCAGCATTGGTCAAGAAACGAGCGACGCGTCCGTTGCCGTCGGCAAAAGGGTGAACCTCGGACACAAGGAACATCGCGAAGACCGCTCGCTGGAAGCCTGGCGCCAACGCGAGATAGCGCTCGATTCCGCGTTCGAGGGTGCCGCGTACGAGCATCGGCGCTGCGAACTCGGTTTCGCCTGCGCGGTTCGGGCGGGTCTTGTACTCGCCGGGAGCGAGCTCTTGGCGCGCGGCGAGTATGCGGGCATGAGCCGACTTCAGGATCACCTCCAGGGAGGCAAAATCACGCGGCGCTGCTGCGCGCGCCAATGGGTCAGCGACCAGGTCGTAAGTGCCAACAATGTCGTGCGCGTCCTGCGGACGATCGGTGGGAATCGCCCCTGCGAATACGATGTCCTCAGCTTCGCTCACGAGGAACTCCGTGCCCTCGATGAAGTTCGAGAAGTACGCCTCGAAGAACGCCAGCGGGGCGCCCATGTGAGCGGGACGCTCTGGTCTGCTGACCGGAACGCACGCCGCGAGAGCTGCCATCAGCGCATCCAGTGCGGGCAGGCGGCCTTCATCCCATCCGCGACCAGCGCGAGTCGCGCGCGCGCCGGCGCTCGCTAGCCTGTCCGCTCGGGTCCCCAGAAGCGCGCCGATCGTCGTGCTCAAGCGCTTGCTCTCCCGCTGTGCGGCGAGTGTCGGTGCCAGCCTGTGTGCCTCATCGCGCAAGCGGTTGAGCTCGTCCTCGCCCTGGTTGACAAGTATCGCTTGCAGCTGCTGCTCGATCTCTGAGGCACTCAGTGTGCGCCGCACGCCTGACCTAGCACGAGCCGCGCGCATGTTCTCCAAGAACCGCCGCGGCCAGGAGCTGAGATATAGGCCGCCGCCCATGAATGGCTGGTCTCCGGCCACCGGACCCACCCCGCGGCGGCAGTTGAGGACAAGGCCCGGAAGTCGCACCACGCGCTGCGTCGTGGAGCACAGGAATACCGATCTCTCGTTGCCGGACGGCCGCAACTCGAAGGCCGTGCGGTCGACGACTACTGCCCCTGGGAAGTAGCCGGCCGCTACGTCCCAAACGCGCCGCCGCACAACGTCGTCGAGTGGCTCTGTCAGGTTGCGGGTGTAAAGGCGCCCTGCGATGTGACGTAGCTCACCAGCCTGTAGATGGCGACGAATGGCCCGTGAGGTTGGAGTCGTCGAGAAGAAGACCTCGGGCTGTTCGGTTATCGAAAAGGTCGTCGTAGGGCGAGGCATCTGCAGGATTTAGTCTAAATCGTTGTCTTAAGCGGCGTAAATCTACGAAAAAAACAGCATAACGAGCCCGCATGGGCATTGAGTTGCTGACGTTCTGACGCTCCCCGGCTCCGTTGAAGATCGTGATGCGAGGCGCTGTGTCTCATTGTCCACTCACCTCCCCCGGACCTCCGGCTCCGGGCTACGTTCTGACAATGCAGATCGTACGATCTATGGCGTTGGATGCGTCGTCCGGCAGAAGCGGTAGAAACCGTTGACGCTTGTCTTCAGATGGAGTGATTCGGTAGGCGAGCGTTGCCCGGCCCCGATCGAACGAAGAGGAGCATCTATGGCCCTTGACCTGCTGACCGCGCTCCGTGAGGGGCTTACCGCTGAGCCGTCCGCGATGCGTCCGTCCGGCATCGAGATCCGTCAGGACCTCGCTCCAGCCGGCGGGATGCCGGTGCAGCCCCCGTCCTACGAGGGAGATTTGGAGATACACAAGCGCTACATCGACGGTGAGCCCCGCGATGTGGTCGAGCTGGACAGCGTTGGCTCCGCCGCCAACAGGCTGGAGGACCTGCTGCTCGATCTCCACCGTGCCGGTCGCTATCCGCTGCCCGTGTCGAGCACCACCGTGAGGCCTTCGAGTGGCGAGCCGATCACGATCACGACGCTGGAGATGCCGCACCGCGTCTTCGACGCGTGGTTGCGCCTGTCGGCGGCGGACGGCGGCGATGGGGCATTCGAGGACAGCGAGCACGGTCAGGAACTGTCGCTGGCGCACATGGGCGCACTCGACCCGCTGCTCGAGACCTCTGCGCACGATCTCCTGCTGGGCGTTTGGGACTCCCACCGCAAGGGCCCACACGGTCAGGTGCGCATCGGACGGAGTCTGACGACCAGCCTCATCGGGATCGACCCGATCGCCCAGGCCCGGATTGCGGCGCGGCGCGATCCGCTCAATCTGGGGGAGGCGAGCGACCTGCCGAAGGGCGCGAAGAAGCTCTCCGAGCAGGGCCTCAGCTCGATCCCCCCGCAGCGTGCACGTGGGGGGGTCGCGATCACCGAAGCGCGCTACCTCGGCTTCCTCTCGTTCGCCGCTCTGCGACGCCTTGGGTTCACGCGTTACGACCCGGTCGAAGTGCGCGTCCTCCTAGCCCTGCTCGGGCTATACGCGTTGGCGCTCCGTTGCGCCGCCGGCTGGGACCTCCGTGCGCAATGTGCGCTCATCGCACAGGAGGACCCGCAGTTCGCGCTCATCGGGCCGCGGGGCAGCGGCGAGATGTTCGCGCTGTCTGCCGAGGAGGCCGAGCGGCTCCTGCGGGAGACGGTCGCCCGCGTGGGAATCGAGGACCGGGGAGTGCGGCTGGATGCCGGTGCGACACTCGACGGCCTCGTCGACCACGCGATCGCCGAGACCAAGAACGCAGCCTGACGTGCTGCGCATCACGGTTGGCTTCCCGCTCGGCGTCTACCACGCTCGCTCGGCGGCCGACGAGCCCGAGTGGCCGCCCAGCCCACTGCGCCTGCTCGGTGCGCTGCTTGCAGCGGCGCATGGCCGTCACGGCGCAGACCCTGCCGCGGACCGCGCGCTGCTCCAGCGGCTTTGCGAGGCGCAGGCTCCGCTTGTGATCGCACCGGACAGCGTCGCCGTTGGCGAGCCGGTGGAGGCCGGCGAGGCGGTGCGCCTGCGGGGTATCACCCGCTGGGCGCCGCGCAACTACGTCACCGGGCCGCTCTCCCCACGCAACCTCGGGCGCGATCGGGCTCCCGTGAGCAAGGCCGGCGTGGCGATCGGCGAACGGCCGGTGGAATTCGTATGGCCGGACCTCGAGCTCGATGCTCAGGAGATGGAGGGCTTGGCTGCGCTGGCAAGCGATGTGACGTTCCTTGGCACGACACGCTCGCCGGCGATCATCGACGTGAGCTCCGAGTCCGACGAGGCGCCGGCAGCCGTGTGGACTCCGGCTGGGATGGCCGGTCGGGTCGCACCAGACGCCTCGGTCCGCGTTCCAGATCACTTGACGATCAGGGACTTCGACCGCCGACACGATGCGAGGAGAAGCACGCGGCCACGCGTGGAGAAGGCGGGGATGGTGCCTGAAATCGCGATCGGCAGCGAAGTTCCCTATGTCTCGCCGCTGCGCCAACGCTCGGAGGCATCGGCCTTTGATCCGCGCTGGTGGGGCGACATGATCGTGCTCGAGGTCGACCAGGATCGCAGCGAGTTGATTCCGAAGGCCGCTGCGGCGTACCTGCTCGCGCGCGCGGTCCGGGTGGCTCTGCTGGGCGCGTTCGGAGACGCGGGGACCCCTGCGGAGGCTCCGCCGATTCTGCGAGGACACGACGGTGACCCGCATTGCGCGATCGTTGCGCTGCCCAACATGTGGGAACCTCATCCCAGTGGTCTGATCGCCGGCGTCGCCCTGCTGCTCCCACACGAGGCGCGCGAACCAGATGTCCACGCGCAAAGATCGCGCGTCGAGCGCGGCCTGCGCCAACTCGTCGACGCGGAGCCCGGAACACCACAGCGGTATGTGAGCATCCCCGGCGCGGGCCGGGTCTGGCTCAAGCTGCCTGACGCGCGCAGCGCAAGGCGCGTCAGCCTGCGCGAGGCGTCGTATTGCGGTCCTGCCGCGACATGGGTGAGCGCGACACCGATCGTGCACTCCCGCTGGCGCAAGGGAGGCGTTGATGCTCTGCTCCGCCAGGTTGGCGCCGACTGCGCGCACGTCGGTCTTCCTGCGCCGGCCGAGATCGAGTCGTTGCGCGGGGCAGGCCGACGCGGTGGCGCTGAGCGAGCGATCCCGGCTGAGCGCGTCCCAGCGCAATGGCGCGGGTTGCTGCAAGGCCCGACGTCGCATCTGCGCGTCATCTTTCCCCAGCCCGTGTATGGACCTGTGCTGATTGGCCGCGCACGGCATTTCGGACTCGGTCTGTGCATACCTGACACGAAAACCGCCGAGGGCCGCGGCCAGGCATGATCGCGTTCGCAGAGTTCCTGCGGATCGTGTGCGGGAGAGATGAGGCTCCCTATCCGTGGCAGTCACGGCTGGCCGAGCGCTGCGCGAACGCTGAGCCGCCGTCGGTGATCGCGGTGCCGACAGGTGCCGGGAAGACGACGACGGTCGACGCGCTCGTGTGGGCGCTTGCCCACCAGGCCGATCGACCCGCAGCAAAGCGAACCGTCGGCGTGCGGATCGTGTGGGCGATCGACCGTAGGATTCTGGTTGACGAGGTGCATGAGCACGCCGAGCGGCTGGCGAAACTGCTCGCCAAGGCGCTCCACACCCCGGCTGATCCACTGTGCGATCTCGCGAAACGGCTGGCGGATCTCTCGGGCGCGAGCGGCCCGCCACTTGTGGCGACGCGCTGGCGCGGGGGACTCCAAGAGCGCCCCGAGCAGTGTGGTCCGTTGCAGCCGCAGATCATCTCGAGCACGGTCGCCCAGATCGGCTCGCGCCTGCTGTTCAGGGGCTATGGCGTTGGTGAGCGCTCGCTTGCCAGCGAGGCCGGGCTGGCGGCGTGCGACACGACGATCTGTCTCGATGAGGCGCACCTCTCTGAGCCGTTCCGGCAGACGGTCGCGGCGATCCGCAACCAACGGGAGGCCGACGAGCGCTCGCTCGCGCTCCCTGGGCTGCGCGCGATCACCCTGACGGCGACCCCTGCGAGCGACGCGGAGGATGTCCTGCGCCTCGACGACGCCGACCGTGCTGCGCTCGGTCAACGGTTTACGGGCGACAAGCGGGCCACGCTCGTCGATCCCGAGATGGGCGGCGAGGATGCCGGTCGCACCGGGCTGCTCGCGGCGGCGACGGCCGACTACGTCCGCACTGGGGCGGCGACGGTGGCGTGTGTCGTGAACACGGTGCGCCGTGCGCGGGCGGTGTTCGACGCGCTTGTCAAGGAGCTGGCTGAGGATGCGGACGTGGCGCTCCTGATCGGTCCGCAGCGGCCGGCTGATCGGGAGCTGATGCTCGGTCGCTACCGCGACAAGCTGTTTGATGGCAAGCCGGGAGAGAAGCCGCTCGTGTGCGTGGCGACGCAGACCTTCGAGGTGGGACTCGACGCGGATGTTGCGGCGATGGTCACGGAGTCGGCTTCGGCGACGGCCTTGATCCAGCGGCTTGGCCGGCTCAATCGTCGCGGCTTGACCTGCGGGCGCGCGACGATCGTGCGCGACGAGGGACGTTGGCTGTACGCCGACGACGAGCCTGCAGCGTGGGATTGGCTGCAGCGTCTGCCCGCAGTCGATGGCGCGGTCGATGTCTCGGTGTCGGCGATCGAGCGGAGCACGCCACCGCAATTGCAGCGAATCTCCCATGCCGCGACGCTGACGCCCGAGATTGTCGAGTTGCTCGCACAAACCGCGCCGCGCCCCGGGGGCTTGCGCGAACCTGACCTCGATGCCTTCCTGCGTGGCGCCGAGAGCACGCCGGCGGCAGACGTCGCGGTCTGCTGGCGATCGGATCTGCGCGAGGATTTGGTGACTGAAAAGGCCGACGGGTATCGCAGGATGTTGCTCAAGCTCGTGCCGCCCGGGCCACAGGAGCTGCTGACGCTCAGCCTGACGAGCGCCCGTGCCCTGCTTGCTGCGCGCTATCCACAGGGTGCGAGCCCGGCCGCGGCAGCGCGACTGGCGCTGTTCGAGGCAGACGTCGAGGGCGCGACGCACGACGCACGGATCCCCGAGCCAAGCCACGACGAACAGCAACTCCCGTTTCTGGTCCTGCGACGAGGCGTCATGCGCCGCGGCACGTTTGCGCGAAAGGCTCCTGCGTCGGAGGGCGGGGAAACCGCTGCGGTCCGCCCCAGTGAGCTCGCGCCCGGAGACGTCCTGGTGCTTCCCATCAAGGCTGGCGGGACCGACGAACATGGGCTGGCGCCGACCCAAAAGGGCGCGGCGAAGGATGTGGCGGCCGACCTGCTCGGCAACTCCCCCGCCGCGCCGGTGCGGATGACTCCGGGCGCGCTCGGTGAGGACCCGGCGAGCGAGCGCTGGAAAGCGATCGCCCAGGTGTGCACAGCGGCGGAGTCCGATCTCGTCGAGGAGGTCACAGCGGATGCGCGCAGGGGAACTTTGACCAGCGCGTTCGTCGCAGAGCTACAGGTGATGCTTCCTGGCCACGCTGGGCTGCAGGCGCTCTTCGACAGCGCGTCTGCACAGGGTGAGCCGGTGGCCACGTTGCGCTCGGTTGGTCGTCTCGACGCAAGCGGCAGGCCACGACTCGATGACACGGATCCCCGCAGCGACGAAGACGAGCTCGAGATGGCATGGGTGCTCTTGCCTGTGAAGTCCGTCAATCGCGACCCCGCATTCGGGCCCGACTGCTCGCCTCCGACAATCGACGCGCACGCCCGCGCGGTGAGCGCGGAGGTGAGAGCGTACACCGAGCGCCTGCGGTTGCCTGCCGAGCCGGCGGCGGCGCTCGTGCTCGCGGCCTGCGCCCACGACCATGGCAAGGCCGACGCACGCACGCAGAGGTTCTATCGCCGCGGCGTGCGCACGCTCGCGGCGACGCCGATCGCCAAGAGCGAGTTTGGCACCCAGGATCCACGCGCAGCACAGGAAGCGAGGCGGTTGGCGGGTCTGCCTGACCATCAGCGCCATGAGATCGCCTCGGTGAAGGTGCTCGCCGATGCGCTGGCGTCGGGGACGCCGGCACCCGACGCGCTCGATCCTGATCTGGCGCTCTACGCTGCGGGGACGCATCACGGGCTGGGCCGGCCGATCCCGCAGGTGCCCGAGGGCGGTAGTCCGGCGCGGCCATTTCGCATCGACGCGGCGGGGGTCGCAGGTGAGGCTATGGGCGACGGTCGCGACGGCTGGGCGGAGGGCACCTGGATGGAGCGCTTCTGGCGGGTGAACGAGCGCTACGGCACATGGGGCACGGCATATCTGGTGGCGCTGCTCGTGCTGTCCGACCGCGTCGTCTCATCGGAGGGGCAGTGATGGCGCTGGAGATGCCCTGGATGCACGCGAACGCTCCGTACATGCCGATCGCCACGGTCGGTCTGCTGGCGCTGCTTTCAGAGCACGACCATGAGGCGACAGCGCGGTGGGTCGATGGCGTGGGCAGCGCGCCCTCGTTGCGCATCGACGTGCAGCTTGAGGCAGCTGCGGTGGGAGAGCTGCTCGCCGGTGCGCCATGGCCGCGGCTCGATCGGCTCATGTGGCCCGCTGGCAGGTGGTCACAGGGTCTCAAGCCGACGCTCAAGGAGACCAGGGAACCAGCGAAGGCGTTCCGCGAGATGCTCACCGACGCGCCGACGCTCGAGCGAGCGCTTCTGCGCGCGATTCTCACCGACGGCGTGCTCGACAGCGACGGCGTGCCAGGGCGCAGCCGGCTGTTGCGCGGTGTGAAGTCCGATCTGTCGAGCATCGACGATCCACCCAGACGCATCACCGCTGACGGGCTCGCGTCGGAGTTGCGAGACGGCCCCGACTTCCGCCCTGGCAAGTCGGGGTTGGGTCTCGGGCTGGTGCCCGAGGTTCAGACGTTCGGCGGCACGACCGGTCCCGACGCGTCGACTGTCGGCGCCTACTCGACGCTGCTGTACCTGCTTCTGTGGCGCGGCATCATCGCGCTGCCGCCGGTGCCCGTTCTGCGCGGGTCCAGGCGCGTCGTCGGCGGACCGCTGGTGACGGAGCCAGACGTGCTCTCCTGGCCGCGCTGGCGCATCCCGGTGGGCCTGCGCTCGCTGAGGACACTGCTGTCACTCGATGCGATTCACCAGGAGCAGCCCCCACGTCACTATCTCCTCGAGCGCGGTATCGACGCGGTCTTCCGCGCCCGCGCGATTCCGCTGAACAGCATGGTTGCGGTGTTCCGTTGGGGCGAGCGGGTGATGGGGTAGCCCGCGTGTCGCACGCTCACCCATGAGGGCTGAAGGTCCCGCCAGTTGCTTGCCCGTAGCTACTGTTGTTCGCGCGTACCATCGCATGTGAGCCGTATGGTCGCCTGCGAGAATGAGCCCATGGCCACGCGCGCTGCCACCGACACGTCGATCGACCCTCGAATCCCGCTCTACCGGCTGGACACGGATCTCTATAGGCGCTTCGTCGAGGCTGGGATGCTCGGGGGGGCAGGCGTCGAGCTCGTGGATGGGCTGTTGGTCGAGCGCGATGGGCAGCATCCGGACTCGATCCACCGCCTCAACCTGGATACGTACAACCGGATGGTTGCTACGGGGCTGCTGGAGGATGAGCCGGTCGAGCTGTTGGATGGGCTGCTGGCCGAGATGAGCCCGCAGGGAGTAGGTCACTTCGATGCGATCTTGCGCCTCACGCGGCATTTCGCGCAGGCGCGCGCATGGTTGATGGTGCAATTGCCGCTGGAGCTTGGATCGCGTGGAGAGCCAGAGCCGGATCTTGCGCTGGTCGAGCGGCCTTCCCGAGAGCATCTCCCTCGCACGGCATTGCTGGCGATCGAGGTCGCCGTGAGTTCGCACGCGAAGGACCGCGGACCGAAGGCGGAGCTGTACGCGCAGAGCGGCATACCCACGTACTGGCTCGTAGACGTACCCGCGCAGACGATCGAGGTGCGAACCGACCCAGGCCCTGAAGGCTACGCGCGCTGCGAGACCTACGGCCTCGGCACCAAGGTCCCCTCGCCGGCCGACGGCGTGGCTGATCTCGACGTGTCGCGGCTGTTCGACGACCACGACGCCTAGTGGGTACAGCCTAGTGGTAAGCTAGTGGGTATGGCGTACGTTGCCGCGCGGCGCAACGGTCGTTTCGAGATACGCGAGTCGGTGCATACCCCAAAGGGGCCACGCGCGCGCAGCCTTGCGGGCTTTGAGGTGCTGAGCGACGAGGTGCTAACGCGCGCGGAAGGGCGAGCGGTGCGGCCGTTCGACGCTGACGCGGTGATCGCATCGGGCAGGCGGGCTGGGGCGGAGGTCGCCGTTGCGCGCGACACCCCAGCGAGGGTGCGGGGCGCGCAGAACTCCCGCGCGCGGTTCGTGCGGGCATCGCGCCGGATGGCGAGTGCCCTGGAGCGTCCGCCCGCGATGCACAGGATGGACGCCGGCAGGACGTTGATCGAACTGCTGGGCTTTGCCGATGCGGTACGGCAGAGCCAGCCGCCGCGGCCGTTCGAACCCCTCGCCTTTCCCTCGCTGTCGGAGCTGGCAGCGGCTCATCGCGTGGCGGTGAGTGCGCGCTGAGCGGGCCGACCACGCGTCCATGGCCGCCGCCGGCCTGACTGGCCTCGCCGCGAAGATCGCGGCGGTGCACGAGCTGCTGGACTCGCTGCGCGTGCCTCACCAGTTCGGTGGCGCCGTGGCGCTGGCGTGGTACAGGAGTCCCCGAGCCACAGTGGACGTGGACCTCAATCTGACGGTCGCGCCCGAGGACGCGGCGCCGATCCTGGGAGCGCTGGCTCACCTTGGCGTGAAGGTGACGCGGGCCAACCGCACGGCGATCAAACGTGACGGTCAGGCGAGGCTCGACTGGGACGGGGCGTATCTGGATGTGTTCTTCGCGACGCTCGACCTGCACCGTGAGATGGCGGAGCGGTCTCGCATGGTCGCCTTCGGGTCGACGCAGATACCCATCCTCTCCCCGGAGCACCTGATCGTGTGCAAGGCGGTGTTCAACCGTCCCAAGGACTGGCTGGACATCGAAGAGATGAGCGCTTGGGGGACGCAGCTCGACGTGGCGGAGATCGTGCGCTGGATCGACGAGTTCCTGGGCGAGGATTCCGAGCAGCACACGCGCCTGGGCTCGCTCGTGAACCCGCAAACTCCGTAAATCGAGGCCGCGCGGGCGTAGCCACTCGATCGAACATCTGTTCGCCCGCGTATCATGAAGGCAGATGGGGCAGAGCGAAGAGATCGTGATCGCGGGTGCGCGCGAGCACAACCTGAAAGACATCTCGCTGACGCTGCCGCGCGACGCGCTGGTGGTGATCACGGGCCTGTCGGGCTCGGGCAAGTCGAGCCTGGCGTTCGACACGATCTACGCGGAGGGCCAGCGCCGCTACGTGGAGTCGCTGTCGGCGTACGCGCGCCAGTTCCTGGGGCAGATGGACAAGCCGGACGTGGACTCGATCGAGGGTCTGTCGCCGGCGATCTCGATTGACCAGAAGACGACCTCGCGCAACCCGCGCTCGACTGTCGGCACCGTCACCGAGATCTACGACTACCTGCGCCTGCTGTGGGCGCGCGTGGGCAAGCCGCACTGCGCGATCTGCGGGCGGCCGATCGTGGGCCAGTCGGCGGAGCAGATCATCGACCAGGTGATGGAGCTCGCGGAGGGCACGCGCTTCATGGTGCTAGCGCCGGTGGTGCGCGGGCGCAAGGGCGAGTACGGCAAGCTACTGGAGGACTTGCGCGCGGACGGCTTCGCGCGCGTGAAGATCGACGAGCGCGTGCGCATGCTCGAGGTGTCGATCGTGCTGGACAAGCGCTACAAGCACGACATCTCGGTGGTGGTCGACCGTCTGGTGATGCGCCACGACGTGCGCAAGCGCCTGGCGGACTCGATCGAGACGGCGGTGGGGCTGGCGGACGGGCTGGTTGAGGTTGAGATAGTGGGCTCCGGCCGTTCGGCCTCCGCCGAGGTCGCGTCGGCGAGCGACGAACAGGGCGGTGATGATGGCCCGCCCACCCCCAAAGGCGCCAGAGGTGCGAAGGGTCCGCGCGCGGCGACCGCGCAGATCGTGCCGGGCGAGACGCCCGAGCCGGGCACGCTGTTCACATTCTCCGAGCGCTTCGCGTGTGCGGAGCACGGGCCGTCGCTGGTGGAGCTCGAGCCGCGGATCTTCTCGTTCAACTCGCCGCACGGCGCGTGCGAGCGCTGCACGGGCCTGGGCTCGCAGATGGAGATCGACCCGGAGCTGGTGGTGCCGGACCCGTCGCTGTCGATCGCGGAGGGCGCGATCGCGCCGTGGGCGAGCAGCGCGTCGAACTACTACGAGCAGATGACCGAGGCGATCGCGGAGATGTACGAGATCGACCTGGACGCGCCGTGGGAGGAGCTCGACGAGGAGCAGCGCGACGTGTTCCTGTACGGCACGAACGGCGAGCCGGTGCAGGTGACCTACCGCAACCGCTTCGGCCGGCGGCGCACGTACGCGGCGCGCTTTGAGGGGATCGTGAAGAACCTCGAGCGCCGCTACCGCGAGACGGACTCGGAGTGGACGCGCGAGAAGATCGAGGAGTACATGTCGCTGCGCGCGTGCCCGGTGTGCGGCGGCGCGCGGCTGCGCGCGGAGTCGCGCGCGGTGCTGGTGGCGGGCACGCGCATCGAGGACTTCTGCGCGCTCTCAGCGCGCAGGGCGCTGCAGTGGCTCGATGCCATCGAGTTGTCGGAGACCGACAGGCACGTGGCGCGGCTGATCCTGCGCGAGATTTCAGAGCGGCTGCGCTTCCTGGAGAACGTGGGCATCGGCTACCTGTCGATGGACCGTGCGGCGGCGACGCTGTCGGGCGGGGAGGCGCAGCGCATCCGCCTGGCGACGCAGATCGGCTCCTCGCTGGTTGGCGTGCTGTACATCCTCGACGAGCCGTCGATCGGGCTGCACCAGCGCGACAACTCGAAGCTGATCGCGACGCTGGAGCGCCTGCGCGACCTGGGCAACACTGTGATAGTGGTCGAGCACGACGAGCAGACGATGCGCGCGGCCGACCACTTGGTGGACCTGGGGCCGGGCGCGGGCGAGCACGGCGGGCGGATCGTGGCGCAGGGCAACGCGGCGCAGGTGCAGCGCGTGAAGGAGTCGCTGACGGGCCAGTTCCTGTCGGGTGCGCGCACGATCGAGACGCCCAAGCGGCGGCGCACTCCGAGCGGCTACGTGGAGATCCTGGGCGCGAGCGAACACAACCTGCGCGAGATCGATGTGCACGTGCCGTTGGGCGTGCTGGCATGCGTGACCGGCGTCTCGGGCTCGGGCAAGTCGACGCTCGTGAACGATGTGCTGTACAAGGCGGTCGGCAACCGCCTGCACCGCGCGCGCAAGCGCCCGGGCGCGCATCGTGCGATCCACGGCCTTGAGCAGTTGGACAAGATCATCGCGGTGGACCAGTCGCCGATCGGGCGCACGCCGCGCTCGAACCCGGCGACGTACACGGGCCTGTTCGACGTGATCCGCGACCTGTTCTCCAAGACGCAGGAGGCGCGCGCGCGGGGGTACAAGCCGGGGCGCTTCAGCTTCAACGTGAAGGGTGGGCGCTGTGAGGTGTGCCGTGGCGACGGGCAAATCAAGATCGAGATGCACTTCCTGCCTGACGTGTACGTGCCGTGCGAACAGTGTCATGGCAAGCGCTACAACCGCGAGACGCTGGAGGTGCGCTTCAAGGGCAAGTCGATCGCGGACGTGCTGGACATGCCGGTGGAGGAGGCGCTTGAGTTCTTCGAGCACATCCCGAAGATCCGCCGGCGCCTGGAGACGCTGAACGCGGTCGGCCTTGGCTACGTGCGCCTGGGCCAGCCGGCGACGACGCTCTCGGGCGGCGAGGCGCAGCGCGTGAAGCTCGCGACGGAGCTCTCGAAGGTGGCAACCGGCCGCACGCTGTACATCCTCGACGAGCCGACCACGGGTCTGCACTTCGCGGACGTGCAGCGGCTGCTGGAGGTGTTGCAGCGGCTGGTGGACGCGGGCAACAGCGTGGTCGTGATCGAGCACAACCTGGACGTGATCAAGAGCGCGGACCGGCTGATCGACATGGGTCCGGAGGGTGGGGAGGAGGGCGGCATGGCGATCGCGACCGGCACGCCCGAGGAGGTGGCGGCGGAGCCGGCGTCGCACACCGGGCGCTTCCTCGCGGAGCTGCTGACGCCGACGGTGCGCCGCACGGGCTCGAAGTCCAGCCGCGTGAGCACGCGCAAACCCCGCGCGACGATGGCCGCTTGACTACGGCTCAGTCGGTCGGCGGCGGGGGATCTGGTGTCGGCATCGGAACCATCGCAGCCAGATTGTAGCCTCGTGCGGTGCGCGATCTCGGCCGTAGACAGGCACTCAACCGGGCCGCCGTATGACGGTTGATCTATTCGGGGATTGGGCTACCATCGCCGGCGACGTCGCGACTGTCGCGCTCGTCGGCACGGCCGTGTGGGCTGGCAGAAAAGCGACCGGCGAGGTGCGTAAACAGCTTGAAACGCAGCGTCAGCTGCACCGCAAGCAGCGAGTGTTCGAGCTTCAGAACGCGCTCAACAGTCGCGAGTTCATCGAGATGACCGCCACAGCGGCCGAGTTCCTCGACTCGTTCAAAGTGGACGAGGATGCGGGGCGCGAGCGCTGGGAGTGCGGCGGAGCTCTCGAGAAGATGACGGTGGCGGGCGTGCTCAACTTCTACGAGTTGATCGCCACCGAATACAACGCCGGCGCAATCGACCGACACGCGGCCGATCTCTACCTGGCCTACGCAGCGATCAGCTATTGGCGCTATGCCGAGCCATTCGTTACTTACCTGCGCTCCCGGGACTCCGCATATTTCGCCGAGTGGAAGTATTTCTATGAGAGCTCCGGCGGGAGGATCGAGGCGGTGGCCCGGCGCCACCGGGCCTCCTACGAGCAGCCCGGCGCGGCGGTGCCATCGGGTGCCTCGGCGACGACAGCCGCCGAGGTTCGTAATGCAAAACTGGGACTCGACGTGATCGCCGCGCCCCAGCAAGGCGAGGACATCCACATGTCAGGGCCGAGCATCCTGCCGCTGCTGAGCGCGGTGGCTATCACGCTCGTCTTGATCGGTCTGACGACCACGTTGCTGCTGTCATACGCCGGCGCGGCGCTGCTCGCAGCCACGAGCTATCGCTGGGTGAAGGACGTCAGGGCGGAGATGGACGATCTGCCGTGGGATCACCTACCTCGCTAACGCCTGTCGAGCTCGCGCGCCTGGTGCGGCTGTGGGCGCAGAAGTGGCGCTGGTATGAGCGCAACTCGCTGCCGTGGAACCGCGCGCGCATCCACTGGGAGTTCATGCGCCGCGAAGCGTTCGTGCGCTGGCCGGTGCAGGGCAACGTGCTGGAGGCGCTGCGCGAGGGACGCCTCCAGGTTGGGCCGGGCGCGCTGCTGGAGCCGGGCGTGTGGATCACGGCGCCCGGCGCCGCGCGTGTGCGGATCGGCGCGGGCACGTTCCTGAACAAAGGCGTGATGGTCGCCGCGCAGGAGCTGGTGGAGATTGGCGACCACTGCATGCTCGCCAACGGCTGCTTCGTCTCGGACGCGAGCCACCGCTACGACGATCCCGAGAAGCCGATCACCTGGCAGGGCTTCGAGAGCAAGGGGCCGACGCGCATCGGCGAGAACTGCTGGCTGGGTGCGAACGTGGTCGTGACGAGCGGCGTCACGATCGGCGAGCGCTGCGTGATCGGCGCGAACAGCGTGGTCACGCGCGAGGTGCCCGCCTTTTCGATCGCCGCCGGCGCACCGGCGCGGGTGCTGCGCACAACCCGCTAGCGTGCCGCTCGTGGACCTCTACGAGGTGATGCGATGCGCGCCGACCAGCCGGCGCTTCAAGCCCGACGCGGTGCCACGCGAGCTGCTGTACCGCGTGCTGGAGAACGCGCGCTTCGCGCCCAGCGGCGGCAACCGCCAGGGCTGGCGTGTGGTGGTCGTACGAGACGCCGAGCGCCGCGCGGCGCTGCGCGAGCTGTACCTGCCGGGCTGGCGGACCTACATAGAGAGCACTGGCGGAGCGCAGGTGCTCACGAACCCCGACGCGTTCGACGCGGGCGTGGTCAGGCGGGTGCAGAGCGCCAACGAATACGCGGAGAATCTGCACGAGGTACCCGTTCACCTCGTGATCGGTGTGCGTCTGCCGGATCTGGCGGTGACCGACGCACAGCTTCCCCGCCAGAGCATCGTCGGCGGCGCGTCGGTCTATCCGTTCGTGCAGAACCTGCTGCTGGCGCTGCGCGCGGAGGGCCTCGGCGCGGCGCTGACGACGCTGCTGGTGCCTGCCGAGGCGCAGGTCAAGCGCCTGCTGGAGATCCCTGAGGAGATCGCGCTTGCGGCGCACATCGGCGTGGGCTATCGAGCCGACCCGTGGCCTGCGCGCCTGGCGCGCAGGCCGGTGTCTGAGTTTGCGTTCCTGGAGCGCTGGGGGCAGGCGCTTGCCGATCCAAGCTGACGGCTAGCGCCGATCGCCTCGCTTCAGGTCACGGCGCGGTGACCGCCCACGAGCCCTCGACTATGACTTCGCCAGTCGCGTTGGCGCGGGCAACAAGCCGCGCGCCGAACGGGCTCACCGTGCCACCGAAGCCGTTGACGTTCTGGACTTGCAGATTGGTGCCGGTGGGGGTCGTTACGTTGCTGACGAACTCGTCGTAGAGACACAGATATCCGGGAGCCGCACTCGGTGCCTCCACCGTGCCTGGACAGTGGGTCGCGTCGGGATTCGGGCCGCCGAACGGCACCTCGACCCATTTCGGTTCGCTCGTCAGCTCGAGCGGGAAGGAGATGCTTCCGCCGAGGAATTGGCCACTGACCTCGTAGCCGTCTACGTTGTATAGGCCGCGTTGCGTGCTGCCCGCAGGCGCGGTAGTGGTCGTCGGGCCGGGAATTCCCTGCGGGCCGGCGCTTCCCGTCAGCCCGGTCGCACCCGCCGATCCCTGAGGACCGGCGGGACCGGTCACGCCCGTGATAGCGGTGAGCGGCAATGAGATGCGGACGAGGCCCTTGGTGCAGTGGCCGTGCAGCTCCAACTCGAGCACGCCGGCGCGCGTGGTGCACGCGATCACGCGGGTGGGCCGGCTGGATGTGCCTTTCGCTGCAACCGTGATCCCGGCGCCGGCGCCGGCTGCGACCACGAGCACGCTCGCTACTGCGGGTATGAGCAACCATCGAGACCGACGCATTTCCTCTCCTTCGCTCGCCAAGAATCGCCGACAGCGAGGCTCGCCGCCGGCGAGCATCTTGCCAACCGCCGCGACTTGTTGCGTCAGTTCTGGGCGTCGGCCGACAGGCGCCGATGCAACTCGGAAAGCTCGCTAGGGTCGATCGAGTAGCAGTGCTCGGGACCGGGGTAGCGGCGCGCGCGCACGTCCTCCGCATAGGCGCCGACGCCGTCATTCATCTCCTGCTGCAGGTTCGCGTAGCGCTTGACGAAGCGAGCGCCGAGGCCGTCGCGGATGCCGAGCAGGTCGTGGAAGACGAGCACCTGCCCGTCGGTCGCGGGGCCGGCGCCAATGCCGATCACCGGTATCTCGATGCGCCCCATCAGCTCCTCCGTGACGGCGGCGGGGATCGCCTCGAACACGAGCGCGAAGCAGCCGACGTCCTGCAGCGCGAGCGCCTGCTCGGCGATGCGCGCGGCGGCCGCGGCCGTGCGTCCCTGCGCCTTCCAGCCGCCGAGCGCGGTCGCCGTCTGGGGCGTGAGACCGACGTGGCCCATCACCGGGATGCCCGCGTTGACGATCGCGCGCGCTCGCCGCAGTGAGGTCTCGCCGCCGCCCTCGAGCTTGACCGCCTCGCAGCCCGCCTCCTTGACCATGCGCATCGCGGTCGCGATCGCCTGCTCGTCGGAGACCTCATAGGAGCCGAAGGGCAGGTCGCCGATCAGCAGCGGCGTGCTCAGGCCGCGGCGCACAGCGCGCGTGAGCACGAGCATGTCGTCGAGTGCGACGGGCGTGGTCGCGTTGTAGCCGAGCACGGTCGTCGCGGCGGAGTCGCCGACGAGCACGAGGTCCACCCCGGCCGCCTCGGCCGCGCGGGCGCTCGGGTAGTCGTAGGCGGTGACCATCACGATCGGTTCGCCGAGCCGCTTTTTCTCGAACAGCAGCGGCAGCGTCATCGGCAGGCGGTGGGTGGCTGGGACGCTCTGCGACGGGGCGATCGTGGGGTGGCTGGACATGGCGTGCTTCCTCTCT
>Ga0187780_10000868_pt1 | contig 22539 bp, 25 predicted proteins | sample 1015_Q2_SP10_20__FD_132429 | JGI IMG/M metagenome (GOLD analysis project Ga0187780, IMG submission 132429) | Tropical peat soil microbial communities from peatlands in Department of Meta, Colombia - 1015_Q2_SP10_20_MG | ecosystem: Environmental > Terrestrial > Soil > Wetlands > Peat | place... | reverse complement strand
GAAGGATGTGGTGAGTAGGTTGGGCACGGAGGTTGGGCTAAGACGGGACGATGCCCTGCTGTACCTCAGGTTGCTCCGCGAGGGCCACATTCCCTCTTCCGAATCTGCGAAAGCGTCTCCCTTGCTTGAAAGAGGGATGGCCATCGTGTCCGGGGACGGGAAGCGGATAATACCTGTCCACCCCCGGCTCGGCATAGCCAACCACTACAGGACCTGGAGGGAGGCGATGGTGAGGGAGATCAACGAGAGGAGGATGAGGGTGGACAAGCTGATATTGGAGCTGATCCCTGTTTACGAGGCCGCAATGGAGAAAAGGACGGGAAGTGGGGGAGAGTAAACGGACTTGACTGAAGCAGAACACCAACACGAGATTGTCTTTATCGGCATGGTCAATGTCAACCGCGACAACTACCTCCAGGGAGTGGTCGACGTCTGGCGCTGCCGGGGGTGCAAGAGGCTCTTCTGTGACGACAAGAGGTACGGGGAGCCGCTGAAGGCCAGTGTCGGGTTCGAGGCCATCCCAGACGACGAAGAGTGGGGGATACTCACTTGCACCACCTCGAAGGACGTGTACATGAACAGCCTCGGGGTCAAGCCAGGGAAGAAGATCACCCACGCTTGCAGGGGCGGGGAGGTCCACGAGTTCATTATTGAAAGCGGCTATTCGCTTTCGCCCAATTTGGCCAACCCTATACACAGGCTTTACCTCGTCAAGGACAACATCAACAAGAACATCGAAGCCGGATACTACAAGCTGAAGATGGCCAAGTGACGTCCCTGGTCAGAAGGGTAGCCGGAGGCCTGACGGTCCTCGAATCGGTCTGGCTCCTTTACGCGTACTACGACGCTCCGACGACCCTTTGTCTTTCCACGGCGTGCCCGAGCCAGCAATTCATCCCTCTGTACTCGTGGGCGGCGCCAGCCCTGGCGCTGGCACTGCTCGCAATCGGGGCGGTTGGGATTTGGGGAGCTTCGTTCTCGTATGGTGCGGGCGCGGTACTGTCGACCGCTGCCTTGACTGTCACGGCGTACACCGTTGCGGTCGTCTTCGGGCACGGATATGCCCCGACCGTCTCCAACGATGCGATAATCGGTGTCGCATTCGCGCTTGTGGCTCTCTTGGTCAACATTGACGCCATGAGGTCAAAGAGCGGCATTCTAGAAGAAGCCAACCCGATGAATCTGCCTGTCTTCGGCTAAATTGAGAAGCCTTCCAACTTTTCCGAGTCTAGCGCACGCCTGACCTCGGTTCTAATCTTTGGGATGTCGAAAGGTCCGTACATCTCCCGAGAGGACTCCAGCAATTTCTCGCTCCTACCGAGCACCCTGAGAGCCACCCCCTCTTCCCCCTTCTGATGATGGACGTAGGCCGCGCAGATCAGAATGATACCCTGAAGCAACAGCTTCTCTCCCTCCTTCTTCTGCCTCCAGAGCCCCTCGAGGACCTCGTGGCACTCCCAGTACCTCTCGGCGTTGAAGAGCCACCTCCCCTTCGAAAGAATCTCGTCGTCGGTAAGGTACTCTGGAGCCCTGTTCAGGTCGGTTACGAATTCTGTTCCCGTGATGGGCTTGGCAGCGGCGAGGAAGGTCTCGAGATCTGCATCGGTGGGGCAGAAGATGTCGAGCTCGAGGGCGCCGTATGAGGTCCACTTGGGATTCCTGGCGTCGATGCCGACAGACCTCGCCAGTGCTTTCATCGAAGCCAAGAACGAGCTCCTGGGCGATTCAGAGGGGAGGAACCGGACTAGCCAGCGCAATTCTGGAATGTCCCTTCGAGTAGAATGCTTTAATCTTGAGCCAGTAGCATTGTGGTCGTGAGTGATGACCGGATTAGCCGTCTGAACCGACTCGTGTTGAGGATCTTGAGTAGGAGAACTCACACCCAAGCAGGAGCGCAGTTACGTAGGAATCGGGAATGATTTATAACCTCTGAGACGCGCGCGGCGCACAGGCGACGAACGATGGTGGAGCTAGACCTCACTTGCAACCTCGAAGGTTTCAGGAGGTTTCTGATCAACAGCACCTGTAGGAGCTTCATTCCCGAGTCCTACCTCAGGGACCCAGAGGTGTTCCCGGAAAAGCAGGGAGACCAGGGTTCCATCTACGTGGAAGCGGTCGATAAAGTCGACCTGAAGAAGATCAGGGACATTACTTTCATCAACGCCAGGGACGTACTAGGCATAATCTACACTTCGAAGAGCGGAAACACGAAGCTGAAGTGGAGAGAGCTGAGAGGAAGGATAGGCAGGATGTCCGGAACGGCTTCGGCCAACTCCCTCGTCAACCTTTCAATGGCGCGGATCCTCTCGCCTGACGACGTCGAGGCGATCATGGCCAACCAGGCAGCTCAGGGGGAGCAGCAACCGGCCGAAGGACAAGCCACACAGGAGCAGGCGCCACCTCAGGCCGACGTTTCCCAGGACTGAAGCCGTTTTCGTGCCGCAAACGGGGTGCAAACCTGATGCGACTAATTTATACCAGCTCTAATCGCCCTAGAATTCGATGAGCAGGGTCAAGGTCAACAGGATAAGCGGGGTCACCGATCCCCTCACGGGGATGCCCGCGAAGCAGATCGAGTTGGTCGAGGTGCGAGACAGTAGGCGGCCGGACATGTTCCCTGCCAGCGATGAAGCAAGGGTGGTTCAGGGGATGGTGTCTCAACTCCAGTCGATGGGGCTGATGCCCCAGATCAGGGAGTTCGGTTACTCGAAGGTGGTCATGACCCTGACAGAGTCGGAGTATGACATGCTCGGCATGAGGCTCGATGTGAACGAGATTTACGAGCTGGACATCAGGAACGGCTCTCTCACCCTGAAGAAAGTGACCGAAGGAACCTAGCTGATAGCGTCCTCGTGCTTCATGCGAGATGCTGGTGCGCCCTCCGGGAAGCAAGCCTGAATAGGTTCGAATCCAAGTCAGGGCTGGAACTAGTCCTCTCTTTGGAAAGGCCGGGAGGTCTCTCTGAAACTGGCTGGGTGCTTCTAAGCCGGGGAAGAGGAGTCTGGGAGGATAGGGCGGCTCAGCGGGATTTGACCCGGCTGTTCTAGCGGGGTTGGACGAAGTTCGGTTCTGCTTTGTCTTCAGAGCGGTTCATTTGGGTGCTGCACTCTGGGTGGTTCGTTTCGTTGTTTTACCCGTCGTCCATGCCAATCCGACACTAGGCAGCATTGTGCTTAGAGTTCTTTCACGCCTTCGAACGCCTAGCGAGGCGTCGAACGGTCATGAGAGAAATCAAAAACAAGGCCCAGTACGCCGAGGCGAACAGTATTGAAAAATAGATGTTGAAAGCCGCCAACGCCCAAACGAATCCGATCAAGAAAAAATACAATCCATAGATCTGAAGGTAGAAAGCATATTTGAAAACACCCCGAGCGAGGTCCGAAGTCCGCTCGCTGCTTGATCTTGCGGACACTATCACGAATTGACTGAATGCCCAAGTTTCTAGCATCGCAGATACCAGAACAAAGGAAACGCCGACCGAGCCTGAAAGTGTGTCGGTTGTCGAGGCACCATTCACGAAAATGCCACTCATCAAGAAAGCTACGATGGCCAGCGATATTCCGCCTAAGCTTGCAGCACTCATCGCGAGATCTCGACTGAACTCGCGAATCTCGTGATTCTCTTCGCTTTCGGATGCCTTCCAGATTTCCTCCGAGAAATATCGATGCATCAAGATCTGGCGGAGTGATCTGGGATCAATGAGTAGGTAATAAGATGACGCGAAGGTAAACACTGTGATGAATACGAGAATAAGATAATCCAAAGTTGCTAACAATTATCCAAGCAATTTCGCAGAATCTGATCCTGAATTTAAGAGTGAGCTCCCAGAATCATTTCATGTCACCTCATCTCCTTTCCCATCGAGATCGAACCCGCGGGACAATGACTTTGAAACCGCACGACAAGAACTCGGCAGGGTATCCGGCGCCTGGGTGGTAGCGGCCCCGGTGGGATTCGCCGTATCCGTGGGTTCAGAACCACACTTTACTAGCATCACAGTTCGGAGCGTATCCCCACTCCGAACAGTCAAGAGAAGAGGCTTTAGGATAAACCAGGCGCCAATACCGAGTCGACCCGTGATGCTAAAACCAACACCCAACCGTATGAGGGCGCCATGACTTCAAAAACCGCCATGAGCGAGAAACTTCCAAAATGAAACGCAGGATTACATATCCGAGATGGTTGCTCCTAGTGTTTACCCTCTTTTTCATTCAGATAGGCATGCTTTTCGGTGTTTGGTGGATTGGGGGAATTTCATGGGTTGAAGGACTTCCGCTTGCGCTGCGGTTTATCCCCGCCTACGAAGTGGCTGCAGCCCTGGCTCTCACCTACGTTGCAAATCGACACAGGCAGTATGATAGACAGTAGTATTGCTGCGCTGCCGGCGCATAAATCCAACCCAACTCGGAGGGATTTGACATTCATCGGCGGCCTTGCGATTTTGGCAGTGCTGGAGAGACAGGCTACCCTGATTGAGAGTGGGCCTCAAATGGGACAATGGTCAGTAAGGAAATAGCGACCAGAATAGATGGTGTAGGCTCCGAACCCGAACACGACGCAGGCTATAGAAATGGTATGGACGCAAGCAAAACCACCATGGCATATGGAATTGCTGGGGGTTGAGGTTACAGGCAATAGGAAAAACTGAGCCGTCAGAATCACAACTACTAGAGTCACCAGCACCGCTGATCTGCGCCTCATGCCTCGGAGGGTAGGCTCAAGGGGTGTAAAGTTCTACCCGTAAGAACAGATGGTCGAGTTACAGAAACTCGTCGAGCAGGGTTCGACTCCTGAGCCCACTCCTTAGGTTCGCGTGGCAGTTGGAACAACTTTCTGGCATTCGTCGTTATGAAGCTACCACAGCTCCAGCAGACTACGCCTGCGGTACAATTCGGGCACTGTTTCGCACTTGGAACTACGAAACGACCACAACTCCAGCGCGCGGGCAAACATGACCTGCTTTGGTCGCCTCTGATATATGCGGTCCCGCGTCCAGGGCCACCAAAAACCCAAGGCCGTTCTAGGCGAATCCGAATCCAGTGTTCCAAATGCGTATAGGAAGCGGACTCCAATAGGAGGCGAGATGAGAAGAACCCTAGTCGTTGCGATTGTTCTTATCCTTGTTGTGGTAGGAGCGATAGCGGTCGCTGAAATCCCCTGGAATCAAACAGGGGTGCCATCACACCCAGGAACGCCAAATCCATGCGCACAGGTTTACCAGGGGCAAGGGCGCGGATGGTTTGTTAGGTGCAAGGGCTTCCTTTTGACTGAGACAGGTGCCGTTTGCAGCCTCTCCGCCGGTTCGTGCACGATGACCACGATAAACAACGAGACGTCGAGTGAAGTCGTCACGTTAGGTTGTGATGTCATGCTTCCGATAATGGCCAATGGTTCGGGGGCGAACCGTTCAATCACTGTGATGGACGTCGAAGGGATAAACGGTGGTCCCGCCGCATCGGGCGTGCAATCAGTGTCGCAAACAGGCGCCACGTGCTGGTTCCCGACGAATGAATACATGACGAATGACACTGTGTACGCGGTGAACGGCTGCTTCACCTTCGCCCAGGTCGGCAATCTTACCAACACAGTTGAACTCTGCTGGTATTATGGAAAATGGTCCCTAGCCCCAGCCACCACCGTCTCACTCGATTGCCCTGCTCTCTTGAGCAACCTGCGTGTTTCCTTCAATTCCGTCAACATGACCCTCGGCCAAGTAACCATCAGCAACGCCAACTCCTACGGAGTGTGGATCTCAATGATCAACGGCACTTCAACCGTCGGACCTCTGGGTATCGCCGTCAGCGGCCCATACGTCGGTGACTGGTTCAGCATTCCACAGAACGAAACGGTGCCTGCCAGAAGCACGACAATGTTGGCACTTCCTGGAGCCGCAAATGCAGGCCACAAGCTCTCTTACACGCTTTCTTTCCTTCCCACCAATGAATCAGTTACTTACACGCCGCCCTGCTCTGTGACCTATCAAGGAACGTACCCCGCCACTTCGGGCGCTTGAAAGCCTCCAGCGGCCACCGAATTCGTAGCACCGGCGTAGCTAGAGATGAGCTCCTTTTGTCGAGCGGAGTGTATTCTGAACTATTTATCGATGCGGCCTCCGGGATTCGAACCCGGGCGAGTGGCTTGGGAAGCCACTATCCTAACCACTGGATCAAGGCCGCGCCACCAGCCCCGTCGCATCAAATTCTATAAACGAAGCCATTTCCCCACCCATCGGCTTGAGCGAGCAACTCCTGTCGAAGCTTGCGCCCCGACTGAAGCGGCTCGATGAAGGCGCGTATAGAAGGGCATATCTCTCAGGGGGGTCGACGAAGGGGAGCAGCACCCAACAGCTCGTGAAGGACCTGCTAGACTCCTTTGGTATCAGCTACAAGGAGAGTGTGAAGGTTCCTGGAGATGCTGCGCTCACTGCCGATTTCCTCGTGAATGGCGTTTGGGTGTTTGTCGAGAGAGGCCTAGGGGGCAGGGAAAGAAAGGCCCTACTGGCAGCCAAGAGGAAGTGCGTAGTCATCCAACGCGAAGCCTTCAGAAGCGATAGGTTCGACCATGGAATAAGGATACTCGGGTTAGAAGAGTCAGGTGACCGGCAGACGATATTCCTTGACGACCCCTCCTTCAACTTCGACTACGCGCACATTCTACCGAAAACGGAGAAGTGTTCCGTGATGCACGGACACACCTCAAGCGTTCTGGTTGAAGTTGTCGGACGTCCCATCGAAGGGATGGTCGTTGACTTCGGCGCCGCGAAGCAAATTGTGAGGGATGCCATCAGGGGCCTGGACCACAAACTGTTCATCAACGAGAAGTACGTGACTGCCATGGGGAAGAACAGCGTGACCTTGGAGTTCGAGACCGTGCACGGGGAGTTCGCAATCAGGGCACCCAGGGGCACCACGGTCATGATGAAAGGAGAGGCGACGGTGGAGAACCTTGCCAGGGAGGTGCTCTCGAGAATCGCCCCACGAATGCCGAAGAATGTGACTGCGGTCGGGGTCTACGTCTACGAGGGGCTCAACAAAGGGAGCCACATACTGGCCAAGCTTCACCAAGAGGGTGCGAGGGACAGACGAAGGAAGCCATAGTGCTCCTCTCGGGAGGAATAGACAGCGCCACGGCGCTCTACCTGACAAAGAGGAAATTTGGGGTTCGCGCCATGACTTTCGAGTATCACGGGATCGCCAGGAGCGAGCTCGCGGCGGCAAGAGCAATCGCTTGCAGAGCGGGTGTCCTCGAGCACAGGATAGTGAGGCTGCCCGACCTGAAGGAGTCGGCCGACATACCGGGCTTCAGGCCTCTGGGGTTGCCGCCCACGTACATTCCCCTGCGGAACAGCATATTCTACGCCTTCGCGGCGTCGTACGCAGAGGAAACAGGCGCCGGGACCATAGTGGGGGGGCACAATGGGGACGATGCCCGTGTCTTTGTAGACGTCAGTCCGGATTTCTTCAGGTCGCTGCAGAGGGCCTTCCGGAGTGGGTCGCGAATCCTACGGAAGAACGGGTTGCAGATTACCCGACCTCTGAAGCAACTTGGGAAGCCGGCTGTGATAAGACTGGCGGCTTCACTAGGGGTTCCCTTTGAGTTGACATGGAGCTGCCACCGCGACTCGGAAAGGCACTGCTGGAAGTGCGACGGTTGCCTCTCACGAGTGAGGTGTTTCCGAGAGGCGGGCATCGCTGACCCCCTGGCGGGCACGGCGATGGAGAAAATTACTTAAGGGAAGGAAAAATCGGTCGGTTTCTCCTTGGTACGCTCAGAACACGTAACCGCCGATGCGCTGGACATCATAGATGCGACTGCAGATGTCCAATCTGAGTCTTCCAAGATTCCAGTTGACGCAGGAATAGCAAAGCTCCGCGTACTGAGTAGGGCAGGAAGCATCTCGATGCCGGTGGAACTCTCCGTTCAGACCACAACGGGTCTGCACAGGGGGGTCCACATGAGCAGGCTGGTGAAGGCGGCAAACAGCCACAGGGTGGGGAACATGGAGCAGTGGCTGAGGTCGATATGCGGGGAAGTCAACAGGACCCAGCCCGGTTCAAGCGTGACGGTGACCTTCGATCTGCCCTATGATGATCAGTTCGCGAAGATTACCATGAGGGCCACCCAGAGAGGGGCGGTTACCTACCAGTATGTCGTGGAAGGCATGACGGCCTGCCCCTGCTCGAAGAAGATGATCGGGATTGGGCACATGCAAAGGGCTCAGCTTACCGTTGTGCTGAAGAGCGAGAAGGCACTCGATTCCATGGGAGTGGTGGGGAGGATAGCAGAATGCTTCTCGGCCTCGCCGAAGGAGCACCTGAAGCGCCTTGAGGAGGCCAAGAAGATTCTTGAGGCTCAGGCGAACCCCAGATTTGCCGAAGACATCGTAAGGGAGTGCGTTAGCAGGTTCCCCAATGCGCTGTTCGTTAGCGGCAGGTGCTTCGAATCGATACACGCCCACGACGCCATAGCGATGTGGTCTTCCAAGCCCGGCTGGATGCCAGTCCTGTAGGCGTCGCATTCTGTCAGACTTAAATCGAGAACGACTCACCGGCCGAGACGCTTGACCGACCTCCTCATAGGGACGTCAGGCTGGTCCTACAACGAGTGGGCGGGCGTCTTCTACCCCACGGCGAGCACGAACAAGCTGTCGTTCTACTCGAAACTATACAAGACCGCCGAGGTCGACTCGTCGTTCTACGCATTCCCTTCCAAGGGCCTCGTGCTGGGGTGGGCGAGGTACACCCCCGCTGATTTCGTTTTTTCCGTGAAGCTCCCGCAGCTCCTGACGCACGAGAAGAGGTTAGAGCTGTCAAAGGGGGTTGAAACCGACCTTGTCCGGTTCCTGGGGCTGCTGAGGCCGCTGATTACGACCGGGAAACTCGGTCCTGTTCTGGTACAGCTCCCGCCAAGCTTCTCCTACCAATCGGATTTCGAGAGGCTCAAGACTTTCCTCGGCAGGGCGCCTGAGGACATAAAGTTCGCCGTGGAGTTCCGCCACCCCTCGTGGCTGCGTGAGGACGTTTGGTCCTACCTGAGGGGAAGGAACGTGGCGAACGTCATCGTCGACGAGCCCCTGCTTCCGCCCGACACGGTGACGACCGCCGACTTCGCGTTCATACGGTGGCACGGCCGCGGGTCGAGGCCCTGGTACAACTACAGGTACAGCGACAGGGAGCTCGACGGTTGGGTTCCGAAGGTGAAAGAGGTGACCGCGAGGGTTAAGACGACCTACGGCTACTTCAACAATCACTTCAAGGGGTTCGCCGTGGAGAACTCCCTGAAGATGATGGAGAAGCTCGGGATTTCGAGCGTCCAGCAGAATGAAGCGGCCGCCAGGGCTGCTAGGTTCATCGACAGCGGTGGCAAGGACGAAGGGGAAGGGAGCATACTCGAGTTCGTTGACAAGGGGCGCGGCTGAATGAAAGTCAGGATGCTGCTCGATGGCGGCACTCCCAAGGTCCCGCCGCAAGAGCTCAGGAGGGTGATTGAAGATGCAGGGATGCATGCGAGCGAGGGGCGGGCGGACTTCGGTGTGGTGGTGGGAGGGGACGGGAGGTTCGGCCGCTACGGAAGGACCGAGGACATCCCCCTCCTATTTGTCGGGATGAGGGCGAAGGGGGCCGCCGGCTCAAAAGCACAGCTGGCCCGAATCGAGTACGACCACCTCCCCAGGGCGCTCAGGAGGATAGGGAGCGGAGACTATTCCATAGACGAGTACCCCCGGCTAGCCGTCCTCCTGAATGGTAGGAGCATCGGAGAGGTGTTCACGGACGTGTACCTCCAGAGGGGAGGGGACAGCACCTGCATCAGGTACAGGGTGAAGGTCGGCTGGCCAGGCAACGCGATCGAAGAAGCGGCAATAGGGGACGGGGTCGTGGTCTCGACGAGCGCGGGTTCGACGGGGTACTACTCCTACCCGGACCGGATAAGGGGTGACTATATCGACCCGGGTGGGTTCGCAAGCATCGAGAAGGACGAGATTGGGATATGCCACATAACCCCGACCTACACTGAGAGGGCAGGGACGGACATTCACCCGTTGCGTTACACGGTCCCCTGGGGATCGAAAGTTTCGCTCTCGCTGTTCAGAAAGGCGGACGCGAGAGCCTATGGAACCACTGACAAGCGTTCCGGGATCAGGGTATCGCTTGGCGATGAGGTCGTTGTGCGACCCGGAAAGAAGAAGACAAGAGTCATATCGCTCTAGAAGCGGTCGGCCGGCTAGTCGAGTTTGGGTTCGACGCCGGTCGTGATGTATTCCACACTCTCGCCAATGTAGGAGGCGTGGTCAGCGATACGCTCCAGATAGCGCAGGATGAGCGTGGCGGAGAGTGAGCACTTGATGTCCCCCTTCTTTTCCAGGGTTGTCTTGAGGTTCTTCCTGTAACTCTCGTCAACTACGTCGTCCATCTTGGGTATGTTGCGCGCCAACTCGACGTCCCGTCTGGCGAAGGCCTCGACGCTCATACGAATCATCTCCTGCGTCTTCTTTGCGGTATCGACCACAAATTGTTTGTCGCACTTGCTGAGATCCCCGAACATGTCGAGGACACTTGTGATGTCCAAAGCGTACCGTCCATACCGGAAGAAGCCATAGGAGATCTCCATGCACGCTTTAAGGAACCTGAGGTCGCTGGCAACGGGTTGATACCGGGCAATCATCTCCATGGAGAGGTCGCTCACCTGGCGGTGGAGCGCTCGGAGCCTGTGGGACATCTGCCTCACTTCGTCCCCCTTGGAGCCTTTGCTGTAAGCGTCTATGGAGGCAGAGACTGCCTGCTGAGATAGCGTGGCCATGTCCAGCAGCATGGTGTTCAGCTGGTCCAGGCCCATGTCCATCAGCCTTGGCATGTTCTCACCCGAACTTCCCCGTGATGTACCTCTCGGTGAGTTCTTCCTTGGGATTCTCGAACAGCGGCGCTGTTTCGTCGAATTCGATCAGTTTGCCGAGATAGAAGAAAGCCGTGTAATCCGCAACGCGCGAAGCCTGCTGCAGGTTGTGCGTAACTATGATGATTGTATAGTCCCTCTTGAGCTGTGTTATCAGCTCCTCGATCTTCGCTGTGGCTGTAGGGTCCAGGGCAGAGCATGGCTCGTCCATCAGGATAACCTCGGGTTCCACCGCCAGGGCTCTGGCAATGCAAAGCCTCTGCTGCTGTCCCCCTGACAGGCTCGCTCCCGAGTCTCTAAGCTTGTCCTTCACCTCATCCCAGAGATAGGCCCCCCTTAGGCTGTTTTCGGCGGCAAGGTCCAGCTTCTTTTTGTCCCTCTCCCCGTTAAGAGTGAGGCCCGCGACCACGTTGTGGTAGATCGACATGGTAGGAAAGGGGTTCGGCTTCTGGAAGACCATCCCTATCCTTCGGCGGACGGCCACTGGGTCGACGCGTCTGTCATAGATGTCCTCGCCGTCGAGTAGTGCCTCGCCCTCGACCACGGCACCCGGGGTCAGTTCGTGGAGGCGATTCAGGCACCTGACAAACGTCGTTTTCCCGCACCCCGACGGGCCCATGACGGCGGTGACCCTGTTGGGAGGAATCTTGAGGTCAATCCCCTTGAGCACCCACGTGGACCCGAAACCCGCCTTCAGTCCCTTCGTCTCGAACTTGGGCTGGACCCCGCTCAGGGACGTTGGCATAGACATTTCAGCGACTTCCTTTCTCGCTTCGAGGTCTTGTTGTGTCTCCAGTTAAGGTCACCTAGATTTCTGCCCTGATTCCCGTGGATCTTCGTCCAATGAAGAATTTGACGGAGAGGTTCAATATCAGCATGAACGCGACGAGTACGAGTGCCGCACCCCAGGCGACCGTAGTCCAGTTCGGATAACCGGCCGTGCCAAAGTTGTAGATTATGTAGGGAACGGATCCGGTTTGTTGGAAGAGTCCTGTTGGGGGGAAGTTGAGATAGCCCGCGGTTACGATGAGGGGGGCGGTCTCGCCTGTTGCGCGTGCGATTCCGAGGAGGATTCCGGTGGCCAAGCCCGACTTCCCAGTGCTGATTACCACCCTGAAAATCGTCTTCCACCTAGGGATGCCTAGAGCCATTGAGGCCTCCCGAAGTGTGACGGGCACTATCTTGAGGGACTCTTCTGTCGTCCTCGCGATGATTGGGAGCATTATGATTGCAAGGGCTACCGCCCCCGCCACCGCAGAGAATGTTCTTGTCGGTGCCACCACAAGGGCGTAGACGAAAAGACCAATGACGATGGTAGGGAACTCGGCCAACACGTCATTCGTGAAGCTTGAGAGAAATGAAAGCCGGGACTCGGGCCACTCCGAGAAGTATATCCCTGCTCCAACACCAATGGGGACGGCGATGAGGGTCCCCATTCCGACCATCAGCAAGGACCCCTCAATCCCGTTAAGGATACCGCCGTAGCCTGCCAACGGAGAGGGAGGATTCTTGGTGAAGAAGGCCCAAGAAATCGCGGGCAGGCCCTGCACCACAACGTCTGCTACGACGAAGAAAAGTGGGATGACGGCTATCGCCACAGAAAGCAGAATCAACCCCTTCATTATCCGGTCGAAGATTCGGCGCCAACTTTGACGTCGTCCCAAAATGGTGGTGGATGTCAACTACCTATGTCGCCTCATACTCTGAACCTCGTTGACCTGGTCATCCTCCACACCAGTAGTCTTGCGAGGATGTTGATTACTAGGGCGAGCAGAAACAGAACGAGCCCCACTTCCACGAGGGCTGCTTCGGACAGAGGGTCGAAGGTATTCCCGAATTGGTTGACGATAAGAGTAGTCAGTGTGGCTCCCGGCGATAGCAAGGAATGCGGGAGGTTGATGTTATTACCAATCACGAAGGTGACGGCCATCGTCTCGCCCACAGCCCTTCCCAGGCCGAGGATGGTGGCTCCGAAGATACCCGATCTGGCGTAGGGGAGGACAGCTTTTCGGACTACCTCCCAGTCGGTCGCACCCAGCGAATACATCGCTTCTCGCTGACTGTTGGGTACTGCGTTCAGGATGTCTCTCGAAACAGCAGATATCGTTGGGATTATCATTATGGCCAGGATGACACCACCCGTAAAGAGGTCAGTACCGATGGGGGTTCCTGAGAAGAGCCCCGGGATGCCGAGGACGCTCTTGAGGGTAGGTTCGATGTAATCTCTCATGAACGGAGCCAAAACTATCAGCCCCCACAGGCCGTAGATTACGCTTGGAACTGCCGCCAGGAGCTCGACGAGCGATCCCAACGCAGTCGCGCCTGCTCGTATCCCTCTGGCTCGCTCGGAAAGGAAGATGGCAACGCCGAGGCCGACTGGAACCCCCAGTAAGAGTGCAATCGCCGAGGCAGTTAGCGTGCCGACAAGGGCCGGAAATACCTCGTAGGTATCAACAACAGAGTTCCACGTCGACCCGGTAACGAAGCTAAGACCAAAGGCTCTGATGCTGAGCCAGGAACCGGAAGTTAGTTCTATGCCCAACCCTATGAGCAGGGCTACTATTCCGATGGCGGCGGCGCCAACCACCGTCTTAAGGACGAGGTCCCCTTTCGACCCGGAGCGACGATTTCCCTTAGAAGCCGTTATTCGTACGCCCCGCAGGCAGGCACGATGACACTAACAAAAGAGAGGGGGATCCTGGCTCGCGCTAGGATCCGGAGAGAACTGGAGTCCCGTTGTAGGTGATAGACGCTAGTAGCTGCTTGTCGAGGTTGACCGCGGCCGATGGGAGGGGTGGATACCCCAGGGTGGTGGTAGGAGCGACAGGCCCGGTGGCCTGGCCAGAGGTAATGACCCACGATAGGAAGTCCAGAGTGGCAACCGCCTGCACTTGTGTCGTTGACGCATAGGATGCGCCGAGGTCCTGATAGACCAGCGCATAGGTGAAGGTGGAGACTGGGTAGATGTACTTGTCCGCAGAGTCGTTGAAAGTCTGTTGAATTACAGAGTAGCTTGACCACTGAGTGTCGGTCGAGGGGAGGCCATTCTTGACGCCGGCCGCCAGTGCTTCTGATATGTTGGTGAGGTTAGCCACGATGAAGTTGCCATAGTGGTTCCTGACGGCTCCATAGTTGATTTGACCTGGGTTGGCGACTTCGTATGCAACTTCCAGCGGCCCTATTGAGTAGGGATTACCCGCTATGCACTGCGCTACACCAGCGTTGTGTAGGCATCCGACGCCAACGGGCCAAGCGATGGTGCCCGTTGAGAAACCCACATTCTTCGCCCAGGTAGAGTTCGAGTCTGAAAGGTATTGGGTGAACCCGTACATCGTCCCACTGCCATCTGACCTATGGTACACCTGAATCGCGTGAGCTGGCAACTGCGCAGCCACGCTCGCAGACTGCAGTGATGCGATGCGAGGGTCGTTCCATTGGGTGATTGTGCCGTAGAAGATCTCTGCGAGCACGTTGCCAGTGAAGTTCAGGTGCGCTGTGATCCCTGGGATGTTGTAGGCGGGTATGATTCCGCTGTCAGATATCGGGATAGTCAGAAGGTTTGACCCGGACGGGAGCCCCGCGTATTGCGCCGATGTCAGAGGAGCGTCGCTCTCTCCGAAGTTGTAGAGCCCCGCAGTGATTCCTTGTATCCCCTTTCCGCTTCCGACCGCGTTATAGGTGATCTGGATGCCGGGCTGCACGAAGCTGTAGGTGTTTATCCAGTCCTGCATTATCGGGTAAACGAGTGTCCCTCCTCCGCCGACGATAGACGCCGATACGGTGGCTGACGTCGAGGTGAAGGTGCTTACGAGAGTGTTGGTGCTGGTGGTAGTGCTTACGAGTGTGTTGGTGGTGGTGCTCACAAGAGTATTGGTGGTGGTGCTTACGAGAGTGTTGGTGCTTGTGGTGGTAATCGTGGTCGTTTTGGTTCCGCCCGAATTGAGCGCTATGTATGCTCCTGCTGCGACGACAACCACGACTAAGACAACCGCAAGACCGATTGTAGTTCCGCTTGTCCCTGTCTTGTAGAGGTTCATCTTCGACGTCGGCCGCTGGAGCAGGTGATTTATTGGTAGCCGACTTTCTCTATGGTGAGAATCATAGAATATAGGGATGACCCGGCTTCCTGCGAAGCAACTGCCAAAAGTGGGGCTTTCTGTGCGAGAATTCTGTCATACCCTAAGCCCCAGGCTCTCAACGTTCCCTAAAATCATGAGCGCATGCAGATATGGCGGGAGTCGTTCTTCCTCATCCTATAGGCTCCTGTGGCTCGCGAAGGATATATAGAGGATATGTATGGCGTTACCGCCGTGGTAACAGAGAGCAAGAGGCCAGACTTCAGGAAGGTTCAGGTTACTGGAGGCAATAGCTTCGTGGTTTCGCTCCCAAAGACCTGGGTGAACGACGTGGGCCTGAGGGCGAGCGACCCGGTAGCCGTTCTCGTCCAGCCGGATTCGTCCCTTCTGATAGTCCCCCGACGAGACATCCGCGCCCCCTCAAAGTCCGAGGCTGTCCTCGAGGCGTCGCAGGGACTGGACAGAGATTTCCTGCTTCGGCATTTTATCTCCTACTACCTCGCGGGGTATGATACGATCAGGATCACACTGGGGAGATCCGACGGAGCACTAAGGGGATTCATCAGGGAGGGAATCAGGAGAAAGCTTGTGGGCGTGGAGATAATCGAGGAATCTTCCGGAGGGATTCTGACGCAGTGCCTCTCCGGCTATGTTGACCTCCCGCTGAAGAAGGCTCTGGAAAGGATGGCGATAATTGCAGGCGGGATGCTGACCGATTCAGTCGCCGTGCTTCAGGGTGGAGGGAAGGGCCTGGCGGTCGAGGTAGTCGAAAGGGACGACGAGGTCGACCGCTTCTACCACTTCCTCCTAAGGCAGCTGAACATCGCAGTCAGAGATAGGTCGGTGATTCAGGAGATAGGGCTTACATCGACTCGCGACTGCCTAGGATACAGATTGGTGGTCAAGAGCGTCGAGAGGGTCGCGGACCATGCGGCCGGAATCGCTCTGCAGGCCGAGGAACTTCAGAGCCTCCCGGAGCCGGCAGTGAAGAAGATCCTCGAGATGGCGACACTCGCCAGGAAGGTGTTCGACAGCTCGATCTCAGCGCTACTCCGCCTCGACGGCAAGACCGCCGAGGAGGCCATCGCAAAGACCAAGGAAGTGGTCCTGTTGGAAGGGAAGCTGAGCAGTGAGGTGCTCGTCCCGCGTATGAGTGGTTCGCAGATTGCATCGCTGAAGCTGATGCTGGAGGGTATCAGGAGGATCGCAGAGTACGGATCGGACATTGCCGAGGTTGCCATCGATCTGACGGTGGCCGAGCCTCAGTCAGTCTAGATAGCGCAAAAACGAAGAACGGACGTGGCCTACCGAAGTTCCGGGAGCTCGCAGGTGCTCTCGAGAATGCTGACCAGAGCGGCTTCTCCCTTTTCGGTCAGCGCGACGTTCTCCTTCACCTCGTTCCCCTCCAGGCTGGTGATGACGTCCACGAGGTATTCTCGCTGCAGCCACCCAAGGAGGTTCTCGAAGGCCAAGGGAGTGAGCTTCGTTCTTTCCTGAAGGGATTCCACGTCCATCCGCTTTGTCCCCACCAGGGCAAGCAGTGTCACCAAGCTCTGGCCGGACATTACGTCCCATGGAACGGCGTTCCTGGGACCGATTGTAGTTGCTTCCTGCATCAACAGCCTTCTGGTCTGAGGTCACGCTAAAACAGTTCCCGACTGAGCCTCCAGCCGGATATGGAGAATATAGTGTTCTTGGCCCGTGGGGCTACATCCGATTCTCGAACCTACGGTTCGGAGGCCAGCCCGATGGCCTGTGAAACCGACTTCGAGAGGTCTCCTCCGAGGAACTTCAGCCTCCCTTTGATGTAGTCGAGGTCCATGTCTTCCTCCTTAGCTCCAGAATTCCCCGACGCCATCTTCCTGACCACGTCCCAATAGGGCTTCCCCATGATGCCGAGTACCCTCTGCAGCACCTCCCTACAGCTTATGTCATTCAATCCCTGCTCGCCGTTGATGGCCAGGCGCAGCAACGAGACTTTCTTCTTCGAGAGTTCGTTGAGCTCCGCAACCAGTGCCGTCGCGGCCTGTTTTATCGCATCGATTTCGGCGTAGGCGACCAGTGAAGGATCGTTCATCACGTTGACTGCCTGGAGTTGGTCGCTGTACTCCAGGCTGACGAAGCCATCCTCTTTGCTCCCGGACGTCACCACCTTCATCTTGGCAACATTGCCGGCCTTCTCGAAATTCGCCCTGAGCCTCCCCCCTGATGTCTCCGCATCGGAGAGGATGTACTGGTCAAGCCTCTCGAAGCCCGGTGTCCGGGTCTTGCTTAGCAACGCTCGTGAGAACCGGACAGGCACCCTGATCGCGTACCCGAGCCGAGAAAGCGATAGAGGCTCGTGGAAAATCTGCGAGTTGTGGGTGGCAAGGCGGAACTCGTACCTGATCCCTCCCTCGCATTCGTACCTGGACCTAGCTTCGTAGACGCCCTCGTTGAGCCTGACCTCTATGACGTTGTCCAGGACCGGGAGCGGCTCTGCCGCAAAGAAGGCTTCCAAGCTCTTCAGCGCCTTGTCCTTCTCGCTCGAGATCGCTCTTCGGTACTCTTCCAGTTGCTGCTTTGCGCTCTTCTGCAGCTTGCCCTTGGCCTGCTCCTTGGCTGTCGCCAGGAACCCGTCAACCTGACGGGAGAGTTCCTTGAGGGCGTCCTCACGCTCGATCCTCATGGCAGCCAGAAGGTTGGACATCTCCTCGGTCTGCGCTTCAAGCTTGTTGAGGGAGGTCTCCAGGTCCCCTTCGATACTTCTGGCAGATTCCTCCAGTTCGCTCGCGTGGTCGGCAAACTTCACCGCGTCGAACAGGTGGGTGATGGTCTGCTTCAACGAGAGGGCCGCTTGCATTCACCGCGTTCCCCCCCTGACCTCCTTTAACCGTTTGCTGTTCAAGGGAGAGATTGCCAAGGAAGAAATAAGGGACGTCTCCTGACCACGCACACAGTTGGCTGCCGACGAATCAAGGACGGAGGAGCTCATGGACAGGCTCATCCTGGAAATCAAGGCCGTTTCACTACTGTACGGCTCTGACGCAGAACTCAGGGAAAGACTCGAGAGCAGGATTACCGAGTCGAACGATGAGAGCGTCCGCCGGTTCGTGGAGGCACTTCAGACTGGAGGCCCGGTTCAGACAGGCAGGAAACTGGCCCTTGCCCTCGGGGAGCTTCTCACCGCCGCCATTTTAGTGATGGCTGGGGCCTTGGTCCTCGTGCCGACAGTCGTAGGGGTGAACACACTCTCGAGTCTGGTGAAGTACTTCGCTGAGCGGACTTCAGGCACAGTCGCGACTTCCCCGCTTTCCCCCTATCTCTCGTTCATGGAGTTTGGCGTGGGGGTTGTTCTCCTGCTCGCGGCATTCTTCTCCCTCCGGGAGGCCGCGCTTAACCTGAAGCAGGCGGGGCTTGCCGTACGGTCGGGAGAAACTCAGTGAGGGCTCTCAGCCAGCGGGTACGGATAGCGGCTCTAGCCCTCAAGATAGCGGGGCTGGCGGCAGGGGCCGTTGCGGTCGCCATCGCACTCCTCTTCGTGTACGACGAGCTCAGCTTCCTCACGGTCGAAGGAGGTACCAACCTGGGGGATGTGATTGTCGTGCTCGCCGCGATTTCGCTTGCCCTCTCAGGGGTAGCCCTCGTGGCGCAACTCCCGGAGTCCTTCTGGGCACGGTTCCGCCATATCCCGGAGATGTTCGGAGCGAGGAGGCCCGTCTACGGTTTCGGGACGATGCTTGCAGTGGGGATTGGCGCTACTCTCGGGTCGCCGCTCTTCATCCTGATTCCTGAGAACATACTCCAGTACGAAGTGGTTTCTGTGGTGTCCCTGATCCTGGCCACTGTCCTTTCCGTCGCAATGGCGAAGGTGTACTCTGACATGTATCGAGCCTCCAAGGAAATGGGGCTGTCTGGGGTCGGCGGGCCTTCGTTCACCAACGTCGCGGTGGGGACGCGGAGCGTGAGATACTTCGTTTCCAGGCTCTCAATGTGGGTCTCCAACACGGCGCTGGCGGCCTACACCAAGATTGTCTTCCTGATTTTCGTCCTGGACCCTCACTATCTGCCAGCCATTCTGAGCGCCTATGGAATGAGCCCTTTCATGAGCGACTTCACCACGTACGCGGTGGCCGGAGCGTTCATCGCCTGGACCGTCTTGAACATTCTCTTCGAGCAGAGATATCTCCGGCTTCTCGGCGTGGTTCAAGTCGTCATGACTTCCACCCTCCTTCTGATCCTGCTCTACCACAGCCTCGTGCTTGGCGGGACCGGCTCGTGGAACCTCTCCGGCCTATTCAGCACAGGCCTGGGATCAGGATGGGTCTCCGCTCTTGTAATGAACACGGGATACCTCTATCTCCTATTCTTCGGGTTTCAGGAAATCCAGTCCCTTGAGAGGGACGCTGTCGAGCAGTCGAGCATTCCCGTGGTTTCGTGGATAAAGAAGGGGTTCAAGCTCGGGAGGACCACCTACTTCGGAGTCGCCATGGTGCTGAGTGTGGTCATCGCATCGGCGATCAACATATTGTACGGGCTGGCTGTCTACTCTTCTCACACCCTGCAGGGCGCTTCGGGACTGCAGACGTCAGCGATCCCGGCAATCTATCTGGCTGGGAACCTGCTGGGGCCGGGACAGGAGCTGCTGATTGCTGTCGCCTTCCTGCTTGCCACGGTGACCACATTCGTGCCGGCATTTCTGGCTGCCGCGAGGCATCTCACCGCCCTGGGGGAGGACGGATACATGCCGAAGTCTCTCGCAAACCTCTCTTGGGCGTTCACGCTGGTTGCCATACTCCTCCTCGCAATCGGGAATCAGGACTTCCTTGTCAACATCACCGACTTCATGGTGCTGATCAGCCTCGGGATTATCAGCCTCTCTGCGCTGTGGCTGAGAAAGCGCTTCTCGGAGGTGAAGAAGGGCGGGAGGACACTCCCGCTCGTGGTGGGGCTCTCCTGCTTCCTGTTCGGCGGAGCAGTCTACTTTCTCAACCCGTCGGTGGTGGTGTTCGGCACGGTAGCAGTAATCTTCGCCTACCTGATCTTCGACGTCATTGAGCTTGGAACCCTCGGCGCCCAGTTGTTCCTTTCGGTGTTCGGTTTCGTCTCGCTCCTCGCCCTGACGGCCTTTGGCCACACCCCATACACGGGAGGAATTCTGCGCCTGCTGACAGGCCCGCTGGGGACGGACCCCAATGCCGTCCTCACTTGGGGGCTTCTTGTGTCGTCCCTCCTGCTGGCCGCCAACGTGTTTCTTGACGTGAGAGTCCTTCGGAGAACCACGCTGTAGTAACATCCCCGCTGACAGGGCTCGCGGAGGCGTTCCCGAGGGCGGGAGCGACCCATGAGGCCGTCTGGGGGACGCTCGGCCCCTTGTGGGCATTCGGCAAAACAGGTCTAGGGACATGGGCAGGCCCCCATTCTTCTCGTTGTCGACCTCTTATAATGCGAGTATTGCGTCCTTTCAACCTCGAAGCATGCACTACCACGTCATTCTGACGAAGGAATGCAATCTGCTGTGTAGGTATTGCGCTGGGGGGAGCAATACCCCTCCCTTAGAGGTCCAGTATTCTCTTGCCGACCTGAAGAAGTTCCTATCGCAGGATTCCGAACCGGTAATCGAGTTCTACGGGGGAGAACCTCTGCTGCGGGCACGAGCCATGGAGACCATGATTGACGAAGTGCCGGGGCGCTTCGTGCTGCAGACGAATGGCATCCACCTAGATAGCGTAGAGCCGAAGTATCTCTCTCAGCTCAGCGCGGTGCTCGTCTCGATAGACGGGACAGAGGACGTCACGGACAACCAGAGGGGGAGAGGGGTCTACGGGCGAGTTATGAGAAACGCGGCTCTAATCAGGAAGAAAGGATTCGTGGGCGACCTGGTAGCAAGAATGACGGTGGTCCAGGGAACCGACATCAGTCAGAATGTGAGGCACCTTCTGGACTCGGGGCTATTCGACCACGTACACTGGCAGCTCGACTTCGGGATGTTCTGGGAAGCAGGAGAGTATACCGAACCGGGCATCCAGGACTGGATTGCGCGATACAACGCCGGAATATCATCGCTCGTCGCCTCATGGGTTGACGAAATGGAGCACACAGGCAGGGTCGAAGGGATGGTGCCATTCGTGGGCGTAATGAATTCGCTCCTATCTGGCGAGAAGTCTAAGCTGAGGTGCGGCTCCGGTCTAGATTTCTTCTCCGTCATGCCCGACGGTCGCATTTCTGCCTGCCCGGTCTCCGTCGACTTCGACTTCTCCATCGTGGGCTCCATTTTCGAGAACACCCCCGAGTCCATCCGCGGTGTCGTGACCATTGGCGAGCCGTGCACGTCCTGTGACATCCTCGAGGTGTGCGGGGGGAGGTGCCTATTCGTCAACAAGTCACAGCGCCTGCTGCGGCAGGACGGATACTCCCTCATCTGCGGAACCGTAAGACACCTCGTGAAAGAGCTTCGTCAAGTCCAGCCACGCATCAAGGCTCTCACAGAGGTCGGAGCTGTGAAGCCGTCCGACTTCAAGTATCCCGCTTTCAACAACGGCTGTGAAATAATACCCTAGGCAAGGGGATGTCCACCGACACACCGGGATATCGTTAGCCGCAGGGCATCCAGTGAGAACGTGAAGAGGGAAAGTCCAGAAGAATGGGGCCCGCGCTTCCCCTACCTTAGGGCGAGGTGCAAGAGATTCGGGCTAGGCACTTTACGATTTCTCCGGCTTGAACCCTCGTATGCAAGAGAATTGGGCCCTCTCCTCGTTGAAGTGCGAGAATGGGACTCGAAACCAGCGCGCGGTCTGGAAGATTCTCCAACATTCTTACGTCGTCGACTGGAGGCAGAAAGCCAACCACGAACAATATCAAGACCCATCAAGGGAGCGAGTAACTCCATGCTGTCGCCCGACTTGGAACGTCTCACCTCGGTGAATCAGGGGCCCAACCATCCTTGGTAGACACAACAACGCTGATCGTAGTCAGCACCCTCGTCCAGACTACAGTCATCAGCATCACACTCATCGTGTTCGTCCTCCAATTCCGCAGTCAGGAGAGGGCGATCAGAGAGTCCGCATACCAAGGCCTAATAGGGAGATACAACGACTTAATCTCGACACTCGTGGACAAGCCCGACCTAGCTCTCTCCCTCTTTGTCTCGGTGGGAGGGGCCGGCGATGCTCCTAGAAATGCTACAAGGGAGGACATCGCCGTCTACAGCCACCTACTCCTCGCCTACGGCATCATCGAGGAGGCGTACATCCTCCGCCAGAAGAAGTGGATAAGCGAAACTGAATGGCAGCAGTGGTCTGCATTTCTCGAGCGACTGGCCCGGCACCCGATGTTCCCGCTAATTCACAGGATGTCTTCTGGGACGTTTGACACGGGTTTCGAAGAATTCGTGTCGACCAAAATAGGCAATCCATAGGACATTAGTTGGACGGCGATAGCGTAATCCCACGGTGTGCGATCCTCCACGCTTCAGGTTCTGAGTGGTACCTAAAGCTCTCGCTAACGAATGAACAGGTCTGAACTCCTCCGACCAACGAGTTCGCTCTGAGCTGTTTCATGGGGGCCGTGTAGGTCCAGTAGAGTCCCACCATAT
>Ga0187780_10000867_pt1 | contig 22570 bp, 23 predicted proteins | sample 1015_Q2_SP10_20__FD_132429 | JGI IMG/M metagenome (GOLD analysis project Ga0187780, IMG submission 132429) | Tropical peat soil microbial communities from peatlands in Department of Meta, Colombia - 1015_Q2_SP10_20_MG | ecosystem: Environmental > Terrestrial > Soil > Wetlands > Peat | place... | reverse complement strand
CCTTCCGTTTGCGCTTGTTGCCCAAGCTGTTGCATGTATTGGATTTGCTGTAACTGTTGGTAATGGAGTTGTTGTTGATATTGCATCATCTGTGTTTGGTTCATTGGAACATTTGAATAAGGAATTTGATGTTGATTATTCACTAGTCAGTTCCTCCTTATCTATTCATTCCATTTTATTATATGAATTTTTCAAACGTTCGTATGGGGAAATCAACTATCTATCAATTTACTAACAATTGTTTCCATTACTCCTGCCCCGCCCGCGATTGCTAATAACAATACTAAAAATTCTCCTATAGTTGGAAAATACACTAAACATCCTACTAAAATGACCGTACACCAAATCCCACTACACCAAGTACAGCTTAATAATTCTCCAATAAATTTTCTTAAACCCTTCCCTTTAACTTTTATATAAGTGACTGGTACACCTTTTTCTTCTATTATTATTTCTTCTATAAAGGGTCTCCGGATAAATGCGGTAATTTTATCATGTACTACTAATCTCGTTAATCGAAAACTTGCCAATATTAAAAGTACGAGTGAATACCATGTTAAATGAATCACAATTTGATCTCACCACTTCCTATATCTGCTTAGCCCATTTCTTATAAATCCCTAAATCATCAGTAACCGTTTATTACTTCTTTCAATATGATAGTAATGTAATATCACATATTGAAAGATAAGGAGTGAAAAAGATGAATGGCAGAGAAAATAGAGAACACAAAGAACACCATAAAGTAAGACCAGTTCGTGAACACTGCGTTAGCGATGTCATTAAATTCATAGAAGAACTACAAGAATGTGCTACTCACGCTTGCCCGACTGGTTGCGATGTTCCATTCTTAGGTGCAAATCCAAATGTTCCTCTCGCAAATACTCGCCCTTTCCTATTATATTTAGCTAACGGTGAATTATTCAGAGTACCAGCATTCTTCACTAATCAAGGTATGGGCCAAGGTCAAGGGCAAGGGCAAGGCGGAGATGGAAACCAAAATATGAATACGGAAAAATGTGTTGACTCAGTTGTTTTCAGAGTAGAAAGTGTTGATGACAATTGTGCTGTTTTAAGAGCATTAGTAAGTAATAATCAAGCTGGCGGTAATGATGGCAATAAAAATCAAACCGTGACTTTCTGTGATATGGTAACTGGATCCAACAATAAAAACAATCAAAATATGTTCTTTGCATCCAACACTTGCGTTACAGTAGATCTAGACTTCTTCGCTGCAATCCAATGTTTACGTGACACTCACGTTAGAAATCTTTAATTGTAAACTAAAAAACTATAGGTGGTAGATTTTATCTACCGCCTTTTTACACGCACTAAATTCCTGCCATTTGAATTGATTCTATTTCTACAATCGGAATTCTTATTTCTGTTAAGTTTGTAGAAATTTTAACCAGTACTTCATTATTTTCATACCCAGAAATATATCCAATAAATAAATCATGAATCGTTTGGATACGACACTCTACTTTTGGGATATAGTGGGGTTTATTGATCATAAAGTAAACTTTTTCTTCAATGCTCATCTCTCTAAATGGCTTTTTTATCCACGATTTCTTTTGTTTTACTTCAATCGGTTTCTCCTCTTCTATTGGGTCCATTTTTTGTTCTACATCAGAAAAGTCATCTTTATTATTAATTTGTTTACTTTTGAGAACAAATGATTGTTGTACCTTTAACTTTGCTTGTGGAAGTTCTGGTTGTGCTACGTATAATAGTGGTTTTAATTCTTCCTTTGTCTCTCTTTTGACCAAAGTGTTCCCCTCCTATATACATATACTTCACTACAATAATTATATGAAGCAGCTAAACAGGTTATGAGTAGAAAATTTTATTTACTATACATCTTTAAATTTATTTATATTTGTTAGACAAGAAGTGCTTCAAGCGCCCTTTTTACACTATTCACTTCTAAAAAAAAGTTTTCAACTAGGCTATTTTATTATTTTCAATGATTAGAGTTAAATTGGACAAATATCTCAGTACACATCCCTTACAGGGCTCATATATATACAATGTAATCACACAGAAAATTCAAGGAGAGATAAAAAGTGAATAAAGACTTATTACGTTCTTTTATTGGTAAAACAGTAAAAATCGATCGTGGCGGTCATGAATCTAGTACTGGTTTCATTTTAGGCGCTAACAAATCGCATTTTGCAGTTTATAATGAACATGATGGTATATTATATTATCAATATTTTCATATCAAAAGTTTAACAGAATTCCCTAGAAAGGACTCTGACTTAACTTTAGAAGAACTAGAGCAATATGAATATAAAGATGCTGATGATTTTACAGAATTACTACATTCTGCTAAACACCAATGGGTAAAAATTAATCGTGGTGGACATGAAAAATTAGAAGGAATTCTTGAACATGCAAATCAGGACTACGTAACAATCATTACTCATGACGAAGTAGTACACCTTGCTACATTCCATATTCGTAGCATTAGTTTTGGAGAAAAATATGAATCTGTTACCGAGGAATCTAATTCTAGTACTACAAGACAAGTTAGAAGAAAAAGAAAATAAGATTAATTGAAAAGGTCGTTTTATTTCATCAATAAAACGACCTTTGCTCTAAACTATAATTATATATAGGAAAAATCAATCCTTCAATCCGTACAAACAATAACTAACTTCCAAGATGAACTTATGAGTTTACACTAAGATTTAATAGACAAAAAGGAGTGTTAAGTCTAAATTCATAAAAGATGGGGTTATCTTTAAAGAGGTGAAATAAATTTGAATTCTTTGAAATCCCTAATAAATAAGTATATAGCAGTTGAAATTTCAGGGAATAAAGCATTATACGGACAATTAATTGATGTAGGAAATGACTTAGTTGTACTTCACAATGGACAAGATTATTATTATATACCCACTCTTCACATTCAGTATAGTTATGAAGTACCTATTCCAACTGACCTAATAAATGATTCATCCACTCCTGTTTTCCAACCAGAGCATGAAGATTTATCTTTGCGCAAAATTTTAACAAATGCAAAAGGAATATTTGTGGAAATTAAAGTAACAAATAATCAAACATTCCACGGTTATATTACCAGCATACTAAACAATTATTTTTCATTTTATACACCTGTCAATAAAACGATGTACATTTCCTTACAGCATCTAAAATGGTTAATACCTTATGTAAATAACCAAACACCGTATTCTTTAAGCAATAAATTCCTTCCAGTTAACCCAAATAATATTCCTTTAGCTAGAACATTAGAAGTACAATTAGAAAAATTAAACGATGAGCTGATCATTATAAATAACGGCGAACGAAATGAGCAAATCGGTAAAGTAAAATCAATCGATTCAAATTTTATCGAATTAATCTCCGCCAAAGGATTAGTTACTTCAATAGGTTTACGTCATGTCAAAACCGTTCATCTTCCCTAAAATAATTTCAAAAGAAAAAGTTGTTTTCATAAAAACATTGTTGCAATATTAGAATGCGTTAGTTGATTACAACTCCATGATGCTCCCATGCTCCCTTACCGCGTGGAAGGCGATAAGTCTGTTCCTTGTTCCTAGTTTCCTTTTCCCTGTTCTCTGTCCTTCTATTCCCAAAGGAGTCTCGCACCTTCCATTGTAATCAACTTCTGTCTTTAAAATTTATACTCTCAAATACAACAATCTTTTAGAAGAGCTAAAGAAAAAGAGACTTCTCAATCTGGTGAGAAATCTCTTTTCTTTATGTTCTTATCTATAATAACAAAGTTTAAAAAAAGCTTTTCTTAATTATCCTAGTATATGGTATCCTGAATCAACGTGAATATTTTCACCTGTAATTCCTCTAGAAAGATCAGTAAATAAGAATAATGCAGCATCTCCTACTTCTTCTTGAGTTACATTTCTACGTAGTGGTGCTTTCTCTTCAATTTCGTTTAGAATTGAGTTGAAGCCACCTACCCCTTTAGCAGAAAGCGTACGAATTGGACCAGCTGAAATTGAATTTACTCGAATACCGTGCTTACCTAAGTCATTTGCAAGATATCTTACAGATGCATCAAGAGATGCCTTCGCAACACCCATTACATTGTAATTTCTTACAACTCTTTCTCCACCTAAATACGTTAACGTAACGATACTTCCACCTTCAACCATTACTTCTTTAGCTGCACGTGCAACTGCAGTTAAAGAGAAGGCACTAATATTTTGTGAAAGTAAAAAGCCCTCTCTACTTGTATCGACAAATTCACCTGATAAATCTTCCTTATTTGCAAATGCAATACAATGAGCAATTCCGTGAATTACGCCAACTTTTTCTTTAATTGTTGAGAAACATTTATTAATATCTTCATCACTTGTCACATCACATGGTAAAACTAGAAAATCTTCACTTCCTAGTGTATTAGCTAGATCACGTACATTTTTTTCTAGACGTTCAGTTGCGTAAGTGAAAATTAATTTTGCACCAGCTTTGTGAAGAGATGTTGCAATCCCCCATGCAATACTGCGATGGTTTGCAACGCCCATTACTACAACTGTTTTTCCTGATAATGAAATCATTGTTCATCCTCCTATTTTATAACTTAATATTAGTACCAGATACTAATTATAGTATCACATCAAAACTAAATTTAAAACATTATTTTCTTATTAAGTTTCGACATTCTATTTCCTAAATTAACAAAAATAAATTATAATGGGGATTGTCGTACATGAGAATAGACTATTACTTACCATACTAAAAAAGTGAAGTATCAATCAACGATTAGCACCTCTAGTTAAACGATAATTGTTTCTACATTGATTCTAGGATATATTAGTTTGAGATTAGTTTTCTTAGGCTACCTTCATTATTAACTTATTTTACAAAGTCAAACAAAATAGATAAAAATTAATTACTTATTTAAGAGAGGTGAAGTCACTTGAAGGAAGATCGTACAACTCTCTTTCAAATCGATTTTAAATTAATCTTTATTTTACTACTAATTGCAACAGTAAGTGTAATTGCCATCACTGCTGCAGAACCAAGTTTACCTGGTAATCTACGTAATATAAATTTTGCTGCTCAACAAATTGAATGGTATATCATTGGGTTTGTTGGAATAGCACTTATCATGATTATTGATTTTGATCGCTATAAAAGTATCATTTGGTATTTATATGGGATCGGATTGGTGTTATTAATTGGTTTAGAGTTACATGTACCTGGTGCACAACAAATTAAAGGGTGTTGGGGATGGTATAAACTACCTGGCATAGGAAACTTTCAGCCCTCAGAGTTAATGAAGATTTTTATGATACTTATCTTGGGAACAATTGTTTCTAATCATAATGACAAATATCCTGCTAAAGAAAAAAGAGACGATTTATTGCTTCTAGGGAAAATATTTGCTGTCTCCCTACCACCACTTGTCTTAATTGCAAAAGAACCAGATTTAGGGAATACAGGGGTTCTATGTGCAATTATTGCGACAATTATTGTAGTTTCAGGAATTCGTTTACGTTATATTTTAGCTTTAGTATTCCTTACAATTGGTTCAGGTGCTTTTTTAGTCTATTTATTTTTCTATCATAACGAATTTTTTACCACTCATATTTTACATTCATACCAACTTGATCGATTTTATGGCTGGTTAGCCCCTTATGAGTATCCAACTCAAGGTTTCCAATTAACACAAGCTCTTATGGCTGCAGGTTCCGGATTATTATTCGGAAAAGGTTACCATCACGGTAATGCCTATTTTCCAGAGCCACATACGGACTTTATTTTTACAGTAATCGGTGAACAATTTGGGTTTATAGGTGCAAGTATCGTTATTTCTCTGTTTTTCTTATTAATCTATCGTATGATTCATATCGCTCTAGAAAGCAATGATCGATTTGGAAGTTACATTTGTGCTGGCGTTGTTGGTATGTTCGCATTCCAAGTATTTCAAAATATCGGAATGACAATTGGATTACTACCGATCACAGGTATTACATTACCATTTGTAAGTTATGGTGGTAGTTCTCTTGCAACAAACTTACTAGCAATCGGATTTGTACTAAACGTACGATCAAGAACAAATAAATACATGTTTGACTAAAACTCTCGTAAGTAGAGGTAAAAAAGTTTTGTAAAACGAGCCTTTAGAATTTTTTCTGAGGCTCGTTTTTCTTTTAGGGTCTTTTCTAAAAGATTTTGTTATTGAAAACTGTTACAGTAAGAGTTGATTGAAGCGGAAGGTGCGAGACCCCGCAGGAGCGATAGTGACGAGGAGGCTCACCGTCCGCCCCACGGAAAGCGAGTATTTCTTTCGCTCCAATCAACAAGAGTATTTTTAAATAGCAACATATTATATGAAAACAGAATTTTTTATAAAGCTTTTATATACATTCATATTTTCTATACCGTAATAGATACTATATGATGAAAAGATAATTTCGCTTATTAAGGAATTGAAGGAAGTGTTCAAATGCAAACCTATCATATAATAGGTGATATCCATGGATGTTTTCAGGAATTTGTTAATTTGACAAAATTACTCGGTTTTGAATGGCAAAAACAGATTCCGATCCATCCAAATGGAGATCAATTAGTATTTGTAGGTGATTTAACAGATCGAGGAAAAAATTCATTAGCAGTTATTGATGTAGTATACGAACTTGTGATAAAAAAGAAAATTGCCTATTATGCTCCTGGTAATCATTGCAATAAACTTTACCGTTACTTTATTGGGAGAAATATACAGATTAAGCATGGTTTAGAAACAACAGTAGCAGAATTAGAGGCTCTTTCTTCTAAACAATATAATCATTATAAAGAAAAGTTTATAAGACTATATGAAGGTTCTCCTCTTTATCATATGTTAGATCAAAGAAAGCTAATTGTTTGTCATGCTGGAATAAAAGAAGAAATGATTGGTAAAACAACAAATTCTGTAAAGACATTTGTATTGTATGGAGATATAACAGGTGAAGTTCTTCCAAATGGAATGCCTGTACGAAGAGACTGGGCAAAAGAATATAAAGGTGAATCTATCATAGTATACGGTCATACACCCATTTTGGAGCCTAGAGTAATAAACAAAACGTATAATATTGATACAGGAGCAGTTTTTGGAGGACACTTAACAGCTCTCTCTTACCCATCATTAAATCTAACGAGTGTAAAATCAAGTATGCCTTTTTTAGAAGAAAAGTTTACTCATTTTGAATAGCCATGACACCTGAGGAACAATAATTTATCTTACAAAAATAAAGGTAGATTACTTAACGTAATCTACCTTTATTTGGAAGGATCCCTTTCCTTCCGCTATATATATGTATCTCTCCCATCCCCATGGTTGAAATAATACACTTTAAAAATAGACTATCTGACAAAATTTGTCAATAATCTTCATAAAATTTAAGCAAGTCTATTTATTCTCTTTACAATGAAAATTATATAACGAAAACGTTTTCTTGTAAAGGCTTTCATAAAACTTTTTTAATTTTATCTAACTTTATACCACTTCGGAAAATTTATTCTACCTGGTTTCAAATCTACTTAAAAAGGTCACTGTAGTTCTACTTTAGTTTAATGTAACTAAAGCAAGACTACAGTGACCCGTTATACAATTTGCTAATTTGGTAAATGGATTGATTTCCATTCTGCTAAATCATCAGGTAAACCTATCTCAAAAAAATAATTTTTCTGATGAAATGGATGGTAAAATTGAATTGCATAACTATGAAGCGCTTGTCTTTTTAACGTTTCAACTAATCCTCCGTATAAATCATCCCCAACTAAGGAATGGCCTATGAAAGATAAATGAACTCTAATTTGATGTGTACGACCTGTTTCAAGTTGTAATCTTAATAATGAATACTTTTCATTGAAACTAATTACTTCATAATGTGTGACTGCTTTCTGACCATCTTGTCGTACTTCCCGTTCAATCAAACTATCGTCTTTTCTTCCAATCGGTGCATCAATGAATCCAGAGCTATCCTTTAATTGTCCATGCACAAACGCTTTATATTTCCTCTGTATATGTTCTAACCCATTCTTTGAGAATAGATGATGTACAAATCGATTTTTCGCAATCAACATTAATCCAGATGTATCTTTATCAAGTCTGGTTACAATGTGAACTGTTGATTGCAATCCGATTTGAGAAAAATAATAAAGTAAACCATTTGCTATTGTTCCTTTTGGGTGTTCCCGAGAAGGAATACTTGGTATTCCAAAAGGTTTATTAATGACTAAAACAAATTCATCTTCATAGACAATTTCAAATGGAACGTATTCTACAACTAAATCTTCACTAAATATTTCACAAGGAAACTGTACTTTTACTAAATCATCTGTGTTCAATACAGTTCGAACAGTTTTTTCTTCTCCATTAACTAAAATCAAACCGCCATTAAATTTGATATCAGTTAAAGCCTTTTTTGAAATATCATTTCGTTTCAAAAAGTCCCTTAATAACATCCCACTTTCTGCTTCGGAGACTGTCCACTGAATGGTATAAGGTTTCAAGTACTCACCAACTTACTCTTTAATAAATGAATCTCTAACACGCTTCCAAAACGGAAATGGTCTAAATCTTGCAAAACGGACTTTTTCGTTTGCAACTCGACACTGAATCGATTTAACATTCTCATGAACAATTGTTGTATGATCTAGTGTAATTTGAAAATTAGCATTACGTACCGGCTTTAGTAAACATGTATGATGTTTTGGCAGGACTAGAGGTGAGCCTACCGTACGGAACACACGATTATTGATTGAAGCCATCTCAGCAATTTGGATCGCTTCTATTGAAGGATGAATTATTGCACCACCAAGAGCTTTATTATATGCTGTACTTCCTGATGGAGTAGACATACATAATCCATCTCCTCTAAAGGTTTCAAAATGTTGACCCTTTATTTCAACATCAATTACTAACGTCCCTTCCAAACCTTTGATTGTACATTCATTTAGAGCCAAATATTTCATTTCTTTCTGTCCATTTACATAGCGAACAATTACCTCTAACAGTGGATACTCTACAACCTGAAATGGCGTTTTAGCAATTGCAATGACAAGCTTTTCAATTTCACTTGGCAACCAATCAGCATAAAAGCCAAGATGTCCAGTATGTACACCTACAAATGCCACTTGATCCAAAATATGAGAGTAACTGTGAAAAGCTTGAAGTAATGTGCCATCTCCCCCAACTGAAACAACAATTTCTGGGTGCTCTTCATCATATACAAAATCGAACCCATTTAGATAGGTTCTCATTTGTTCTGCAATGTCATTTGATTCCTGGTCTCCCTTTGACATAATTGCGAATTTCATCTTTTGACCATCCTTATTTGTCATTTTTTTTGGAGAATATCGCTTGTGCCTCTTGGATTTCTCCTCTTATTAAAGACATTTCCTCATCAAGTAAAAAAGCTGCTTCTGCTGCTCTCTTCAATCGCTCATGAATGTTTTCAGGATATTGCCCTTTATACTTATAATTTAAAGAATGTTCAATTGTAGCCCAAAAATTCATTGCTAGTGTTCTAATTTGAATTTCCACTAGTACTTTTTTTTCACCAGAAATCGTTTGAACTGGATATTCAACTACAACATGGTACGAACGGTAGCCACTCTTTTTTTTATGAGTGATATAATCACGTTCTTCAACTATTTTGAAGTCATTTCTTTCCCTTAAAAGTTCTACAACAATCTTAATATCTTCTTTGAATTGACACATCATTCGAAGTCCAGCAATGTCCTGAACTTCTCTTTCTATATTAGACATTGGAATGTCTTTTCGAATTGCTTTTTTAATTATACTATGTATTGGTTTAACACGACCTGTTACAAACTCGACTGGAGAATGTTGGTTCGTTTCCTCATATTGTTTCCGTATTCCTTTTAACTTTACTTTCAATTCATTTACAGCTTGATCATATGGAGCTAGAAAATTTTCCCATTGTTCAATCATATGGTTCACCACCAATTACCTTTTTAAAAATACATCGTTCACCTTTGCTACAAACTCTTGTCCATAGTTAAAATTTCCTTCAACATTTTCTAAAAATGTTGAAAGTTCGAATTGCCAATTCTCAAGCATCATTTCTGCTTTTTCAGAAATCAAATAAACAGGTAATTCTTTTATGTATGCACTATTAATTTCATTCCATAATGAGTCGGGAATCGAAATATATACAAAATCTTCCTTTTCTTCTATTATATACAATAAAGATGCATTGTCCGAATCTGCAATTAACGTTCCTATTTCAACGGCTTGTGATAAATCTACATCATTTGATTTTATTTTAAGATTTAGTCTTGATTCTTCAAGAACTACTTCATGTACTAATTCTATTTTTCGCATATTATAGTTTGCCTCCGATAATACTAAGTTGTTTAAATTTATTTTAGCTGTTTTCGTAAAGATTGTTTCTATGTTAAAACATTAAGTGGGGTTTCCACTCCAGGATGCTCGCTTTCCGTGGGGCGGGCGGTGAGCCTCCTCGTCGCGTTCGCTCCTGCGGGGTCTCACCTGTCCCGCTTTTCCCACAGGAGTCTCGCACCTTCCGCTCCAACTAACTTCATATTTATTAGAAGTGTGCTTAAAAAACCTTTAAAAAACAACAATCTTTTAGAAAAGAACCACTTATTTTAATCTATCCTATTGTATCATAAAGTTAAATGATAATCAGAGATGAAATTCCTCAAAATTTAATGATATTCATCAAACTCAATGTATTCAAAAACAATCCCGCTTAACCAAAAAGGAGATCAATATTATGTCACGAGAAATTGAAATTGAATTTAAAAATCTACTTACTAAACAAGATTTTGACCTAATAAAAGAAAGGTTCTCCATTGCGTCTGACTTGTTTAAAAAACAAATTAACTATTATTTTGACTCACCAACATTCGATATAAAAAGATTAGGTGGAGCTTTAAGAATTAGAGAAAAAAATAATTCCTATACATTAACATTGAAATTAAAGCAATCTGTTGGTCATTTAGAAATACATCAAACGTTAACTGAAGAACTTGCAAAAAATATGCTAAATTCAAATGATATACCAACTGGTGAAGTTAAGAGTTACTTGGAAGATAATGGAGTATCATGTCAAAAGTTGTGCTTATTTGGTGAACTTGCTACAAACCGTGCAGAACTTCTATACCAAGAGGGATTACTTGTTTTAGACCATAGTACTTATTTTCATATAGATGATTATGAAATAGAATATGAAGTAACTGATGAAAAAATTGGATCAGAGGTTTTTTCTAATCTATTAAACCAATTACAGATCCCAATTCGTGAAACACCAAATAAAATTAAACGTTTTTTCACTGTTAAACAACAGCTAATAGGAGAGAAAATAGAATGAACACTGAAATGATTCAAAAATTTATTCAGCTTCAAGCCTTATCAAATCTTAGTGCTTCATCATCTAATCAAACAAGCAACAATGATACAAGCTCTATTTTCAATGCAATGTTTAATGATGAGCTTCAATCATTGTTATCAAACGATCAAAACGATCAAAACTCAAATAACATAATTAACATTCAGCAACCGGCCTTATCTTATGGAAATCCATTTTTATCAAATGATTCAACAATGGATATCAGCAATACATACCCTGTAGGAAAAGCAGAACTTTCTCCAAATAAAAATATGAGCGGAAAAGTAACACAATATGATGACATTATACAAGAGATGTCACAAAAATATGATGTAGATGCTAATTTGATTAAAGCAATTATTCAACATGAATCAAACTTTAATCCAGATGCAGTAAGCCATGCTGGCGCAAAAGGTCTTATGCAATTAATGCCCGTAAATTTAAAAGAATATGGTGTCTCAAATCCTTTTGATCCGAAACAAAACATCGAAGCTGGTACTCGCGAAATTAAGCGTTATTTAACAATGTATGATAATAATTTACCATTATCCCTTGCAGCTTATAATGCAGGAATGGGAAACGTTCGTAAATATGGCGGAATTCCACCATTTAAAGAAACACAAGATTACGTTAAAAAGGTGTCTCAAACTTATTTAGAAGCATAAAAACTGTTAACAATAGCTAACTTATTAGTTCGATACTAGTAGGTTAGCTATTTCTTTTTAAATACTATTTCTTTTTGGCTACCCTAAAAATAGCATTTAAAAGATAATCATTGTAGAATGAATTCCTTATTTTCATGGGACATGGTGAGAATTTTATTAGCAAGGGTGTCTCTTTTCTAAAAAGATTGTTACTTTGGAGAATTAAAAATTTAAAGACAGAAGTTGATTACAACGGAAGGTGCGAGACTCCTGTGGGAATAGCGGGAAGGCTGAGACCCCGCAGGCTTGCCGAGGAGGCTCAGCTCACGCCCCACGGAAAGGGAGCAACCTAGAGTTGTATCAACTAACGCATTCTAAAATAGCAACAATATTTTCAAGAAAAGCCTAGATTTAATATTTTGATTATTAAAAAATACTCATACAAAAATGCATGTCATTTGATATATTTGTTTCACATTGCTACAATATTTTTAGAGAAAACAAGAGTATATATTGGTAAGCATTATTTCAGATAATGCTAAAAAAATCGGAAATTAGCTTTATTAAGGGTGAAAAAAATGCATGACAACTATTGTAACAATGAATCTATTCCAACTAAAGAAACCTGTTGCACTAAAAAACCAATCGAACTCTATGTTTTTATAGATCCACTTTGTAGAAATTGTTGGGAATTTAGTGCATCTTTTAAAAAGTTCATCTTAGAATATGGTCATTATTTTTCAGCTACCTTTATTCCTGTTAGCGGGTATTATACAACAAAAAAACTACTAGAAAAGAATCTTAATTCCCTATCATTTGTATGGGAAAAAACTGCTAGACGTTCTGATATTCTATGTGATCAAGATATTTATCTTGATAATAAAGAGCTTTATCCTTATTATTCTGCCATTGCAATTAAGGCAGCTGAACTTCAAGGGCGACATGCTGGCCTTAATTATTTAAAGAAGCTACAAGAATATTATTTTTTAACGAATAAAGATATTACTGAAAAAGAAGTGCTAATCGAATGTGCCAAGGAAATTAATATTGATGTAAAAGAATTTATTGATGATTTAAATGGACCTCTATCAATCAAAGCCTTTCAATGTGATTTAAAAATTACAAAAGAAATGTTTATTACCGAAATTCCAAGTGTAGTATTTTTTAGTGAAAATATTGAAGAAGAAGGGTTAAAAATTAATGGATTTGAAAGTTATCAAACTTATGTAAAAATCCTTCAATTAATGAGTAAAGAAAAATTAGTTAAACGAAATTTACCAGATTTACTTGATTATATTAAGGTAAATCCTTTCGTTACAGTGAATGAGCTTTGTGATGTGTATGAGAAGTCAATTCAACAAATTGAATTATATCTAAAGAAAATGATGTTATTAAGAAAAGTTAAAAAGGTTATCCAGAACGACACTGAATTTTACCAATATATCCATTAACCATTAAAAAGGACCCAGCCTAAGCTGAGTCCTTTTTTTCGATGTCAATTAAGACATCATAGGGGATGGGAGAAATTTTCACGTTCAAACAAAGGGGTATTTGTGTTTGTGAATTAGTTCACACCCATATAATACATCTTTTCGATTAAATTTGCAACCCTTTGAACAGTATTTCACAATTTAGACACATTTTCGCTAAATTTGATACAATCAAAAGTACCATTTTCAAAAAACGGATCTTTTTCGAACCTTTTTAAAAGAATATTGTCTATTTACAAAATGTTAGCTACTAATTAGAATAATAACTCCTCAAGTTCATTTAGCATTTCTTCAAATACTTTTAATGCTTCTACAATCGGTTGAGAGGATGTCATATCAACTCCAGCTTTTTTCAACACTTCAATTGGGTAATCAGAGCTTCCAGATTTTAAATAACCTAAGTATCGCTCAACAGCAGGTTCCCCTTCTTCTAAAATTTGTTTAGAAAGAGCTGTAGCTGCACTAAACCCCGTTGCATATTGATAAACATAATAATTATAGTAAAAATGAGGAATGCGACTCCATTCTAATCCGATTTGTTCATCAATTACGATGTCTTCCCCAAAATACTTTTTGTTTAATTCATAATACGTTTTTGTTAATAAATCAGGCGTTAATGCTTCACCATTTTGTGCTAATTGATGAATAGTATGTTCAAACTCAGCAAACATCGTTTGACGGAAAACTGTACCTCTAAATCCTTCTAAATAATGATTTAAAAGATATAAACGTTGTTTAGGATCTTCCGTATTCTTTAACAAATAATCATTTAAAATTGCCTCATTACAAGTTGAAGCTACCTCAGCAACGAAAATTGAGTAATCCCCGTATACATAAGGCTGTGTTTTTCGAGTGTAATAACTATGCATTGAATGACCAAATTCATGTGCTAATGTAAACAAATTATTTACATTATTATGCCAGTTCATTAAAATGTAAGGATTTGTTCCATATGCTCCTGAAGAATATGCACCACTACGTTTTCCTTTATTTTCAACTACGTCAACCCAACGTTTTTCATATGCCTCTTTTAAAACCTCGATATATTCTTCTCCAAGAGGTTTTAAAGCTTTTAATAGCGTTTCCTTTGCTTCATCATATGTTACTTCCATTTTAATCTCTTCTACTAGAGGAGTAAATAAATCATACATATGAAGTTCATCAAGCTTCAACGCTTTTTTTCGGATATTAATATATCTGTGAAGTAAATGTAAATGATCATTTACCGTTGAAACTAATTGATCATAAACGGACTCAGGGATATTGTTGTTACTTAGTGCTGCTTGTCTAGCACTTTCATATTTTCGAACTTTTGCATTAAAATTATCTCTTTTAACAGTTCCACTTAGTGTACTAGCAAATGTATTTTTAAACGAATCGTATGTATTATATACTCCTTCAAACGCTTCTTTTCTTACACGACGGTCACTACTTTCTAGCAAGTGTATATATCCGCCATGTGTTATTTCAACATGCTCACCATTCTCATCCTCAATTGTAGGAAATTTTAAATCTGCATTATTTAACATGCCAAAAATTGAACTAGATGCAGATAAAACTTCTGAAGCCTGTGCAAGAATTGCTTCTTCCTCCGCTGACAATACATGAGGTTTTTGTTTTAAAATTTCCTCTAATGAATGTTTGTAAAGTTGTAATTCCTGATTTTCTTCTAAAAATGATTTTAGCTTTTCTTCCTTAATTGATAATAATTCTGGAATAAAATAAGATGTCACGCTAGCAAATTCAGAGTATAAACTCTTTGCACGATCATCAAAAGCTTGATATGTCGAATTAGTTGTATCTTGGTCATAACGCATGTGAGAGTATGAATAAAGTTTTCCCATTAATAATGAAATTTCATCGTTCTTCTTTAAAGCTTCTACTAATGTCTCGGAAGATTGATTTAATTTCCCTTTATACTCTTTCATTGTAGGAATCAATGATTGAATTTTTTTAAATTCCTCTTCCCACTTTTGATCCGTTTCATAAATATCCTCTAATTTCCAAGTTAACTGAGCATCTACCTCAGAACGATTTGGTAATTGTTTTACAGTTTTTTGCTCTGACATTTTAATTCCCCCTTAACATTTTTCTCCTTTTTATTAGGAAGTATGAACATAAGTACTCTTAAATACTATTCTGTCCATCTTTTGGATTTCCCTTCTTAAATTTATGGTAAATTAACCAATATAATTTCCTACTTTTTTTGGGAATAGGATACGATAGGCTATTTGGCAAATCTTTTCATCCTCTATAAATGCTTCCTCTAGAGAATTAGGATTAGAATTATCCACCATTTTCTTGATTTTACCATTTTTTTCTCTGTGTATGATTCCTAAATGCTCTAAAACAGTCAAATAACTATTTATTAGATCACAAATTGTGACATGATTTAATACTTGTAAAACATTTATTTTCCAACATCCGTTATCTATTTTATTTTGAACAAAACAAACCATATCATGAAAACAAATTTCTTCATTCCGCTTTTTAGAATAAATAAACGTTAAATAAAGCATCCCTTGCCAAATGATGCAATGTTCATGTAATAGACAGTTTTCTTTTAAAGGTACTCCTATAAGTCCAGGCATATATGGAATGTAATTTTTATATAAAAGTTGTTTGAATGGATAAAAATTCCCATTGATTAGTAAGTGTTGCCTAAGACGGTATTTTCTTTTTAAATTACACCAACTTTCGATAAATTGTTTTTGAGAAATTTGATGTTTTTTTCCTAAATCTATAAAGTTTGATGATTTCAATGGAAGAATGGTTAACTGACCAATATATATTGTGGAAGAAAATGAAATTAAAGAGGATAATCGAATAAAAGATTTAATATGTGGATCATAAAAGAATATACAGACGCTATTTGTTTCGATCATGCAGTTTAGTGAAATTTCATTTAAACGAAAAATATTGTTTTTTTTTCGTAGCAACTGCCTAAGCCCAAGAATCCATAATACTGGAATACCTTGATTTTTATAACCTATTGTCCTCTCTTTTAATTTTGCGATTGGAATCTTTGAGCACTGATACTCTATACATAAGAAAATTTCATTGTGTGATAATAATATGTCTGTACGCTGATTGATATCTGGAAAATACTTTTCTAGTTCTACGTTTTCATATTGTTTTTTTAACCATTTATAAATATCAATTTTCCCATCATTATGAACACCTGATTCCCCTTCACTTCCTATACAGTTATTTAATGAACTATGAGCAAAATGAGGTCTTTTCCTTTCTCCAATTTTCAAAATGACCGATTCATTGCAAATTGGACAGTAATACTGATTTTGCTTTTTTAACAAAACTAATTCTTCTTTTGATTTAGCATCAGCTAAATTGATAAATTCTTGGTTTCTTGTACTTGCTACTAGCATTTTATTCCTCCCTTTCTAATCCTTTTCCTTCGACTAAGGTCTTTGATTCTCCTACTTACATTCTAAATTTGAATTTTAAAGCAAAAAAATAACCCAAACAATTTTGTAACTAATTGTTTGGGTCATATTCTCATCTATAATAATGGTGCTAGTAATCTTGATAATGATTCAAAAATTCGTAAATACATTGGTCTTTTCAAAAACTCGGTATATTTAATTTGTCGTGAATTTTTCAAATCATCTTGAAAATCTACTGCTAATCTTTCAATACTTTCCTCTAGATATAAAAAGGCTGTTATTTCAAAGTTTAAATGAAAGCTTCTCATATCCATATTTGCTGTACCAATAGAAGCTACCTCATCATCAGCCATTAGTATCTTTCCGTGTAGAAATCCTTGTTTGTACTCATAAATTTCAACTCCAGCTTCTAATAACTCAGGGAAATAAGACCTAGAAGCATGAAATACAATTTTTTTATCCGGACGATCTGGCACTAATATTTGCACCTTCACCCCTGCATTTGCAGCAACTTTAAGGGCTGTTAACAGATCATCATCTGGTACAAAATAAGGAGACATTATGCAGATATTCTTTCTTGCATTCGTAATCATTGCGAAAAATAATTGCTTTATTACATCATGTTTATTATCTGGACCACCTGCAACAATTTGAATGACCCCTTCAGAAGGCGAACTAGGCAGATCAGTTAGTTGAAAATAAACAGCACCTTTAATGATTTCATTAGTCATATAAAACCAATCTTGTAAAAAGATAACCTGTAAAGATTGAACAGCCTCACCTATTAATTTTAGGTGAGTATCTCTCCATTTCCCGTAGTATTCATCTTTCCCTAAATACTCATCGCCAATATTTAAACCACCTACGAAACCAACGTGTCCATCGATCACCACAATTTTCCTATGATTTCGATAATTAATTGTATCATTTAAAATCGGAATTTTTACTGGAGAGAATGGAACGATTTGAACACCAGCTCCAATTAAATCTGTTTTATATGCTCTAGAAAGTTGCCAACTCCCAACACCATCATATAAAAACCGAACTTCAACACCTTGTTTAGCTTTTTCAATTAAGATGTCTTTAATTTGAGTACCTATATCGTCATCCCGAACAATATAAAATTCCATGTGAATATGGTGTTTTGCTTTTTTTAACTCTTCTAAAATGGAAGGAAAGGTTTCAGAACCATTCGTTAAGACTTGCGTTTTAGTATTTCTGGATAACCCAATATTTCCTTGTGTCATTCCTACTTTCAGTAAATAATCTAGTTTATCGTTCCTTTCGGCTACATCACTGACATCCACAGGGTTCTTGCGTTTATATAATTGATAGACATGTTCATCAATTATAGACTTTTTTTTGTAAATTCGTTTTTTTCGATAACTTTGACCAAATAACAAATAAAAGAAAAAACCAAACACTGGAAATATTGCTAAAGCAACAATCCAAGTTAATGTCCTTGCTGGATTTCGATTTTCTAAGAATATAATAAATGCGACTCCAATCGCAGTAATGGAAAACATAACACTAACTCCACTAACGAAATTCATTTTTCCATATAATATAATATCTAGTAGCCAGTTATATGTTAGCATTGGTGAAGTTAAATAAAGAATGACTAATGCAATAACAATAAATAGTGCTATTTTAAATCTAAATCTCATCTTACCTCTCCTTTAGAAAAAAAGAAGCCGATTTCATGTGAAATCGGCTTCTAGGAAATTGAAAACATTGATTTAAAAAATGCCAATGCAGTTTCCTCATAAATCTTCTTACCGTACTCCTCTAATACATAAACTGTTATTTTTGATCGTTGACCATATTCTAATAATAAAGAAATAATTTGAAGAATTTCTTTGTCGTTATGAGCCTCTTCATTAAATTCTACATATACATAATATTGGTCATTATAAGAATAGATTGTATTAGAAACAGTTGATAAGTCTGCCGCGTGAGACATTTCAATTAAATCTTCAAGATTTTTTACAGAAATGACATAATTTTTTTGTTCATTTATTTCATGAGTTGATTCATAGAATTCTTCATCTTCTAATTCGGACTCATCATCTTCATCAAGTGGGATAAAAGGAATTTCTAGATTTTTTTCATGATCTCCTAGATTAACTTCTACTTTTTTCCCATCTTTTGATAAAACAGCTTTCGTAACAACAACTTCAATTCCAGTATCTAAAGCTTGAACTTGAATCCATAAAGGATCTCCTGAAATAAATTCTTCAGTTAAATGCGCCTCATCGATTAGTTCCCAAAATAGTTGCTCACTTCTCTCACGGTCTAACCAAACCTCATCCTTAGAGAAGCCTCTTTCTTCAATGTCCATATAGGATATGGAGAATTTAAAAGTATTGTCGTTAATGCGTTCGATTTCCATTTCTTCCTCTCCTCTCCTGCTAATTCATCATTTATATAAAAATTAAGCCAGTTTTCATAAATATTGTTGCTATTTTAGATTGCTTTAGTTGATTACAACTTTTATCTTTAAAATTAAAAATCTCGGGAAGCAACAATCTTTTAGAAAAGATTCAAAATTAATCATCTAAATCATAATTTGTACTATCTTATCATGAATAAATTGTAAAAGCTAATACGAGAACTTTTATCTATTTTTACTTGGATTACATTTCTTTATTTGATCGATATTATTACCTTTATGGCAACATATCTAAGTTTATTTTATGATAAGAAGTCCTATTTTGAAAATATTATTCACCTAATTTTAAAAAACAAACATATACCTAGAATATACAAGGACAAACATTTAACTTTTCTTAAATTTTAAAAATGAGGTGGAATACTTTTGGAACTGTCTTATCTATGGTCTATATTCTTTATTATTACAATTGATATTATTTTAGGTGGCGACAATGCGATTGTAATTGCACTTGCATGTAGAAAGCTTCCTTCTAAAAAGCGCAACTTCGCAATTATTTTGGGGACAATCATTGCAATTTCGTTAAGAATAATTCTTACACTAGGAGCCATATTTATATTAAAAGTTCCCTTCTTACATTTAATCGGCGGAATTCTTTTATTATACATATCTTATAATTTATTAATTCAAGAAAATGATCACTTATCTAGTATTAAAGAAAATTATTCAGTCTTCCAAGCAATTCGAACGATTGTATTTGCTGATTTAGTAATGGGAATTGATAATGTTTTAGCAATTGCTGGTGCTTCAAATGGACACCCTTCACTAGTAATATTCGGTCTCTGTATTTCCATCCCAATCATCATTTGGGGTAGTAAGGTTGTCTTATTCTTTTTAGAACGTTTCCCCATCCTAGTTTTTATTGGAGCTGCTGTTCTTGCAATAACCGCAGGAAATATGTTGATTGAAGAACCGTTAATTGCATCATTTATTGGTAGTGACACTTATCTCAACATTCTAATTCCTACATCATGTGTATTATTAATCATTACCGTAGGAGGATTCTTTAACTTTTTGAAGCTTAGAAAAAGAGAAATGTAAAAAAAGCTGTAGAAAGTACATTTGTTACTTTCTACAGCTTTTTATCAAACATAAAATAATAAGTGAATTCATAGGTTAATTATATACTTGTTAACTGATTAATATTGTATTATGTTTCACATAAATAAGATTAAAAAATTATTCATTTACTAATCTTTGTGCTTCTTTTAATTGATAAGTACGCACTGAACGTGGTAAAAATCTTCTAATTTCATCTTCATTGTAGCCTACTTGAAGACGTTTATCGTCAATAATAATTGGTCTTCTTAATAATCCAGGATACTTTTGAATGATATCGTATAAATCCTGAAGTGGAAGACTCTCTAAATCAACGTTTAACTCTTGAAAAATTTTAGATCTTGTAGAAATAATCTCATCAGTTCCGCTTTCTGTCATTCTTAATATTTGTTTAATTTCTTCGATTGATAATTGCTCCGAAAAAATATTTCTTTCTTTATAATGAATATTGTTTTCTTCTAACCATAATTTAGCTTTTCTACAAGAAGTACAACTTGGTGAATTATATAAGATTACCATACTGCTCTCCCCCTAATATACATTAGTCTGAAAGTCATAATCAATTTTTATTTTTAGCTCTGTTTATTTACATTGTTTATATTCACAAAAGAACATAGCTATTTTTTAGATAAATTACTTTTTTATAATAACTATAAATTATCACTTTATGTTCACATTATACTATACTAAATTCTATAAATATACACTAATTTATAAAAAAAAACTTAAAAAAATGTTACAATCATCAACAGTTTTCTGTATATTTTTAAGTTTTTTACTTCTAAACGCTTTCATATAACTTTTAAATCTATTAAAATAAAATAGAGAACAATATCGGAGGTTTACATATGGTAGGTTATTTTATAGATCTAGTGCTTGTTGCAATATTCGTTATTGGTATTACCGCGTTTAATGGTGTTATTACAAATAGTATTGGTGAAAAACTATTTGGTCGCAAGGAAAAAAGTAAATTTGTTGAGATGTCTGATCGCATGACAGCAAATTTCAACCGTGTAGGTGGTAAAGGAATTTACCGCAAAAAAACTTATTAAAATACTCTAATTTAGAAGCTTAAAATGACTGTCTAGGACAGTCATTTTATTTTAGGCTGTTTTCGTATATAATGCTGCTATATAAGTATGTGTAAGTTGATTGAACGTAGGGATGCTCGCTTTCCATGGGGCGTGAGCTGAGCCTACTCGTCGCATACGCTCCTGTGGGGTCTCACCCTTCCCGCATTTCCCATAGGAGTCGAGCATTCTTCCGTTCCAATCAACTTCTGTCTTAATAGTTATAATACCTAATAGCAACAATTCTTTAAAAAAGAGCCTTATTTTAACGGAATATCTATGTATTTGAAGTATTTATTTGCTTCAATTTCTTGATACACTCTTAAGAAGTTTGCCTCAAATGTTGGATAAGGGATTAATTCTTTTTCTGCCCTATAAGCCATATCTTTTAATTCTTCGCTTGTTAATCCAAAATAAGTTTGTCCTAATGTTAAGTGAGCCGTATAGTCACCTAGCTCTAAATATTGTTTGATTATTTCTTCAGTAGGTGAAACTGCTTCAATAATTTTTTTATGTAAATCATATATTTTATCAGAGTCAACAGTTAAAAATAATACGCTATCTCCAAAAAAAGCTGGTTTATTTAGCACTATTTCAAAAGATGGAAAACTTTCACAAATACTATATACTTTACCTAACCAATCTTTGTCGCTTGTTAATCCTCCTTGAGCCTTTACAGTAATATGAGGTTCAACAACATCAATTAGAAAATTATTTGCCCATTGGTTTTGGAATTGCATAATTTTATTTTTATATTCATCAGGTGGTACCATACCAATAAAAAATTGCATTCATATCCTCCTTAATCAAGTTTAATAAATACAAAAAAGCGATAGCTTATTCTTGTTAATAGAAAAAGCTATCACTTTTTGGTTTGTACAATTAATACATTTCTTTATAAAGTTTAAATTCTGCTTCAGAACATAACACAAAATGTCCAGGTCGAACTTCTCTGAATTCTGGTTTTTCGTCTTCGTAGTTGTGTTGTTTTGGATCATACACAATACGTTTACGATTGCGCTCATAATCAGGGTCTGGTAATGGAATTGCAGATAATAATGATTTTGTATATGGATGAATTGGATAATTATACAATT
>Ga0187780_10000866_pt1 | contig 22608 bp, 21 predicted proteins | sample 1015_Q2_SP10_20__FD_132429 | JGI IMG/M metagenome (GOLD analysis project Ga0187780, IMG submission 132429) | Tropical peat soil microbial communities from peatlands in Department of Meta, Colombia - 1015_Q2_SP10_20_MG | ecosystem: Environmental > Terrestrial > Soil > Wetlands > Peat | place... | reverse complement strand
GAGGAGGGGGTCGACCTTTTGTGGTCTCGCGTTCCCCGAAAGACGTGTCCCTGCTTACAGGCTGTGCGACCGAAGAGGGAACGACGCGCTTTCGCGACCGCTCCGTCGAGGCCCGGCGGTTGCCGATAGAACATTTCCGGGACGCCCCGGGCGGCCTCACGGTGTCCTCCTTGGGCCTTGGAACTTACATCGGTCAGCCGGACGGGCCCACGGACCAGGCGGTGGAACAGGCCGTCCTCATCTGCCTCACGTCCGGCCGCGTCAACGTCCTAGACACCGCGATCAACTACCGGTACCAGCGAGCGGAGCGCAGTATTGGCCGCGCTCTCGCCCGACTGACCGAGCGAGGCGAGATCCAACGCGATGAGGTGTTTGTCGCGACCAAGAATGGGTACTTCGCTCCCGACGCCGAGTCGCCGATACCGACCGACCGCTGGGTGGAGGAGGAGCTCGTCCGTCCCGGCGTTCTCCGCACCGAGGACATCGTGGACGGCTGTCACGCGATGTCGCCCGCGTACCTCTCCGACCAGTTCGAGCGAAGCCGAACGAACCTCGGACTCGCGACCGTCGACCTGCTCTACCTTCACAACGCCGCCGACGCCCAGCTTCCGGTCGTCGGTCCGGTCGAATTCGAGGTGAGGCTCGAAGCGGCGTTCCAGCTGTACGAGCGCTTCCGCGACCAGGGACGGCTCCGCTCGTACGGCCTCGCCACGTGGGACTGCCTGCGTGCCGGTCCGAAGGACCCGGGCTTCTTTGCCCTCGAGGCGGCGGTCCGCATCGCGCGGAAGGTAGGTGGAGACGAGCACGGGTTCCGGTTCGTTCAGTTTCCCTTCAACCTGGCCATGCCCGAAGCGGTGACGCTTCGAAACCAGCCCGTATCGGGAAGCCGGACCACGCTCTTCGAAGCCGCCCACCGCCTTCGCGTCGGCTGTTTCACGAGCGTCCCGCTGGTCCAGGGACAGCTCGCCCGCTCCGGTCCCAAGCGGAACGGCCTCACGGCGGCGCAGACCGCTATCCAGTTCGCCCGGTCGGCGCCGGGGACCCTCGCGCCCCTGGTCGGACAGAAACGCGCCGAGCACCTGTCGGAGAATCTCGAGATCGCCGGTCGGCCGCCCTGGGATCGGGAGCAGTTTCTCACGCTGGTCGCTTAGGCGGCGTTCGAATCCTCGGCCTCCGTGTCCTCCGACGAGTCCCGCGTCCCGACGGACGAGGTGTCGAGCACCGAGCGTCCATCGACCTTCCGCACTCGGATCACCCGGTCGGCGATGGCGGCGAGCTGCGACTCGTGCGACACCAAGATCACCTGAGGCAGGGCGAGTTCCTCGAGCAGTTCACCCATCCGGATGACCTGCTCCGGGGAAAACCCGTCGGTCGGCTCGTCAAGGAGGAGGGTGTCGAGGTGGAGACTGCCCATGGCTCGCACCACCTGGGCGAGGGCCAGCCGGAACGCGAGCGCGAGGCTCGTGCGTTCGCCTCCGCTGAGCGCTTCGGCGGGGGTCCACTCCCCTTCGATCATCACGAGCGGCGTGAAGGCGGGGTCGGTGCGGGCGACGAGGCCCGGGTCGTCGACCAGCGAGGCGAAGTATCGGGAGAATTCGCGCTCGAAGAGCGCCTGAGCGTGCGTGAGCAGTTTCTGCTCCATCTCAAGAACGGTTGTCCGGAACGCCGTGCCGACCCACGCGGCCTTGTCGTCGACCTCCTTCGCCTCGGCGATCAGTTCGGCCCGTTCCCGACGCCCCGCCTCGGCGTCGCGAACGCGTCGCACCGCCTCCTCGAGGCGGGCGTCGAGTCGCGCCAGCGCAGCCCGTTCCTCCGCCTCCTCTTCCTGGGCGGCCGAGAGGCGCCGGTTCGCCTCGGTCGCCGCCGTTCGGAGAGCCTCGGCGTCGCCCCGAACCGAGAGGAGCGCGTTCATTCTCCGACCGCGCCCCTCGATGCGGCGTTGCAGCGTCGTAACCTCACGGGAGAGCCGAGCCTTCTCGACTCTCAACGCCTTGAGCGCCCGGTCGATCCCCTCTCTCCGCTCGACCGCGAGGAGGGACTGTTCGACCGAGCGCGCACGTTCGGCGCGCAGCCGCTCGAGGGAGGTGAGTTTCGCGCGAGCACGTGAATCCTCGGACTCTTCCGGAGAGAGTTTCGCCACCTGGGTGCGAGCGTCGACCGTGGCGGCTTCCGCCTCCTCAAGTTCCTTCGTCGCCGCGGTCAGCGCCCGTGTGGCCCGCTCGTGCGCGGTCCGCGTCGCCGACCGGCGTTTCTCGACCTCCTTCCAGCGTTCGAGGGCACGCTCGTACCGTTCTCGCGCTCGCCGCTCCTCCTCGATGCGACGGCGGGCCGTCTCGGCGACCGTGAGGCGCCCCCGAGCCCCCTCGACGACGGCAGCGGCCTCGGTCCGGTGCTCGGCGAACTCCGAGGGCCGTACGGCCTGGTGGCAACGAGGGCAGACGCCTCCCCGCAGGAGTTCCTCCACTTCGGAAAGCGCGCTCTCCGCTTGCGTGAGCTCCTGGAGGCACACCGCCTCGGCGTGGCGTGCCGCCTCCAGCCGTTCGTCCACCACGGTGAGACTATCTGGGACGGGGGCAGGGGGTTCCTTCGACGGTCCCTCGCCAAGCGCTTCGTCGACCGTGTGACGTGCGTCCTCTTCTTCCGAACGCAGCCGATCGACCGCCGCGCGCGTCTCGCCCTCCCGTCGCTCTGCGGAAGCTAGGGCGGCGCGGGCCCCCGCGAGGGCGCGAAGAACCTCGGCCCGCCGCTCGACGTCGGTCCGAACGGCCCCCAACTCCTCGTCGGTGATGGCGAGCTCTCCGCGGCGGGTATCGAGCGCGTCCGCGTCGGCGTTGGTAGTGGCCCGTTCTTCCGTCCTCCTCTTCGCTTCCGCTTCGTGCTCCGAGAGCGTCCGAAGGTGACCTTCGAGCGTTCCCTGGTCGGTCTCCGCTTCCCGCGTAAGCCCGGCGAGTTCCCGGGCGTCCGCCTCGGCGGTCCGAGCCGTGGCTTCGGCGGCGTCCCTCGCCGCCTCGAGGTCCTGGATGACCTTGCGTCGGTCGCGCAATCCCCGGTCGATCGTGACCCGGTCGGCGCGGAGTTGATCGGCCTGCCGATGACCCTCGGCGAACTCCTCGTCGAAATGGCGGAGACGGTCCGCCTCGGCTCGACGGGTGGACGCCGTGCGGCGAAGGTCGGTGGCGAGGACCTGGGCGTTCTCCGCCGCGGTCCGGTACCGCTCCACGCCGAGAGCCTTCCGAACGGTCTCGAGACGCTCCTGGGGCCGCGCCCCCAGGATGTCCCGCATCCGTTCCTGAGGCACGTAGACCGCCCACCGCCAGAGGTCGGAGTGGGCCTGGGGACTCGGGTTGTCCGGGAACCCGAGGAGGTCAATCACCTGTTGTCGGAGCTCGGTCGCGGAGTAGGCCGTCTCGGCACCGTCGACCATGAAGCGGATGCGCTCCGCCTCGAACGTCTCCTGCCCCTTGCGGCGCAGACGACGGAAGCGTCGGGAGATCTCGTAGCGATGGTCCGGCCCCTGGAATCCGACCGTCACTTCGGCGTGGCCCGCTCCGTGGCGAACCAGGTAGGCCGCGTTCACCTCGGCGACCCCGAACAATGCCATCTCGATCGCATAGAGGAGGCTCGTCTTGCCCGCACCGACGTCCCCGACGAGCAGCGTCGTGCCGGCCCGGAACTCGAGGTCGGCCGACTCGTAGCTCCGGATGTTCTTGACCCGCAGTCGGCTGAGCTGCACGGAGGGGTCACTCCCCGGTCGTCTCGAGCCGCACGTCGAGCAGACGACGGGCGCTCAAGAGACGAGCGTTCGCATAGTCCTGACGAGATTCCCCTTCGGATTTCGGAAGACCGAGCTCGCGCAGAAGCTCGCGGACCCGGCGCTCTCCTTCCGGACCCTCGAGCCACGGTCGGCCCGCCATTGTCGTGGCCAGGAGCCGTACGAGTTCCTCCGACTCGATGTTCGCCTCCGAGGTCGGGCTCGTCCCCTCCGTGGGAGCCGGAGAAAGATCCCGGACGTCCCAGTGAACGGACCCCGCGTCCGGGCTGCGCCGTCGAGCGACCTGCGTGAGCGCAAGACTCGCGAGCGTTCCGTCCACGAGGGTGCCGTGGACCCTCGGGAAGAGCAGGGCGCCGGGCTCTCCTTCGTGGGCCAGGCGCTCCTCGAGCTCGACCCTCGCTTCCTCGGCGGTCTTCCCCGAGACATCGATATCGACGAGCCGGACGGAGTCCCGGGGCGCCGTGTCGACGAACTCGGCCGACGGCCGGCCGCGTTCGACGGTGACGATTACCACCCCTTGGTGAGTGCGTCCCTCCTGTCCATTCTCGAGGTCCGTGCGACTGGTGCCGAACACTGCCCCCGGGTTGACGAGGAGTCCACCGCCCGGGCCCTCGCCCGTGTAGGTGTAGTGGATGTGGCCCCCCGCATAGTAGTCGCAACCGGCGGGAAGGTCCTCGACGCGAATTCCGTGGATGTGCTCGCGGAGGCTCTCGGGAAGGTACTCCTCGACCGCCGCGTGGAATTGGAATATCTTGAACCCGGGCTCGGCCCGAAACGCCTCGGAGTCCACGGCCCGGAAGTACTCGCGGTCGAGGCCGTGCGACCGGCCCGAGATTCCCGCGATGCGCGCGCCCGTCGCGCCGTCCACGAGGAACGGGAGACTCCATCGAGTGCCCTCCGTCCGTACGGCCTCCGGTGCCACCTTCAGGAAGACTCCGGTCTCGGAAAGGACGTCGAGCCAACTCGTCCGTCCCGCGACGTAATCGTGCGAGCCGTAGATCACGTAGATGCGCCGCCCCTGGTCGATGAAGCGCCGGAGCGCTGCCGCCACGGGAGCGACCTCGCCGGGGTCCGGGACCGGGGTGTGGAAGAGGTCCCCTGAGATCAAGAGGAAGGAGGCGTCGCGCTCCTCCGCCACGCGCACGGCGGAGAGCAGGCTCTCACGGAGGGTCGCTCGGACCGCTGGGTCTCTTGGCCATGCACCGACGTGCGCGTCCGCGAGGTGGGCGAAAACGAACCGGTCCGGTCCCATTCTCTACCCCTTACGGGTGGTGGCCGGATTGGACGACGGAGAGGAGATCGACCCCGCCGGTGGGGTGGCGTCCTGGATGCGCTTTGTCATGGCGGCAAGAAGGCCGGCCCCGGCGCCCATCGCGAGCAGGCCGACCAGGAGCAGGTCATCACCGCCCGCCGTGACCGGTCCTGTTGGGGGAGGAGGAGGGACGATCGAAGGAGCGACCGCCGAGGGGGGCGGCGGCACCCGCATCAGGGCGGCCCGCGCCAGCTCGCCGGCCTGGATCATCCCCTGCATGATCGTGAACAGCTCGGTCGCCTCCTCCATCGTGATCTGGCGGCCCCTCAGGCGACCGACCAGGTAGGCGTACCGGGCGTTACGGTTCCCGTCCCGTCCCGAAGGGGCCATCGGAGCGGTTCCCGCGTTCCGGTCGGGAGCGTACACGCTCGCCCCCAGAGCTCAGCACCTCTTGAAGAGTGGGTCGCCGGATAGGCCCGAGCCGAGTCGTTATAGCGGGCCGGCCGTTGGACAGGCGATGACCGCTCCCGACGCTCCCGCGTCGACCGAGAAGGACCGACACCTCCACGTACGCATGGCGGACGACCGCTCGTCGATCTACGACCTGATCACCGAATATCTGCAAGCGGCGGGGAAGGCGCCGGACTGGTTCTGGCGAACGGCGGGCCGTCTCGAAGGGAACGAGGCCGACAACCTCGAGGAATTGCTGTCGAGCGCGTTCGAGGCCGGCGCGTTCATTTCGCACGACCACCCCGAGGACCTCGAATTCCTCTGGGTCACGGAGGAGGAGTGCGAGCGGGAGCGTCGTCGCGAGGAACGCGGGGGTCAGAGCGAGGCGTCGAAGAAGGAGCGCTCGAGCCTCAGCCACTACGCCTGATCGGTTCGCTCAGAAACAACGGCCGACGGTGTCGGGCGTCGACCGCACCGGCGACTCCGCTCGTGTCACTCGACCGAAATGGGACGATTTGACCTCGGAGCAGATGCTCCGAGCGCCTCTACCGCCCTACGGCTTCTTCTTGGTCTTGCAGCCGCACGTGTCGCACATGGTGGCTCCGGGACTCCGAAGAGCGTGTCGGCTTATCAAGCCCGCGGATGCCCCCCGCTCGTCCGGCGTTAGATGCCGATCACCGAGTGGGCGACGATCAACGCGATGAACAGGATCGAGATCGTGTTCACGACCTTGATGAGCGGGTTGATCGCCGGGCCCGCGGTGTCCTTGGTTGCGTCTCCCACCGTGTCGCCGACGATGGCGGCCTTGTGGGCCTCGGAGCGCTTCCCGCCGAAGTGGCCGCTCTCGATGTACTTCTTTGCGTTGTCCCACGCCGCGCCGCCGGTCGTCATCGTGAGCGCGAGCGGGAACCCGGAAACGATCGTCCCGAGCAGGAGGCCGGCGAGGGCGACCGGCCCGAGCAGGAATCCTACCGCGAGCGGGGTCACGACCGCGATGAGCGCCGGGACGGCGAGCTGCTGGAGCGCGGTGAGCGTGACGATGTCGACGCACTTGCCGTAGTCGGGTTTGGCGGTCCCCTGAAGGAGGCCCGTGATCTCGCGGAACTGGCGCCGGATCTCGAACACCATCTTCTCCGCGGCGACCCCGACCGCGTTCATCAGGAACGAAGTGAACAGGAACGGAAGCGCCGCGCCGATCACGAGCCCGGCGAGGACGATCGGGGTCGACAGCGTCAGCAGGCTCGTGAACGAGCCCCACGGCTGGCCCCAATCCTTCGCGGCGGCGAAGGTATACGCCGCGAAGAGCGCGAGCGCCGCCAGCACCGCGGAGCCGATGGCGTACCCCTTCGTGACCGCCTTCGTCGTGTTGCCGACCGCGTCGAGCGGGTCGGTGATCGCACGGGCCGTCTCGGGAAGGTTCGCCATCTCGGCGATCCCGCCCGCGTTGTCGGTGATCGGTCCGAACGCATCGATTGAGATGATCATCCCCGTCACCGACAGCATGCTCGCCGCGGCGAGGCCGATCCCGTAGAGGCCGAAGTAACTGTCCGGCCCGTGGCTCGTCGAGAAGCCGTTGTACCAACCGACCGCGGCATAGGCGATCAGCGTTCCGCCAACCAGCACCATGGCGGGCAGCCACGTCGACTCGAGACCGACCGATAGCCCGCTGATGACCGTCGGCCCGGCACCAGCCTGGGACGCCTCCGCGATCTTGTGCACGGAGCGGTACTTCGCGCTGGTGTAGACGTCGGTGATGACCACGATGAGGCACATCACGATGAGACCGACGGCGGTCGCGACGAAGACGCCGATGTTGCCGCCCATGAAGTAGTAGTCCAGGAGGTAGAGACCGACCAGCCCGACCACGGTGGTCGCGGCGAGGCCCTGGTAGAGAGCCCCCATGATGGTCCCGTGCTCGCGCATGCGCACGAAGAACGTTCCGACGATTGTCGAGACAATCGCCCACGCGCAGACGAGGAGCGGAAACAGCACGGCGTTCGGGAACACGGTGAGGAGAGCCGAGGCGCCCGTCTCCTGGATGAGGTAGGCGAGGAGCATCGCCGCGAGCGCGGTGACCACGTACGTCTCGAAGAGGTCGGCCGCCATTCCGGCGCAGTCGCCCACGTTGTCCCCGACGTTGTCCGCGATGACCCCGGGGTTCCGCGGGTCATCCTCCGGAATGCCGGCCTCCACCTTGCCGACGAGGTCGGTCCCGACGTCCGCGCCCTTCGTGTAGATTCCGCCACCCACCCGCGCGAAGAGGCTCATCAGGGAGGCGCCGAACAGGACGCCGACCATGTCGAGGACGTTGCCGTTGAAGACCCAGTAGAACCCGATCAATTCGAGCAGGGCGAGGCTCGCGACCGACATCCCGGTCACGCTGCCGCCGCGGAAGGCGTAGCGCATCGTGGCGCCGAGGTTGCCTTTCATCGCGTGCGCCGCCGTCCGGACGTTCGCCCGGATGCTGACGACCATCCCGACCGCTCCGGCGAGCGCGCTTCCGCCGACGCCGAAGACGAACCCTACCGCAAGGCGGGCGCCGTCGCCCGTGATGCCGAACGCGAAGGCGATGATGACCGCGAGCGCCGCCGCGGCCGCAAAGACGAACATGTACTCCCGGCGCAGGAACGCCAGGGCGCCCTCCCGGATCGCCGCCGAGATCTCCCGCATGCGCTCGGTGCCCTCGTCCTCCCGCAGGACGAAGAGGGTCTGGAGACCCGCGTACGCGAGCCCGACCAGAGCGGCCACCAACACCAGCAGCTCGAGTTGACCGGTTGACAAATCCATGAGTCTCCCTCGAAATACGGGGCCGTTCAAGGGGGACCGTAATTAAACCTTACCCGCTGGAGCCGTCTACCCCGTGTTCGGCGGGGGCGTACGGGGTTTTATCCTGCCCCGACCGTAGCCGTCGCATGCAATCGTCGGCGGCCCGGGACGCGGAGATGCGACGCTCGCGGGTGCCGTGCAAGGTCTGTGGACATCCGGTCGAACTCGTGCGCATGCGCGAGCATCTGCGTTCGGAGCACCAGATCGGTTCCGCGGAGCTCGAAACGATGTATCTGGACGCCCGCATCGAGGCGCGCCGTTCGCGCCGCTCGCACTCTCCGTAGCCCTACGGGTCGAACTCCCGCCGTCGGATTCGTTCGGTGACGTACGCCAGGAACTCGGGGCGGGAGTAGGTTCGGGTCTCCCGCGACCCCCGGACCCGCAGTGTGACAGTCCCGTCGGCGACCTCCTTGTCGCCCAGGACGACCACCCATGGGACTCGGTCGACCTCGGCGTTGCGGACGCGCTTCGCGATCGAGTCCTCGGTGCCGACTCCTTCTGCCCGCAGGTGCGCCGAGCGGAGTTCTTCGACGAGTCCCTGGGCCGCCGCGTCGTGTCGGTCGGTGACCGGCAGTACGCGGACCTGCACCGGTGCGAGCCACGGAGGGAGCCGTCCGCCGACGTGCTCGAGCAGGACACCGAGGAACCGCTCCCAGGTACCGAGGATCGTCCGGTGGACCACGACGGGGTGGTGCAGCTGGCCGTCGGGACCCTGATACTCGAGCCCGAAGCGGAGGGGGATCTGGTAGTCGAGTTGGATCGTCCCGGTCTGCCAGGGCCGCCCGAGGCTGTCGCGGACGTGGATGTCGATCTTCGGGCCGTAGAACGCTCCCTCGCCCGGTGCAATGCGGTAGGTCGCGTGGACCGATTTGAGCACGCGTTCGAGGGTCGCCTCCGCGCGGTCCCAGGTCTCCTTTTCCCCGAGGAACTTGGCCGGCCGCGTCGAGAGTTCCACGTTCCACTCAAGGCGGAAGGTCGAGAACGCCCGCTCGACCCATGCGAGGAGTATTCGAATCTCCGCCTCGACCTGCTCCTCGGTCAGGAAGATGTGGGCATCGTCCTGAACCATCTCCCGGACCCGAGTCAGGCCGTGGAGGGTTCCGCTCGCCTCCATCCGATGGAGCGGGGCAAACTCGGCGAGCCGCATAGGAAGCTCCCGGTAACTTCGCGCCCGCGAGCGGAAGATCAGCATCGACCCCGGACAGTTCATCGGTTTCCAGCCGAAGACCCGACCCTCGTCCTCGGTCAGGAACATGTTCTCCCGGTAATGCTCCCAGTGGCCGCTGGTTTCGTAGATCGACTGCGCGAAAAGGAGGGGCGTCCGGATCTCTAGGTAGCCAGCCTCCTCGAGGTGCTCTCGGATGAACTTCTCGAGTTCGCGGACGACGATCATCCCGTTCGGGTGCCAGAGAGGGAACCCGGGGGCCTCGTCTACGAACGAGAAGAGGTCGAGCTTGGTACCGATGGCCCGGTGGTCCCGCGCCTCCGCCTCGGCCCGCATCTTGAGGAACTGCTGGAGGTCCGCGTGGGTCGGGAATCCGACGCCCCGGATCCGCTGAATCGCCGGCGCGCTCGGGTCCTCCTGGGCGATCGCCGAGAATCCGAGGATGTGAATCCCTTCGAGCCAACCGGTGTTCGGGACATGTGGGCCGCGACACAGGTCCGTGAAGCTGCCCGTATCGTACACCGATACCGGTTCTCCCTCGGGGGTCTCCGCGATGTATCGCAGCTTGTGAGGGTTCGAGGCGAAGAGCGTCTCGGCGTCGGCGCGGGAGATCTCCCTCCGGACGAACGGCTCGCGGGCTCGGATCGCCCGGTCCATCACCGCTCGGACCGCGTCCATGTCCGAAGGGGTGAGCGGACGGACGTCGAAATCGTAGAAGAACCCCTCCTCGGTCGGAGGGCCGTGCGTCGGTCGTGCTCCCGGAATCGTCTCGACCAGACCTTTCGCCACCAAGTGCGCGGAAGAGTGCTGTAGAATGTCGCGGCCCGCGCGGTCCTCGAAGGTGAGGGGTGCGAGGTCCCCGTCCGTGGGAAGCGCGAACGCGAGGTCGACGGGGACCCCGTTCCAGGAGGCGGCGAGGGCGTTCCTCAGTTGCATCGGGTCCCACCGCGAGAGAGCCTCTTCCGCGCGGGTGCCCGCGGGGAACACGAGCTCCTTCGCGTCGGGGAACCGTACGCGGATCGGACTCGACTCCGGCATGGGTGTTGGGCGGCGGGCGACCCGTTCCTCACCTAAAAGGATTGGGCGACCAGTCCTCCGTTACCCGTCGGTCCTGCGCGCTCAGCCCGCCCATTACTCATCCCTGATCAGCTGGTTCTAGTTTTCATCATCGCGCGTCGAGGACTCTGATGCTGAACGTTCCGCACCCGCAAGGGGCGCGTCGCCCCAATTCTGAAGGATTTCGTCGATGTGGAATATCCCGCCGGTCGCGTGCGCCCTCGCGAGTGAGGAGAGGTCGCGTGGGTGAAAGGAGCCATCGACCCAAGTAGGTCCGCCGACGGCCACTCGGGCGACCAGGGCCCAGTTCGGGTCGGTTTCCCGAGGGGATAGGACCACGTGGTCCGGGCCCGCCTCGCGGACGAGCCGAGCCAGCTCGACGGGGTCCTCGGTGCCCCACGTGGTATCCGCCAGCACCAGTTGACCTGAGGAGTCGATCTCCATCTCGAAAACGAGTTCCGTGGAAAGCCGCCAAGCTCGTCGTAGCTGGCGAGGCCCGCGCAGATAGGCGCTCGACAGAACGGCCCGTCGCGCACCGGTAATGAGGATGTCGATCGCCTGCTCCGCCGTACGGACCCCTCCGTCCACCCAGAGGGAGACCTCGCGGGCGATCTCCTGCAGGTAATCGAGCTGAGGGTCCCCCCGCTCGAGGCCGTCAAGGTCGACCAAGTACACCATCGAATAGTCCTGGGCCAGGCGGTCGATGACATCGAACGGGTCGAAGGGGCGGCCGTCGCGGGACCTCGCCGTCTTGGGCCCGTCCGGACCGGGCAAGCAAACTTGGCCCTTCCGAAGGAGAACGCACGGCATGAGGCCGGGGCCCCTCGCGGGACCAGCGTCACTGTCGCCTCCCCGCGGCAATGGCTTCCCGGACATCCTATAGGGGACCCCCTGCGGGTTATTCGGTCTTCCCTAAGAGTGGGGTCCTCCACGGGACCAGAGTCTTTTTGCACCCCCGAGGGGTCGTTACTACGCCAGGAGGTGGAGGGCAGCTGACGGTGGTCCGTGCCGGCAACGGCCGGCCGCTGAGGAAAGTCCCCGCTCCGGGAAACGCGGGGTCGGGCGGGAGCCCGACAGGCGAGAGTCTGAGCTCCGGAGCAGAAACGACACAGCCCGGTGGCACGGTGAAGGCGTCGCGTCGGAGGGTCCATCGGGATCTGGTGAAACGGCCGACTCCCCGGGAGCAAGCCCTGACGGACGGGATGAAGCGTTTCCGCGACCGTCGAGGAGAGCGCGCAGTCGAATGCTGCCTGAAACGGAACGGGGCTTACTACCACGACCTGGCCGGCCCGTCAGTAAAATGATGTGCCGCCGGCCCGGAAACACCGGTTTCCGGGCCGGGAACCTCGAAGACCCGCGAAAGCTAGAGCACGGGCGCGACCCTGTCGAGTGCTTCGGGATCGGATAGAAAGAGTTCCGTGTATCCGCAACCTCGACAGACGTATGCCCCGAACGTCCCCGATGCTGAGACCTGCCCCCAATGAAGGGCCAGGTAGGTCTCGGACGCAATGCCTCCGCCGGTGTCGATTCGGTTCACCCACCGTACGTCCGGACTCCCGCATCGGGGACAATGTCGCCGAGGCGGGGTCGATGACACACCCCCGGGCATCGGTCGGGAATAGCTTGGCCCCTACATAATCGAGAGCCGGGACGGTGCCCACCGGGGGATTCCTCTGTATGCAGTTTGCACGTAAGGGGCTCACGAAAGTGGGTAGGGTCGGCCGGAGAGGCATTCGAAGGTGTGCCGGAGGCTGCCAGCGGATTCCCCGCAGAGGACGCTTCGCTCGATGAGGGATGCGGGTGCTTCCGGCAAGTGCCGGCCGGGAAACACTCGTTTCCGGGCCGGGAACCTCGAAGACCCGCGAAAACCGGTCGATCCCGGCTCGTTGTTCCGTCTGGTCGACGCCGATGTAATAGCTCGTTTCCGCTAGGTCCGCGTGTCCATAGATTCCCTGAACCACGCTGAGAGGAACCCAGGCTTGGTACGGAACTCGACCGAAGCTTCCCCGAAGGCCGTGAGGAGGCCGGGGCGGGAGACCGGCGCCGCGTTCACGTACGTCATGTCCTCCTCGCTAGTGCAGCTCCTCGCGTCTCGATGCCTCCGCAGTCCCGTTGGTGTTACGGTTCGGCCCAGCTGGAGCTCGTTCGAAGTGAGAGGTCGGGGTGGTTGCAAGAATGGTAGACCGAGGTCGCTCTCTCTTCCGGCTGTGGGTTAGCTACAGAGTTCGTGCGATACAGGAGCGACAGCTGGCCCCCTTCACGAGCACCCGATTCGGTACGCTGGTCTTCGTAGGGGTAGACCTTGTGAGGTACGCGAAGTGGCGCCTGCTCGGGCTCCCGGCAAAAGCGCCCGTGGTGACTCTGGACCGTTACCAGCTATTGGACTGTGCTGTCGGCTCGGCCCCTTCCACGGGACTGTGGCTCGAGTTTGGAGTCCTGTCAGGCAATTCGATCAACTACATCTCACAGCGAACCAAACAGCCTCTCTTCGGATTCGACTCTTTCGAGGGTTTCCCTGAACGCTGGGCACCTTGGTTTCCTGCTGGGACATATTCGGGGGGGGGGTTCTGCCAGAAGTTCTTCCTGGAGTGACGCTCATCAAGGGATGGTTCGACCAGACTCTTCCCGCGTTCCTCCGAGCGCGGCCGGAGGAGCGCGTGGCTTTCTTACATGTTGATTGCGACCTCTACTCATCCACACTGACAGTACTGACCAACTTGGGACACCGCATCGCCGAGGGAACGGTGATTGTATTCGATGAGTTCTGCGGACTGATGCCCGACGACGAGGCCCGCGCGTGGCGGGAATTCTGCAGGAAGAATCGAGTGAGCTTCCGTTGGCTAGGTTGCTCGCTTCCGGGCGCCGTCGCCATTCAAGTCACGTCTGCAGCCCGAACTACGAAATAGAGAGCCTCGGTTTCCCGGGGCCCAATTCTATCCCTTCAGTCTACCGAATGCAGGGGTCGCCCGCATCCTTCGCAGTAGCCCGACGAGAACGGATTGCTGAATCCACACCCATGGCACTGGATCACTGGAGGTCGATGAGGAGGTCCCCCTGTTTTCACGAGCAGGAAGGCCCCCACGAAGACCAGGATCGCACCGGGCAGGGCAAGGCCGACCATCACGAGATTGACCAGCACGACCATCGTGCTGCCGACGCACGAGTAGACTGAACACAACGCGACGGGTGCGCCGAAGATGCCGAAGAGCACTAGGACGATTCCGAAGAGGAGGTACGGGGCCCCTAAGCGGGGACGGGGGTCGTACGCCGAGGTCGGAAGCATGTTGGAATTATGTGTCGACACCAGTCCCTGAATCGACTCCAAACACATAGATGCTCCGAGATAGCCCGATTTCGGGGCGGGGACCTCGAAAACTCTCGGTTCGGGGCCGACTTGCAGTCTTGGCACTGCGACGGTCGATTCAAGTGTTAGGACGCACTTTGGTACCGTCAGAGGAACTACGCCGACCTACTCGGAACCACTTCCCAAAGGCGGTGAGATGTTGGTCTACGTGGTCATCCTGGCCGTTGTCATCGCGGTGTTTCTCCTCGGGGTCTCCATCTCGTTCTCCACCGCTTCCGTGTCAGGCCCGAAGACAGTTACGATTCTTCCCGAGGGGACCAACTTTCCCGTTCCGGCGGCGAACCATGTCGGCGTCGGGCCGGTCAACCTGACGGGCCAGCAATACTGGAACGTGAGCCTTTCGTTCATTTCTGACTGGATGGTCGATTTCTTCGAGATGAATTGGACGCAATATCAGTCGTGGAGCCTCCACCCGGGAGCGTTTCCGAGCGAGTGCACCATGGACATGCTGGACACCGAAGGAGGAGGGGGAGTCACGATCATCTCGGTGATTCCCCCCGGGACATTCTACTACGTTTGGATGAACAACAACACGCAGTACTCCGCGACAATCACAATCTTCAGTTTCATGGCCACGAATTGATCGGATTGTCCTCTCGATTTCTGAGCGTGTAGGGCCCCATTCTCCCAGGGTTGTCGACCTATGCCCAGCGCCGCTGCTCGGGGCCGACTGGTCTAGGAACCGACGGTAAGGGTCGCACAGGTAGCGAGCGCCGCCGATTCGAGGGTTATCAGCTCCGGTGGCTTCCAGGGGGTCCGATGAGGGCCGCTTTCTGGGCTGCTCTCGCCGGCACGCTCGCAGTTCTGTCCGCTGTCCCACTGCTCTTGGAACCCGACCCGTTCGACGCCTTCCTCGTCTGGGGGGTCCTGTCGGTGGCAACCTTCGTCTGTATCGTGATGGCCGTCCAGCAGTGGCGGATCAGTCGTCCCTGACCGTGTCGCAGCCTCCCGACCGGTTCGAAGGAGTCCCTCGGAACCGGTAGGGGATGGCGGCGAGACCGTTTCACCTCCCCCGAGCAGGGCTTAATTCTGATTGCGGTCGTCCGGGACACGTGTCCGCGTCGCGCCGTCGTCTGTCTGCAATCATGTTCACCGACATGGTCGGTTTCTCGGCGCGGGCCCAAGAAGACGAAGCGGCTGCGCTCTCGGTCCTCCAGGTCCACAACGCGCTTCTCCGCCCCATTTTCGCGGAGTTTCACGGCCGGGAGATCAAGACGGTCGGAGATGCGTTCTTGGTGGAATTCGACAGCGCCCTCGACGCGGCCCAATGCGCTATCGCCGCGCAAAAGGCTCTGAGAGAGCGGAATGCCGAGGTCCCGGAAGCCGACCGATTCCAGATTCGGATTGGGCTCCACGTCGGGGACGTTGTTCAGGCCGACGGAGACGTCCTCGGTGACGCGGTCAACATTGCCTCTCGCATAGAGCCTCTTTCCGACCCCGGCGGAATCAGTGTGACTCAGCAGGTCTACGACCAGATCCAGAACAAGGTCGATGCGACATTCGCCCGTCTCCCTCCCGTAGCACTCAAGAACATCCGCGTGCCGATGGGGGTGTACAAGGTGGTGCCGCCCTGGGCGGCGCCGAAACGGGAAGGCCGGATGTCCGCGAGCGGGATGGGGCGGCAGCTGGCGGTCTTGCCGCTTGCGAACATCAGTCCCGACCCCCACGACGAATACTTCGCCGACGGGCTCACGGAGGAACTGATTGCCGTCCTCTCCCAGGTCCCAGGTCTGAGCGTGATCGCACGGACGTCGATCGTCCCGTACAAAACGGCCCCGAGGTCGATCGCCCAGGTAGGGCAGGAACTCGGCGTTGACTCGGTCCTGGAGGGGAGCGTTCGGAAGTCGGGCCAGAAGATTCGGATTACGCTCCAGCTCGTCGACGTGAGCACTCAGCGTCACATCTGGGCGAGCACCTACAACCGAGAACTCGACGACGTTTTTGAAGTCCAGTCCGACATCGCCTCACGCACGGCGGAGGCGCTCCGCTTAGAGCTCGCCAAATCCGAGCCCGCGAGCTCCCGCAAGGCTCCCACCTCGAACCTGGAGGCCTACGAGCTGTACCTGCGCGGACTCGCTGCCGCCGGTCACTCCGATCGGCACCGTAATGTCGAGGCGGTGAGAGCGTTCGAGGCTGCGACGAGACTCGACCCCAAATTCGCGGACGCCTACGCCTCGTGGGCGCAGCTTTACGTGCAGGCAGCGGGAGATAGCCTATCGTTCCGTGAGGCGATTCCGCGGGCCCGAGAACTATCGGCCCGAGCCTTGGCGCTCGACCCAGATTCGGCGGAGGCGCACGCGGTCCTCGGCAATATCGCAATGCAATACGACCATGATTGGGTGGCGGCGGAACGGGAGTTTCGACGAGCGATCGAGCTCAATCCCAGCAACCTCGGTGCCCACTACTTCTTCGGGATGATGCTCATCGCGCTCGAACGATTCGACGAGGCCAAGGAAGTCTTGCGTCAGGCCGTCCGCCTCGACCCGAGCGGCCACCATGAGCACGTGCTCTCGTGGGCCGTGAGCGAATCCGGGGATTGGGCGGCAGGGCTCCAGCATGCGCGGCAACATCTCGCTGACGAGCCGAACTCGCTCGGCAACCACACGATACTCGGACTGTCATACCTGTCCCTCGGTCGTCGGAACGACGCCCTCCATGAAGCGGACTGCGCTCTCGAGCCGGCGAACGACGACGAACGGTTCGATCATGCAATGTTGAACGCGCTCGTGGGACGTCCCGCGGGAGCGCGGGAGATCATCGCAGAAGTCGCGCGAGGGGAGGCGAGGTCCTACACCTCGGATACCCACCTCGCCATGCTTTACGCCGCCCTCGGCGAGCGCGAGAAGGCACTCGACCTTCTCGAGAAGGAGTTCCGTGAAGGAGATCCGCTTCTTTGGCTCTTTTACCGGGGCGTGTTCTTCGATTCGCTCAGGGACGACCCGAGGTTCATCGAGCTTCTGCGGAAATACGGGGTCCCGACAGGACCCATCCGACGACCCAGCGCCACGACTGGGTGAAACGCGACCCATGGCCAGGGGCGCGTACCGTTTGTTGCTTCCGAGGCCCGCAAGATTCCAATCCAACTCCCGCGACAACCCCCAATGCTGAGATTCTGGCTGTTGGGAGGGCGTCGGCCCATCCTCCCTTGGGAATTCTTTGTTTCTATCGGGGGAGGACTCTTCGGCGCGTCGGCATTGTTCGTCTTCCTCTTCCCGCTCTGGAACACCTACTTCTGGCTCGGGGCCGGGGAAGCCTTCATGTTCGTAGGCGCGGCCGTCGTTCTGGTCGTCCTTGGGCTTGTCCGGAGGGCCGAGACCGAAAAGAGGCACTGAACATCGCGATCGAAGACGCCGAGCCCACCGTCACGTTCTAAGAACCCGCGGGCCCATGGAGGGAAGGAACCGCAGATGTTCGAACGGATCCTCGTGGGCTTCGACGGGTCGGTCCACTCCCGCCGCGCAGTCCAGGTGGCAAGCGAGCTGGCGGGACGTTTCGCTGCGACCCTCACGGTGGCGGTAGTTCGTCCCACGGCCCACCGGGAGGAGCTCGCCCGGCTCGAGGCGTTGGTCCCGATCAGCGAGGACGGGAGAACGCTGATCACTCTGCTCGACGAGATGCGCGAGAAGGCGCTTGCCCACGGCGCTCGCGTGTTCGAGCAGGTGACCTTGCACGGGGAGGTGGTCGACTCGTTGCTCGACTATCTTTCGCGTAATCCCCAGGACCTCGTCGTGGTCGGGTCGAGGGGGCTCACCCCCGGCCGACGGCTCCTTCTCGGCAGCGTCTCCTCCGGGCTCGTCAACTCGGCCCACTGTCCCGTACTGGTCGTACGAGAAGGTCCGCCCCCACCGCTACGGTAGGCCGCCGACCGTCCGGCCGAGCGATCCAAATCCGAATCGCGTGAATCCCCGCGTTGGGGGACGGTCGCGGAGAACCCACCGATGAGTCGATCCGGTCCGAAAAAGACGGAAGGCGGGCGGGTCGCCCGGGAGAATGTCTTAAACCGTGGGTCCCTCTCACACCCCGGATGTCGCTACACGGCCGCGACGTGATCTCAATCCGGGACCTTTCTCGGGAGGAGATCGAGGAGGTCCTAGCCTCAGCCCGGAAGATGGTTCCGTACGCCGAGGGGAAGAAAGCGATGCACCCCCTCGACGACCAGATCGTGGCGATGGCGTTCTTCGAGCCGTCGACCCGAACCCGACTCTCGTTCGAATCGGCCGTCCAGCGGCTGGGGGGCAGCTGCATCACGATCGCGGACGCGGCGGCTTCCTCGATGCGGAAGGGCGAGAGTCTCTACGACACGATTCGGATGCTCTCGGGGTACGCCGAGGCGATCGTGATCCGGCACCCGAACGAGGGCTCCGCCCGTCTCGCGGCCCGGGCGTCCGACCGGCCCGTGATCAACGCCGGCGACGGGGCGGGCCAGCACCCGACCCAGACGCTGCTCGACCTCGCCACCATGCAGGAGGCGTTCGACACACTGGCGAGTTTGAAGGTCGTCCTGCTGGGCGACCTCAAGTACGGACGGACGGTCCATTCGCTCGCGCACGCGCTGGCGCTTTTCGGAAGCGAGATCGTCCTATCCTCTCCCCCGAGTCTCGGCCTGCCGGAGGAAGTGATCGAGCGCCTCGAGCACATGGGCGGCAAGGTCTCGGTCGAACCGGAGCTTCACCGCGCGGTCCGGGATGCGGACGTGCTCTACGTCACTCGGATCCAGAAAGAGCGGTTCCCCGACGAGTCCGACTACCGAAAGGTCGCGGGGTCGTACCGCATCGACGCGACGGTGCTTCGGGACGCCAAGCCGCGTCTGATCGTCATGCATCCTCTTCCGCGGGCCGGCGAGATCGCCCCCGAGGTCGACGACACTCCCCACGCCGCGTACTTCCGTCAGGCGTTCCTCGCGGTGCCGGTGCGCATGGCGCTCCTCAACGCGGTCCTCGGCGGGACCAAGAAGGGGGGATAGGCCATGGTGCGCGAGCTCAAGATCACCCCGATCAAGAACGGCACGGTCATCGACCACATCACGAGCGGCCTCGCGCTCGACGTACTCCGGATCATCAACGTCCAGTCGCTCGACAAGGATTCGACGGTGAGCGTTGCGATCCGGGTGCGCTCGGGAAAGCTTGGGTGGAAGGATATCGTCAAGGTCGAGAACATGGAGCTCTCGCCTCGGAAGGTGAACGCGATCGCACTCATCACCCCCCAGGCGACGATCTCGATCATCCGCGACTTCAAGGTCCAGGAGAAGCGCTCGGTCGACCTTCCGGACCGGATCGTGGGGATCCTGAAGTGCCCGAACCCGAACTGCATCACGAACCAGCCCGAGCCGGTCGAGAGCGAGTTCGAGGTCACCGAGCGTCGCCCGGTCGTGCTTACTTGCGCTTATTGCGACCGGCGCGTCGAGAGCTTCCTCAACCACCTCGCCTAGTCCGGGAGCGCGGGCGTGGACCTCGGGTGGGTGGGTGGATTCGCCGTCGTCTTCGTGGTCATCGCGGTCCTTGAGGTCTTCGACCGGACCAGCTTCGCCCTGATCGCGCTGGCCGCGCGGTCTCACCCGTTCCAGTCCTGGGTCGGAGCGGCCACGGCGTTCGTCGCGACGAGCGCGGTCTCGGTCACCGTGGGCTCGGCGCTTTCCGACGTCCTGGGGCCCGGGCGGATCGGTCTTCTTCGAGTGGCCGGGGGCGTGTTCCTGATCGGGTACGCACTGTGGCTCTACTTTCACCCCGAGTCCGAGGACCCGAACCGGTTGACGCGAACCCCGCGAACCGCGCTCCTGACCGCGCTCGTCACGATCTTCCTGCTCGAACTCGGTGACACGACGATGATTTTCCAGATCGTCTTCGTCAGCGACTTCGGCTGGCTCATCGTGTTCGTGGCCGGCGCGCTCGCCCTCATCATGGTCTCGGCATGGAACTGCTTCTTGGGGTCGCGTCTCGCGACCCGGCTCGACCCGCACCTGCTGCACCGGGTGGTGGTCGTAGTCCTGGTGATCGTCGGGGCGTTGACGATCGCCTACGGCCTAGCGCCGTCCGCGTTCCCCACGCTCGGGCTTCTCCGCCCGCTCTAGTCCCCTCGGCATCGGCGGCAGGGGGCTCCCTCCGTGGTCGCTGTGGGGGGCCCGTCGCTCGAGGTCGTCGATCCACTTCTCCGAGCCGGGAGGGAGGGCATCACGAACTTCCGGCGCGGCCAGCTGCCGCATCAGTTCGGCGGCGTCCTCCGTCCGGTGCTGGGCGTACGCCATCAGGGCGAGCCGGACCAACGCCTCGGCTCGGAGTCTCGGGATCGAGTCGCCGACCGGTTCCTCGGCGATTGCCTCCCAGCGGTCTCGCGCCTCATCGAGGGCGTCGTTGAGCGCATGCACCCGACCCTCGATCATCCACAACCGCAGAAGGCCGGGGGACGGAGGGATGAGATGCAGCGTGTCGGCGATGACGCGCGCCCGCCCGAGCGCGGCGTCCACCCCGCGGACGGCGCCCCGATTGAGCGTGATCTCGGCGATTCCAAGCTGGTGATAGAGCTCGATGGCCGGCAGTTTCGCGCGCTGGACCCCCGGGAGACTGCGCTCGCGTAGCTCCTTCGCTCGAGCGATATCTCCGCGGGCCTCGAGAAGACGCGCCTCGACATCCTCCGCGAGGTAGTCGAGCTCCCAGCGACGGGCACGTCCGAGCAGCGTCCGGGCGGCTTGGAGAAACTTCCCGGCCAGTTCCTGCTCGGCGGGGGTTCCCTCGACCCGAGACATTCCCACCGCCAGGAGTGCAACGGCCTGGAGGTGGCCGTCGGGAAGCTGCCGCGCCAGCCGGGCCGCCCGGTGCGACTCCTCCCGCGCCTCGTGCTGAAGATTCCGCTCGTAGTGGTATTCGGAGATCATCGCTTCGAACAGTACCTCGAGGTCGACGAGCTCCGCGTCATGGCACCTCTCCGCGAGCTCCATGAGCGTGGTCGATAGCGACGGTCGAGGTCCGACGACGCGCATCGAGAGGATCAGCGGCTCGATCCACTCCGCGAGCGTCCCGGACGGCACGTTCGCATGCAGCGCGCGGTCGATCCCCTCGCGCAGCTCCGGCTCCGCCTCCGCGGGCCGCCCCGCCGAGAAGAGGGCCTCCGCATGGAGGAGCCGCAGTTCCGGCTCGAGCGGGTCCCGTTCGGCGGGGGGAAGAGTGCCGAGGCAGCCGATCGCCTCGCCGATCAGTTCCTCCGCCGTATCGTACGCCCGGAACTCGAGCCCGAGCTCGGCGGCTTCCAGGAGGTGGCGCAGCGCCATGGGACCGGGGTACCACGATAGGTAGTGTTTCGCGACCTCGACCCGGCGCGCGAAGTTCGGCTCCCGGGAGAGGGCCGACAACGCGTTCGCGATGTCGAGGTGCATCTCCTTCCGCTGCGACTCGGGCAGCTGGTCGATCGTCAGGGGAATCCAGGCCAGGTGCGGAATCGTGACTTTACCTTCTTGCACCTTCACGAGCCCCGCCCCTGTCGCAGGAAGCAGCGACTCCGCGAGCTGGGGGAAGTTGAGCCGCGCCACTCGCGAGAGGACGACCTCGCCGGTGGAACCACCGAGCAAGGCGACGTAGCCGCTGACCCGCTGGGTGACCGCGGGGAGGTCGTCCCAGATCGCCTTCAGTCGATGAGCCTCCCGGGGGTCCGGGGCGCTCGTTGTAAGGCGGACCCAGTCGACGTCGCCCCGGCCGAGGAACGCCTCCTCCCACGGGACGAACCCGGGCACCGACGTGTCGAGCGTGATCCCGATGAGCAGCGGCCGGAATCGGGCGTGCTGGGAGAGCGAGACTAGGAACTCGCGGCTCTCGGTGTCGAACAGGGCGCCGTCCTCGGCGAGGATCGCCACCGGATGGCGCTGCTCTCCACGGAACTCGGGAAGGATCTCCCGCCAGTAGGCTCCGGGATTCCCTTCGTTCGCGGACCGCCCGCGAACGGGCTGCCCGAGAAAAGTCGCTCGAGCCCGATCCCCACGGCTGCGGCGGGTCCTAGGCAGGCGCTCGGAAAGATACGGAATCACGGGAACGGTCCCTATAGGAAGCCCGTTGTCGGCCCCCTCCGTCGATTCGCCGTTCTCCGATGGGGAGTCGGCGGGACCAAGAAGAGTGGGTACCGGCTCGGGACGCAGTCCGGTCAGCGCGCCGTACGGGATCGACCGGCCGCGATAGCTGCCCTCGAGCTCGACGACCCGAGCGCCCTGGGCCTTGAGGAGGCCCTTCAGCTCCTCGAGCACCGACGATTTGCCGCTCGCGGGAGGACCCGCGATCACCACAGTGCGGCCGGAGTTCTCCGCAAGGCCCTGGACAGCGCGGAGGACCGGTGAAGGAGTGGCGGGCACCCGGGACCCCCCCTTCGTATCCCTTTCCGAAGGATTTAACGCTCTCTCAGCGGCCAAGGGCGGCGACTTCGTGGCGTCCAGCGAGCGTTTAAGTCACGGACCGAGTTCGGGCGACCGTGCCTCCCTCGATAACGAAGCGGCGTCGCGAATACCTGAAACGCTCGGTCAAAGCGGTCGATGTCACCCGCCGGGGGGGCGTCGGTGACCTCCTGGAGCAATTCCAAACTTCGTCGATTCAAGCTCGCAATCTGGGCCGCTGCCTCGAAGTCTGGGAGAACGCGCTCCGAGACCCCAAGCGGCCGACGATCTTTCTCGGCCTCGCGGGACCGCTCATCGCGGCCGGATTGCGCAAGGTGCTGCGCGACCTCATCGACTGGGGCCTGGTCGACGTCGT
>Ga0187780_10000865_pt1 | contig 22626 bp, 23 predicted proteins | sample 1015_Q2_SP10_20__FD_132429 | JGI IMG/M metagenome (GOLD analysis project Ga0187780, IMG submission 132429) | Tropical peat soil microbial communities from peatlands in Department of Meta, Colombia - 1015_Q2_SP10_20_MG | ecosystem: Environmental > Terrestrial > Soil > Wetlands > Peat | place... | reverse complement strand
GGCTCGCGGCCGCCGGCGCCACCTGGGTGCAGCTCGACGAGCCCTGTCTCGCGCTCGACCGCACCGATGCCGAGCGGCAAGCCTTCCGCAAGGCGTACGACTATCTCGCGCAGCGCATGCCGCAGGTGAAAATCCTGCTCGCGACCTACTTCGCGGGGCTTGCGGACAACGTGCCCACCGCGCTCGCGCTGCCCACCGCCGGCCTGCACATCGACCTGGTGCGCGATCCCGGTCAGCTCGACTTGGTCCTCAAGGGTTGGACCAAGGGTCGCGTGCTGTCGCTCGGCGTGATTTCGGGGCGGAACATCTGGAAGGCGGATCTCGCCGCGGCGGTGGCGCTGGCTGAGCGCGGTCGCGCGGTGGGAGCCGAGAACCTGTGGATCGCGCCCGCGTCCTCGTTGCAGCACGTGCCGATCGATCTCGACCTCGAGACCAAGCTCGACGCCGAGCTGAAGGGATGGCTGGCGTTCGCGAAACAGAAACTCGCCGAAGTCGTGACAGTGACGCGCGCGGTGGCGCAGGGCCGGCAGGTGGTGGCGCGCGAGCTCGAGGAGAACGCGCGGGTGCTCGCGGGCCGGCGCGCGTCGAAGCGGATCCACAATGCGAAGGTGGCCGAGCGGGCCGCCGCGGTGACGGAGCGCGACTACCGGCGGACCTCGGCTTTCGCGCAGCGGCGCACCAAGCAGGTCAAGCTGCCGCTCTATCCCACGACCACCATCGGCTCGTTCCCGCAGACGGCGGAAGTCCGGGCGGCGCGCCGCAAGATGCTCGATGGAAAGACGACGGCCGCCGAGTACGACGCGTTCATCGCGGGCCAGATCACGAAGACCGTCAAGATGCAGGAGGATCTCGGCATCGACGTTCTGGTGCACGGTGAGTTCGAGCGCAACGACATGGTCGAGTACTTCGGCGAGCAGCTGGAAGGGTTCGCCTTCACGGAGCACGGCTGGGTGCAATCGTACGGATCGCGCTACGTGAAGCCGCCGATCATCTTCGGCGACGTGTGGCGTCCGAAGCCGATGACGGTGCGCTGGAGCACCTTCGCGCAGTCGTTGACGAAGCGACCGATGAAGGGAATGCTGACGGGGCCGGTGACGATCCTGCAGTGGTCGTTCGTCCGGGACGACCAGCCGCGTTCCGAGACGGCGAAGCAGATCGCCCTCGCGATCCGCGACGAGGTGCGCGACCTCGAAGCCGCGCACATCGCGGTGATCCAGATCGACGAGCCCGCGCTGCGCGAAGGCATGCCGCTGCGCCGGGCGGATTGGGCCGGCTACCTCGACTGGGCGGTGAATGCGTTCCTGCTCTCCACGGCGGGCGTACGGGACGAGACGCAGATTCACACGCACATGTGCTACAGCGAGTTCAACGACGTCATCCGGGTGATCGAGCGCATGGATGCAGACGCGATCTCGATCGAGAGCGCGCGCTCCGGCTCGGAGCTGCTCGAGGCGTTCAAGGGCTATCGCTACCCGAACGAGATCGGGCCCGGCGTCTACGACATCCACTCGCCGCGCGTACCGAGCACGGAAGAGATCGTGACCGCGCTCGAGAAGATGCGCGAGGTGCTGAACGACCGGCAGATCTGGGTCAACCCGGACTGCGGCCTCAAGACGCGCGGCTGGGACGAGACGCTGCCGGCGCTGCGCAACATGGTGCAGGCGGCGCGCGACCTCCGCGCCGGCGCGGCCGCTCCCACCGCCCGCTAGCGGCGCCGGCGTTGACCCTTCCTGGCACGTCCGACATACTTCCATCATGACGGCGCCGGACATTCGCATCACCGCCGAGCCGGTCGACGAGGACCGCTGCAAGTTCATCGTCAGCCAGCCGCTGCACGCCGCCGGCGTGCGTCGCTTCGGCTCCGCGGCCGAGGCCAAGGGGTCGCCGCTCGCCGAAGCGATCTTCGCGATCCCCGGCATAGCGGAGTTGATCGTCTCGGGAAACATCGTGACCGTCGTCAAGCGCGGCGCGGCGCCGTGGACCGCGGTCGGCCGGACGGTCGGCGCGGCGATCCGTACGGCGCTGAGCGGCGAGGCTCCCGCCGTCGCGCCCCGCGAGGCGGCCCCGGCGCCCGGGGATGAGGATGCCCTCTACGAGCAGGTGGCGGCGCTGTTCGAGACCCGGATCAACCCGATGGTCGGCCGGCACGGGGGCTTCGTGGAGCTGATCGACGTGCAGGATCGCGTCGTCATGCTGCGCATGGGCGGCGGCTGCCAGGGGTGCGGCATGGCGGACGTCACCCTCCGTCAGGGTATCGAGGGGATGTTGCGCCAGCACGTGCCCGAGATCACGGGCATCGTCGACATCACCGACCACTCCGCGGGGTCCAGCCCCTACTTCGCCGCCGCCAAGAAGTAAGTCTGTCTCGCCCCCGGCTGTTGCTGTTGCTCCCCACCGCCACGTATCGGACGGCGGCGTTCGTCGAAGCGGCACGTCACCTCGAAGTGGACCTCACCGTCGCGTCGGAACGGCCCAGTGCGTTCGAGCAGGCGCAGCCCGTCGGGCTGATCACGCTCGAGCTCGGCGCGCCGTCCCGCGCCGCCGACCAGGTCGAGGCGTTCTCACGGCGCCACCCGATTCAGGGCGTGGTGGGCGTGGACGACGACACGGCGATCGCCGCCGCCGCCATCGCGGCCCGCCAGCACCTGCGCGGCAATCCCGAGGCCGCCGCCCTGGCCGCGCGGGACAAGCATCTCCAGCGCCAGCTCCTCGCGCGCGCCCACGTCCCGGTCCCGACGTTCGCACTTCACCGTATCGATGAAGATCCCACGACCATCGCGCGCGGGGTCTCGTTTCCCTGCGTGCTCAAGCCGTTGCGTCTGTCCGCGTCTCGGGGCGTGATCCGCGCCGACACGGCGGTTGAGTTCGTGAGCGCCTTCGGCCGCTTGAAAACCATTCTCGAGGATCCCGAGGTCGCGGCCTGTGGGGAGCCGGCGCGCCGGCTCCTGGTCGAGCGGTTCGTGCCGGGCGCGGAGGTCGCGCTCGAGGGCCTGGTGACGGGCGGCAGCCTCGACGTGCTCGCGTTGTTCGACAAACCCGATCCGCTCGACGGTCCGTTCTTCGAGGAGACGATCTACGTCACGCCGTCGCGCCTCCCGTCCGCCGCGCAGACGGCGATTGCCGGCGTCGCGCGGGCCGCCGTCCGCGCGCTCGGTTTGACCGACGGCCCGGTGCACGCCGAGCTGCGCTACAACGATCAGGGGCCGTGGCTGATCGAGATGGCCGCGCGCCCGATCGGTGGCCGCTGCAGCGGGGCGTTGCGGTTCCGGTTAGCGACGGGGGACGGTGACTGGACGTCGCTGGAAGAAGTGGTGCTGCGGCACGCCCTTGGCATGGAGCTTGGGGCGATCGAGCGGGAGTCCGCGGCGGCGGGCGTGATGATGATTCCGGTGCCGGGAGCTGGAGTGTTGCGTGAGGTGCGCGGCGTGGAGAGCGCGCGCGCGGTTCCGGGCGTCGACGACGTCACGATCACGGCGCACCGCGGGCAGCGGCTCGTGCCGCTCCCCGAGGGGTCGCGCTATCCGGGATTCATCTTCGCTCGCGGCGAGCGGCCGGAGCAGGTGGAGACGGCGCTACGCGAAGCGTATCGTCGTCTTGAGTTCGTGCTTGAGAGGGAGTGAGCGAGGAGAACCTGCTACGACGCCACGGCGACGCACTCGAGCCAATTTCGCGGCACGGTGCTCAGGCCGGTCTCATCCAGGGCTCGACGCAGTCCTTCCTTGAGCGCCTCGGCGCCCTGCTCGAGCGGGACGCCGGGAAGCGCGCCCTCGATGAAGAGCGAGAAGCGCCCGATGTCCTCCAGGCTCTCCGGGGTCATCTCCACCCGCACGAGCTCCACCGTCGGCGGACTGAACCCCTCCTGGACGCAGAGCGCCTTGTATTCTTCGGCGGAGAGGAACTCCCGGGCGGGCGCCCGTCCCTCGTGCTGCACCTCGATCCCGCGCTCGCGAAGCACCTGCACCGCACGCACGACCCAGCGCCGCCAGAAGCCGGTCGTCCCCTCGACGTACGCGCCGTTGAAGAAGGTCGTATTGAACGCGAACACGCCCCCGCGCTTCAATACCTTGCGCACCTCGGCGATGACCTTGGCCTTGTCCGTTACGAGGTGAATCGCGTTACAGAAGATGACGGCGTCGGCCGAGGGGACGAGGTGCGAGAGCCACTCCGCGCTTCCCTCGACGAACTCGGTGAGCCGTGACGTGATGGCGGCTCGGGCCTTCTCGAGCGCTGACGCGGAGGGGTCGACGCCGATGACCCGCGACTGCTTCTGCCCCTTCCCGAGCTGGTCCACGATCAGCTGGGTCACCGCGCCGGGCCCGCAGCCCAGATCGACGATCGTGCCGCGGCTCGGCCAGTTGACCCGCTCGACGATCCAGCGGTTGACCTCGGTGAAAAATGGATGCCGGGTGAACGGCGCGAAGGAAAACTGCTCTTCGTTGACCTCTGTATGCGCTGCCATTCAACCCCCGGCGGCCATCCGCCTAGCGATTCTCGAGGGCGTGGGTGCGCCTCGAGCCGTTTCCCGTCACACTAACTGAGTGGCCCAGAAGGTGTTAGTCAAGGGCCCGGGGGGCCCGGGCCTACTTTCCAGCCGCGAGATCGTGGACCGTGACCACCTGAATCACCTTAAGGCGCTTGGTCCCCACGGGCAAGGCGAGGTTCACCGTTTGGCCTTTCTTGCAGCCCAGCAGGCCTTTTCCCAGGGGCGAGGCCATCGAGACGGGGATCTCCTCCTCGTCGCCGTCGCCGCCTTCGATGAACTCACCCAGCGTCAAGGCGTAGATCTCGTTGCGCTTGGTCTCGAGGTCCTGCACGGTGACCCGGGAGCCGAAGCCCACCCGGTCCCGCGGAATGTCCTTCTCGGAGACGCTCGAGAGCTTCGCCAGGCGGGCTCGGAGATGAGACACGCGCGCCTGCGCGAACTGTTGCCGCTCGAGCGCCGCCTTGTACTCCGAGTTCTCGCGCAAGTCGCCGTGCGCCCGAGCCTTCTCGATCTCCTTCGGAAGGACGAAGTTGATCTCGTGGTTCAGCCGCTCGACTTCGGCCTGGAGCTTGTTCTTGAGCTCGTCGATCATAGCGGGAAGGGGTGAAGCTAGGCATAATTCAGCCGTTATGCCACTGAACATCCGGACGTACCACGATTTGACCGAGGCCGACCGCTCGGGCCTTCTGGGCCAGGTCGGGGCCCAGCGCCGCCGGGTGGCTGACCGCATGGCCCCGATCGGGCGGGTGGTCGCCGTGATGAGCGGTAAGGGCGGCGTCGGTAAGAGCTTCGTGACGGCGAACTTGGCCCGGGCGTGGGGCCGGGCCGGGCGCTCCGTGGGCCTGCTCGACGCCGACCTGAACGGCCCGACTTCGGCCAGGCTGCTCGAGGCGCCAAAGGGCCCGCTCGTCGTGTCGGGGGACGCCGTTCAGCCGGCGGTCGCGGCGGATGGGGTGCGGCTCTTTTCGATGGCGCAGATCCTCGAGGAGGGGCGCCCCCTCGCGTTTCGCGGCGAGCAGGCGGAGGGCTTCATCTGGCGGGGCGCGCAGGAGGCGGCGGCGCTCCGGGAGTTTCTGGCAGACGTGGCGTGGGGCCCGCTCGACTTCCTCCTCATCGACCTGCCCCCCGGCCTGTCCCGGTTCTCGGAGCTCGTCGATCTACTGCCTGCGCCACCCGCGGTCCTCACCGTGACCATTCCGACGCCTGAGTCCGGGGATGCCGTGCGGCGCGCTTTGCGCGCCGCGGTGGAGCGGGGCGCGCCGCTCCTTGGCATCGTCGAGAACATGACGGGCGGGCCCTACCAGGGGGACGCGGGCGACTCCCTTGCCCGCGAGTTCGGCACCCCGGTGCTCGCGCGCATTCCCTTCAATCCGCCCGCGACCCTGTGGGCTGACTTGGCGGCACAGCTATGAAATTCCTCTGCGTCGAGTGCGACCGGCAGATGACCTTCGAGGAGCGGCAGCTCCCCGGGGACGGCACCCTCGCCGTGGCGTTCGTGTGCCCGAGCTGCGGGCGCAAGGTCGCCATGCTCACGAATCCGATGGAGACCCAGCTCGTCAGCTCGCTCGGCGTCGTGGTCGGCGGGCGCACGGTGCCCGAGCAGCCGCTCGAGGCGGTGCGTGGCACGGTGGCGACGGGGCGCTCGGACGCCTTTCATGAAGATGAAGCGCGGGCCGCGGCGAAGCCGGCGTGGCCCACCTGGTCGGCGGAAGCGCAGGAGCGCCTCGGCAAAGTGCCGGGATTCGTACGGGGCATGGTGAAGCGGATCTACTCCGAGTACGCGCGGGACCATGGCATCGCCGAGATCACCGTGGCGGTCATGGACACGGCCCGCACCGAGCTTGGCCTGGAGGGGATGTGACTGACGAGGCCGAGCGCGTGGTGCACGGCCTCAGAATCGCGATCGACCGCGGCCTGTGCGTCGGGTTCGGGGACTGCGTGACGGCCGCACCGGAGGGTTTCAAGCTGGACGAGGAGACGATCGCGGTCTTCCTCGAGCCCGAGATGGTGGACCGTGAGCGTCTGCTCAAGGCGTGCGACGCCTGCCCCGTGGATGCCATCACGGTTTGGGACGAGACCGGCCGGCAGATCGTCCCGGGTGCAGGTGGACCGGATACTTGACAGGCCCCTTCGCTCGGGGCATACTCGCCGGGCCGTTTTTTAACTCCGATGATCCCACGGCGGTTTGTCCGCCGTTGCGTCGAGCATACACCAGAAGCCGCCGCTCTGAAATAGGACCCGAGTTCGCTCGGAGCTCGGCTCGAATTGGTGTGTGCCCCGCACGACCCTAGCGCAGAGGTACTACGGGTGTACCGCGAGATCTTCGCTCCCGTCGACAACTCCCAGCACTCCGACTGGACTGTCGATCGGGCGATTGAGCTCTGTCGGCAGTCCGGCGGCCGGATCACCGGCAATCACGTCTACGCCGCACGCCTCCACGACGTCCGCTTCCGCCAGCTGGAGACCGGTCTTCCCGCCCAGTTCCAAACCGCCGAAGAGATCAAGAAACAGCGCAAGATCCACGACAAGCTGATCGAGAAGGGTCTGCAGCTGATCGCGGACAGCTTCCTCGACCAGCTCGGGAAGCGCTGCGAGGCCGCCGGTGTCCCGCTCACCCGGCAGCTGCTCGAGGGGATCAACTACGAAGAGATCGTCAACGAGGTGAACCGGGGCGAAGGCCGGCTCCCGGGGCTGATCGGGTTCGACCCGAATCGGGCCGCGGGGTACGACGGCGGCGACAAGGTTCGCAGCGACGTGAAGCTCGGCGAGAACGGCCGCCTGGTCGCGGAGGACGAAGACGCCGCCGCGCGGTTGGTCGGCTCCTCGGGCCGTCAGTACGATCTGCTCGCGCTCGGCGCGCACGGGCTCGGCCGCCAGGCGCTGTCGCAGCTCGGCGGTGTCGCGGCGCGCGTGCTGCGCGAGGTCGAGAAGGACGTGCTGGTCGTGCGCGACGACAAGCCGTTCGCCGACGGGCGCTTCATGGTGTGCGTCGACGGGTCGTCGTACAGCTACAAGGCGATGCGCCAGGCGCTCGAGCTGGCGCAGGCGTTCGGCGCGTCGTTGTACGTGTGCAGCGCGTTCGACGTGGAGTACCACCACGTCGTCTTCCACAACATCAAGGACGTGCTGTCGTACCAGGCGTCGAAGGTCTTCAAGTTCGAGGAGCAGGAGGAGCTGCACAACAACATCATCGACAAGGGCCTCCTCAAGCTCTGTCAGGCCAATCTGAAGCGCGCGGAAGTGATGGCGCAGGAATTCCCCGACGTTCCCATCAAGACGCAGATCCTCATCGGCAAGCCGTTCCAGGTGATCATGCAGTGGGCGGAGGAGATCAAGCCGTCGCTCTTGATCCTGGCGCGTCACGGCGCGCACCGCATCGAAGGCACCGACCTGGGCTCCCAGGCCGAGAACCTCGTCCGGGTCGCGCCCTGTAACACGCTGCTGGTGGGCACGATCGGCATTCGGCCCGAGGACATTCCCTGGATCGAGGAAGACGGGCAGGCGGGAATGCCGTGGGCGCCCGAAGCCGAGGTGCGGATCCTCCGGGTGCCGCCGTTCGCGCAGGGGATCGCGCGCCGCGCGGTTGAAGAATACGTGATGGAGCAGACGGGCGGCGCGCCGGCCACGGTGACGAACAAGTGGCTGGACGAAGCGATCAAGAAGCTGCTGCCCACGCACATGCAGCTGATCATGGGCATCGGGACGGCGGAGGAGATCGCCCTCGCCGAGGTGAAGGCCACGGAGCAGCTCAAGGCCACCAAGGTCCAGGGCCACGACGACGATCCGCTGCCGATCAGCGACGAAGTCGAGACGAAGTGCCCCGTCACGGGGGCCGTGAGCAAGCGGGCGCGCGTCGCGACCGATCCCATCATCTGGACGGAGGAGGCGTGGCAGCGGCTGCAGCTCGTGCCGCTCGTCGCCCGGCCGCTCGCCCGCAACACGGTGGAGCGTTTCGCGCGCAGCCACGACATCTGGCGCGTGACGACGCCCGTGATGGACGACAACAAGCAGCAGATGATCGAAGCGGACGAGTTCGACGTGGAGACGATGATGGTGATGTTCACCGAGCTCCGCGCCAAGCAGATCCGCGCCGAGGCGGAGGGCCGCGACGGGCTGTCGCCCGAGATGCGGCAGTTCATCGAAGACGCGAAGGCGCAGGGCATCACGCGTTGCCCCATCCGCGACATCGAGGACAAGGGCGCGAAGTGTCCGGTGGACTTCAAGGCCGTGACGCCGGCCGACGCGAAGGCGGCGGTGGAGCGGCTGCTGCAGGAGCAGGCGGGCGACTGACGTGGACTTCGTTCCGCACGTCGTGGCCTGGAATCTCACTCGGCGCTGCAACCTCGAGTGCGCCCACTGCTACATCTCGGCGGGCCCGCGGGAGGATGCGACCTCGGAGCTCGACACGGCGTCGTGCCTGCGGGTGCTGAACGAGCTGCTCGAGGTGAATCCCGCGCCGCTCCTCATTCTGTCCGGGGGGGAGCCGCTGCTGCGCGAGGATCTCACGACGATCGCGCGGCACGCGTCGGAGGGCGGGGCGACCGTCGTCATCGGGACGAACGGGACGCTGCTCACCGACGCGCGGATCGAGGAGCTGCAGCGGGCGGGCGTGAAGGGGTTCGCGGTCAGCGTGGATTCGCTCCGGCCTTCGTATCACGACAACTTCCGCCACGGTCGGGGAGCGCTCGAGGATACACAGGCGGCGATGCGGTGCCTGGGCGCGCGCCGGCTCGATTTCATCGTTCAGACGACGGTGACGAAGGGCAACCGCGAGGAGCTGGGGCAGCTCGTGGCGTGGTCCGCGGAGCAGGGCGCGGTGGCGTTCAACTGCTACTTCCTCGTCAAGACCGGTCGCGGCGCGGGATTGTCGGACCTGTCGCCGGCGGAGTACGAGGCGGTGCTCGCGGACCTGGCGCGCTGGCAGCGGCAGTATCGCGGAACGATGCTGGTCCGCTCGAAGTGCGCGCCGCACTTCATGCGGCACGTGCACGAGACGGATCCCGAGTCACCGGTGCTGAACTACGAGACGCGGTGTCCGTGCGGGACGCAGTACTGTCGCATCACTCCCGACGGCCGCCTGACGCCCTGCCCGTATCTGCCCGAAGTGGCGGGCGATCTGGGCCGGCAGTCGTTCGGCGAGATCTGGCGCGAGGCCCCGCTGTTCCAGCGGATCAGAGAGGGCAAGCTCGGCGGCAAGTGCGGCGACTGCGAGTATCGCGCGTTGTGCGGCGGCTGCCGGGCACGGGCGTTCGCCACGACCGGCGACGTGCTCGCGGCGGACCCGTCGTGCACCTACGAGCCGCGGCCGGGCGCCGCGGTGCTCGAGGCGCAGCGCACGGTGACGTATGGAGCGGAGTTCCGGACCGGACTCACCTGGACGCCGGCGGCGCGCGCCCGGCTCGAGCGGATTCCTTCGTTCGTGCGGGGCGTCGTCGCGCAGCGGGTCGAGGAGTTCGTCCGGCGTCAGGGAGGACACGAGGTGACGGTCGAGATGCTGTCACAGATTCGGGGGGCGATGCCGATCGATTTCTCCAAGCGGCGGCCCTTCTTCACGGAGGCTGACGGCTGATGACTCACGGCTTGTGGTTGGTGGCGGCGGCGGCCGACTCGGTCCGCTCCTACGGTGAATTCCCGGTCATCGGGGCGCGCGCGGCGGTGTGGATCGCCGCCGAGGTGCACCTCATGTTCGCCGCGTTCGTCCTTGGTGTGCCGATGTTCGCGGTCGTGGCGGAAGCGATCGGGATTTTCGGCGGCGAGGCCAAGTACGACAAGCTCGCGAAGGAGTTCACGCGGCTCCTGCTCGTGGCCTACAGCGCGACGGCGATCTGGGGGGCGATCCTCGTCTTCCTGCTCGCCACCCTGTATACCCGGTTCTGGGCGTACATGGTCACGATCTTCGGGCCGTCCATGTGGCTGTATGCCGGCCTGTTCTTCTTCGAGTCGTTCACGCTCTACCTCTACTACTACGGGTGGGAGCGCTGGCACGAGGGCCGGGCCAAGATCGTGCACTGGGTGCTGGGGATCATGCTGAACGTATGGGGCACGGTGGTGATGCTCATCGCCAACTCGTGGCTCACGTACATGATGTCGCCGCCGCGTGATATCACTTCGTCCACCGACCCCACCACCATCAAGCTCTGGCACGCGATCTCGAACGCGACCTGGATGCCGATCAACATCCACCGGCTCATCGCCAACGTGGTGTTCGGGGGCGCAATCGCCGCGGCGTACGCGAGTTACCGCTTCCTGTCGTCCAAGACGGATGAAGAGCGCGCCCACTACGACTGGATGGGCTACGTCGGGAACTCGATCGCGATCTCGGCGCTGATCGTCCTCCCCTTCGCGGGCTACTATCTCGGTCGCGAGATCTATCAGTACGACCAGTCGATGGGCATCACGATGATGGGCGGCTTCATGAGCTGGCTGTGGGTGATCCAGGCGTTCCTCATCGCGGTGCTGTTCCTCGCCGGCAACTATTACCTCTGGACCGGCATGGGCCGCATTCCGGGGGCCGAGCGGTACCGCCCGTACATCAAGTACCTGCTGATCGTGCTCGTGCTCGGCTCGATCGTGTGGGGCACCCCGCATACGATGATCGCGGACTCGAAAGAGCTCGCGGCCATGGGGGGATCGCACCACCCGCTGCTCGGCGCCCTCGGCGTGATGAGCGCCAAGAACACCGCGGTCAATTTGATGATCCTGGCCACCTTCCTCTCGTTCCTCCTGTACCGCCGCGGGAACAAGCAGTTCGTCGTTCCGTGGGCGGCGACCGGCACGAAGATCCAGGGCGCGATGTTCGCGCTCGCGGCGGGGGTCGTGCTCTTCTACGGCATCCGCGGCTACTTCGTCGAGGCGATCGTCCGCATCGGGTTCAGCGTCTATCAGGTGCTCGCCGTCCTCGCGTGCATCGTCGGCGTGACGGTGATCGACGTGATGATCGGACGCGGCGCCAAGGCCATCGGGGCCATCCAGTGGGGCAAGATGCCGGCCCGGTCCCAGTACGCGCTGTTCATCCTCGCGGTGACGTTCACCTGGCTGATGGGTCTGATGGGCTTCGCCCGCTCCGGCATTCGCCAGTACTGGCACGTGTGGCAGGTGATGGAGGACACGAGCAAGTACGCCGTCACGCCGGCGCTCGGGTACGCCTCGTGGATCATCAGCCTGTGCGTGCTGATCTTCCTGAGCCTGGTCTCGTTCGTCTTCTGGGTGGGCGGGCTCGCGGAAAAGTCGACCTTCACGTCGTCGGCGAAGGGAGGCCAGCATGTGGGTCACTAACCTGAAGGTCATCGGCGTCGTCATCGGGACGCTGCTGCTGTATACCATCATCTGCAACAAGATCCCGCAGATGCAGTCCGACGTGCCGCAGAAGATCGCGCTCGGCCCGAACTCGACGACCGATCAGCTCGTGGCGGCGGGAGAGAAGGTCTTCAACGGCATCGGCGGCTGCACGAGCTGTCACGGCCTCGGCACGCGCGCTCCGAACCTCCTGACTGACGAGAAGGGCACGGGCCCGATCGGCGCGCGCTGCGGCCACCGCGAGGCGGGCAAGAGCTGCAAGGCGTACCTGTTCGAGTCCCTGGACCAGCCCGCGGCCTACGTCGTGGCCGGCTACCAGCCGATCATGCCGCAGATCACGAAGCTGATCCCGATCGAGCAGGCGTGGGCGGTGGTCGCCTTCCTCGAGTCGAACGGCGGCACGGTGGACGTCACCGGCGCCGACCTCGCGGCGGCTGGCGGCGGTAGTGGTGGCGGAGCGGGCGGAGGGGCGGCGGGGGGGGGGCCCGGGGCGCGGACGGGGGGGGGGCGGGGGGGGGGGGGGGGGGGGGGGGGGGGGGGGGGGGGGGGGGGGGTGGGGGGGGGTTCGCCAACGGGAGCACCGATCCCAAGGCGATCATCAAAGAGGCCGGGTGCACGAACTGTCATACGATCGACGGCAAGGGCGGCACCATGGGCCCGAACCTGACCCACGTCGGGTCGCGTCGGGACGCGGCATCGCTGAAGCAGAAGATCACCGATCCCGCATCCTCCGTCGCGAAGGGCTTTGAGAACTTCGCCGGCGTCATGCCGAAGAACTTCGGCACGATGATGAGCCCGGCACAACTCGACGCACTCGTGAACTTCCTAGCGAGCCACAAATGACCCGCTCTTCATCGAACCGCGGCCTCCTCGGCCACCCGTTCTGGCAGGCGGTCGTCCTCTTCGTGCTCGCGTTCATCTTCACGGAGTACGTCATTCCGATCCTGCCGGGCAGCTCCATCGTCCCGAAGAGCGTCGTGCTGGAATACATGATCATGGTGGCGGTCGGCCTGCTGCTGTACGTCAGCTCCAACGACGAGCAGTGGTCGCTGTTCCAGGAGCCGCTGCACGCCATGCTGGTGGAGCCCAGGCTGCGGATCGTGCGCTCGGGGGTGCTCGCCGCCGTCACGGCGGTGGTGGGCCTGATCACCTACGGCCAGGTGCGCACCACGGTCGCGGCGCCGCCCAACCTGCGGTCGATTCACCCCGCGCCGCCGACCGAGATCACGTTCCGCGGGAAGTCCGTCACCCTGACCGGCCTGAACAACCCGCTGCGCGAGCATCCGGAGTCGCTCGCCGCGTACACGGCCGAGGGCAAAGAGGTCTACTATCAGAACTGCCTGCCCTGTCACGGCGACCGGCTCGACGGGCTGGGCCATTTCGCGGTGGGGTTCAACCCGCTCCCCGCGAACTTCCAGGACAACGGCACGATCGCGCAGCTGACGGAGAGCTTCGTCTTCTGGCGCGTGGCAAAGGGCGGGCCGGGCCTGCCGCGCGAAGGCACACCGTGGAATTCCGCGATGCCCAAGTGGGAAGACTTCCTCACCGAGCGGCAGATCTGGGCCGTCATCCTGTTCCTGTACGACCAGACCGGTTGGAAGCCGCGCACCTGGGAGAAGACCGAAGGCGGAGCGAAGGGAGACGCCAAGTGAACGGGAAGCGCACGCGGTACCTCGGGCTGGCGGTCGCGTTCACCGCCGCCTTCCTGACCGCCGCCTCACCTCACCGCCTGCTGGGTCAGGACACGACCGCCGGCAAGAAGGTCTACGGCAAGTGGTGCGCGGACTGTCACGGCGATCAGGGCGACGGCAAGGGCGTCGGCGCGAACTACATGCTGCCGCGGCCGCGGGATTTCACGGGCGCGGTCTACAAGATCCGAACGACGGCGAGCGGCCAGCTCCCGATGGACGCCGATCTCATGCACGCGGTCGATGAGGGCCTGGCGGGGACCGGCATGCCGGCGTGGAAAGCGCGGCTGTCGGAGTCCGAGCGTCGCGATGTGGTGGCGTACATCAAGACGTTCTCGGCGTTCTTCACGGACACGACGCAGCGGCCCAAGGCACTCGAGTTCAGCCGCGAGCCGAGCTCCGGTGGCGACGCGCTGAAGATCGGGAAGCAGTTCTATGACTCGATTCAGTGCCGCAAGTGTCACGGCGACCAGGGCCGGGGCAACGGTCCCTCGGCGCCGGACCTCAAGGACGACCCGGGTCAACCGATGTTCGCGGCCGACCTGCACCTGAGCTGGCGGTTCCGGGGCGGCTCGACGACGGCCGACATCTACCATCGCCTGCGGACGGGTGTCGACGGCACGCCGATGCCGTCGTTCTCCGACCTCATCGACAAGAAGTTCCTCACCGACGAGCAGTTGTGGCACCTCGCGCAGTACGTGCGCAGCCTCTCGCCCGAGAAGCCGCCCGAGGTGCGCGACGTCATCCACGCGAAGCAGGTGACGGGGCCGCTGCCGGCGTCGCCCGACGATTCGGCGTGGAGCCACGTGGACAGCTACTACTTCCCGCTCGTCGGACAGATCATTCGGAAGCCCCGCTGGTTCGACCCCGCGGTCACGGACATCTGGGTCCAGGCGGTGCACGACGGGAAATCGGTGGCGCTCCGCCTCAGCTGGGACGACCGCTCGCAGAGTCCCGACACGGTGTGGCGCAAGTTCACCAAGCGGATCATCGAGACGGTGGCCGCCGACGACACGGTTCCGGCCAACAGCACGCTGCTCTGGCCCGACCAGGTGGCCGTGCAGTTCCCGATGACGATTCCGGAGGGCACGGATCGGCCCTACTTCCTCATGGGCTCCACGTCGGCTCCCGTCTATCAGTGGCGCTGGACCAGCTCGCCGAACCACGCGTTCGCGGGCACGGCGCACGGGCTGGAACGGTTCGACACGCTCCCGGCGCCTTCATCCGGCGCGCTGGGGGGCAAGGCGGTTTACGATCACGGGCAATGGCGCGTCGTCTTCACACGCACCCTTGCGACCTCCGATACGGCGAACGAACTTCAGTTCGCTTTGGGCCGGGCGATTCCGGTCGCGTTCTTCGCGTGGGACGGTTCCAACGGAGAGCACGACAGCCGGATGTCGGTGAGCACGTGGTATTTCCTCGCGCTCGATCAACCGACGCCGCCCGCGACATTCATTTCGCCGGTGATCGCCATGGCGGTGACGCTGGGACTCGGCATGCTGGTCGTGGTCCGGGCTCAACGGCGTAAGGGCACGTCCGCGTGAGGCGGACGTCGGTCTATGGGCAGCAATCCTTTTTGGGAGGCACGATGCGTACACTCGGTTCGGTAGCAGCGGTCGGAGCGGGACTCCTGGTGTGGGCCCTGGGAGGCCCGATGTTCGCCGCGGCGCCGACCGGCGCCGTCGATGGTGCGACGGTGTCGGGGAAGGTGAAGCTGGTCGGCAAACCGGCCGCGAATCCGGCGATCGACATGAGCGAGGAAGCGAAGTGCGCGGCCAAGTACACCACGCCCCCGCACGAAGAGATCGTGACGGTCGGCGCGGGCGGCGCGCTCGCCAACGTCCTCGTCTACGTCAAGGCCGGGTTGCCGGCGGACGCCAAGTATCCCGTGCCGTCCACGTCCGTCGTCATCGATCAGAGCGGCTGCACCTACCACCCCCGCGTGTTCGGCATCATGGTGGGCCAGACCCTCGAGATCAAGAACAGCGATCCGCTGCTCCACAACATCAAGGCGCTGGGCAAGAAGAACCGGCCGTTCAACATCAGCCAGCCCGCCGCCGGCATGACGACGACACGCACCTTCACGGCTCCGGAAGTCATGCTGCCGTTCGAATGCAACGTGCACGGCTGGATGCACGCTTACGCCGCGGTGCTGCCGCACCCCTTCTTCGCGACGACCGGCCCTGACGGCAGCTTCAGCATCAAGGGACTGCCGCCCGGGACCTACACGCTCGAGGCATGGCACGAGAAGTACGGCACGCAGACGGCCACGGTGACGGTAGCGGGCGCCGCGGCGAAGACTGCGGACTTCACCTTCACCGCGAAATAGGGGGGCGCTCTCCATGTCGGGATGGCTGCCGGCTCAAGCGTCGTCGTTCGCCCCACAGATTGACGGGATGTTCTGGGCGATCATGATCATCACCGGAATTACGTTCGTGCTCGTCGAGATCGGGATCGTGTGGTTCTCGTTCGCCTACCGGGGCCGCCCCGGGCGCCAGGCGCACTACACGCACGGCAACGGCACCGCGGAGATCATCTGGACGGCCATCCCGGCCGTCACGATGGTCATCCTCGGCCTCGTCAGCAACGGGCTGTGGACCCAGTTCAAGGGCCGCAACAGCGTCCCCGCCGATGCCTTTCCTATCGAGGTGCACGCCAAGCAGTTCGAGTGGTGGGTGACCTACACCGGAGCGGACGGCAAATTCGGACGGGTCACGAACGATTCCATTAGCAAGACGAATCCGACCGGAATCGACCACAGCGACCCCGCGTCGAACGACGACATCGTCGTGCGCAACCAGTTGCACGTCCCCGTCGGCAAGCCGGTGGTGGTCTACCTGTCGTCCGAGGACGTGATTCACTCCTTCTACGTGCCGGAGTTCCGGGTGCGCCAGGACGTGGTCCCGGGGATGCAGATCAAGCAGTGGTTCGTCGCGACGGTGCCGGGCACCTACGAGATCGCGTGCTCGCAGCTATGCGGGCTCGGTCACTACAAGATGCGCGCGCAGGTCTACGTTCAAACGCAGGCCGATTTCGACGCCTGGATGCAGCAACAGGCTGAAAAGGCGAAAGGGGCACCCACGTCATGAGTACCGCAGCCGCAACGGCGCACGCCGGTCACGCGCATCACGACGACCGGAGTTTCGTGCAGAAGTATCTCTTCTCGACCGATCACAAGATCATCGGGATTCAGTTCCTCTTCCTGAGTCTGTTCTTCTTGCTGATCGGGGCGATCCTCTCGTTGCAGATCCGGTGGCAGCTCGCGTTCCCGGGGCAGCCGATGCCGGGAGGCAAACTATTGCCCGAGAGCATGGCGGCCGGAGGAGTGCTGCTGCCTGAGTACTACCTGCAGCTCGTGACGATGCACGGCACCTTCATGGTCTTCTTCGCGATCATGCTGCTGCTCGTCGGGGTCTACGCGAACTTCCTGATCCCGCTGAAGATCGGGGCGCACGACATGGCGTTCCCGCGCATCAACATGGCCTCGTTCTGGTCGGCGGTCGTGGCCGGCCTGGTCATGCTGTCGAGCCTGTTCGTGACGGACGGCTCGCCGCGGGCGGGGTGGACGATGTACGTCCCCCTCTCGGCGCGCCACGACTACTCGGGCGCGTCACTCGGCCAGGAGCTGTGGTCGATCTCGATCATCTTCTTCGGCCTCTCGTCGGTCCTCGGGTCGCTGAACTACATCACGACCGTCATCAACAATCGCGCGCCGGGCATGACCTGGTTCCGGATGCCGCTGTCGGTCTGGGCCCTGTTCATCACGGCCATTCTCGGCCTGCTCGCGGTCCCGGTCCTCGCCGGGGCGGCGATCATGCTGCTGTTCGAGCAGATCCTCGGCACGCATTTCTTCGATCCGTCGGCCGGAGGCCAGGTGCTGCTGTGGCAGCACCTCTTCTGGTTCTTCGGGCATCCCGAGGTGTACATCCTCATCCTCCCGGCCATGGGCATGGTCTCCGAGCTCGTCGCCAACGGGAGCCGGAAGCCGATCTTCGGCTATCACTCGATGGTCTTCGCCATCTGCGGCATCGCGTTCCTCGGCTGGATCGTGTGGGGCCACCACATGTTCGTGAGCGGCATGAACCCGACCCTGGGGTCGTCGTTCATGGTCACCACGCTCCTGATCGCCGTGCCTTCGGCGATCAAGGTGTTCAACTGGATGGGCACGATGTGGCGCGGGAACCTGCGGTTCCACACCCCGATGCTGTGGGGCATCGGCTTCGTGGCGATGTTCACGATCGGCGGCCTGTCGGGCATCTTCATGGCCGCGACCCCGGTGGACATGTACATCCATGACACCTATTTCATCGTGGCCCACATCCACTACGTGCTGGTCGGCGGCAGTCTGTTCGCCATCTTCGGCGGCATCGTGTTCTGGTATCCGAAGATGTTCGGCCGGATGATGAACGAGACGGCGGGGAAGGTGCACTTCTGGCTGACGCTGATCCTCTACAACTGCGTGTTCTTCCCGATGCACATCATCGGCATGGCGGGGCACATGCGCCGCATCTACGACCCCACCATCTACGACTTCCTGAAGCCGGTGCAGCACTGGAACGTGTTCATCTCCATCAGCGCGTTCCTGCTCTTCGGCACGCAAATCATCTTCTTCCTCAACTTCTGGCTCAGCATGTTCTGGGGCAAGAAGGCGGCCCTCAATCCCTGGGAGGACAACGGACTCGAATGGTCGCTGCCGTCCCCGGCGCCCCACGGCAATTGGGACACGCCGCCGACCGTGTACCGCGGCCCGTACGAGTTCAGCGTCCCCGGGGCGAGTGAGGACTACATCCCCCAGAACAAGAAGCTCCCCACCGACCGCGAACCGGCCCTGGCGCCGGCTCACGGCGACTGACGCCGAAAGGGAACGAACCGATGAGTCAAGCGACAGCTGCGGCGATGAGCCCACCGTTCCCGGCGGAACGGGGCGTGGATGTCTACAACAAGAAGCTCGGGATGTGGATCTTCCTCGCGTCCGAGGTGATGTTCTTCGGCGCGCTGATCGGGTCCTACGTCATCCTGCGGTTCGGCGCGCCCGGCGATTGGGCGAGGCCGGGCGTCGTGCTGAACATCAAGATCACGGCCTTCAACACGTTCCTGCTCATCTGCTCGTCCGTGTCGATGGTCAAGGCCTATGCCGCGATCGCCGATGGCGATCCCAAGAACATGCGGTTCTGGCTCCTGATGACGATTCTCGGCGGAGCGTGCTTCGTCGGGATTCAGGTGTTCGAGTACATCCACCTCGTCGAGCGCGGCTTCCTGCCGTCCGGCGTGCGTGACGGCAGCGAGCTCGCCGAGATGGTGGCGAAAGGCACCATCCCCGGCGCCACCATGGGGCTGTACGGATCCACGTTCTTTACCATGACGGGATTCCACGGCTTCCACGTGACGTGCGGCGTGCTGTCCATGCTGTATCTGTATCTGACCAAGGCCTTGCCCGGGAAGTTCACGACGCAGGACTACGCCGGGATCGAGGTCGTCGGCCTGTACTGGCACTTCGTCGACCTCGTGTGGATCATCCTCTTCACCATCGTTTACCTCGTCTGAGGGACCCATGGAGACGACCCACAAACACCCGCCGTACCTGATGATCTGGCTGTACCTCGCCGTCCTGACGGCGTTGGAGCTGGGACTCGCCTTCCAGCTGCCGATCTCGCGGAACCTGAAGCTGTTGCTCCTGATGATCCTCGCCATTTGGAAGGCGCTGCTCGTCGGGCTCTACTTCATGCACCTCAAGTTCGAGAAATGGAACCTTCGCATCCTGGCGATCGTCCCGATCCCCTTGGCGCTCATCTTCATCGCCGCCGGAATGTCGGAGCACATCTGGTAGCGTTTCTCGAGCTGACGAAGCCGCGCATCACGCAGCTGGTGCTGCTGACGGCCGCGGCGGGGTTCTATCTCGGCACGGCGGGCCGCGTCGATCTGTGGTTGCTGTTGCACACCCTGATCGGCACGGCCCTGGTGGCCGCGGGCACGAACGCGTTCAATCAGCTGCGTGAGCGCGACGCCGACGGGCGCATGGAACGCACCCGGCGGCGGCCCCTTCCCTCGGGACGGGTGAGCCCGCGCGCGGCGGCCGCTTTCGCCGCCGTCATCTCCTGCGCCGGCGTCGTGTACCTGGGCGTGGCGGTCAACGTGCTCACCGCCGGGCTCGCGGCGCTGACCCTCGCGAGCTACGTGCTGCTCTATACGCCGCTCAAACGCACCACGTCGCTCAACACCCTGATCGGCGCCGTGCCGGGCGCGCTCCCGATCGTGGGCGGCTGGACCGCCGCGGGGGGCGCGCTGGGCCCCGCCGTGCTCGCGTTGTTCTGGATCCTGTTCTTGTGGCAGTTGCCTCACTTCCTTGCCCTCGCCTGGATCTATCGCGAGGACTACCGGCGCGGCGGGTTCGCGATGCTCTCCGTCGACGACCCCGACGGCCGTCAGACCGGCTGGATGGCCCTGCTGTACGCCGTGGCGCTCGTCCCCGTGAGCCTCGTGCCCACCCTGCTCGGCGTCACCGGCGCGCGGTACTTCATCGGCGCCCTCGTCCTCGGCGTCGTCTACACCGTTGCCGCGGCGGCGCTGCTCCGCACCGCCACCACCGCGCGGGCGTGGCGCGTGTTCCTCGCGTCCATCTTGTACCTGCCGGCACTGCTCACGCTCATGGTGCTCGACAAGGTCGCGATCTGAAGGCGGTAGCATGATCCCGTTCCATCGGCTGCTCATCACCACCGCCATCGTGTTTTGCGCAGGGTTCGCCGCATATAGTGGATGGGAGTACAAGGATACGCCGAACCTCGGCAGCCTGGCCGTCGCGGTCATCTTCGCCGTCGCGGCCGTCGCCCTGACCTACTACCTGCGCCACCTGAACCGTTTCCTCGGCCGATGATGCGCCCCACGGCCGGCGCACCCGAGGTTAGATTGCCCATATGACGCACTCGCCCGCAGAACGCCGGCAGGTCATCCGGTTCGCCTTCTACAAGCTCGACCCCTCGTGGCGCCGCCTCTCGGGGGAGCGCCAGGCGAGCGCGAAGATCGAGTTCGGCGAGACGATCGAAGGGTTCAACGGACAGCTGCTGCTCCGGCCCTACGGCCTGGTCGGGATCCGCGGGGACTGCGACTTCCTCCTCTGGCAGGTCGCCGAAGACCTCGATTCCCTGGTGGCCCTGCAGACCGCGCTGAACCGCACGGACCTGGGCGCCTACCTGTCGCTGCCGTACAGCTACCTCGCGATGACGCGCCGCTCGATCTACGAGTTTCCGGAGGATCCGAACCAGCCCTCCCGCCTCGTGATCCGCCCGAGCGACGCCCGCTATCTGTTCGTCTACCCGTTCATCAAGACCCGCGCCTGGTACCTGCTGCCCAAGGCCGAGCGCCAGGTCATGATGGACGAGCACGTGCGGGTCGGCCGGAAATACCCGACGATTCGGCTGAACACGACGTACTCCTACGGCCTCGACGATCAGGAATTCATCGTCGCGTTCGAAGGCGACAAGCCCGGCGAGTTCCTCGACCTGGTGATGGAGCTGCGCGAGAGCAAGGCGTCGTCGTACACCCTGCGCGACACGCCCACGTTCACGTGCGTGCAGATGTCGCTCTGGGACATGCTCGACACGCTGGGCGGCGCCGGGTCCGCCCAGGCCATTTCGCGCCGGCCCGCGCGCGCCGACGGCTTCACCCCGGCGGCCTCGCTCGCGGATCTGCCGCCCGGATCGAGCAAGCGGGTGTATGCGAACGGCGAAGCCGTGGCACTGTTCAACGTGAACGGCACGATCTACGCGCTCGCGAACCGCTGCTCCCACGCGCGCGCGTCGCTGAGCGAAGGCACGGTGGACGCCGCGCAGTGCGCCGTGACCTGCCCGTGGCACGCGGGCGTCTTCTCGCTGGAAACGGGACAGGTCATGGGAGGTCCGCCCTCCCTGCCCGTCGCCACCTACCGGGTCAAGCTCGAGGGCGACACCGTCCTCATCGCTCCCGCCGAGGCGCGCGAAGCATCGGTTGCCGGCTGACAGCCGCTTCCTGAAGGCGTGCCGCCGCGAACCCACCGACGCGACCCCGGTGTGGTTCATGCGGCAGGCCGGCCGCTACATGCCCGAGTACCGGGCCCTGCGCGAGCGGCACTCCATCCTCGATCTCTGTCATCACCCCGAGCTGGCGGCGGAAGTCACACTCCAGCCCATCAACCGCCTGCACGTCGACGCCGCGATCCTCTTCGCCGACATCCTGCTTCCCTTCGAGCCCCTCGGCCTCGGCCTGTCGTTCGAGGCGGGCGAGGGCCCCCGCATCGCCGCTCCCATCCGGGCACCGGCGCAGGTGGCGGCGTTGCCGCGCGTGGACCCGGCGCACGACCTGGGATACGTGCTCGAGGCCGTGCGCCTCGCGGTTCGCGCCCTGCCCCCAACGGTGCCCCTGATCGGATTCGCCGGGGCGCCGTTCACCCTGGCGAGCTACGCGATCGAAGGCGGCGCCACTCGCAGCTTCGCGGTCACCAAGCGGTTCATGTACACGGAAGAGCGCGCCTGGCACGACCTCATGGGGCGGCTCGCCGAGCTCGTGGGATGCTACCTCGCCCTGCAGGCCGGCGCCGGCGCGCGGGCCCTGCAGCTGTTCGACAGCTGGGTCGGTTGCCTCTCTCCCGCGGACTACCGCGCCTACGTCCAGCCGCACAGCCGGCGCGCCCTCGAGCTGGCGCGTGAAAGCGGCGTGCCCGTGATCCATTTCGGCACCGACACGGGCGGCTTTCTCGAAGACTTCGCGGCCGCGGGGGGCGACGTCATCGGCGTCGATTGGCGCATCCCGCTCGACGCCGCCTGGCAGCGCATCGGCGCGGGCCGCGGGATTCAGGGCAACCTCGACCCCATCACGCTCTTCGCGCCGCGCGGCACGCTCGAGGCCCGCGTGCGGGAGATCCTGACCCGCGCCGGCAAACGGCCCGGGCATATCTTCAACCTCGGGCACGGCGTCCTTCCCGAGACGAGCGTCGAGGTGCTCCAGTCGGTCGTCGAGCTGGTGCATGGGTTCTAAGCGGGTCGGCGTGATCGGCGGCGGCATCACGGGACTCGCCGCGGCCTGGGACCTGACACAAGCGGGCGCCGCGCCGGTCGTGCTCGAGAGCGCCCCACGCACCGGCGGCGTGATCGTGACGGAGCGCCGCGATGGCTTCATCCTCGAGGGCGG
>Ga0187780_10000864_pt1 | contig 22632 bp, 16 predicted proteins | sample 1015_Q2_SP10_20__FD_132429 | JGI IMG/M metagenome (GOLD analysis project Ga0187780, IMG submission 132429) | Tropical peat soil microbial communities from peatlands in Department of Meta, Colombia - 1015_Q2_SP10_20_MG | ecosystem: Environmental > Terrestrial > Soil > Wetlands > Peat | place... | reverse complement strand
TCAATATGGGTTCAGAGTATGGCTTAGTGGGTGGCCTAGCCTCCGCAGCATACTGCGCTTCCAAAGGTGGTATAGTGATGCTGACGAAACAAATGGCGATTGATTACGCGCCCTATAACGTAAGAGTGAATTGCATTTGCCCATGCAACGTTGACACTCCTCTAATGGAGAAGGGATTAGCGACATGTGAAGATCCCAAAGCGGCTAGACAAACATGGATGAACATTATGCCCCTGCGAAGATTCTCAAAACCTGAAGAGATCGCGGCAGCAGCCCTATACCTCGCTTCCGACGACGCCGCGTTCATAACTGGAACCTCGTTCATTATTGATGGCGGAGTAACCGCCGGCGGTACCCATACGTACTGGCGCTAAACTTCTCGACCCGAATTCTACTAATCGCTAGGGGCAGAGATATCGGAGTGTTAATGCTAGAATTCAATGAGCAAGCTCGAAGAGAAGCTGATTTATAATACAGAGACGTGTGCGATCGAAATCGTTCTTAATATTGCTTCTGTAGCGCTACTTTTTACCATCTCATAACTGAGATCTTTCTGAAACGTTACAGCGCGCGGCAAAGTGTTATATGCAAAATTACCGAGCCTTTTTCCCCATGAGCACTACATCCCGAGTTAAGAAACCGGTCATTGCCGTTGTCATCGTGTTGATAATCCTAGTAGCAGCAGTTGGAGTATACTTTGCAACACAGTCTAGCTCCCCTACTGCTACCACAACCATGATGCCTACGTCTAGCGCTGCTGCAATGAGAGATACGCTTGTGATCGATGACGCGTTCTGGCCGAGCGGAGATTTGAATCAGCTAACTTCCCCCCAAGCCATCCCATATCCTGACTGGTTAACATACACAGTCTACCAGTCACTTGTAACAACGAACGCTTCAGCTGAGTATGGGCCAGGTAACGTTCAGATACTCCCCATGCTCGCTACAGACTGGACAGTCTCGAGCGACGGAACCACCTACACATTCAACCTGAGACACAATGTCACATTTTCGAACGGTGACCCGTTCAATGCATATCAAGTATGGGGGCAAATGTACGGGTTAGCCTACCTCACGGGTAACAGTTCGAGTTTCTTGAACGCATACAACGTCTTCGATATGTCAACCTCCAAATTCGGTCCTGCCACAATCTCCCTCATGACTCAAAGTGGACTCGCTAGTCCAACTCAAGATTTGCTGAGTATCATGAGTGACACTTCAACACCCATCTACGTCACGGGCCCATACCAGATTGTATTCCACCTTAAGGCACCATTCGGCTATTTCCCTCAAATCCTAGTCGCATTTGTAGGTCTCATATTCGACACGCAGTATGTCCTGCAGAACGGTGGTTTCGGAACCCCTGCAGCTCTCAACACAGCGTTCAATCAGAAACCGATCCCTGGAACTGGACCGTACGTCGTTACTGACGTCTCGGAGGGATCTTTCGTGAAGTTCACGCAGAACCCAACGTATTGGGGAAACAGCTTAATGGCATCTGACATTCAAGCAAACCCGTATCTGGACCCAGGTCACGTAAAGAATGTGATTGTCTACTACAAACCAGATGATGTAGCCAGATACACTGATCTATCAACTGGTGCGGCACAGATTGCAGGAATCCAAAGTCAAAATTGGCCCCTAGTGCTGGCGAATCCTGACAAATATGGATATGCGCTTATGCCGGATGCCTCTATGGCGTTCGTAGGCATTGCAATGAATACCCACCGCTATCCGACAAACATCACTGCATTCAGACAAGCAATAGTCCATGCGGTTAACCTAACCGACATATCCGTTCGAGCATTTTACAATGGTTTGGCACCCATGATTGGACCCGAATATCCCGCGCAGAAAGACTTCTACGATCTTGGCAACCTACCGCAGTACCAGTATAATTTGACGCTCGCACAACAATATTTGACGGCCTCTGGAGTGAATGCTGCCACAACGCCGCTTGACTTTCGCGTTGTTGCTGGCTGTACCTATTGTATATCAGCAGCCCAGATAGTTCAAGCAGATTTGGCCCAGATTGGAATTACAGTGAACATTGCAGTAATCCCAGGGAGTGAGTACACTCTACCGTACGTAGCAGGCGCTGGTTCCTATTCGGCTGGGCTGGCAGTTGCAAATCAGGTTTCGCAACTAACTTGGTTCGGGACCGGTACGTTTGCACCTGGAGCCGTTACACCAGCTGATGCATGGATACTCTTCGCCAATCAGAATACACCTGCAAACGACTATGCAATATACGCGAATCCAATCGTTCAGAAATGCGTGGACGCCTGGACTTCCACCAACGACATAAACCAGCTCAAGCAGCTGTGCACCGCGGCCCAACTTCAAATGTACAATGATGCACCTTACATCTGGTTAGGTTCAATAAAGCTGGTATTTGGCGGTGGTTCCGTCGCTTGGCAGAAAAGCGTTGTAAGCGGCGGGTACCTTGACCCCGTCTATACCGGAATTAGCTCCACAGTAATCTTCAACACAGTGACATTCGTCAACAGTTAGAAATAATCGCGCCGTTCACTCCCCACAGGTTCGGGGGAGCGAACGGTTTTATGCGACACAAAGCTGTCAACTTGAGGTAGTAGACCAAACAAATGAATTTGGCAAAGTACATACTCCGACGTGCACTCTTCGGTGTCTTTGTACTGTTAAGCGTAATGACAATTACGTTTGTTCTTTCGCATAGTCTTGGCGGGGATCCGATCTATGCTTGGATCGGGAAGGCCGCAGGGATGCATCCTGAACTGGCGCAAGCCTACATTAAGAAATATCATTTGAACGATCCTGTGTACGTTCAATACTATTATTATTTGGTGAACCTCTTTCAGGGGAATCTCGGATATTCGCCCTCGAGGAATTTTCTCCCCGTCTCTACGGTGATTGCACAAACTTTACCGTACACCCTTCAGATAGCCTTCTTCGCTATCGTGGCCAGCCTAGTGATTGGTGTCTTTCTAGGCGTAGTTTCAGCGAGGTATAACCACACGCCGATTGACGATGCGATTCGAGGAGTCTACTTGACTGGTTATGCTTCACCGCCATTCTTCATAGCGCTTGTTCTGCTCATCGTTTTCACCTTCTCGCTAGGACTCTTACCAAGCGGGGGTGCCTACGATCCTTCCTTAACCGCTCCAACCTGGATAACTGGACTCCCGATGCTGGATAGTTTACTGGAGGGCAATATTCCATATTTCACGAGTTCGCTCCAGCACGTTATCCTTCCGAGCGCAGCGCTGACACTCGTCACGTTTGGAATTGTAACTCGAGTTCTGCGAAGCTCGCTGCTGGATATCATGCACGCGAATTATATTCGAACCGCGCGAGCCAAAGGATTGGATGAGAACACCGTATTCTATAAGCACGGGCTGAGACACGCGCTGATCCCTGTAGTATCACTCTCATCTCTGGTTGTAACATGGCTGATCACTGGTACAATCTTTGTCGAGAACGTATTTTCGTACCCAGGAATGGGCCGTTACGTAGTACAGGCATTGAACGGGCAAGACTACCCTGGAATACTTGGTACGACAATAGTTTTCGCATTGGTGATTGTTGCAGCCAACCTCGTAGCAGATATCCTGTACGCAGTAGTTGATCCTCAAGTAAGACTAGGATGATATTCAATCTTGACGAAAGAAAAAACGATGCATGTTTCTTCTAGCTTTCGCAGAACCACCTCAATGCTATTCAGGAATAAGGAATCGGTTATTGGAATCGTGATTGTCTCTGTTTATGCTTCGTTAGCCCTTGCCGTGACTGTCGCGAACTACCTGAAGATCACGATTACTCCCTATGATCCGCTCCAACAAAACGTGGGCCCATCTCTAGGGTCTCCATCCATCACCCACCCGTTCGGAGTCGATTTTCTCGGTCGAGACGTACTCAGCAGAGTTCTAGCGAGCATACCTAATGGGCTGTTGGCCAGTTTCACAGTGGTTGCGGTAGCTATCTCTATAGGTGCCCTAATCGGCTCAGTTGCTGCTTTCAAAGGTGGACTTTTTGATGAACTGTTAATGAGATTCACCGACGTTGTTTTCGCTCTGCCTGCCCTAGTCATAGCCATGGTGATCGCGGTCGCTCTAGGACCAGGTCTGACTCACATGATGATTGCTCTAATGGTTATTTGGTGGCCACCCTATGCACGCGTAGCTCGAGGTGAAGCATTACGGGTTTCACACCAGAACTACATTGAGGCAGCAAAATTCGCAGGGCAAAAAACCGGTGCGATCATCCTGAAGCATGTCCTACCTAACATTTCCATTACCTTGCTAGTGTACGCAACGCTAGATGTAGCCACAGTCGTTCTCACCTACGCTGGTCTAAGCTATCTCGGCCTTTCAGTCAGGCCGCCCTTCCCGGATTTGGGTGAAATGATTAGCACTTCACAGGAATATCTAATCATAGCCCCGTGGTTGCCCGTAATTCCGGGGATGGTAATTGCCCTTCTCGTCATAGGCTTCAGTCTACTTGGTGACGGCCTTAGGGACGCGCTCGAGGAGGTGACTTAATGATGGCTCTTCTCAGTATAGAAAATTTAACCGTTGATTATGCGACCTATTCCAGAAGAATAACAGCAGTCGACAACATCAGCATTGAACTTAGACAGGACGAATTTTTAGCGGTCGTCGGCGAATCCGGATGCGGCAAGTCCACGCTGGGCCTCTCCGTGATCGGGCTGCTCCCGAAGAAGACTGCAAAAGTGACCGGGTCAGTTCAATACAAAGGTACAGATCTTCTCAAACTGAGCGGCGGCAAGATTAGAGAGTATCGTGGCACTGAGATCGCCATGATTTTCCAAGAGCCATTAACAAGCCTCAGTCCTGTCTATAGAGTTGAGGAACAGATCGCAGAAGCAATTATGGTTCGCGAAGCCCGAAAGTCGGGACAAAAATTATCCAGCAACCTCATGCAAGAGGCATACACGAAGAACTCTTCAGCGAAACCCTCGAAAGTTCCTACTATTACTCGGAGGAGGAGGAAGATTCCCTCAGAACTGAGGAACGAGGTAATTGAGTACTTGAAGCTGGTCAGAATCCCTGACCCTGAACAAGTGCTAGATCGTTATCCATTCGAACTTTCCGGTGGAATGACTCAAAGAGTCATGATAGCCATGGCATTGTCACAAGAACCCGCATTATTGATAGCGGATGAACCGACGACCGCGCTGGACGTTACAACTCAAGCTCAAGTCTTGAAGCTCATGAAAGAACTCATCAGGAAAGTGCGAACGAGCATCTTGCTCGTAACGCATGATCTAGCTGTGGCGAGTCAAGTAGCGGACAGGGTAATAGTGATGTATGCTGGCGAGATTGCTGAAGATTCTGATGTACACGGCATCTTCGCTAAACCACTTCACCCCTACACAAGCGGATTACTCTCGTGCATTCCATCCGGATTCAAAGAAGATAGCGAACTCCATGCAATCGCAGGCACACTCCCAGATCTCGGCACTCGATCGGTAGGATGCAAGTTCGCTCCGAGGTGTCCGCGCGTTATGCAGGTTTGCGGAACTAAGAGACCACCAGAGCTAGCAGTAGACGAGAAGCGCAAGGTGTCGTGTTTCTTATATGGCCATTGAAATAGACGCTGTCTTGAGCACACAGGACCTGAAAAAGTACTTTCCAATCCGGAGAGGACTGAACCCTTTCTCTCATGCGTCAGACAAATTCGTCCGAGCCGTTGACGGCGTTAGCATTAGTATCTCCAAAGGGAAGACAGTAGCAGTCGTAGGGGAGTCCGGATGCGGAAAAACAACTCTGGCTAGAACAGTATCCCTTATGACTCCACCAACCAGCGGACGCGTTTACTTCGGTGGAAAAGAGATTACGAACGGGAGCATTTCCAGAACCGAACTCTACCGCAATATGCAAATGGTCTTCCAAGACCCCGAGTCTTCACTTGACCCGCGAATGAAAGTTGGTGAATCAATCGGAGAACCTCTTCGCGGCCTCATGGGCTGGAGTAAGGAAGTAGTACGCGATGCAGTCAAACGAAGCCTACTTGCTGTCGGATTATCGGAAGACTTCTCGACACGCCCTCCAAGACAATTGAGCGGAGGCCAAAAGCAGAGAGTTGCAATTGCCAGAGCAATCTCAACGCAACCCAGACTTGTAATCTTAGATGAACCAACAAGCGCACTTGACGCTTCAGTTCAAGCCCAAATCCTTAGACTCCTCCTTGAACTCCAGAAAGAATATGAACTTTCTTACATGCTCATCACTCACAACATTGCCGTCGCACAGTATATGTCAGACACCATGGCGGTAATGTATGCTGGTTCACTGGTCGAGTACGGCCCGACGAGAGCAGTGATCACTAAACCTAGACATCCATACACGATCGCACTGATTACATCTGCTCCTATTCCTGACCCCGAGCGGCGAAACCTACTACAGGCAGAAATTAAGGGGGAAGTTCCCAGTGCCATCAACCCGCCCCCAGGGTGCAGATTCAACCCCAGATGTCCATACGCCGAATCAGTGTGCACAAAAGATATTCCACCACTTGCCGAGCTATCGCCAGGACACTTCGTTGCATGTCACTTCGTAGAAAAGACTGCGTGAAGATTCAAACACTGAGATTGAAACTAAGCACAAGAGTGATATTCGTAAGCGGGAGAGACCGGCACTAGGTATGCTCGGTGAGCTCTAACTCCGAAGTCATTCAAAATCTAAGAAATGCAGTAATCAACCTGGACGTCGATAAAGTCCGAGCTACTGCCGAAGAAGCAGTTCGACTTGGAGTTAATCCAGTTGAGGCGATTGAGGATGGACTCTCCAAGGGCATACGCGAAATTGGAGACAAATTTGAAGCTGGCGAGGCCTTCGTCATGGAACTCGTTTTGGCAGCAGAGGCAATGAAAGCAGGCCTTGAAGTCTTTCGACCGCTCTTGACAGCTCAAAGACTGAAGCGGAAATCAACAGGGACTGTAGTGATTGGCACAGTTCGTGGCGATATCCATGACATGGGCAAGAACCTCGTCGTCGTCATGCTCGAAGCAGCAGGGTTTGACGTAAAGGACCTGGGTGTAGATGTCCCCCCGGAAAGATTCGTGGATTCAGCTAAGCTGGAGAAGCCCCACATAATCGCCATGTCGTCTCTGCTTACCACGTCTGCTCCTGAACCAAAGATTGTTGTCGACGCGCTGGAAAAGAACGGCATCCGGGCAAATCTGAAGGTGGCTGTTGGTGGAGCTGCTGTTACGCCCAAACTAGCGAAAGAGATGGGTGCAGATGGCTATAGCGACAACGCAGTCGACTCGGTTGCCCTTTTCAAACAACTGACGAGTCCATGACTTCCTTTCCGAAGCGCCTCATCGCCGCGTAGATTCTTCTTCAAACTGTTCGACTATTCTCGTCAGTTCAGCAATTGTATCTGAGGGTAGCTCACTCGGATGATGCTCGGCGAGAATTCGTTTAGCCTTGTCGTTAGCTGACTGCACAATATCGTGGCCCCCCTTCTTCAACCATCTTCCGACCGCCGCACGCGAGGAGATCTCGGGAAGCCAGTGCTCAGCCTTGAAGTGTTTCAGCGTGTGAGGTTCTTTCAGAAAATCACCGCCATGTCCAACCTTGGAGATAAGATCAATAGCCAGTGTCGCTTCGTTGACCTGCATACCTTCAGCAACTCGCTCAACATATGCCAAGATTTCGCTATCAATCACAAGTTGTTCGCGGCTAGCGATTAATCCGCCTGAAAATACTCCCATGTCCAATGAGATGTCTGTCCCCGCCAAGTAGATTGAAAGGTAGATGACGGCTTTCTCCCACGCAGTTTGCTCATCACTGACATGCGAATCTGTGTTATCTGATGAGAGAGACGGCAGGCCATAATACTTCGCCACTTGGGCGCTCGCAATCCTCAAAATCGCTCCCTCAGGAGCAGTGAGAGCTGGATTTGCCTCGCGCATATCGAGAGTAGTTGGACAATATCCATAGATTACGTGAACCCCAGGTCTGACCAGCTGCGCAATAACTAGACCCGCTAAGGTTTCCACAGTCTGTAACAACAACACGCCGGCCAATGTAATAGGCGCAGTCAAACCGGCAATGGGCTGAGGCAGCAGGTTGAGGTTGACACCTGCATAGGCAGCCTCCATTAGCGTCTCAAGGGCTTTCCTTTGCCACCGAAGCGGAGCCGTGGAAGAAGCCTGCAAAGTGACCGGCGTTCTAGTCGAAAGATCGCTTCTACCGCACGCAGCTCTCACCATTTCAAGAACTGCCCGAGCAACTTCACCGTCTGATGGCGCGAAGAAGCAGTGTTTTGAAGTATTGCAGAGTATGGCTTGAACCGCATGAAGCTCCGCCGACCTTCCCGGCACATCCTGCGGGATTACCTCATTACCTACGGCGTCAATGTTAGGTAAGGCATCAGCAATTCTACCGAACTCCTCATCATCGAGTTTGGTGGAGGGGCGTCGCTCTCCCGTTTCTGAATCAAGCGTGTATATCGCGTCGAATCCAGTTATGTTGTACGTCTGTTTTCCATCAAGTCGAAATGATGATGATCCTACCCTATCGAACATCTCAGGAGGTGTCTCAGTTGTCGAAGAGATGGATTTGCGTATCAAATTCTCTGGGATCTTTGCAATTCTCTTTAGCGAATCAATCTGCGCACCCGCAGCGTACAATAGTTTCAGCGCCTTTTCACTGTCGATGAGGACACCAACTTCGGAGAGGACCCTCATCGATGCTCTATCAAGCTCAGTAATCTCATCATGCGAAAGAATGCTGCCAGTTAATTTCATGAATTAACACGTCGCAACAGACTTTTTCAATTCTTAATACTGTTTGGATGAATTGCCGACCATGGTCGTGTTCGATATTATGTTTCCCGTAATCCGATCTAATCGCGAGAACTGATGAGATTTTTAAGCGGGCGTTGACCCCTCTGCTTGAAGTCGATTGAGCAACAACAATGATTATCATGAGTACGTTGAAGGTTTGAACACTCGTAGATCCTGGGAGTCCTTTGTTAGAGCTAAACGATTTATCCCTGGCGGGGGGAGCTCGAACGCGCAATGCTACCCCACATACGAGCCGTATCCTCTGACTTTCAAGAGGGGTGCAGGATCAAGAATCTGGGATGCAGATGACAATGTCTACTTGGACTATCTTCTCGGTTTTGGTCCACTAATCCTCGGTCATTCTCCACCTTCAGTTCTGGAAGCAGTGAGAGCTCAACTAGGGAAGGGGGTTCAATACGCGATGCTTGATGAGCTTCAAATCAAGCTCGCGGAGAAGATTCACGAGATTATTCCAAACGCAGACATGGTCAGGTTTTCCAGCACAGGTGGCGAAGCTACTATGCACGCCATACGAATAGCGAGGGGATACACAGGTAAAGACAAGATTGTTAAATTCGAGGGCCACTACCATGGCGCTCACGATTATGTTCTACTCAACATCGTCGGTTCTCCACGGTCCGCCTTGGGCTCCGAAGTGTCTCCTTACAAGGTGAGAGCTGGACCAGGTATCCCTGATGATACGATAAAGAATACGATAGTTCTGCCCTGGAATAATATTGAACTACTTGAGAAGACAGTTAGATTACATGAACATGAGCTTGCAGCAATTCTAATGGAACCTGTTTCGATGGACATTGGAGTTGCTCCACCCAAGGAAGGCTATCTCGAGTCAGCAAGAGAGATCGCGTCGAAGCACGGCGTAGTATTAATTTTTGATGAAGTCATAACCGGTTTTAGACTAGCTCCGGGAGGGGCCCAGGAATATTTCGGAGTGAAAGCTGACTTGGCCTGTTTTGGAAAGGCCCTAGGCGGAGGATTTCCAATTTCGGCGATAACGGGTAGGAAGGACATTTTCGACAGAGTTGGCCCCGGAAGTATCATGCACGCGGGAACCTACAACGGGAATCCACTTTGCTGCGCTGCAGCCTGCGCAACCTTAACGGAGTTGACCGCAAACGACGGAGCGTGCTACAAGCATCTCCACAAGATTGGAACCAAACTGCAGGATGGTCTCAAGAAACTCTCGGATTCAAGTCGAACACACACAATAGTTCAGGGTCTGGCTCAGTGTGGCGTTCAGATTTACTTTACCTCGTTGAAGAAGATAACTAACTATCGGGAGTTTCTCGCGTGCGATGGGGATAGATTCACTCGTTATCATAGACAGATGATGAAAAGAGGAGTACTAATCCACCCGTTACAGTACCAACATATGTTTGTATCCACTGCACACACAGAAGATGATATCGACATGACCTTGAAGGCAGCGGAGGAATCTTTACAATCAATGGCGTAGACGTCCGCGCAATAACAGACTTCCAGATCCAGTTGCGCCCGTGACGACGGTCAGAGATCTCGTTATCAGTCTCCGATAACTATGATGCTCGACCGATGTCAAGTATACGCCAAAGAGCTCTCATTTTTCACAAATCCAAATGTGAGGTGTATCCCACTGGAAGGGCAGCGCGCGTGCCAAAGCTTAATTACTTTTTCAGTTCACACCTGAAGTAGGATTTGTAACTATATGAACACTAGAGCAATAACTAAGACTGCTGCCGCACTTTTGGTTTTGATAATTATTGTCGTTGCTGGAGTAGGTTTGTATTTCGTATCGCAGCCGAGTCAACCCTCACCCTCCTCGCTTAGTAGTAGTTCTATGATGTCCTCCTCAGCGTCAGCTGCTCCTCAGACGCTGACAATAGATGACGCGTTCTGGCCGAGCGGCGATCTGAATCAGCTCACTTCACTTGGAGAGATTCCTTATCCAAACTGGTGCGCCTACGTCATGTATCAGCCCTTGGTCACCCTGAACGGGACCTTATTGTATCAAAACGGAGATGTTCAGATTCTTCCCGTTCTCGCTACAGACTGGTCAGTCTCACCGGATGGAACAACCTATACTTTCAATCTTAGGCAGAACGTGACATTCTCGAATGGCGACCCGTTCAATTCCTATCAAGTCTGGGGTCAGATGTACGGCCTCTACTACCTATCCGGAAACAGTTCCAGTTTCCTGAACGCCTACAACGTATTCAACTTCTCAAACGTCACGTTCGGTCCATCAACGCTTGCGTTGATGGCTCAGAGTGGTCTCATCAATCCAACTCCAGATTTAATGAAGATCATGGGCGATAGTACATGGCCAATATACGTTACTGGTCCGAACCAGATAGTGTTCCACCTGAAGGCACCATTTCGTTGGTTACCGCATATTCTAGTTGCCTACGTGGGCCTACTGTTCGATACACAATATGTTTTGCAGAACGGGGGGTTCGGTACACCTGCAGCGTACAACACGGCCTTTAACCAACACCCCATGCCTGGCACAGGCCCTTATGTCGTATCCAGTGTCGTGGAAGGCTCATACGTTAAATTCACACAAAATCCAACCTACTGGGGAAAGAACCTGACGCCCGCTGAGATTCAGGCAAACCCGTACCTTGATCCAGGTCATGTCCAGAACGTTGTCGTCAACGCAAAACCAGACGATGTGGCTAGGTTTGCCGATCTATCTACGGGCGGTGCGCAAATATCGGCAATTCAATCTCAGAATTGGCCTTTGGTCCTGGCGAGTCCAGACAAGTATGCGTATTCCATCATGCCAGACGCCTCGATGGTGTTCGTGGGGATGGCCATGAACACTCATCGGTACCCAACCAACATAACCGATTTCAGGCAGGCAATTGTTCACGCAGTGAACGTTACAGATATTTCGCAAAGAGTCTTCTTCGGTCAATTGGGCCCTATGATAGGACCTGAATATCCTGCACAGAAGGAATGGTACAATCTCGGTAACCTACCCCCCTATCAATACAATTTGACTTTGGCACAACAGTACTTGAAGTCGTCCGGTGTTAACGTTGCAACATTGGCCCCTCTCGAATTCAGAGTTGTTGCGGGCTGCACGTATTGCATCTCGGCCGCACAAGTAGTTCAGGCCGACTTGGGCCAGATCGGAATAACAGTGACAATTGAGGTTACACCTGGTAGCCAATACACCTTACCATACATTGCCGGTGCAAGCTCCTACCAGGCTGCACTTGGCGTGTCGCAGCAAGTGGCTCAACTATCATGGTTCGGTACTGGAACCTTCGCGCCTGGCGCCGCGACCCCGGCAGACGCTTGGATTTTGTTCGCGAACTATAACACTCCTGCAAACGACTGGGCAATCTACGCCAATCCCACAGTTCAAAAATGCGTTGACTCATGGACGGCAACCGCTGACGTCAATTACATTAAACAAGTGTGCACTGCCGCTCAGCTGCAGATGTACAATGATGCCCCATACATCTGGTTAGGCACTGTTAAGCTCGTATTCGGAGGCGGATCAGTTGCCTGGCAAAAAGGCGTGGTTAAGAGCGCGCTGCTCGATCCCATATTCACAGCAATCAGCTCAACCGTAATCTTCAACACAGTTACATTCGTGAACGGCTAGGATCAATTACTCCTAGCCTTTTTTCATCATCGATCCGATTAACGTAGTTCTTAACTAATTTCAGGCCCTCAGCTGACTCCAACGCTGGCGTAATAGATTGAAACGACTAGGAATCGGAGTATGGGGAGTGGGACGAATTGGATACCTGCACGCAGCCAACATACGCGCAAGCACAGAGAAAGCTGAGCTGATTGCTGTTGCCGATCCAATAGAGAAGTTAGCAGGCGCCGCAGCGAAAAGATTAGGGTGCCGCAAGTATGAGACACCAACTGAGATGCTGAATGAGGAATCGCTGGACGGTGTAGTTATCGCGACGCCCACCCAAATGCATAGGGAACATGTAGAACTAGCTTCTGAAAGAAATGTACCAATGCTGCTTGAAAAACCGATTGCACTCAGTTTGAATCAGGCAGATAAGATCGTTTCAGCAATCCGACGATCTCGAGTCAAGTTCCAGCTTGGTTTCAACAGGCGGTTTGACTTGGGATACAGCAAGGCGAAGAAGATGATTACGAGTGGCAGAATTGGCAAGCCGGTCTTGGTAAAAACATGTGCGCGCGACCCACAGCCTCCTCCGGAGGAGTATATTCGAAGGAGTGGAGGCATTTTCGTAGATGAATGCATACATGACTTCGACATAGCCCTCTGGTTCATGAACAGCAGAGTGAGAGAAGTTTGGGCTACCGGAACAACTCTGGTTTACCCTCAATTCGCGAAATATGACGACTTTGACAATGCCGTCGCTGTTTTGAGATTTAGAAGCGGAAGCTTAGGTGTGATTGAAGGGAGCCGGACTTCGAGTTACGGATATGACCTGAGAACCGAAATTCTGGGAGACCAGGGCGCAGTTCGTGTGGACAACCTGAGGAACGAGTCTACGGAAGTCTGGAGGAGGCAGGGGGCGTTGAAGAAACCGTGCCCGTGGTTCTTAGAGAGATTCGCGCAAGCTTACAGAAGCGAAATTGAAGGATTCTGTGATTATGTCCTGAAGGGGGGAGATTCACCGGTTTCGGCGGAGGCAGGTCGCATAGCACTGCGAGTTGCTTTAGCGGCGCGCGAATCTGCTAGGAAAAAACGAGCAATATTGATTGATGATCAGCGGCAAACGGCATAGTGGAGAACCAAAGATACAGGTTATATGAGAATCCGCTGTGCGTCTGGGGCGTTCTAACGGTGAAGAATTATTGACAGTTAATGTGGGAATCATTGGACTTGGTTCACAAGCCCAGAACCATTTGTCAGTTCTCTCCCGCGACAACCGAGTGCGAATCACAGCAGTGGCAGACGTAATGGCACCCATCGCGGAATTTACCGCTAAGCGGTACAATTGCGTGAATTACAAAGATTATCACGATCTCATCGATTCCGAACACCTTGACGCAATCTATCTCGTGACTCCCAATGTTTACCACTACGAAACTCTCAAGTACGCGCTTTCGAAACGCCTGAACATATTCTGTGAGAAACCTATGGTAATTAACCTGGATCATGCGCGGGATTTGGTGAATATGGTAAAGACGACTGGAGTCGTATTCCAGGTCGGACACAATCGCCGATTCTCTCCAGTATACAAGAAACTGAAGGAACTAATCACATCGAACATTAGGCCGTACATGGTGATCATCAAAATGGTTACTGGAGAGCTACAACGCCCCGCGTGGGGAGCAGATCCAAAAATCTCCGGAGGCCACCTGTATGACACGACTCTTCACATGCTCGATATGGCAAGGTGGCTCTTTGGTGAAGTTGCCGAAGTGAGATGCAGAGCTGAAGCCAACGTCTACCCTACCATACTCAACGATTTTTGGATAACGCTCAAACACCGGTCGGGCTTAGAGGTTCCTATCTTCTCCTCAGGACACGCCTCATGGATAGTTCCCTTCGAACGGGTTGAAGTGATCGGTGATCATTCTTGCGCTATCACTGAGGAGCTGAATCGCATCAGCTACACCCTAGCCTTGGACCAGCCAACGCAGACACAGGAATTCCATTATCTCCCAATGACTAGTACATGGGGAGTGGAAGAAGAGGATCAACTGTTCATCGAAGCGATAATGGGAAGGAAGAATCCGCCAGTGACCGTCGAAGACGGGTATAAGACGATTGAGATAATCGAAGCATGCTACCGATCGAATAAAGCTGGAAAACCCGTTCAACTGCCATTGACGAGTTGACGTAATCAATGAAACCATGTATTAACCAGGATACTCTGCGAAGCACCGCAACGGATTCCTTCATCCCGATCGCAAAGAAAGCAGGGTTTGGGGCCATCGAACTTACACAAGATAAGGTCGAACCGGTCCTCGCCCGCAACTCACTGAAAGTTTTAGCTGAGCGGATCAAATCATATGGGCTCAAAGTTACGAGTATCAATGGCCCAGAGAACTTCAACCTGCTCGACGAACGCAAGTTCTTAGAGATCGATGAACGTACTCGGCAGCTCGCCCAAGCTGCTCGAGAGCTTAGTTGCAATCTCCTAATCCCTGTTCCTTCACCGATGCAAAGAGGACTTTCAGTAAACGAGGTGCGTACTAGGACAGCAGAGTCTCTAGTTCAATTGGCTGATTCGTGTGGGGGCGATATCAAACTCGGCTTAGAATTCCTCGGAGTGAAAGAGTGTAGTGTGAACAATCTGAAAGATGCCTTAGAGATAGTGAAGATTGTGAATAGGAACAACGTTGGACTCGTGCTCGACACCTTCCATCTATACCTAAGCGGATCACAACTAACCGAAATGGACGTCACCAATAGAGACAGAATCTTTCTAGTTCATGTGAATGATTCGGAATCGGGCGATCGATCCGTCTTACGCGACGCGAATCGTCTTTATCCAGGGGAAGGAGTAATCGATCTGAAAGGGTTCGCGAGCGACCTGACCAAGCTACGATATGACAGTTTTCTTAGCTTGGAATTACTCAGACCATCGTATTGGGACGAAGATCCAGAGAGAGTCGCTACAATCGGGCGGGAGTCAATCAGAAAAGTCTTCGGTGTCTAGCGAGTTCTCGTCCGAAGAGATTCGTACCTGAGGGCGCGGAGATGAATGATAGGTTTTCATCTAAGGAGAGACTTTTAGCAGCGTTCAATCATTCAGTCGTTGATCATGTACCGTTCTGCCAAAAATTCTGGCAACGCCGATACCTCTCGGACGCAGCAGATGGATGGAAGGACCAGTTTGAACGAATTAAGAAGACGACTAGACTTGGGTTAGATGACACGGTAGGGATCGATATTCCTCGAACCTTCTCGCCTAATGTCAAGATTACTCGTAGGAAGGAAGTCTTAGGTGAGTCACAAGCGTTCTTGTTCCAAGAATATGAGACGCCGAAAGGCAGACTCAATCAGATCGTTCGTCAGACAGCTGATTGGCCTCATGGAGATAATATACCCATCTTCACTGATTACGTAGTTCCGAGAGGTCGCTCGAAAAAGTATTTGGTGGAAACAATTGATGACGTTCAAGCACTCTCATGCCTTTTCTCAGAACCTAGTGACGCTCAACTGCGTAAGTTTGAAGATCATTTAAATCAGGTCCGACGTTTCGCCAAGCAGAATGGGCTTCTCGTTGAGTGCGGAGCGTCGTTAGCAAGTCCAGAGTGGATTGACGGTGACAGTATCTTTCTGGGTGATGCATTGGGTTGGCTGTGTGGGTTAGAGAATTCTATTCTCTTGGCAGCCAAAAATCCTGATCTATTGCACAGTCTACTTGACGTAATTTCAAGCTGGAGCTTGCAATCCATTCGATTGATTACGCAGTACGGCGGCTGTGACATGTTCGTGCATAGAGGATGGTATGAATATTACTGGTCACCAAAACTATTCAAAACGTTTCTGGCACCAAGAATCAAGAGAGAGGTTGACTTCGCTCATAGGGCGGGCGCAAAATATTGTTACATAATGACAACAGGTATCATCCCTCTCCTAGACATATTCAAAGAATTGGAGATCGATATTCTATACGGTGTTGATCCGGTGCAAGGTAATGCCGATTTGAAGAAGATCAAGGAGACCATAGGTGATCGAATCTGCGTCTGGGGAGGAGTCAACTCTGCTGTCACACTCACTGGAAACACAAAGGGAGTCGAGAAGGCGGTTGACGATGCAGTCAAAATACTTGCGCCGAAGGGAGGCTTCGTACTCGGAGCAATAGACACGCTCTACGAGGATACGTTATGGGATAATTTCATGACAATGCTTCAGTCATGGCGTAAGAGCTACTGAATCGATTAATCCTATTCTACACGGCTCGTGTAGCAGACTAATCGTCTTCTGGGAGTTTGCTTGTGGCTGTCTCGCTTACTATCGGAAGCACCGGAGTCTCTTCTTGGACCTCCAACCCTTTTTCCTCTCTGAATTGCATTCTGTAGAATGCGCTGTACAAACCGTTCATTTTCATCAAATCTCCATGTGATCCTCGTTCTATTATCGCACCGTTATCGATCACAATGATTTCATCACATAATTGCACGGTCGAAAGACGGTGGGCAATTATTATTGCCAATCTCTTCTCTAGTAGTTTCGTCAACGCTTTTTGAACGACCAATTCCGTGTAAGGATCAATACTAGACGTAGCTTCGTCAAGAATTAGGAGTCGGGGATTCATTAGGAGACTTCTTGCGAAGCTTATTAGTTGTCTTTGTCCGATTGAAATGTTAGCAGAGCCCTCTTCAATGATATGGTCGTATCCTCCGGGTAGCTTCATTATGAATTCATGAGCGCCAACTGTCTTGGCGGCTTCTACGATATTATCGTCAGATGCTTCTGGTTTGCCGAATCTGATGTTATCTCTGACACTCATTGGAAATAGAAATGAGTCTTGAAGAACTACACTGATGTTTTCGCGTAGTGAACGTATCGAGATTCTGTTTGCGTCAAATCCGTTTATGATAATTCTGCCTGATGTTGGATTGTAGAACCTTGATAATAGGTTGATGATAGTGCTCTTGCCAGCACCAGTTGGACCAACAAGGGCGAGTCGCTTGTTCTTTTCTAGTGTGAAACTAATATTGCGGATTACTGGATTAGTTGGATCGTAGCCGAAGGTTACGTTGTCAAATGTGACGCTATTTATCGTTGGGATTTCGATTTGTTCGTGAATTTGCGGTTCAGTGACTTCCACTTTGGTTTCTACCAAGTCGAACATTCTCTCTAGACCCGCCATTGCCGATTGATATTGATCGTACACTGTCGTCAAGTCCATCAGAGGCACGAAGTATGCGAATTGATATTCTATGAATGCTACCAAAGTGCCTATAGTCAATTCGCCTGTCCTGATCATGAGAGCGCCGTACCACAGGATCAAGGCCGTACCGATAATTCTCATGAGCATTACCGTGGGTGAATAGAGCGTGGAAATCTTTACTGCTCTAAGGTTCGCTGTCACCGTTTTGTCTTGACTTTTCTCAAATTGGGAAATAGCTTTCTTTTCGTGAACAAATGATTTTATGACCTTGATTCCTGCCAGGTCCTCTTGTACTCTACCGGTAAGTCCGGCGAGGGCTGAAAGAGACTTCCGGTAGGCTTTTCTCGAATACGACCCAAGGAACCACCCCACTGCTACTGCGAATGGGAGAATAATTACCGCTATCGTCGCAAGTTTCACGTTTAGGAGGAACACTACAATCAGTGATCCGAGGATCGATGTAGTATCAACCAGTATCTGCGTGAATCCTTGACGAATGAAGATTCGAACCGTGTTCGCGTCGTTGATCAGCCGTGACATTATTCGCCCAATTTCACCTTCAGAGAAATATCGCAGTGAGATGACTTGTTGCTTTGCCATCATGTCGTCGCGCATTTTCGCTACGACATTTTCGCCGACAATTCGCATCTGATAAACTTGGATGTACTGAAGCAGGTAGTTGGCTACGGTGACGATGATGAAGACCGGTACCCACCAAAGAAAGTTCGAAAGTTTATCTGCGAGAATAATGTCGTCGATGGCGATAGCGTGTAAATATGGGGACGCTAATCCCGTAAGTGAACTGAGGATGATTGCCGCTACACCGATGGTAAGATTCTTTCGATAATCTCTGGCATACTTGTTGAGCTTTCGGACTATAACCCGATCTGATGCCTTGCGCTTTCTAGACTCCTCGTACTTGGTCGAGAAGACGCTATAATGACCTGACATTCTACTTCACTTGGATCTCCGGAAGGGATTCAGCGGCTGTTTGAAGGAATTGAGTTTCGTAGATTCTTCTGTAAACCCCGTCTCGAGCAAGTAGTTGGTCATGTGTTCCGAACTCGATAATTTTCCCATTGTCGAGCACCATGATTCTGTCTGCATTTTTGATTGTTGAGAGTCGCTGGGCAATTATGAAACATGTCCTGCCTTTCATTGCTTCGTCAATTGCAGCTTGAATTTGCTTCTCCGTGTTTGCGTCAACGAATGATAGGGAATCGTCTAAGATTAGGATGCGGGGGTCAGTCAGTAAGGCTCTGGCTATGGTTAGCCTCTGTCTTTGTCCGCCCGAGAGGTTTATGCCTCTTTCTCCGATGAGCGTTTCATAACCATCGGGAAGGGTGATTACGAAGTCGTGTATCCTTGCCAGTTTCGCTGCTTCTACTATTTGGTCCTTTGTGGCATCAGTCTTACCGAACGAGATGTTCTCTGCTACGGTACCGCTGAAAATGAAGACATCTTGCATAACTACTCCGACCTGGGTGCGGAGGCTTGCAAGCCTGTACATGTCGATCCTGATGTCATCGATCAAGATCCTGCCTGAGTCAACGTCGTAGAATCTGGGGATCAAGTACACTAGGGATGTCTTCCCTGATCCGGTTGCTCCTAGTATCGCGATCCGCTCACCAGGGTTTGTCATGAAGCTTACGTTTCTCAGCACTGGTCTATTCATGTCATAACCGAACGTCACGTTCTCGAATTCGACGCGTCCCTTGGTAATGACTAGATCTTTAGCATCGAATTTGTCCTGCACCTCCTTCGGAGCGTCCACAATAGTGTATACTCTTTCGAGGCCAGCTGATGCATTGATCCAGAGCCCAATCAGCATGCTAGTATCGCGCAGTGGCTGAGCCAACCTGAGCATGTATCTGGCAAATAGGGTGAGGTCACCTATGGTTAACACGCTTGCTGGCGACGCGATCAGGTGACCTCCATACAGGTACACCATGGTGATACCTAGTGTCAATATTGTTGGAGCGGAGGGCATGTACTTTGATTGAATCTTACCCGCGTTTATGGCTGTGTTGACGTAGATGCTTTCGACCTGTTTGAATCCATCTTCAAGTTCAGCTTCGCGCCTAAAAATGCGTACGACCTTCATTCCAAGAATGTTCTGCTGAATGTAGGACCCGAGTCTTCCTAGCGTCAACTGCATTTTTCGAAAGAGAGGCATCGTTAGTGTGAAGAGTTTAGCGTTGAAGTAAAACGTGAATACCATAGGGATGAATGCGATCAAGGTTAAGATCGGGTTGATCGTGTACATGATGTAGAGCATGAAGGCCGTTGTGAAGATGGTCGTGCCGATCGTTCCTACCCACGTGTTGAGGAACATTTCGAGCATTTGCAAATCCATAGTGGCTCTTGAAACGAGATCACCAACTTGAGTTGAATCGTAGAACCTGAACGGCTTTTCTAGGAGTGAAGTGTAGTAGTCTGTCCTGATTTTTCGCTCGATCTGCTGAGCGGTGTAGGCCTGCGAGTAAGTTACGATGTAATTTAGTAGGGCGTAGAGGCTCACAACGATTACGATTTCAAGTACTAAGGTTGCTAGGAGATTATATTGGCCTTGAGTAATCACTTTGTCGATTATTTCGGCAGTGTATAGTGGTTCTAATGTGAAGAGATAGGATTTAGCCGCTGATAACCCAACTATCGCTGCGAAGAATAGGGCGTATGGTCTGTGGTATCTGAGTAGTCTCTTGAACGCCGTAATTGTCTTTGAGAACTCGGCGGTTGTCGTGATCGTCCTAACATAATTCAGTGTGGGCTTGGCTACGCTCATATTTTCGAAACCTTCAGGATAGATTGATTATTTGAGGGATGCTCGTTTCCATGATCAGTGACTTTCTCAGTACCTCGTTGTGAGGATAGTTAACGACGGTTGATTGTTCCCACTCTCTACACTGACCGGCAGCACGTAAATAGTTCCGGTTTGGAATCATTCGATGAACGAATGATTATGTACACTACCGCCCGATCTGAAGAATCACTAACTGCCGAATGCGCACATGAGATCATTGACGTTGTCCCAATCATAATGCGAGTTATCCGCAGTAAACTGAGAGAACATGGTGCAGTCGAGATGTCTATTCCTCATTTTCGCACTTTGACCTATATCTACAACAAGAACGGAGCTTCACTCTCGGACGTAGCTGAACACATTGGTCTATCGCTTTCGGCAATGTCAACCCTCGTCGACGGGTTAGTTTCCGCCGGGCTTATGGTGCGTGATGAGAATCGGGAGGACCGCAGACGAGTAACTCTTTCCCTGACTCGCCGTGGTAGAGCTAAACTCGACTCTGCGTATAAGGCGACTGGTATCCAGTTAGCAAAGAGTTTGCGTCGTCTTTCTTCAAATGATTGCGCTAGGATCATTGCAGATCTACGGATCTTGAAAAGCACCTTCTCGAATGAATGATCGATTTGGACCCAAACACCGTAGGAGAGATAGCCGCCCTAGCCACGTCCTGTCTTTGGACGGTTACTTCGCTGTTTTTTGCTTCAGCGGGAAGGAGACTTGGTTCACTTACTGTCAATGCGTATCGGATGATAATCGCGATCGCCTTTCTTGCCGTTGCACACTTGATCGTTCTAGGAACTGTTGTGCCCTTAGCGAATTCCGCGCAGTGGTTCTGGATGGGGGCAAGCGGAATTGTCGGCTTGGTGATCGGCGACGGCGGTTTATTTGCCGCATACGTCACGATCGGACCGCGGAGGGCTGTATTAGTCATGGCCTTGGCGCCTATATTCGCAATCTTTGGCGCCTACCTAATTCTCCACGAGGTCATAGTGCAACCTGCGTTGGTAGGTATTGCAGTAACATTAACCGGCGTAATAGTTGTCGTATTAGAATCTGAAGAACAGTCAAGTGAAAGAAGCAGATCAAAGAAACTGAGAACCTACGGATTTCTGTTCGCTTTGATTGGAGCAGCAGGTCAAGGAATAGGTCTGGTTCTTTCAAAGAAGGGAATTGACTTGGTCTCAGGTGCGACTCTAAATCCGCTATCAGCGACATTAATGCGGTTAATTCTCGGGGCCTCATCGATCTGGCTAGTGTTATTGGCAGCGGGGAAGTGGCCTCAATTGAGGGGCGCATTCAGGAGTAGAGAAGGAATCAGCAACGTCGCCGCCGGTGCTTTCCTTGGACCGTTCTTGGGGATTACCCTCTCAATGGTCGCTGTTACGTATACTCAGACTGGCATCGCCCAGACGTTAATGTCACTGATGCCTGTTCTCATCATCCCGACTGTTTGGATAAGGTATAGGCAGAAGACAAGCTGGCGAGGGGTACTGGGGGCAGTAGTTGCCGTGATTGGCGTTGCTCTGCTCTTCATGAGCTAAAACTTTCGTTTGCTCAGAGCCCTACTCGTTTATTGAATTGCGAGATCAATTGATCGATCTTCGGAGTCAGCTTTTGAACTTGGCCCCAGTAGGATTCATACTCGTACCACTGCCTATTTAATTCGTTGACATCAAACATCTGTTGCTCAATCCAGGTGAAATACTTCAGATGATGTATTCTCTTTCTATCGTAGTAACCGAGTTCCATCATGGCGTCAGTCTTTAAGCTCATTAAGTTTCTGTGAAAGTCACGATTTGCATGCGAATCAGAGTACGCACCTTCCGTCTCGCGAGCTTCTTTCAATCGTGACTGATAGAGCTCCATCGAATCTGTAAACACCGTCACAACCATGTCTCTACGCGTTAATTCATAGTATTTTGCAAACTTGATTGCCATGAGTACGTTTGCTATGCCGGAGATTCCAAGTAGATCCAGTTTGGAGACGAGCTCCTGCGAAACTCCGATCTCGCGTATGAGGTGATCGCGCCCTGAGGGTTCATTGAACAATCTCAGCAGGTTCATAGTATCATTGTCATCAATTCCAATGACTAAGTCAGTATTTCTGACGTTGTGGATCCACGGTACGTGTTTGTCACCGATTCCTTCTATTCTATGAGCACCATAACCGTTGAGTAGTAAGGTTGGGCATTGTAACGCTTCTCCTGCGGCAATTTTCGAATCTGGATATGCCT
>Ga0187780_10000863_pt1 | contig 22641 bp, 29 predicted proteins | sample 1015_Q2_SP10_20__FD_132429 | JGI IMG/M metagenome (GOLD analysis project Ga0187780, IMG submission 132429) | Tropical peat soil microbial communities from peatlands in Department of Meta, Colombia - 1015_Q2_SP10_20_MG | ecosystem: Environmental > Terrestrial > Soil > Wetlands > Peat | place... | reverse complement strand
GGGCAGGTGACGCTCTATGACGGCCGCACCGGAGATGCGTTCGACCGCAAGGTCACGGTCGGCTTCATCTACATGATGAAGCTGCACCATCTCGTGGACGACAAGATCCACGCGCGTTCGATCGGCCCCTACAGCCTGGTCACCCAGCAGCCGCTGGGCGGTAAGGCGCAGTTCGGCGGTCAGCGTTTCGGCGAAATGGAGGTGTGGGCGCTCGAAGCTTACGGCGCGGCTTACACGCTGCAGGAAATGCTGACGGTGAAATCAGACGACGTGGCCGGACGCACCAAGGTCTACGAATCGATAGTGCGCGGCGACGACGCGTTCGAGTCCGGCATTCCGGAATCGTTCAACGTGTTGGTGAAGGAGATGCGCTCGCTCGGCCTCAACGTCGATCTGCACAATTCCAAGCAGCAGCGCGGCGGCGGAGGCGAGGTTGCCGAGGCTGCGGAGTAAATAAAGAGAGAGACAGAGAACGGACACGGAGGACGGAAGACGGAAAAAATGGAGCGGTGATGTGCCGCGGGTCATCCGTCGTCGGTCGTCCGAATGGAGCGAATAATGAACCAAGAACTTATGAATCTTTTCAGCCCGCAGGTGCCGGCTCAGGTTTTCGACCAGATCCGCATTTCGATCGCGAGCCCGGAAAAGATTCTGTCCTGGTCCTATGGCGAGATCAAAAAGCCAGAAACCATCAATTACCGCACTTTCAAGCCCGAGCGCGACGGCTTGTTCTGCGCGCGCATTTTCGGACCGATCAAGGATTACGAGTGCTTGTGCGGCAAGTACAAGCGCATGAAGTACAAAGGCATCATCTGCGAGAAGTGTTCGGTCGAGGTGACGCTGTCGCGCGTGCGGCGCGAGCGGATGGGCCATATCGAGCTCGCCGCGCCGGTCGCGCATATCTGGTTCTTAAAATCGCTGCCGAGCCGGATCGGGCTGTTGCTCGATATGACGCTGAAAGATCTCGAGCGTATTCTTTACTTCGAGTACTACGTGGTGCTTGAGCCCGGCCTCACGCCGCTTAAGGATCGTCAGCTTCTCTCCGAAGACGAATACGTCAAGGCGCAGGATCAATACGGCGCCGATAGTTTCACCGCCATGATCGGCGCGGAAGCGATCCGCGAGATGCTCAAGGCGCTCGATCTCGAGAAGATGGCGGCCGAACTGCGCCAGGAGATTGCGGAATCGACGTCCGATCTCAAGCCGAAGAAGCTGGCGAAGCGGCTGAAGCTGATCGAGGCGTTCATCCAATCTCACAACAAGCCGGAATGGATGGTGCTCACCCACGTGCCGGTCATCCCGCCCGACCTGCGGCCGCTGGTGCCGCTCGACGGCGGGCGCTTCGCCACGTCCGATCTCAACGATCTCTATCGCCGCGTCATCAACCGCAACAATCGCTTGAAGCGGCTGATCGAGCTTCGCGCGCCCGACATCATCATCCGCAACGAAAAGCGAATGCTGCAGGAGGCGGTCGACGCGCTGTTCGACAACGGCCGTCGCGGCCGCGTCATCACCGGCGCCAACAAGCGGCCGTTGAAATCGCTCGCCGATATGCTCAAGGGCAAGCAGGGCCGGTTCCGGCAGAACTTGCTCGGCAAGCGCGTCGACTATTCCGGCCGCTCGGTCATCGTCGTCGGCCCGGAGCTCAAGCTGCATCAGTGCGGGTTGCCGAAGAAAATGGCGCTCGAACTGTTCAAGCCGTTCATCTATTCGCGGCTTGATGCTAAGGGCCTGTCGACAACCGTGAAGCAGGCTAAGAAGCTCGTCGAAAAGGAAAAGCCGGAAGTCTGGGACATCCTCGACGAGGTCATTCGCGAGCATCCGGTGCTGCTCAATCGCGCGCCGACGCTGCACCGCCTCGGCATCCAGGCGTTCGAGCCCGTGCTGATCGAGGGCAAGGCGATCCAGCTCCATCCGCTGGTTTGCGCTGCGTTCAACGCCGACTTCGACGGCGACCAGATGGCCGTTCACGTGCCGTTGTCGCTTGAAGCGCAACTCGAAGCGCGCGTTCTGATGATGTCGACCAACAACATCCTGCATCCGGCCAACGGCTCGCCGATCATCGTGCCGTCGCAGGATATCGTGCTCGGTCTCTATTACCTCTCGATCATGATCGACAACGGGCCGGGTCAGTACAAGCTCGAACTGTATTCGCCCGAGCAGATCAAGCGCGATCCGAAGAAGATGAACATCGTGCAGGGCTTTTATCGCAACATCAGCGAGGTCGAGCACGCGCTGCAGGAGAGGACGGTCGGGCTGCACAGCAAGATCAAATACATCTGGGAAGGCGTCGGCGAGAACGGCAAGGCCGTGCGCAAGACTTTCGAGACGACGCCCGGCCGCGCGCTCCTTGGCGAAGTCCTGCCCAAGCATTCCAAAGTGTCGTTCGACTTGGTCAACAAGCTCATGACCAAGCGCGAAATCTCGAGCATGATCGACACCGTCTATCGCCACTGCGGCCAGAAGGAGACCGTGATTTTCTGCGACCGCGTCATGGCGCTCGGCTTCCACCACGCGTTTAAGGCCGGCATTTCGTTCGGCAAGGACGACATGGTGGTGCCCGGCTCCAAGCGCGGCATCGTCGAAAAGACCCGCGAATCGGTCAAGGAATTCGAGCAGCAATACAACGACGGCCTGATCACGCAGGGCGAGAAATACAACAAGGTCGTCGACGCCTGGTCGAAATGCACCGAGGAAATCGCCGAAGCGATGATGAAGGAAATCTCCGCCGCTAAGCCCGCGGCGGAGAAGGGCGCGGAAGCGCAGGTCAATTCGATCTTCATGATGGCGCATTCCGGGGCGCGCGGTTCGCCGGCGCAAATGCGTCAGCTCGCCGGCATGCGCGGCCTGATGGCCAAGCCGTCGGGTGAAATCATCGAGAGCCCGATCATCTCGAACTTCAAGGAAGGGTTGTCGGTGCTCGAATACTTCAACTCGACGCACGGCGCGCGCAAAGGTCTGGCCGATACGGCGCTCAAGACCGCGAATTCCGGTTACCTGACGCGCCGGCTCGTCGACGTGGCGCAGGACTGCATCATCACCGATGAGGACTGCGGCACCACGCGCGGCATCAAGGTGCGCGCCATCATCGATGCCGGCCAGGTGGTGGCTTCGCTCGAAAGCCGCATCCTGGGCCGGACCACGGCCGAAGACGTGCGCGACCCGTCAAGCAACGAAGTCCTAGTCGAGCGGGGCACGCTGCTCGAGGAGCCGCAAGTCGAGCGGCTCAAAGCCGCAGGCGTCCAGGAGGTGCGCATCCGTTCGGTGCTCACTTGCGAAACGGTCAGCGGCGTCTGCGCCAAGTGCTACGGGCGCGATCTTGCCCGCGGCACTCCGGTCAATCTGGGCGAGGCCGTCGGCGTCATCGCCGCGCAATCGATCGGCGAGCCGGGCACACAGCTCACCATGCGCACGTTCCACATCGGCGGCGCGGCGCAGATTTCCGAGCAGTCGTTCGTCGAGTCGAACTTCGAGGGCACGGTCAAGATCAAGAACATGAACGTCGCCCGCAATTCGGACGGTGATCTGATCGCGATGAGCCGCAACCTGATTGTCGCCGTGCTCGATCCGGACGGGACGGAGCGCGCCGTGCACCGCATCCAATACGGCGCCCGGCTGAAAGTCTCCGACGGCGAACACATCAAGCGCGGTCAACGCATTGCCGAATGGGATCCTTATACCCGCCCGATCCTCACAGAGGTCGAGGGCACGGTCGGCTTCGAGGATCTCGTCGAAGGGCAATCGATGACCGAAACGCTCGACGAGTCCACAGGCATCGCCAAGCGCGTCGTTATCGATTGGCGTTCCGGCTCCGCCCGCGGCCAGCAGGACTTGCGTCCGGCATTGGTGATCAAGGGCAAGGACGGCAAGATCTTGAAGCTCAGCCGCGGCGGCGACGCCCGTTACATGCTGGCGGTGGAGGCGATCATTTCGGTCGATCCCGGCTCGCATGTGAAGGCGGCCGACGTCATCGCCCGCATCCCGACCGAGAGCGCCAAGACGCGCGACATCACCGGCGGTCTGCCGCGGGTCGCCGAGTTGTTCGAGGCGCGCCGTCCCAAGGAGTCCGCCGTCATCGCGGAAATCTCGGGCACGGTCCGGTTTGGCCGCGACTACAAGAACAAGCGGCGCATCACCATCGAGCCGACCAGCAAGGATGAGGACCCCAAGGAATATCTCGTGCCGAAGGGCAAGCACATTCACTTGCAGGATGGCGACGTGATCGAGAAGGGTGACTTCATCGTCGAAGGCAATCCGGCGCCGCACGACATTCTGGCGATCAAAGGGGTCGAGGAGCTTGCCGGCTACCTCGTCAACGAGATCCAGGACGTTTATCGGCTGCAAGGCGTGAGCATCAACGACAAACACATCGAAGTGATCGTGCGGCAGATGCTGCAGAAGGTCGAGATCGACGATTCCGGCGAGACCGATCTGATCCAGGGCGAACAGGTCGACAAGATCGAGTTCGACGAGGTCAATGCGCGGGTAGTCGCCGAGGGCAAGAAACCCGCGACCGCGCATCCGGTGCTCCTTGGCATCACCAAAGCCTCGCTGCAGACGCGCTCGTTCATCTCGGCGGCGTCGTTCCAGGAGACGACTCGCGTGCTCACCGAAGCCGCAGTCAACGGCAAGGCCGACACGCTCGACGGCTTGAAGGAAAACGTCATTGTCGGCCGCCTGATTCCGGCGGGAACCGGCGCCATGATGAACAAGATCCGGGAGATCGCGATCAAGCGCGATCAGCTCATCCTGGCCGAGCGAGAGAAGGAAGCGGCCGTCAAAGCCGAAGCGGCCGCCGAGCCGGCGGCGTTGCCGGCGGCGGAATAGCGGGCGCGACGAACGCCAAGGCAAGGGCCGCCCCTGGGCGGCCCTTTTTTCTTGCGTCGCGGACTCAGGTAACGAGGCGATCATGCCGACGATCAAAATCCTCAGCGGTGGGGCGATGCGGCCGCTGATGACCGAAGCGATACCGCTATTCGAGCGGGCGAATGGCGCGACGGTCGCGATCGAGTATCGCCTGACCGCGGTCTTGAAAAAGGCGATCGAGGACGGTGCCCCATTTGACGTCGCCGTCCTGCCGCGTCCGGAGCTCGACGATTTGGTCAAACACGGCGCAATTGCCTCCGGCAGCGCGGTCGACGTGGCGCGTTCGACCATTGGGCTTGCGGTCCGCGCCGGTGCGCCCAAGCCCGATATCGGCAGCGTTGCCGCGCTGACGCGCGCACTGCTGCAGGCCCGATCATTCGCCTATAGCGATGGGCCGAGCGGCGCCTATACCGCGGCGCTTCTGGAAAAACTTGGCATCGCCGAACGGATGCGGCCGAAAACCAAACTGACCAGCGGTCCCGTCGCGGAACTCGTCGCCAGCGGCGAAGCCGAAATCGGCGTGCAGCAGATCGTCGCCATTCTGCCCGTCAAGGGCGCCGAATTGGCCGGACCGCTGCCGAGCGAACTGCAAAATGTCATCGTCTATGCGGCCGGCGTAGCGTCGCGCGCTCGCGACGTCGTCCTGGCGCGCGCCTTCATCGCATTTATGGCCGCCGACGAGGCGAAGCGCCTCATTCGCGCCAACGGCTTGGAGCCGGCGTAGACCAGGGCGTGAGAACCGCGGCAGCATGCTTTCGCGCAAAATTGGCGAAAATGCTTGCGCCATCGCGCTTTTGTGCCCATATCGGCTTGACTTGGAGCGGTAGCGCCGATACATACCGCCCACTTTTCGGCAGGCGGTGAGTTTCGCCAGTCGGAACGGCCTGCCGGGTCCCGTATAAGCTTTTGAAAGTGTACTACTTTCTTAGCTCGTCGGACACGGCGTGACGCCTCGACGAAGGAAGCTCAAACGCTGCCTCTGACTTCGGAAGGTCAGACTATCGGTGCATGACCGCGCTTGCAGTGCGGTCCTCTGCGAAGGCCAAGCGCCCCTCCGCCTGGGAGGCGGATGGCGCGGTTTGGTTTTGCGCGGATGGATCGCCGGCGAACGGTTCGGCTGCGACCGGGCGAGCGAGAGGGGCGCGAGCTTCGTGCGGCTATGACGACGAATTGGACGTGAAGACAGAATTTGGAGTGAAGGCGAAACGGATGCCGACCATCAACCAGCTCATTCGCAAGCCGCGGGTCACGCAGCACGCGAAAAAGAAGGTGCCGGCTTTGCAGCAGAGCCCGCAAAAACGTGGGGTTTGCACGCGCGTCTACACCACGACGCCGAAGAAGCCGAATTCGGCGCTGCGCAAAGTCGCCAAGGTCCGTTTGACCAACGGCTTTGAAGTGATCGGCTACATCCCCGGCGAGGGTCATAACCTGCAAGAACACTCGGTGGTGATGATCCGCGGCGGCCGTGTGAAGGATTTGCCGGGCGTGCGTTACCATATCCTGCGCGGCGTCCTCGACACGCAAGGCGTGAAAAACCGCAAACAGCGGCGATCGAAATACGGAGCGAAGAGGCCGAAGTAATCGGCCTCTTTGCGTAGATCCCGGTGCGAGCGCAACGAGACCCGGGGAACCCGAGAAGGAATTGAAGGCCGGCGTCAGCTGGAACGGATGCAAGGAGAAGACTTGGATGACCGGGACGGCCCGGTGACCAAGGAAAGAGAAGCGAGAACAGGCAATGTCCCGCCGTCACAGGGCAGATAAGCGCGAGATCCTGCCGGACCCGAAATTCGGGAACGTCGTGGTCACGAAGTTCATGAACTCGGTGATGCATGCCGGCAAGAAGTCGGTGGCGGAGAATATCGTCTATGGCGCGCTCGAAATGATCGAAGGCAAGACGCGGCAGAATCCGGTCACCGTCTTCGAGCAGGCGCTCGACAATGTCATGCCGTCGATCGAAGTCCGCTCGCGGCGCGTCGGCGGCGCCACCTACCAGGTGCCGGTCGAGGTGCGCACGTCACGCCGCCAGGCGCTCGGCATCCGCTGGATTATCGCCGCGGCGCGCGAACGCAACGAAAAGACGATGACCGAGCGGCTCTCGGCCGAACTGCTCGATGCGTCCAACAATAGGGGAAACGCCGTTAAGAAGCGCGAGGACACGCACCGCATGGCGGAAGCCAATCGGGCGTTCTCGCACTATCGCTGGTGAAACCGGCGACAGCGAAGGAATTATCCCCATGCCCCGCAGCCACCCCATCGAGGACTATCGCAACTTCGGCATCATGGCTCACATCGATGCCGGCAAGACCACGACGACGGAGCGCGTCCTCTATTACACCGGCAAAAGCCACAAAATGGGCGAGGTGCACGAAGGCGCCGCGACCATGGACTGGATGGAGCAGGAGCAGGAGCGCGGCATCACCATTACCTCGGCCGCCACCACCGCCCTCTGGAACGGCAAGCGCCTCAACATTATCGACACTCCCGGCCACGTCGATTTCACCATCGAGGTGGAGCGCTCGCTGCGCGTGCTCGACGGCGCCATCTGCGTGCTCGATTCCAACCAGGGCGTCGAGCCGCAAACCGAGACGGTATGGCGCCAAGGCGATAGGTACAAAGTCCCTCGCATCGTCTTCTGCAACAAGATGGACAAGGTAGGGGCCGATTTCTTCCAATGCCTGAAAGACATCTTCGATCGGCTCGGTGCGAAACCGGTCGCCATTCAGCTTCCGATCGGAGCGGAAGCGCAGTTCAAAGGCATCATCGATCTCGTCCGCATGGTCGGTGTCGTTTGGGACGAAGAAACGCTCGGGGCCAAATATCACGACATCGAGATTCCAGCCGAGCTCAAGGAGCAGGCCCAGCAATATCGCGAGAAGCTGGTCGAGGCCGCAGTCGAGCTCGACGACGATGCGATGACCGCTTACCTCGAAGGCAAAGAGCCCGACGTCGCGACGCTCAAGCGGCTGATCCGCAAAGCCACGATCGCCGGCACCTTCTTTCCGGTGTTGTGCGGCTCCGCGTTCAAGAACAAAGGCGTGCAGCCGCTGCTCGACGCGGTGGTCGATTATTTGCCGTCCCCGCTCGACGTTCCGCCGGTGAAGGGCGTCGATCTCAAGGGCAACGAGGTCGAACGCAAATCCTCCGATTCCGAACCGCTGGCGATCCTTGCCTTCAAGATCATGGACGATCCGTTCGTCGGCACGATTACCTTCTGCCGCATCTATTCGGGCAGGCTCGAAAGCGGCACCGGCGTATTGAACTCGACCAAGGACCGCAAAGAGCGCGTCGGCCGCATGCTGTTGATGCATGCCAACAACCGCGAAGACATCAAGGAGGCCTTCGCCGGCGACATCGTCGCGCTGGCCGGCCTGAAAGAAGTGCGCACCGGCGACACGCTGTGCGATCCGCAGAAGGCGGTCATCCTGGAGAAAATGGAATTTCCCGATCCCGTCATCGAGATCGCGATCGAGCCGAAATCGAAGGCCGACCAGGAAAAACTTGGCGTGGCGCTCGCTAAGCTCGTGGCCGAAGATCCCTCGTTCCGCGTCACCACGGACGTCGAATCCGGCCAGACCATCATCAAAGGGATGGGCGAACTGCATCTCGACATCAAGGTCGACATCCTCAAACGCACTTACAAAGTCGATGCCAATATCGGCGCGCCGCAGGTGGCGTATCGCGAGAAGATCACGCGGCCGGCCACCGTCGACTATACCCACAAGAAACAGACCGGCGGCCACGGCCAATTCGCGCGCATCAAAATCGTCGCCGAGCCGGCCGTGCCCGGAACGGGCTTCGCGTTTGAGAACGAAGTCGTCGGCGGCGCGGTGCCGAAGGAGTTCGTTCCGGCCGTGGAGAAAGGCCTCGAAGCCATGTTGGGCTCGGGCGTTCTCGCCGGATTTCCGGTGGTCGATCTGAAGGTAAGCCTGGTGGACGGCGCTTCCCACGACGTCGATTCCTCGGCCATGGCGTTCGAGATTTGCGCCCGCGCGGCGCTGCGCGAAGCCCTGCAGAAGGGCGCTCCGGCGCTGCTCGAGCCGATCATGAAGGTCGAGGTAGTGACGCCGGAGGACTATACCGGATCGGTCATCGGCGATCTGAATTCACGCCGCGGCCAGATTCAAGGTCAGGACATGCGCGGCAACGCCAATGTCATCTCCGCGATGGTGCCGCTCGCGAACATGTTCTCGTACGTCAACAATCTGCGCTCCATGAGTCAGGGGCGCGCCACGTTCACGATGCAATTCGATCACTACGCGGAAGTGCCGAAAGCCATCGCCGAAGAGGTTCAGGCGAAATTCGCCTGACGGAACATTCACTAGGGTTAGAGCAGGAGCCGGAACGGAGAGAGTCCCATGGCTAAAGAAAAATTCCAGCGCACGAAACCGCATTGCAATATCGGCACGATCGGGCACGTCGATCACGGTAAGACGTCGTTGACGGCCGCGATCACCAAAGTATTGGCCGAAAAAGGTCAGGCGACCTACACCGCCTACGACCAGATCGACAAGGCGCCCGAGGAGAAAGCGCGCGGCATCACGATCGCGACCGCGCATGTCGAATACGAAACGGACAAGCGTCACTATGCGCACGTCGATTGCCCCGGCCATGCCGACTACGTGAAGAACATGATTACCGGCGCCGCGCAGATGGACGGCGCGATCCTGGTGGTGAGCGCCGCCGACGGACCGATGCCGCAAACGCGCGAGCACATTCTGTTGGCGCGCCAGGTCGGCGTGCCGGCGCTGGTCGTTTATCTCAACAAAGTCGACATGGTCGACGATCCCGAGCTCTTGGAGCTCGTTGAGCTCGAAGTCCGCGAACTCTTGTCCAAATACAATTTCCCCGGCGACAAGATTCCGGTGATCAAGGGTTCGGCGCTGATGGCGCTGGAAGACAAGAGTCCGGAACTCGGCAAGAACTCGATTTTCGAGCTGATGAAGGCGGTGGACGAATACATTCCGCAGCCCGAGCGGCCGAAGGATCAGCCGTTCCTGATGCCGGTCGAAGACGTGTTCTCGATCTCCGGCCGCGGCACGGTCTGCACCGGCCGTATCGAGCGCGGCGTCATCAAAGTGGGCGAGGAAGTCGAAATCGTCGGCATCAGGCCGACACAGAAGACCGTGGTCACCGGCGTCGAAATGTTCCGCAAGCTGCTCGATCAGGGCGAGGCCGGCGACAATGTCGGCTGCCTGTTACGCGGCACCAAGCGCGAGGAAGTCGAGCGCGGCCAGGTGCTCTGTAAGCCGGGCTCGGTGAAGCCGCACACCAAATTCAAGGCCGAGGCCTACATCCTCACCAAGGAAGAAGGCGGACGCCACACTCCGTTCTTCACCAATTACCGGCCGCAGTTTTATTTCCGCACCACGGACGTGACCGGCGTCGTCACCTTGCCGCAAGGCACCGAGATGGTGATGCCGGGCGACAATATCGCCATGGAAGTCACGTTGATCGTGCCGATCGCCATGGAGGAGAAGCTGCGTTTCGCCATTCGCGAGGGCGGCAAGACGGTTGGCGCCGGCGTGGTGGCGAACATCATCGAGTAACGGACGTCAGACGGACAACGGACGATAGAGGACAGGGAGGGATTAAATCGCGACGACTCCGGTGACGATGCGAAACTATCGTTAGTCATCTGTCGTCCGTCATCCGAATTACGATGAACGGCCAGAACATCAGAATCCGGCTCAAGGCGTTCGACCATCGCATCCTCGATGCGTCGACGCGCGAGATCGTCAATACCGCAAAGCGCACGGGTGCCCAGGTCCGCGGGCCGATTCCACTGCCGACCAAGATCGAAAAATTCACGGTTAACCGCTCGCCGCATATCGATAAGAAAAGCCGCGAGCAATTCGAGATGCGTACGCACAAGCGATTGCTCGATATCGTCGATCCGACGCCGCAAACCGTCGATGCTTTGATGAAGCTCGACCTTGCCGCCGGCGTCGACGTCGAGATCAAGCTCTAAGGCGTGGGGAAGAACGATGCGCTCCGGGGTGCTCGCACAGAAGGTCGGCATGACGCGTCTCTTCACCGAGACCGGCGAGCATGTGCCGGTGACCGTATTGCGGCTCGGCAATTGCCAAGTCGTCGGTCACCGCACCAAGGAAAAGAACGGCTACGTTGCGCTGCAGCTCGGCTCCGGCGCGCGCAAGGTGCAGAGCACCACCAAGGCGGACCGCGGTCACTTCGCGGTCGCCAAGGTCGAGCCGAAGCGCAGGCTTGCGGAATTCCGCGTTGACGATGCTTCGCTGATCCCGATCGGGGCCGAGATCACGGCAGACCATTTTGTCGTCGGCCAATATGTCGATGTCACCGGTACCTCGACCGGCAAGGGCTGGGCCGGTCCGATGAAGCGCTGGAATTTCGCCGGCTTGCGGGCAAGCCACGGCGTTTCCATCTCGCACCGTTCGCATGGCTCGACCGGCGGACGGCAGGACCCGGGCAAGACCTTCAAGAACAAAAAGATGGCCGGCCATCTCGGCGTCGACAGGGTGACGACGCTCAACTTGAAAGTCCGGCAGACCGACGTCGAACGCGGGCTCATTCTGGTCGAAGGTGCCGTGCCCGGCGTCAAGGGCGGCTGGATCATGGTGCGCGACGCGGTGAAGAAAAAGCTTCCCGACAGTGTGCCGAAGCCCGGCAAGTTCAGGCTCGCCGAGGCTGCGCCGGAGGCCAAGGGAGACGTCAAGGAAAGCGCCAAGGAAAGCGTCGCCGAGGCGACGCAACAGGCCGCCAAAGTCGAAGCGCCCCAAGCCGCGCCCACGGCCGCTCCCGCGGCAGAGCCCGCGGCTCACAAAAAGGCCGCCGCCAAGCCGGCAACGGCGAAGAGCGAGGCTGCCAAACCGGCGGCCGGCAAGAAACCGAAGAAGGGTGAGTGATATGGAACTCCAGGTCACCACGCTCGACGGCAAAAAAGCGGGCTCCGTCACGCTGTCCGACGCCATTTTCGGCCTCGAACCGCGCACCGACATCATTCACCGCTGCGTCGTGTGGCAATTGGCGAAGCGCCAGCGCGGCACGCATGAGGTGAAGAACCGGGCGGATATCGAGCGCACCGGCAAGAAAATGTACCGGCAGAAGGGCACCGGCTCCGCGCGTCACGGTTCGGCGCGCGTCAATCTGTTCCGCGGCGGCGGCCGTTCGTTCGGCCCGCATACCCGTAGCCACGCCATCGGTCTGCCGAAGAAGGTGCGCGCGCTTGCGCTCAAACATGCGCTGTCGGCCAAGGCCAAGGACGGCGGCATCCTGGTGATCGATGCGCTGACCGTGAAGGAAGCCAAGACCAAGGCGCTGCGCGGGCATTTCGACAAGCTCGGCGTTTCCAATGCCCTGTTCGTCGACGGCGCCGAGTTGGCCGCCGATGTGCGCACCGCGGCACGCAACATCCCGAATATCGACGTGCTGCCGGTCGCCGGCATCAACGTCTACGACATCATGCGCCGGCAGAAGCTCGTGCTCACGCGCGCCGCCGTCGATGCGTTGGAGGCGCGCTTCAAATGACCACGACTGATCCGCGCCATTACGACGTCATTATCGCGCCGCTTATCACCGAAAAGGCGACCAACGCGTCCGAGTTCAACAAGGTCGTGTTCAAGGTCGCCATGACCGCGACCAAGCCGGAGATCAAGCAAGCGGTCGAAAAGCTGTTCGACGTCAAGGTGAAAAGCGTCAACACGCTGCGTCGCCGCGGCAAATGGAAACCGTTTCGCGGCCGTTATGGCCGTACCTCCGACACCAAGCGCGCGGTCGTGACCCTCGAAGAGGGTCAAAAGATCGACGTCACCACCGGGCTGTAAGGAGCGGGCGATGGCACTGAAGACCTATAATCCGGTCACATCGGCGCAACGCCAGCTCGTTCTGGTGGACCGCAGCGGACTTCATGCCGGCAAGCCGGTGAAGGCGCTCACGGAAGGAAAGATTTCGACCGGCGGCAGAAACAATAACGGTCACATCACCTCGCGCTATCGCGGCGGCGGCCATAAGCAGGCTTATCGCAAAATCGACTTCAAGCGCCGCAAGTTCGACGTGCCGGCCAAGGTCGAGCGCATCGAATACGATCCAAACCGCACCGGCTTCATTGCGCTCATCAAATACGAGGACGGCGAACTCGCCTATATCCTGGCGCCGCAGCGGCTTGCCGTCGGGGATACGATCGTGGCGGGAGAGCATGTCGACGTGAAGCCCGGCAACGCGATGCCGACGGCCAATATTCCGGTTGGCACCGTCGTCCACAATATCGAGCTCAAGATCGGCAAGGGCGGCCAGATCGCCCGCTCAGCCGGCGCCTATGCCCAAATCGTCGGCCGCGACGGCGAATACGTCATTTTGCGGCTCAATTCCGGCGAGCAGCGGCTCGTGCACGGCCGCTGCATCGCGACGATCGGTGCGGTGTCGAACCCCGACAATATGAACGTTTCGATCGGCAAAGCCGGGCGCACCCGCTGGATGGGGCGGCGCGGCCATGTGCGCGGCGAGACGATGAATCCGGTCGATCATCCGCTCGGCGGGCGCACGCGCGGCGGCCGCCATCCGGTCACGCCGTGGGGCAAGCCGACCAAAGGCATGAAGACGCGCAAGAACAAGCGAACGGCGAAGTTCATTATGGCGAGCCGCCACGCGCGCAAGCAGAAGTAGGAGCGACCATGACGCGTTCGGTCTGGAAGGGTCCGTTTGTCGACGGTTATCTGCTGAAAAAGGCGGATGCCGCGCGCTCGTCCGGGCGGCACGAGATGATCCGCATCTGGTCGCGGCGCTCGACCATCCTGCCGCAATTCGTTGGCCTGACGTTTGGCGTCTATAACGGACAGAAGCATATTCCGGTGATCGTCACCGAGGAAATGGTCGGTCACAAATTCGGCGAGTTCGCCCCGACGCGCTCGTTCTACGGGCATTCATCGGATCGCAAGGCCAAACGCACCGGCGGAGCGGGTGAGGGCGCCGCGCCGGCCGTGGCCGCGCCGGCGGCGCCGGGCGCGTCGTGAGGCGAGGAGAGGTTCGATGAGCAAGAAAAAGCGCGAGCGCGCGCTCTCCGACAACGAGGCCAAGGCGGTCGCGCGCATGCTGCGGATCAGCCCGCAGAAGCTCAATCTTCTCGCCCAGCTCATCCGCGGCAAGAAGGTTGCCGCGGCGCTGGCCGATCTTGAATTCTCGCGCAAGCGCATTGCGCGCGACGTGCGCAAGTGCCTGGAATCCGCGATCGCCAATGCGGAGAACAATCACGATCTCGATGTCGACGATCTCGTCGTCGCCGAGGCGCATGTCGGCAAAGCGTTGGTCATCAAGCGGCATTCGGTGCGCGCACGCGGCCGAGTCGGAGCGATTTTCAAGCCGTTCGCGAACCTCACCATCGTGGTGCGCGAAGTCGAGGCGCAGGCGTAGAGCGGGCGGCGAGGAGAACATCATGGGTCAAAAGGTCAATCCGGTCGGGCTTCGTCTCGGCATCAACCGCACCTGGGATTCGCGCTGGTATGCCGGCAAGACGAGCTACGGCTCGCTGCTGCACGAGGATATGGAAATCCGCAAGGTGCTGATGGCTGAATTGAAGCAGGCCGCGGTATCCAAGATCGTCATCGAACGGCCGCACAAAAAGTGCCGCGTCACCATTCACTCCGCGCGTCCCGGCGTGGTGATCGGCAAGAAGGGCGCCGACATCGAGAAGCTGCGCAAAAAGGTCGCCGCGCTCACCGACAGCGACGTCGTCATCAATATCGTGGAAATCCGCAAACCCGAACTCGACGCGCAGCTGGTCGCCGAATCGATCGCGCAACAGCTCGAGCGCCGCGTCGCCTTCCGGCGCGCCATGAAACGCGCCGTGCAATCGGCGATACGCCTCGGCGCCGGCGGCATTCGCATCAATTGTTCGGGCCGCCTGGGCGGCGCCGAAATCGCGCGGATGGAATGGTATCGCGAAGGCCGCGTGCCGTTGCACACGCTGCGCGCCGACGTCGATTACGGCGTCGCCACCGCTTTCACCACCTACGGCACCTGCGGCGTCAAGGTGTGGATCTTCAAAGGCGAGATCATGGAGCACGATCCGATGGCGCAGGACAAGCGGATGGCCGAAGGCGAAGCCGGCCGGCCGCGGCGGGACGCTGCGTAACCGGGTCGGATGTGAAAAAGGGCGTCAGTCATGCTGCAACCGATGCGAACGAAATTCCGCAAGGCGCACAAAGGGCGCATTCACGGCGTTGCCACTAGCGCCGTTAATCTTGCATTCGGTCAGTATGGGCTGAAGGCGACCGAGCCCGAGCGCGTCACCGCGCGGCAAATCGAGGCGGCGCGGCGCGCGCTCACCCGGCACATGAAGCGGTCGGGGCGGGTCTGGATCAGGCTTTTTCCGGACGTGCCGGTGTCGAAGAAGCCGCTCGAAGTGCGTATGGGTTCGGGCAAGGGCGCGCCGGAATTGTGGGTGGCGCGGGTCAAGCCCGGCCGCATTCTGTTCGAGATCGACGGCGTTCCGATCGATGTCGCCAAGGAGGCGCTGGCGCTGGCCGCGGCCAAATTGCCGATCAAGACCCGTTTCGTCGAACGCATCAGCGAGTAACCGCGCCATGAAACCCGCCGACATCAGAGCGATGACGATCGATCAGATCGACGACGAAGTGCTCAAGCTTAAGAAGGAGCATTTCAATTTGCGTTTCCAGCGCGCTAGCGGACAATTGGAAAACACCGCGCGCGTGCGCGAAGTGCGGCGGGACATTGCGCGATTGAAGACGATCGCGCGCTCAAAACGCGGCCCGGCGAAACCGGCCGCGGCGAAGGGTTGAGAGGATCGATATGCCGAAACGAACGCTCCAAGGCGTCGTGGTGAGCGACAAGCAGAACAAGACGCTGGTGGTGCGCGTCGAGCGCCGCTACGCGCATCCCTTGTTCAAGAAGACCGTGCGGCATTCAAAGAAGTACTACGCGCACGACGAAAAGAACGAGTTCAAGGTCGGCGATATCGTGTGGATCGAAGAGCACCGTCCGATTTCCAAGCTCAAGCGCTGGGCGGTGGTGCGCGGCGAGAAGAAGCAGGCATCGTGAGCGTGACCATTATTATCTTTTCTTCTCCGCAAGCGGGGAAGGCGACCAGCGGAGCGAGGCGGAGCGCGCCATGATCCAGATGCAGACCAACCTCGACGTGGCGGACAATTCCGGCGCGCGCCGTGTCATGTGCATCAAGGTGCTCGGCGGCTCGAAGCGGAAATACGCCACGATCGGCGATGTGATCGTGGTCTCGGTGAAGGAGGCTATTCCGCGCGGCCGAGTGAAGAAGGGTGACGTGATGAAGGCGGTCATCGTGCGTGTCGCCAAGGACATCAAGCGTCCCGACGGCTCGATCATCCGCTTCGACCGCAATGCCGCGGTGCTGATCAATCCGCAAATGGAACCGGTCGGGACGCGCATTTTCGGCCCGGTGCCGCGCGAACTGCGGGCCAAGAATCATATGAAGATCATTTCGCTGGCCCCCGAGGTGCTGTGATGGCGGCAAGAATCAGAAAAGGCGACACCGTCGTCGTGATTGCGGGCCGCGACAAGGGCCGCACCGGCGAGGTAATCGAAATGCGCCGCGATGAGGGACGCGTGCTCATCCGCGGCGTCAACATGGTCAAGCGCCACCAGCGTCAGACCGCCTCCCAGGAGGGCGGCATCATTTCCAAGGAGGCGTCAATCCATCTGTCGAATGTCGCGCTGGCCGATCCGAAAGACGGCAAGGCGACGCGCGTCGGATTCAAATTCGTCGGCAAGAGCGACGACCGGAAGAAGGTGCGCTTTGCCAAGCGTTCGGGAGTTGAGATCGATGGCTGATAGCGACGAGAAGCAGGCCAAGAGTTCCGGGAAAGCGGCCGAGCAGGCGGCGCGGCAAGGCCGTCCCGCCTACGCCGAGAAAGCCGTCAAGGCGGAAAAGGCCGAGCGGCCTGACAACAAGGGACCGGACAAGAGCGCCAAGGGCGACAGAAGCGAAAAAGGCGACAAGGGCGGGAAAGGCGCGAAGCCGGAAAAGGCGGAAAAGAAAGCGCCGCGCGAGCCCGAGCCGCGCGTGCCGGCGCGCCTTAAAGTGCAGTTCGACGAGACGATCCGCGGCAAGCTCGCCGATCAGCTCGGTTACAAGAACCGTTACCAAATCCCGGAGCTCGACAAGATCGTCATCAATATGGGAATTGGCGAGGGCGTCGCCGATCGCAAGAAGGTCGACAGCGCCGCGGCGGATCTGGCGTTGATTGCCGGACAGAAGGCGGTGGTGACCAAGGCGCGCAAGTCGATCGCGACCTACAAGCTGCGCGACGGCCAGGCCATCGGCTGCAAGGTCACGCTGCGCAAGGCGCGCATGTACGAGTTTCTCGACCGGCTTATCAACATCGCGCTGCCGCGGGTGCGCGACTTCCGCGGATTAAATCCAAAGAGTTTCGACGGCCGCGGCAACTATACGCTCGGCATCAAGGAGCACATCGTGTTCCCGGAGATCGATTACGACAAGGCAGCCGATGTCTGGGGCATGGACATCACGGTCTGCACCACGGCGCGCAACGACGACGAGGCGCGCGCTTTGTTGACGGCGTTCAATTTCCCGTTCCGGCAGTGAGGCTCGAGCCCTCATACGCGGGACTTTAGGAGAACGAAATGGCGAAGAAGAGTTCGATCGAGAAGAACAAACGGCGGCGCCGGATGACGAAGCAATATTCCGGCCGGCGCGCGCGGCTCAAGGCGATCGCCCGCGACAAGTCCAAGCCGGTGGAGGAGCGCTTCGCCGCCACGCTCAAGCTCGCCGAGTTGCCGCGCAATTCGTCCGCGACCAGGATTCGCAATCGCTGCGAACTGACCGGACGGCCGCGCGGTTTTTACCGCAAGCACAAGCTCTCGCGCATTGCGTTGCGGGAGCTCGGCTCCAAAGGCCTCATTCCTGGCCTTCTCAAGTCGAGCTGGTAGGGAGACTGGCACGATGTCGTTGAACGATCCGCTTGGCGATTTGCTCGCTCGCATTCGCAATGCGCAGATGCGCAACAAGTCGAAGGTGACCTCCCCGAATTCGCGCTTGCGCGAAAGCGTGCTCGATGTGCTCAAGAACGAGGGCTACATCCGCGGCTATGCCGTGGTCGAGCGCGACGGGCGTTCGGAAATCGAAATTGAGTTGAAATATTTCGACGGCGAGCCCGTAATCCGCGAGATAGAACGGGTATCCAAGCCCGGCCGGCGCGTCTACACATCGGTGAAGAACATGCCGCGCATCAACAACGGTCTCGGCGTCACGATCGTGTCGACGCCGAAGGGCGTCATGGCCGATCACGATGCGCGCGACGCCAATGTCGGCGGCGAAATTCTCTGCACGGTGTTCTGATGTCGCGTATCGGCAAAAAAGCCATTGCGGTGCCGTCCGGCGTGACCGCCGCGGTCGAGGGCCAGACCGTGAAGGTCAAAGGGCCCAAGGGCGCGTTGCAGGTGGCGCTGCACGACGATGTGGCGGTCAAGCTCGAGGGCGGGCAGATCAAGCTCGACCCGCGCGCCGAAACCAAGCGCGCGCGCGCCCAATGGGGCACTTCGCGAACGCTCGTGGCCAATCTCATTTCCGGCGTCACCAAGGGATTCGAGCAGCGCCTCGAAATCAACGGCGTCGGCTATCGCGCCGCGGTTCAGGGACGGAATTTGCAACTCGCGCTCGGCTTTAGCCACGACATCATTTTCCCGATCCCGGAGGGCATCAGCATCGCCACGCCGCGGCCGGTGGAGATCGTCATTTCCGGCAGCGATCGCCAAAAGGTCGGCCAAGTCGCGGCCGAAATTCGCGAATACCGTCCGCCGGAGCCCTACAAGGGCAAGGGGATCAAATACGCCAACGAGCGGATCTTCCGTAAGGAAGGCAAAAAGAAATGACGGGGCCGCTATGACCAAGCTCAGCGACAGGATTCTACGACGGCAAGGCCGCGTGCGCGGGCAGTTGCGCCGCGCGGCGGGCGACCGCAAGCGGCTCTCCGTGTTCCGCTCGTCAAAGCATATCTACGCCCAGGTCATCGACGATGACGAGGGCGTCACGCTCGCATCGGCCTCTTCGATCGAAAAAGCCACGCGCGAAACCCTGAAAACCGGAGCCGGCATCGACGCGGCGAAAACCGTCGGCAAGCTGATCGCCGAACGCGCCAAGGAGAAGGGGATCAAGGATGTGGTGTTCGACCGCGGCGGTTATCTCTATCACGGCCGGGTCAAGGCCTTGGCCGAGGCTGCCCGCGAGGGCGGGCTGAATTTCTGACGACGGAGGACAGGCGACGCAGGACGGGTTGTTTGCAAGCGGTCAGGTGCGAAACTCATCCGTCGCGCGTCGTCCGTCATCCGTCCTCGCATCTGTGAGCAAAGGTTTGAACAGAATGGTGGAGCATCATGGCCCGTGAACCCCGTGAGCGCAGAAACGAAGAGCGCGAGAGCGAATTCGTCGACAAGCTCGTGCACATCAATCGCGTCGCCAAGGTCGTCAAGGGCGGCCGGCGCTTCGGCTTCGCCGCGCTGGTCGTCGTCGGCGATCAGAAAGGCCGGGTCGGCTTCGGCCACGGCAAGGCGCGCGAAGTGCCCGAAGCGATCCGCAAGGCCACCGACGCCGCCAAGCGCGGCCTCACGCGTGTGCCGCTGCGCGAAGGCCGCACGCTGCATCACGACGTGTTCGGCCGGCACGGCGCCGGACGCGTCTATCTGCGCGCCGCTCCGCCCGGCACTGGAATCATTGCCGGCGGTCCGATGCGCGCCGTATTCGAAACGCTCGGCATGCAGGACGTGGTCGCGAAATCGATTGGCACGTCGAATCCTTATAACGTCGTGCGCGCCACGTTCGACGCGCTCAAGCGCCAGGATTCGCCACGTTCGGTCGCCGCGCGCCGCAACGTCAAAGTTTCGACCTTGCAGGCCCGCCGCCGCGACGTCGATGCCGAAGCGGCGGCCGATTAGAGCCCGGAGCGAGTCATGAATGCCGAAAAGAACAGCGGCAAGACAGTCAAGGTCCGCCAGACCGGCAGTCCGATGCGGCGTCACTTCAGCCAACGGCTGACGCTGGTCGGTCTTAAGCTCAACAAGATCGGCCGGGTTGCCGAGCTTGCCGACACGCCGCAGACGCGCGGCATGATCGCCAAGGTCGCCCATCTCGTCGAGGTGGTGGAGAAGGAATAATCGCCATGAAGCTTCACGAACTCGCCGGCCCGCCCGGCGCCCGCAAGACGCGAAAGCGCATCGGGCGCGGGATTGGTTCGGGAACCGGCAAAACCGGCGGCCGCGGCGGCAAGGGCCAGACCGCGCGCTCGGGCGTGCGGATCAAGGGTTTCGAGGGCGGCCAGATGCCGCTGCATCGCCGGCTGCCGAAGCGCGGCTTCAGGAACACCATGTTCGCGCGTAAGCTCAACGAGGTGAATCTCGGCCGGATCCAAGCTGCCATCGATGCGGGCACGCTCGATGCGGCGGCGAATATCGACGCCGCGGCGCTCGTCAAAGCGGGCTTGATCCGCCGCGCCAAGGACGGGGTACGACTCCTCGGCGCCGGCGAGATCAAGGCCAAGGTCAAGCTTTCGGTCTATGGCGCCTCCAAGGCGGCGGTCGCGGCGGTGGAGAAAGCCGGCGGCAGCGTGGAATTACTTGGCCCGAAGCCACAAGCGGGCGAGCAGGCGGCCTGATGCCTATATAGGCCGCGACGGCGATAGACGGAGCACTGGCCGATGGTCTCAGCAGCGGAACAACTGGCAGCCAACCTCAATTTTTCGGCGCTCGCCAAAGCCGAAGAGCTCAAAAAGCGCATCTGGTTCACGCTCGGCGCGCTCCTGGTCTATCGGCTCGGCACCTACATCCCGTTGCCCGGCATCGATCCAAACGCTTGGGATCAGATTTTCCAATCCCAGTCCGGCGGCATTTTGGGAATGTTCAATATGTTCGCCGGCGGCGGCATCCACCGCATGGCGATCTTCGCGCTCAACATCATGCCGTATATTTCGGCCTCGATCATCATTCAGTTGATGACGACGGTGTCGCCGACCCTCGAACAGCTCAAGAAGGAGGGCGAGGCTGGCCGAAAAATGATCAATCAATATACGCGTTACCTGACGGTGGTGCTCGCGGCGTTCCAAGCTTACGGCATTGCGGTTGGGCTCGAAGGCGCCGGACGCGTGGTCAGCGACCCCGGCCTGTTTTTCCGCATCTCGACCGTCATCACGCTGACCGGGGGTACGATCTTTCTGATGTGGCTCGGCGAGCAGATCACGCAACGCGGGATCGGCAACGGCACTTCGCTCATCATCATGTCGGGCATCGTCGCGCAATTGCCGTCGGCGATCGCGGGCACCCTCGAACTCGGCAGGCAAGGCGCGCTGTCCACCGGGCTCATTTTGATCGTGCTGGTGATGGTGGTCGTGGTCATCACTTTCATCGTGTTCATGGAGCGGGCGCAGCGACGCTTGTTGATTCAATATCCGAAGCGCCAAGTCGGCAACCGTATGTTCGAAGGGCAGTCGTCCCATTTGCCACTCAAGCTTAATACTTCGGGCGTCATTCCGCCGATCTTCGCCTCGTCGCTGCTGTTGCTGCCGACCACGATCGCCAATTTCACCTCCGGTCAAGGTCCGAGCTGGCTCACGGCGGTGACCACGCAACTCGCGCACGGACGGCCGCTATTTCTTATTCTCTATGTCGGACTTATCGTCTTTTTCGCGTTCTTCTATACGGCGATCGTGTTCAACCCGACCGAAACCGCCGACAATCTGAAGAAGCACGGCGGCTTCATTCCGGGCATCCGGCCGGGCGAGCGTACGGCCGAATATATCGATTACGTTTTGTCGCGAATAACGGTCATCGGCGCGGCCTATCTGGCGGTCGTTTGTCTGTTTCCGGAAATCCTGATTAGCTATGCGGCGGTGCCGTTCTATTTCGGCGGCACCTCGCTTCTGATCGTCGTCAGCGTCACCATGGATACGGTGGCGCAAGTCCAAGGCTACCTGCTGGCGCATCAGTACGAAGGCCTGATAAAAAGATCGAAACTGAGGGGACGCCGTCGATGAGATTGATCCTGCTCGGCCCGCCGGGGGCTGGCAAAGGAACACAAGCCCGCCGTCTCGTCGCAAAATACGGAATTGTCGAGCTCTCGACCGGGGAGGCGCTTCGCGCTGCCGTCCAAGCCGGCACCGCGATCGGCCGGCAAGCGCAGGAAATCATCGCCGGCGGCAATCTGGTTCCCGACGAAATGGTCGTGGGCATCGTCGAGCAGCGGATCGCGCAACCGGATGCACGCAAAGGTTTCGTTCTGGACGGCTTCCCGCGCACCGTTCCGCAGGCGGTGGAGCTCGACCGCATGCTGCAAGCAAAGGGGCTGGCGCTCGATTCCGTCATCGAACTTCGCGTCGACGAGGTGGCGCTGCTCAAGCGGATCGAGGGCCGTATTGCCGAGATGAAGGCGCGCGGCGAGCCGTTACGGGAGGACGATAGTCCCCAAGTGCTGCACAACAGGCTCAAAACCTATCGGGAGCAGACCGCGCCGCTGATCGACTATTATCGACAGCGGGGCGTGCTGCGAACGGTCAACGGCATGGCCTCTATTGCGGACGTAGCGGCCGAAATCGACGGGGCGCTGGAGGTTCCGGCAAGAGCCGGGAGCCCCTGATGCCATTAAAAGGCCTGTGGACGAAGGGCCGGCAAAAGGCTTTCGCTCAGAGGCGCTCTATCATAGGAAAAAAGTCCGGAAACGGCCGGTTTGGACCTGTTCGGGCTGAGCCTTTGATGGTGGGGCAAGCGGGGAAGTCCCGCCCAGTGGAATTTGAACACGAAATCGCAGGC
>Ga0187780_10000862_pt1 | contig 22641 bp, 21 predicted proteins | sample 1015_Q2_SP10_20__FD_132429 | JGI IMG/M metagenome (GOLD analysis project Ga0187780, IMG submission 132429) | Tropical peat soil microbial communities from peatlands in Department of Meta, Colombia - 1015_Q2_SP10_20_MG | ecosystem: Environmental > Terrestrial > Soil > Wetlands > Peat | place... | reverse complement strand
GTCTGCGCCGCGCCGCCCACGCGCGATACCGAGATGCCGGCATTCATCGCCGGGCGAATGCCGGCGTTGAACAGGTCGGTCTCGAGAAAGATCTGGCCGTCGGTAATCGAAATCACGTTGGTCGGCACGAACGCGGTGACGTCGCCGGCCTGCGTCTCGATGATCGGCAGGCCGGTGAGCGAGCCAGTCTTGCCCTTGACCCGGCCATTGGTCGCCTTCTCTACGTATTCCTCGTTGACGCGCGCCGAGCGCTCGAGGAGGCGCGAATGCAGGTAGAACACGTCACCGGGATAGGCCTCGCGACCGGGCGGCCGGCGCAGCAGCAGTGAGATCTGCCGGTACGCCCACGCCTGCTTGGTGAGGTCGTCGTATACGACCAGCGCGTCCTCGCCCTGGTCCATGAAATACTCGCCCATCGCGCAGCCGGTGTAGGGCGCGATGTACTGCATCGACGCTGGCACCGAGGCCGAGGCCGCGACCACGATGGTGTGCTTGAGCGCGTCGTGCTCCTCGAGCTTGCGCACGACGTTGGCGATCGAGGACTGCTTCTGCCCGATAGCGACGTAGACGCATTTCACGCCGGTCGTTTTCTGGTTGATGATGGTGTCGATAGCGAGCGCGGTCTTGCCGGTCTGGCGATCGCCGATGATGAGCTCGCGCTGACCGCGGCCGATCGGCACCATCGAGTCGATGGCCTTGAGCCCGGTCTGGACCGGCTGCGAGACGCTCCTGCGGAAAATGACGCCCGGCGCCACGCGCTCGATGGGCGCCTGGACTGCCCCCGCGATCGGCCCGTTGCCGTCGATCGGGTTGCCGAGCGCATCGACCACGCGGCCCAAGAGCGAGCGGCCGACCGGCACCTCGAGGATGCGACCGGTGGTCTTGACCACATCGCCCTCGGTGATGTGCTCGTAGTCGCCCAGCACCACCGCGCCGACCGAATCGCGCTCGAGGTTGAGCGCAAGCCCGAAGCTCTGCTGCGGAAACTCGATCATCTCTCCGTAGCGCACGTCGGCCAGCCCGTAGATGCGCACGATGCCGTCGGTGACGCTCACCACCTGGCCGACATTGCGAGCTTGGGCGCTGGGCGCGAACTCCGCGATGCGCTCCTTGATCAGTTCGCTGATTTCCGATGCCTTGATGGACATGTGCTTCCTCTCGCCGTCAGTCGCGCGCTATCTGCGCGCCCATTTGCTCGACCCGGCTGCGCAATGAGCCGTCGATCACCAGGTCGCCGGCCCGCACCACCGCCCCGCCGAGGAGCTCCGGATCGACCGTTTCCTTGATGCGCACCGTGCGATTGAGCCGGCGTGCCAGCGCTTCGCTCAGCCGCTCCTTCTGCGTCGCCGTCAGCGCCATCGCGCTCGCGACCTCAACGTCAATGGCGCGCTCGGCGTCGGCCTTGAGCTGCTCGTACTGGATCACGACGTCCGGAAGCGCCGGCAGCCGGTGCGCTTCAGCCACGAGCTTCAGGAAATTCTTCTCGGGGTCGCCGAGCTTGATCCTGCTCGCCGCGACGACGCTGGCGATGAGATCCGCGAGTCGATCGGCAGACAGTGCCGGATCGTCGATGAGGCCGGCGAGGTGCGGATCGGCAACCGCGACGCCGGCGGCGGCCAGGAACTTCGACCAGGCGCCGAGCGCGTTGCCCGCGCGCGCGTACTCGAACGCGGCGCGCGCGTAGGGTCGGGCGATAGTGGCAAGCTCGGCCATCGATTCACGGGCCGCCGATTTCGGCGGCCAGGTCCTCGAGCAGCGCGGCGTGGGTTTTGGCGTCCACCTCGCGCTTTAAGAGCTGCGACGCGCCGCGGACCGCGAGCCGCGCCACCTGCCCTTTGAGCTCGTCTCGCGCACGGGTCGTCTCGGCAGCGATCTCGCTGCGCGCGTGACTGGCCACGCGCGCCGCTTCCGCCTGCGCGTTGCTGCGCGCTTCAGCGACCATTTCATTGGAACGCCGGCCCGCCTGGTCGACGATCTGGGCCGCGTGGGTGCGCGCTTCACGGATGATCTCATCCGCCTTGGTCTTGGCCTCGACGAGCTCGGCCTGCCCGCGTTCGGCGGCAGCCAATCCCGCCGCCACCTGGCGCTGACGCTCCTCGATGGCGCCCATGAGCGGCGGCCAGCCCCACTTCATGATCGCCCAGGCGATGGCGAAAAAGCCCAAGCCCTGCACGATCAGCGTGATGGTGATGTCCATGGGCGGACTCCGGCGCGGCGCTTTAGCCGCCCAGCTGCTTCAGGAACGGGTTGGCGAAGATCAACAACAGCGCGATCGCCACGCCGATGATCGGCACCGCGTCTAAGAGACCCGCGACGATGAACATGCGGATCATGAGCATGGGCGCGAGCTCCGGCTGGCGCGAAGCGCCCTCGAGGAACTTGCCGCCCAGAATGCCGAACCCGATCCCGGTGCCGAGCGCGCCCAGGCCGATCAGTAGGCCGGCGCCTACCAGGGTCATGCCCATCACCTGGGCGAGTTGGTTCAGATGTTCCATGGTCTAACTCCGTCGGTCGAATTTCGGGCGGTCGCGTCCGCGACCACCGTGGTCAGTGCCGCTCCGCCGCCATGCTGAGATAGATGACGGTGAGAATCATGAAAATGAATGCCTGCAGGACCACGATCAGCACGTGCAGCGCATACCACGGGATGCTCGCCAGCAACTGCACCGCGGCCCAGGTGTAGGTCGAGCCGTGCGCCAGGCTCGCGCCCAGGGTCATGGTCGCGAGCAGCACGAAGATCAGCTCGCCCGCATACATGTTGCCGAACAGTCGCAGGCTCAGGCTCAGGGGCCGCACGGCCTCCTCGATCAGGCGCAGCAGCAGGTTGAACGGCGCGAGCAGGATGTTGGCGAAGACGTTGTTGCTGTGAAACGGCGCCGACACGAATTCCGCGAAGAACGTGCCGAGTCCCTTGTGCTTGACGCCGAAGTACTGGATCAGGATGAACACGCCGATCGCCATGCCGGCGGTGGTGTTCAGGTCCGCGGTCGGCACGGCGCGCAGGTGCGACAGCCCGACCGCGCGCGCCGCCGCCGGCAGCAGATCCACCGGCAGCATGTCCATGAAGTTCATCAGGAACACGAGCACGAAGGTGGTGAGCGCCAGCGGCGCGATCAGCTGGCTCTGGCCGTGAAAGCTCTCTTTGACGGTCTTGTCGACAAACTCGACCACGAGCTCGACGGCGGCCTGCAGTTTGCCGGGCACGCCGCTGGTCGCGCGACGCGCGACACCCAGCATCACGCCCAGAAACAGCGCGGCCAGCAGCAGGTGGATGATGATGCTGTCGAGATGCAGGGCCAGCGGTCCCTGCCCCGACGTCAGAAACTCAAGATGGTGCTTGATGTAGTCCGCCACAGTGGCGGGAGCTTCCCCTGCCGTGCTCTCGAGCGCCATCCGCATCAATCCTCACGGGCGATTCGGCGTCGCCCGCCACTCGGCCCGCACCAGCGCGAGCCAAAAGCCCAATTGCGCGGCGATCACGCCGGCCAATACCCCGACCGGCTTGAGCGCGAGCGGCCCGAGCACCACCCAGAGCCCGACGCCGATGGCGAGCCATTTCCAGAGCTCGGCCATGTACAGGGCGCGTGCCAGCTTGCCCACCGGCGCCACACCCGGCGCGAACAATCGCCAGCCGAAGAGCGCGTTGCCACAGGCGATGAGCAATCCGCCCGCGATCGCCGCCCCGGCCGCGCCGCGTCCGCTCAGGAACAGCAGCGCCCCGGCCATCACCACGGTCGCCCCGGCCTGCGCCGCGGTGAACCACATCACCAGTCGTCGCGGACCGGGATCGATAAAACTCATGGCGCAAAAAAACCACTTGCGGGCGTTGGCGACGCGCGCGAAGTGGCGTTCAAGCCGCTCGAGGCGGCCGCGAAAGCGCGCGCATTATAGGGGCCTTTTTGCAGTGCTTCAACGGGTCCGGGCGGTCACCGGATGCGGGACAAAATCCCTTCCAGCTCGTCCAGACTGGTGAAGCGCACGATCAGCTGCCCCTTGCCGCCGGCGCCCTGGCGCACCACTACCGGTGCTCCCAGCTTCGCCGCAAGCTCGCTCTGCAACCGCGCCACCTCCTCATCCGGCGCCGGCGCGGGCTCGGGTGCCGGAGCCGGCCGCTGCAGCCGCCGCACCAGTGCTTCCGTCTCGCGCACCGACAATCCCTTGCGTGCGACCAGCATGCCCACTTCCGCCTGCTGGCGCCGGCCATCGAGCGCCAGGAGCGCGCGCGCGTGTCCCATCTCGAGCTCGCCTTTCTCGACCAAGGTCTTCACTTCGTCCGGAAGCTCGAGCAGCCGCAGCAGGTTCGTGACTGCGGTGCGCGAGCGCCCAACAGCTTCGGCGGCCGCCTGGTGGGTGAGCTCAAAGTCGTTGATCAGCCGCTCAAGCGCGCTTGCCTCTTCGAGCGGATTTAGGTTCTCACGCTGGATGTTCTCGATCAGCGCCATCGCCACCGCGGCCTCGTCGGACACGCGGCGTATGAGCGCCGGGATGTGGGTCAATCCCGCCATGCGCGCGGCGCGCCAGCGGCGCTCGCCGGCGACGATCTCGTAGCGTTCGGTCTCCGCCGGGTTGTTGCGCAGGAGCGGGCGCACCACGATCGGCTGCACCACACCCTGCGCGCGGATCGAGGCGGCGAGGTCGGAGAGGGATTCCGGGTGCATGTCGAGCCGCGGCTGATAGCTGCCGCGCTTGAGCGCATCTAAGGGCAGCTGGGCGAGTTCTTCTTCGGCCACGGGCAGTTGACCCGCGGCCGCCGCCGTGACCTGGCGTGCGGTCGCCTGGCCGAGTAGCGCCTCGAGCCCCCGTCCCAGTCCCGTCTTCTTCCCCGTCATGACCGGCACCGCAGCTGGGTCGGCAAGTGTACACGGCCCGGGGTTACCCGGGCGGATCCGTTAGGCCGCGTCTGAGGTATGGCCCGGGGCCGGCTCCAGGTGGCCCGGCTCCTGGGCGGCCGGCGCGAGCGCTGGGCTGTCCTCATCCGCCGACTCCGCCTCTGGGCGCCCGGCGTCCTCTTCGCGGCGGATCATTTCGCCGGCGAGCGCGAGATAGGCGAGCGCGCCGCGCGATTCCTTGTCGTGGTACAGCGCCGGGCGGCCGAACGACGGCGCCTCGGCGAGCCGCACGTTGCGCGGAATGATGGTGCGGAACACGTTCTCGCCGAAGTGCTGGATCAGCTGCGCACTGACCTCGTTGGCCAGGTTATTGCGCGGGTCGAACATGGTGCGCAGGATGCCCTCGATCTTGAGGCTCGGGTTGATGCTGTCGCGGATCTGGTCGAGCGTGCTCAGGAGCGCCGAGAGTCCTTCGAGCGCGTAGTACTCGCACTGCATGGGAATCAGCACGCTGTCGGCCGCGGACAATGCATTGAGCGTCAGCATGTTCAGTGCCGGCGGGCAGTCGATCAGGATCGCCGCGTACTGCGCCCGGACCGGGGCGAGCGCGTTCTTGAGTTTCTGCTCGCGCCCGGCGAGCAGCGTGAGCAGCCGGACTTCGGCCGCGGTCAGGTCCGCGTTCGCGGGGATCAGGTCGAAGCCCGCCGGATCGCACGGCACGATCGCCTGCTCCACCCGGCACTCGCCCATCAGCAGCTCATAGCTCGACAGCTGCACCGCGCTCTTGTCGACGCCGCTGCCCATGGTGGCGTTGCCCTGCGGGTCGAGATCGATCAGGAGCACGCGCCGCTTGGTGAGCGCGAGCGAGGCGGCGAGGTTGACGGCGGTGGTCGTCTTGCCGACGCCGCCTTTCTGGTTCGCGATGGCGATCGTGCGCTGCATGGGCCGGGGCAGAATAGCACCCGGCGCAGGCTCACGGGGCCGGGCGCACCCCCGGACCGATGCTGCTGCCGAGAAAGCTCTCGATTTCCCTCAATAAAGTCGCGCTCGCCCCGGTGGTCGAGAGCTGGTGATCGGCGCCGGCGATGCGCACGTAGCGATGCGGCTTGCCGGCGGCGGTGAGCGCCTTGTCCATGCCGTCGGACTGCTCGACCTGCACCTGCGAGTCGTGATCGCCGTGCACGAGGAGCACCGGCATGCGGATGTCGCGAGCGTGCAGCCTGGGCGAGTTGGCCGCGAGTTTCTTCGGATCCGTGCCCACCTGCTCCTTGAGCACGGTGCCCAGCACGAGGCGCCGGTCCTCCTCGACGAATTGCGCCAGGTCGCTGATGCCGGCGATGCTGACCGCGCAGCGATAGAGGTCCGGATCGCGCACCGCGCCTAGCAGCGCCTCGTAGCCACCGAAGCTCCAGCCGACGATGCAGGTGCGCGCCGGGTCGGCGATGCCCTGGGCAATGGCCCAGCGGGTCGCGTCGCTGATGTCGTCGTAGGTGAGCCCGCCCCAGTCCTGGTGCGCGCTGTAGAACCAGTCCTGGCCGTAGCCGATGGACCCGCGGAAGTTGACCTGCAGCACCGCGTAGCCGCGGCTCGCCAGGAATTGCCAGAGGAAGAAGTAGCGCCAGACATCGCGCTCGCGCGGGCCGCCATGCGGCATGACCACGAGCGGCAGATGCTCCTGCGGTCCCTGCGGCGGCAAGGCCAGGTAGCCCGGCATCGGCGTGCCGTCGCGGGCGCGAATGGTGACGGGTTTCAGGGTTGCGAGCTGCTCCGGCTCAAGCGTCGGATAGGCGCGCCCGATCCGGCTCAGCTGCCGGGTCGCGGTGTCCGCGAGGTAATAGCTACCGTCCTCCTTGTCGCTGGTGGAACGGATCAGGAGCTGGTGGCCGTCGCCGGTACCGCCGGTGATGAAGTTGAAGCTGTCCGGCAACAGCTTGTCGACGCTCGCCATGTAATTGCCGGCCGCCGCATCCGTATAAAAAATGTGTGGCCGGTCGGTGTCGTAGTAGACGCCGATCAGCGCGCCGTCGATGCCGATCAAGGGCTCGGTGACATCCGCGACCGGATCGGCGAACAGGCGCTCGGGCGGGTCGTGCCCGGTGAGGTCGATGAGCCACAACGCATCGCGTCCGTTCGAGTCCGCGAGCGCGTAAGCCTTGTTGGGATACTGGGTACTGATCGCGACCGGCCGGAACGAGCGCCCGCGCGAGAAGGCCTCGTACTCGCTCACCGGCCGCCATTCCGATGAGCCAGCCAGGCGCGCGTAGTAGGAATAGGTTGATCCGCGTACGCCCCAGGCGAGGCGCACGTGGCCGTGACCATCGGTCATGTAGTGGCGAAACGGCGGATGCGCGTGCTCGACCACGCTGGTGCGGCCGTTGATCACGTTGATTTCATACACCGCGGGAAAGCCGCTAACGTAGTAGCGCCCGATGATCACCCCGCCCCACTGCATGACCTCCTGATCGGCGCGGGTGAGATCCGGCTCATCGGCCTCCACCATCACCGTGTCCGGATGGCCGGGGTGCCAGTCGATGATCTGGTCCTGGAACTGCCCTTCGGAATCGATCGCCGCCGGCAGCAGCGCGCGCAGGTGCCGGCCGTCCGGATCGATGGCGATCAGGCGTCCGGCCGCATACACGAAGCCCTGGGTTTTGAGCATGCCGCGCAGGCCGCACAGCAGGCGCTCGTCGCTCACCCAGCGACACCAAGAGAGGCGCCAGGAATCGCCCTCGTTGAGCACGGCATGCCAGCCGTCCGACTGCTGGTCGAATACCGCGACCGCGGTGCGGCCGTTGCTGGTTTGAATCGCCGACAGGTAGCGGCCACTCGGCGAGATCGCGACACTCGCGACACTGGGGCGGGCGGCGAAGGCTTCGATGCTCGGGGCGACGTCGGCCGCGCTGCTGGCGGCCACCGCCAGGCCGGCGAGAATCACGATGCCCCGGTGCCTCACAAGGTCTCCGAGATTGCCGTGGCTGCCAATCTAGCGCATCGGCGCGAGCCGGTCGGTGCGGGAGCTCACAGCGAGACACGGATCAAGAAATTCGGCCAGCGCCCGCAACAGCTCCGCGCGCGCCGGCCCGCTGGTCAACGAGTGATCACCGCCGGCAACGCGAATTAGACCGTGCGGCCGGCCGGTTCGTTCCAGGGCGGCGGCCATGGCCAGCGACTGCTCCATCGGCACGACCGCGTCGTCCTCGCCGTGCACCAGCAGCACCGGAATCCGTACCTGCGCGGCGTGCAGCAGCGGCGTATCGCGCGCCAGGCGCTCCGGGTTATCGCCGATCTGGCGGCGCAACGCTGCGCCGTAGAGCGAATCGTCGTGCTCGCTCTCGAGCAGCCCGGGATCGCTGATGCCGGCGACGCTCACCGCGCAGCGGAACAAATCGGCCTCCCGCGTCGCGGCGAGCAGCGCCATATACCCGCCGAAGCTCCAGCCGACCACGGCAACGCGGGACGGATCGGCAATGCCCTGCTCGATGGCCCAGTGCACGCCGTCAATGACGTCCTCGTAGCTCACGCCGCCCCAGTCCTGGAACGCGGCGTACATCCAGGCGCGTCCGTAGCCGTCCGAACCCCGGTAGTTCGTCTGCAAGACCGCGTAGCCGCGGCTCACCAGGAACTGGCGCAGATAATCGTAGGCCCAGCTGTCGCGCGCCACCGGGCCACCGTGCGGCATGACCACGAGCGGCAGCGGCGCTTGCGCCGCGTTTGGGCGCGTCAGGTACCCGGGAATCTGCGCGCCGCTGCGTGCCGGGTACGCGATCGGTCGCTGCCGGGCCAGGCTCTCGGGCGGCACGTCCGGGTATTCGCGGCCGACGTCGGTCAGGTGCCCCTTGCTATAGAGCATGAAGCGCCCGCCCTCGATGTCGGAGCGGCCGCGCAGCAGATACGTGGATTCGTCGCGGGTGGCGTCGACGATGGAGATGAAGAGCTCGGGCCAGGCGGCGCTGGCGGCCGCGGCGGCCTCGGCGGCGCGCGCATCGACGTACACCGCGTGCGGGTAGTCGGTCTGGTAATAGGCGCCCAAGAGCCGGCCGTCGGCGCCAAACACCGGCGCGTCCACGTCCACGTCCGGATTCTGAATCACCACGGTCGGCGCACCGCCGTGGTTGAGATCCAGACGCCACACCGCGTCGCGACCCTGGTAATCGCCGATGCCGTACAGGATGTCCGGCGCCTGCGGATCGACGGCTACCGGCCGGATGACCTGCGAGGCGGTGAATGATTCGAACACCGCGAAGCGGTGCCACTGCGGATCGTTCGCATGGCGCACGTAATAGGAAAACTGCGTGCCGTCGACGCCCCAGCCGATGCGCAGCTGGCCATGCCCGTCGCTGAGGTAGTGGCGGATCGGGTAGTGGCCGGGCGCGTAGAGCGCTAGCGCTCCGGTGACCACGTTGAGCGCATACACCGAAGGTGGCGGCAGCGACGCTCGCGGACCGGAATGCGCACCGTTGACGTGGGCGGCCGGGTCGATCGCTTCGATGAGCACGGTGTCGGGCGGCCCGGGTGACCAGTCGATGACCGTATCCTGGAGCTGCGCGGCCGAGAGCTTGGTGTCGGCCAGGAGCTCGAGCCGGTGCTGGCCATCGGCATCGATCGCGAGCAGCCGGCGCCGTTCGAGCGCGCGGCTGCCGCGATGGAGGACTCGCGTGTAGCTGCACAGGAGCCGTTGGTCGGTGGCGAACCGGCACCAGTTCAATACCGACTCGGGCGGCGTATCGAGTACGTGTTCCGCGGGGCCCACTTCGGTCCCGGAAATCCTGCGCACCGCCGCCCAGGTCGCCTTGCCATCGCTGGCCAGCAGCGCCAGGTGTGCGCCGTTCGGGGCAATCGAGACTTCCGACAGGCGCGGCAGCGCCGCGAATGCCTCGAGCGGCAGCGGCTCGGCCGCCGCCCCAGCCGCGCTCAGGACAGCGACCAGCGAAGCGCGCGCAAGCACGGTCCCAAACATGGCGCTACCGGTCCGGACACCCATAGTGGCGGATGCCCTGGGCGGACGCCTGCGCGACCACGCGCCCGTGGGATTCGAGATACATGAGATGCGCGAGCGTCTCGCCCACCGCCAGCAGGCGATTGAGTCCGTCGCCCGCGCCGGGGAACAGGGCGCGTGCCGCGTCCGCTGCCGAGCGCGGTGCCTCGAGACAGGCGATCACGCGCTCGAGCGTGAGCCGGTGGTGATCCTTGAGCTCAGCTGTGCGCGCCCTCAGGCCACGGAACGGCAGGCCGTGCGAGGGCAGTACCGTCAGATCGGCGGCGATGGAATCGAGCACATCCAGTGAGTCCAGGTAGCTCGCGAGCGGGTTCGCGTCGGCGCGCTCAGGATACGCGCCGACGTTGCTCGAGATTCTGGGCAGCACCTGGTCGCCGGCGATGATCACCCCGCCGGCCGGGTCCAGGAGCACGATCTGCGCGTCGGTGTGGCCCGCGAACAGCCGGCACTGATACCGGACCCGGCCGATCGTGAGGCTGTCGCCGTCGGCAACGTACTCGGCGACCGCGGGCCGTCCGGAGATCACCCCGCGATAGCCGTTCAGCGTCAAAAACGGCAGCTGCGCCGGACCCATTTCGACGCCGGTCGCGGCCCACCACGCCAGGTGTCGGTCCCGACTCTCGGGCTCGTGCCACACCGCTTCGAAGCGCCGCATGACGGCGTCCTCCGGCGCGCTCATCAGCACCGGTACGCCGTGGGCCTCTGCGAGCCAGCGCGCGAGGCCGGCGTGGTCCGGATGGTGATGCGTGCACAGGATGCGCCTGAGCGGCCGTTCGCGAAAGGCGGCCGCGAGCGGCCCGGCCCAGGCTGCGCGCGCCTCCGGCACGCTCATGCCGGTGTCCACCAGCGTCCACCCGTCACCGTCTTTGAGCAGCCAAACGTTGATGTGCTCGAGCGAGCCGGGAACCGGCAACCGCACCCAGTCGACGGAATCGGTCACCGGCCGGCGCGTGCCCGGCGGCGGCGGCTGTTCGTGCGTGTACACCCAGGCACTCACGCGGCCGCCCGCTCCAGCACCACCACGTGGCGCGCATCGCTGAGCCCGGGCACGGCCACCGGCCGTACCTCCGCCGCCCGCCAGCCGCGCGGCAGCGCTTTCAGTTCGCGCTCCGGATAACGGCCTTTCATCGCCAGCAACCGCCCGCCGGGGGCGAGCAGCTTCGCGGCCCAGCGGCACAGCTCGGCGAGCTCGGCGACCGCGCGTGCGACCACCGTCGTGGCGCGCGCACCGGAGTAGTTCTCGGCGCGCGCGTGCACGGCGGCGACGTTGTCGAGCCCGAGCGCGCGCGCCGCCTCGCGCACGAACTCAAGCTTCTTGGCGGTGCCGTCGATGAGCACGAACTCGAGCGTCGGGTTGACGATGGCGAGTGGCAGTCCGGGAAATCCAGCGCCGGTACCGAGGTCGAGCACGCGCGGACCCTTGATCCAGGGCTGAACGGTCAGGCTGTCGAGGAAATGTTTGCGGACCACCGCCAGCGGCTCGGCAATCGCGGTCAGGTTCAAGCGCCGGTTCCACGCCAGCAGGAGATCGAGGAGCGCCAGCAGCTTGCGTTCGCGCTCGGCGCCGGCAAGATTAAGTGCCTCGAGCCCGGCGTGCAGCGCCTCGACGACTTCCGGCGCGGCGCTCGGCGTGTCGGTCGCCACACGCGCCAGGCTAGCCGTTCTTGACCAGCGCCGCGACCAGCTCGTGCACCGCCATGCGCTCGAGCCGGGCGCCGTCGGCCGCGAGCGCGGTGATCGCCGCCGCCTGGCGCGGCGCAAACTGCGCCGCGACGGAGCTCGTGAACTTCTGCATCAGCAGCGGCAGCCCCTCGGCGCGGCGCAGCCGGTGGCCGATCGGCACATCCACCTGCACCCGCGGCGTGTGGCTGCCGTCGCGGAAAAAGACCTGCACGGCGTTGCCGATGTAGCGCTTGTCCGCCTCGTAGTACTCGCGGGTGAAGGTCGGGTTCTCCTTGACTCGCATGCGCTCGCGCAGCTGATCCACGCGCGGGTCGGCGGCGACGGCGTCCTCGTAGTCCGCGGCCGTGAGCCGGCCGAAGATCAAAGGCACTGCCACCATGTACTGCAGGCAGTGATCGCGGTCAGCCGGGTTGGCGAGCGGCCCGGTCTTGTCGATGATGCGCACGCCCGGCTCCTGGGTCTCGATCTCGATGCGCTCGATGGCGTCGAGCCTGGGCGCCACCGCCTCGTGCAGCTTGAGCGCGCATTCCACCGCGGTCTGGGCGTGGAATTCCGCGGGGAAGCTGATTTTGAAGAGCACGTTCTCCATTACGTAGGAGCCGAACGGCCGGGCGAGCTTGAACGGCTGGCCCTTGAACAGCACGTCGTAGAAGCCCCACTTCGGCGCCGACAGCGCCGACGGGTAACCCATCTCGCCGGTGAGACACATGAGCGCGTGACGTACGCCACGCGCGCTGGCATCGCCGGCCGCCCAGCTCTTGCGCGAGCCGGTGTTGGGCGCGTGGCGGTAGGTGCGCAGCGCGCCCCCGTCGAGCCAGGCGTTGCTGAGGGCATTGACGATCTGATCCACGTCCGCGCCCAGCATCGCGGCGGTCACCGCCGTGGTGGCCACCCGCACCAGGAGCACGTGATCGAGCCCGACGCGATTGAAGCTGTTCTCAAGCGCGAGCACGCCTTGAATCTCGTGCGCCTTGATCATGGCCGTGAGCAGATCGCGCACCGACATCGGCCGGGCATTTTCGTGGGCGGCCCGGCGCGCCAGATAGTCAGCCACCGCCAGCAGCCCGCCCAGATTGTCCGAGGGGTGGCCCCACTCGGCAGCGAGCCAGGTGTCGTTGAAGTCGAGCCAGCGGACCATGCAGCCGATGTTGAACGCCGCGGTCACCGGGTCGAGCTCGTAGGAGGTGCCGGGGACGCGCGCGCCGCCGACCAGCGTGGCGCCGGGCACCACCGGACCTAAGAGCCGCGTGCAGGCCGGGAACTTGAGCGCCTGAAACCCGCACGCCAGCGTGTCGAGCAGGCAGTAGCGGGCGGTGTCATAGGCGAGCGGGCTGTCGATGCCACCGTCGTGGGCGTAGCGCGCGATCGCGCTCAGCACGTGATCCGGTTCGGGCCGCTCGGCGGAGCGGATATCGTGACTGGACATCGCTCAGCGCTGATCGAGTGATGGGAACGGCCGCGGTTCGGGGCCGACGTAGTTGGCGCTGGGACGGATGATCTTGCCGTCGGCGCGCTGCTCGAGCACGTGCGCCGCCCAACCGGTGGTGCGGCTGATGACGAACAGCGGCGTGTACATCTCGGTAGGCACGCCCAGCAACGCGTAGCTCACCGCGCTGTACCAGTCGAGGTTGGCGAACATGCGCTTGACCTCGCCCATGACGTTCTCGATGCGCTCGGCGATGGCGTAGGTCTGGCGATTGCCGGTCGATTCCGCGAGCCGGTGCGCGAGGCGCTTGATGACCTGGTTGCGCGGGTCGGCAATGGTATAGACGGGGTGGCCGAAGCCGATGACCACTTCCTTGCGCGCCAGCCGCTCGCGTACGTCGGATTCGGCCTCCTCGGGTGTCGCGTAGCGCGTCTGGACCGCGTGCGCCGCCTCATTGGCACCGCCGTGCTTGGGTCCGCGCAGCGCGCCGATCGCGCCGACGATCGCGGAATACATGTCCGAGCCGGTGCCGGCGATCACGCGCGCGGCGAAGGTCGAGGCATTGAATTCGTGCTCGGCGTACAGGATCAGCGAGGTGTGCATGGCGCGCACCTGCTCGGCGCTCGGCTCGCGCCCGTGCAGCAACCGCAAGAAGTGGCCGCCGATGCTGTCATCGTCGGTCTCCACTTCGATGCGCCGGCCGTGGTTGGCGTAGTGGTACCAGTAGAGCAGCTGGCTGCCGAGGCTTGCGATCAGCCGGTCGGCGATATCGCGCGCGCCTTCGGGCGGCTGGTTGTCCTTCTCCGGCAGCGAGCAGCCGAGCGCGGACACCGAGGTCCTGAGCACATCCATCGGATGCGCGGCGGCCGGCAGGGTCTCGAGCGCCGCGCGCACTGAGGCGGGCAGCGCGCGCAGGCCCTTGAGCTTGGCGTGGTAGCCATCCAGTTCCGCGCGGTTGGGCAGCGCGCCATGTATCAGGAGATACGCGATCTCCTCGAATTCCGCCGCCTCGGCGATTTCCAGGATGTCGTAGCCGCGGTAGCTGAGATCGTTGCCGGTGCGCCCCACCGTGCAGAGCGCGGTGTTGCCGGCGGCGACACCCGACAGGGCCACGGACTTCTTCGGTCGGCCCGCCGGTCCGGGCATGGCTACCGTGTCGCTCATCAGTCAGTCCTCGTTCGGGCGTTGTGCATCGCTGGCAAAGAGCTGATCGAGCTTCTGCTCGTACTCGTGGTAGCCGAGGACCGCATACAGCTCCTCGCGGGTCTGCATCGTGGATACCACCCCGCGCTGCGTGCCGCGCGCGCGCAGCTCCTGGTACACGGCGCTCGCCGCCTTGGACATGGCGCGAAACGCGGACAGCGGATACAGCACCATGCGGATACCGGCGCGGCCGAGCTCCTCGACGGTGAACAGTGGCGTGCGCCCGAATTCCGTGAGATTGGCGAGCACCGGCACGCTGACCGCGGCCGTGAACTGCCGGTATTCCTCGAGCGTGGTGAGTGCCTCGGCGAAGATCATGTCGGCGCCGGCGGCGACGTAGTCGCGCGCCCGGTCGAGCGCCTTGTTCTGTCCCTCCACCGCGTGGGCATCGGTGCGCGCCATGATCACGAACCGGTCGTCGCCGCGGGCATCGACCGCCGCTTTGATCCGGTCGCACATCTCGGCGGCGTGCACCAGCGCCTTGCCCGGCCGGTGCCCGCAGCGCTTGGCCTGGACCTGGTCCTCGAGATGCAGGCCCGCGGCGCCGGCGCGGCGGATCTCACGCACCGCGCGCGCGATGTTGAAGGCGCTGCCCCAGCCGGTGTCGGCATCGACGAGGAGTGGCCGGTCGCTGGCGTAGGTCACCCGGCGCACGTCCTCGCACACGTCGTTCAGGGTAGTCATGCCCAGATCGGGCAGGCCGAAGGAGGCGTTGGCGACTCCGGCCCCGGACAGGTAGAGCGCACGAAATCCTGCCTGCCCGGCCAGGAGCGCGGCGTAGGCGTTGACCGCGCCCACGATCTGCAGCGGACGCTCCGCCGCGAGCGCCGACCAGAGCCGCGCGCCCGCGGATTCCGTCACCATTGAACCTCCCGGGGAACTGCTCCGGTCATTGTAGCGGACCGGGGTATCGCACCGCAGCAGGGCGGCTTTACGGGATGTGCACCGTGGTCCGGCCGGTCACCTTGCCCGCGACGTAATCCGGAAACGCCTGCGCGATGTCGCCAAGCTCGACGGAACGGGCGGCGATCCGGTCCAGGTGGCGCGGCTTCAAATCGGTGGCGATGCGCGCCCACACCGCCAGCCGCACGGCCCGCGGGGCCGAGGAGTTGATGCCGAGCAGACTCACGCCGCGCAGGATGAACGGCATGACCGTGGTCGTGAGCTCGTGGCTGCCGGCGAGTCCGATCGAGGCGATGTTGCCGCCGTAATCCACGGTCCGCGTCAGCCACGTGAGCAGCGGGCCGCCGACGTTGTCGATGGCGCCTTTCCAGAGCGCGGTCTCGAGCGGCCGCTTGCCCAGGTCGATGTCCTGGCGGCGCAGGATGCGCGCGGCACCAATGCTCTTCAGGTAGTCGTCGGATTCGGCCTTGCCGCTGACTGCGACCACCGAATAGCCGCGTCCGGCAAGCATGTCGATGGCGATGCTGCCGACACCACCGGTTGCGCCGGTGACAGCGATCGGGCCCTGCTCGGGCGACTGGCCGTTGTGCTCCATGCGATGGATGGCGAGCGCCGCGGTAAAACCGGCGGTGCCGATCTGCATCGCGGACTTGAGCGTCAATCCCTCGGGCAGCGGCACCACCAGGTCGCCGTCCACGCGCGCGTACTGCGCATAGCCGCCGTCGATCGTCTCGGACAGGCCGCAGCCGATGACCACGACCGGCTGGCCCTCGCGATAGCGCGCGTCTTCGGAACTGACCACCTCACCGGCCACGTCGATGCCACCGACCAGCGGGTAGCGGCGCAGGATGCGGCCGGCGCCGGTCGCAGCCAGCGCGTCCTTGTAGTTGATATCGGACCAGCGCACGCGGATGACGACGTTGCCCGGTGTCAGGTCCTTGAGGCTGATGTCCTCCAGGCGGGCGCTGATCTTCTTGTCGATCTCGTGAATGCGAAACGCGGTGAATCGCTCGGGAATTGCCATAAATTTGCCGTGCGTGTTCGTGGGAGCGGGATGGTAACGCAGGCAATCGCGCTCAGCTCAACCGTGCGCGCCGATCGAGCCAGGCGGTCAGTCCTGCAACGTTCAAAGCGATGTCGCCGTCCAGGAGCCCGTGGCGGGTGCGGTCATCCCGCCGGTCGCCGTGTGCATCGAGGCGCTCACTCATCCAGCGGTACATGTCCTCGCACAGGCGCTGCTCGCGGTCGGGCTCCCGGGCCCGGTTGAGCGCCATCTCGACGTAGGCGTCGATGCCCTCATGCAGCGAGCGGGCCAGCGCACTGACGTGCCCGACACGACCGAAATGCGTGACGAACACGTAGCGCGCTCCGGTTTTGACGATGCGCTCGACCGACGCGTGCAGCGCTTCGGGATCGAAGTGACTGGGCGTCGTGGCCGGGAACACGAATTCCCGGCCATCGACGTCGAACTCGCGATAGGACACCCCGAAGGTGTCGCCCGCGAATACTGCCTGCGCCGCCCGGTCGACCAGCACGTAGTGGTGCAAAGCGTGGCCCGGCGTGTGCAGGCACTCGAAGCCTCGACCGGCGAGCGGATAGCGGGCGCCGTCCTCGGTGATCAGCAAACGCTCGCGCGGGATCGGCGCAATGTCCCCGTACAGACGGTCGTAACTGTCGCCATACACCTGGCGAGTGGCAGCGATCAGCTTGCTCGGTTCCGCCAGGTGCGGCGCCGCCCGTGGATGGACGACCACGCGCGCCGCCGGCAATTGCTGGAGGAGCCGTCCGGCACCGCCCGCATGGTCGAGGTGCGCGTGGGTGACGAAGATGTAGTCGACCGCATCCCGGCCTATTCCGGCACGATCGAGCGCCGCGAGCAGGCGCGGTACCGAGTGCGACGTTCCGGTGTCGACGAACGCGGCGCGGCCGCGCTCGATGATCAGGTGGCTCGCGTCCAGCCATGGCCGGACGTGATCGGTGTCGACGGCGGAGATGCCGCCGGGGTAGTCGATCGATTCCGTCATGCGCCCGATCCCTGGGCGGCGGTTCACTCGCCGGGGTGGCGCGGCGCCTCCGGCGTCCGCAGCGCCGGCTGCTGCTGCGAGAAGTAGCTGGCGAGCGCCTCGATGTCGGAGTCCTTCAGCGTGGAGGCGAAGCCCTGCATGATCGCGTTCTGGCGGGCACCGCTGCGGTAGGCCTTGAGCGCCTGCGCGAGGTAATCGGGGTACTGGCCGGACAGCGTCGGGTACTCGGGCAGGATCCCGACCCCGGTCGGTCCGTGGCAGGCCTGGCAGACCGCCGCCGCCGCGGGCGCGGTCCCGACCGCGGGGCCCGCTTCGACCGGGTGTCCGGATGCGAAGAACGCCGCCAGATCCTTCAGCGTCTGCTCATCGAAGCTGCCGGCCTGGCCGCTCATGGTCGGGTGATGGCGGGCACCGCTCTTGTACTCGTCGAGCGCGGCGGAAAGATACCCGGCGTGCTGCCCGCCCAGGAGCGGCACGTGATAGTTAGGGTAGGCATTGCGGTAGCCGGGAATGCCGTGGCAGCCGTAGCAGGTGTAGGCGATCTGCGCGCCGCGGCGGGCATCGCCGGTGACCGGCGCCGCAGGGGCCGCCGCTGCCGCAGGTGTGGCCGGAGGGGCGGCGGGCTCGTCGGCGTTGGCGGTTAGCGCGAGCACCAGCAACGCGGCCGCCATGCCGGCGCTGCCCGGCGCAGTGTTCGACATACCCACGATCGCTCCCTTCCCCGCTCACCCGGCCCGCGCCGGAGCCGCGGAATGGTACGGATCCGCCCCGGAAATTGCCACCGCCGGCCGGCGAGGTTGTAAGTTAGCGACCTGAACCCGAGGAGGCCCCGATGCGCGCGCCCGCCTGGATGATCCCGACGCTCTGGCTGGTCATACCCGTCGCGTACGCGGCCGAACCCGAGCCCCGCGCAATCAATGTCACGGGACAGGGCGAAGCCCACGCGACCGCCGACGTTGCCTACGTGACGCTCGGCGTCGCGTCGCACGCGCCCACGATCGAGCCCGCGCGACAGGCGACGAATGAGGTCGTGACCAAGCTTCTGAAGCTCACCCGCGAGCTCGGAATTCCCGACAAGGACGTGCGCTCGACCGCGCTCGTGATCGGGCCGGACTATGCGCCCAAGCACGAGCCGACGATTCAGGGCTACCACGTGACGCGCCAGGTGCAGGTGGCGCTCAAGGACCTCGACCGATTAGGCAATCTGCTCGAGAAGGCGGTGACGGCGGGCGCCACCGATGTGCAGCCGCCCCGGCTCGACAGTACGCGGCGCGCCGACCTCGAGCGGGACGCGCTCGCCGCCGCGGTCGCCGACGCGCGCAAGAACGCCGACGTCATCGCCCGCGGCCTGAACGCCACGGTCGGTGCCCCGAGCTCGGTATCCACCGGCGGGCCGGTGCGGTTCGCGCCCGCGCCGATGGCCCGCATGGCCGTGGCCGGGGCGGCGGCGGAAGCGCCGGAGACCTATCAACCCGGCGAGCTCACCTTCCAGGCGAGCGTCACCGTGACCTTCGATCTGGTACCCGGGCGGCCGTGATTCCGTGCGCAGGCTGGGGCTGGCCGCGGGCCTGGTCGTCGTACTTGCCGCCCTGATCGTTACCGGCCTGTATCTCTCCAACCGCTGGAGCAGCCCCGAGCCGAGTGCTGCCCCCGGCCGGCCCACGCCGCGCGCGCTGGAGTTTCATCTAGCGCTGCCGCCCGCGCCGGCCGCGACGGAACCAGGTACCGCCACCCCGAACGTCGTGCGGGTCGGTGTCCGGGCGCTGCTCGGCGAACGCCGCGTCGACTCTGCGGTCCAGGAACTGCTGATCCAGGGCCAGGTGGCCGCCGCCATGAAACTGCTCGAGCAGCAGTCGGACGCAGCCAGTCTCTATCGCCTCGGCGCGGCGTGTTCCGTCGCGGTGCGTGCCGACTCGGATTCGCTGGCCGAGGCCGCGGACCGCTCGGCAGTCGCCGCGGCCGCGACTCCCGAGCTCAGCGCTACCTTTGCCCCGCTGATCGCCGCGCGCGCCGACTTCCGGCGCCGCTTCGCAGCCGGCTGCCGTGCGGCACCTGAGGATCGCGAGCGGGTATCGGCGCTGCTCACTGCCCGTGCCGCCCAGGGCGACGCCGACAGCCAGTATCTGCTCGCGCTGCGCGAGTCCGGCGATGACCGGATCCGCCGGCTGCAGAGCGCGGCGCTCTTGGGTTCGGCGCCGGCGGCGCTCGCGCTCTCGCTCCCGACACTGGCTTCGGCAACGGCGAGCCCGGAGCGCAGCGCGGCGGCGGCCATTTGGCTCAAGGGCGCCGCGAAGCTCTCGCCCGAGGCCGCGCTCGACTACGCGCTGTGCCAGGCGCAGGGCTGCGCCGGCAGCACCGATCGCGAGTCGGCGAAGAGCTCCGTTGAATCGCTCGCTCGCCAGGGCGATCTGGCCGCGATCGGCGTGTTGGCGGCGGGTTCCGGTTTTGCGCTGCCGGCGGCGCTCGACATCGATCCGGTGCCGGCTCCCGATACGCCACCGATCGAGTCCCAGGCTGCGCGCCGTTACGCCTGGAGCGCCTTCGGCGCGCGGCTCGCCCGCGACGGCTGCGCACTCGCCTCCGGCGAGCTCATCGGCGCACTCCCGGTGGCCGCGGTCCAGTCCGAATCGACGCTCGCCGCGAGTCTGTCACCGGCTGAGCTCGACGCCGGGCGCGCGGCGGCGCAGGCACTGTGGAGCGAGGCCGGGGCCGACGCCGAGGCGGCGCAGGGTTGCCGGTAACCGACTAGAGCGCATCCGCGATCTCGAGCAGCATGCCCTTGTCGTCGGGCTTGGTCGGCGGCGGATAGCGGGCAATGATCCGGCCGTCCCGGCCGATCAGGAACTTCTCGAAGTTCCACTCGATGTCACCCGGGAATCCGTTCTTGGAATCGGTGAGCCACGCGTAGAGCGGATGGCGCTCGGCACCATTGACCTCGAGCTTCTCGCTCAAGGGAAAGCTGACGGCGTAGTTCGTGCTGCAGAAGGCCTGGATCTCCTCTGCGGTCCCCGGCTCCTGCGCGCCGAACTGGTTGCATGGCAGCCCGAGAATGGTGAAGCGCTGCTCTTTAAGCTCGCGGTACAGCTGCTCGAGCCCGCGGTACTGGGGCGTGAGCCCGCAGCGGCTCGCCACGTTGACCGCGAGCGTCACCTGGCCGCGCAGCGTCTCGAGCAGGCCCGGCGTGCCGTCCAGGGATTTGAGCGTGAAGCTGTAGAAGTCGGCCATGGCGATCTCCCGAGGTCAGGACGCGGCGCGCCGCTTCAGGTGCACGATCAGAAGTGACACGGCAGCTGGCGTCACTCCCGCGACCCGCGAGGCCTGGCCAACTGTCTCCGGGCGCAGCGCCGACAGCCGCTCGCGGATCTCACGCGACAGGCCGGGCACGCGCTCATAGTCGAGGTCGCGCGGCAGCGTCGTGGTCTCGTGGCGCTCGACACGACCGATTTCCTCGGCCTGGCGCTCGAGATAGCCCGAGTATTTGGCCGCGACCTCCACCGACAGCGCCACCTGGGATCGGATCCGCTCATCGCATCCATTGAGCGCGGCGGCGGGCCCCACGGCATCGAGCGCGGTGAGTTCCTGGTAGCTCACGCTCGGGCGCTTGAGCAGATCCAGCGCCCGGCTGTCGCGGGTCAGCCAGCTGCCGCCGGCCTCGGTGTCGGCACGGACCAGGAGTCCACGCAGCCGCTCGAGCTCACCGGTCACCGTCGCGCGCTTGCCTTCAAAGAACCGCATGCGCTCGTCGTCGACGAGACCGAGTTCGCGGCCGATGCCGGTCAGCCGTTCGTCGGCGTTGTCCTCTCTGAGGCTCAGCCGGTATTCGGCGCGACTGGTGAACATGCGGTACGGCTCGGGCGCACCGCGCGTGATGAGATCGTCGATCAGCACACCGATGTAGGCCTGCGAGCGGCGCGGCGTCCACGGTTCGCGTCCGAGCGCGGCGCGGCCGGCGTTCAAGCCCGCGATCAGGCCCTGCGCAGCCGCTTCCTCGTAGCCGGTGGTGCCGTTGACCTGCCCGGCCAGGTACAGGCCGGACAGGTGTCGCGATTCCAGCGAACCCCTGAGCTCGCGCGGATCGTAGTAGTCGTATTCGATGGCGTAGCCGGGCCGGGTGAGATGGGCGTTCTCGAAGCCCTGAATGGTGCGCACGAACTCTACCTGGACTGCAAACGGCAGCGAGGTGGAAATGCCGTTCGGATAAACCTCCTGCGTGTCGAGGCCTTCCGGCTCAACGAACACCTGGTGCTGCGTGCGATCGGCAAACCGGGTCACCTTGTCCTCGATTGACGGGCAGTAGCGCGGCCCGACGCCGGCGATACGGCCGGTGTACATCGGCGACTGGTCGCGGGCATTGCGGATGATGTCGTGGGTGGCCTCGTTGGTCGCGGTGATGTGGCACGGCACCTGGCGCGGGTGATCCTGCGGATGGCCGAGGAACGACAGCACCGGCAGCGGCTCATCGCTGTGCTGCTCGGGCAATCGCGAATAGTCGATCGTCCGGCCGTCGATGCGGGGTGGCGTGCCGGTCTTGAGCCGCCCGGCCGCGAGTTTGAGTTCCCGCAGGCGCGTCGCGAGCCTGAGAGACGCGGGGTCGCCGGCGCGGCCGCCGGTGGATGACTCGAGACCGACGTGCAGCCGCCCGGCGAGAAACGTGCCGGCCGTCAGCACCACCGCCCGGGCGCTGAACATGACCCCGGTCGCGGTGACGACTCCGCGCACCGCATCGCCCTCGAGCACCAGATCGGCGACTTCGGCCTGGAACAGTCGCAGGTGGGGTGCGGACTCGAGCGCGTTCCTGATCGCGCGCCGGTACAGCACCCGGTCGGCCTGGGCCCGGGTCGCGCGCACCGCCGGCCCCTTGCTCGCGTTCAGCACCCGCAACTGAATCGCGGCGCGATCCGCGGCACGTGCCATGACGCCCCCGAGCGCGTCGATCTCGCGCACCAGATGGCTCTTGCCGATGCCGCCGATGGCCGGATTGCAGCTCATGGCGCCCAGCGTCTCGACACTCTGCGTGATCAGGAGCGTCGACACGCCCTGGCGCGCGCTCGCGAGCGCCGCCTCGGTGCCGGCGTGTCCGCCGCCGATGACGATGACGCCGTAGTCCTGATCCATGGCTGCCCTCCGGGCCCGCCAGTCTACCTGCGCTCGACCGGCAGATCGTGCGCGGACATGGAACAATCCCGCCATGATGGCTCGACTACCCCTGCTCCTGACGCTGGTGCTCCTGGCTGCGGCGCCGGCGCGCTCGGTCACGCTCAGCGATTGCCGGTTACCGCGCGCGGGCGGCGGGTCGGTTCCGGCGCGCTGCGGAATCGTCAAGGTGCCGGAGGACTACGGCGGCACCGGCCGGACCATCGAGCTCAAGCTCGCCGTGGTACCCGCGCAGGAGCCGTCGCGCGCCGCGGAGCCGGTGTTCATACTCGCCGGCGGTCCCGGCCAGGCCGCGACCGAGTTCTACGCGCTCGCCGCGCCCGCCTTCGCGCCGATCGGGCGCCGCCATCCGCTGGTGCTCGTGGACCAGCGCGGAACCGGTGGCTCGAACCGGCTCGACTGCGATTTCCCTGATGACCTGGC
>Ga0187780_10000861_pt1 | contig 22650 bp, 21 predicted proteins | sample 1015_Q2_SP10_20__FD_132429 | JGI IMG/M metagenome (GOLD analysis project Ga0187780, IMG submission 132429) | Tropical peat soil microbial communities from peatlands in Department of Meta, Colombia - 1015_Q2_SP10_20_MG | ecosystem: Environmental > Terrestrial > Soil > Wetlands > Peat | place... | reverse complement strand
AGCTGACCAAATCAGCTGGTGCGGCCTGGGTGATTCGATTGCCCTCCGACAATCGCCATGAAATCCCTGTCATATTCAAGGTTGGGAGTTCGAGAAACATCGGTGTCCTCTACGAGTTGGACGAGTTCTATCACTCGTCTCACATTTTCATCTCTCAAAGAATCGACAGTCTCTCTCCGGAGGAACACCTCCATCTTCCATTTCCGCAGTAGCTCAAGCCTCGTTCTCCTGTTCCTTCCCAGTCGTCGAAGAAGCCAGTAAGATGATAAGCCTACTAACACGGCGAAAGCGAACAGGAGGCCCCTGACGAACTCCAGGCCGGAACCGGGGAGCACAGCGGCAAGTGCCAATAGGAGGGAAAATATGGCAAGACCACCGGTGTATACGGCAGACATCAGCTCGATGCCTCGTACGCTCCCTATTGCGGTTTCAAGTTCGGACAAGACTAACTCACTAGTGTCCAATTGGTTCTCGTGGGTCAGTCTGGGTAACTTATGAAAGTAGAGAAACGAGGACAACTCCAGCTACAGCTCTGTGGAGTCAATTCTTACCTCGGCATCCGTTTGAGGTGAAGTTGTTGGCAGGTGTCTAGCACAAGTACCTTCCAGCTCGAATCCTTCGCTTTTGATCTACGGGAATGTGAGGATTCGCTTAGAGAATCAAGCGGGTCCCACTAGGCCCGACTTGCGGTCCGCCCCCATATGGGGGCTATTCCCCCCCGGTCCACTAATCTGATTTTTGTTACAACATGATCCGGGCATCTATCGTTCCGCACTCATGCAGGGGCGATTCCAACCGAGCACGAATACTGGTCTCGTTTCCCACTCAGGCTCGTTCAACAATTCCGTTCTGACTAGAAGTGGTTCGTCCCTTATCTTGAGAGAGAGTTGCACCCAAACCGAAGTTCTTTCCAGTCGACGGCCTCCTCAATCTGACCGTGAGATATGAGACAACCACGACGGCAGATAAGACGACTAGGGCGATGGCGACGTAAGGGAACTCTGGGATGCCGGCGCCACCTTTGGTGGACGACGAAGTACCGGACGGAGGTGCGAGTTGAACATCAGGCGGCTTCGAAGTCAGGGTCTGGTCTACCGCAAAGTGATATGGTCCCTCTGTCTCTCCCCCCGAGGTGGGTAATCCGGTGAGTATTCCGGAGAGCCTGACGTGATACGCGACACGAAGACCGGTCATGGAGTCGAACGAAATGCTCGCATTTTCGCCGGCACCTGCTTGGAAGGTGCCATCACAAGAGTAGCACTCCCCGCTGCCGTTCGTCATATTGACGGACATGGTCCATGCTTCCACTTCCCCTACTCCGGTGGACACTGGGCCTTCGAACAAGGAGTAGGCCGCAGTGCTATTCTTGATGGGAAGTGGAAGTCCTGCGCCGAACCCGTGCACCAGGCTGGAGAGTGTCGTCTGGAGAATGGAGGGCGGGATGTAGAAAGGAAAAGAGGAAGGCGAAGGCCATTCAGTACCAAGGTCAAGGCTTTCGTTGAATTGGTACTGGGGCACGCCGTTCATCATAGCGCTGAAGAGGAATGTCACATTCGCTCCTTCCACGCTCTCGACCCGCATCTCTTGGGTCAGATTCTCGCGGTCAACATGCGTGGTTTGCTGGCCATTGACAATCAATGGTCGAGCGGTGGTGATGCTGCTGGTAAGGACGAAAATATTACCTAATCCGTACCAAGTATTTGTGCTGGAAGTCTGGGAATAGGCGACAGGGGCCACGAGCAGGGCTGCGAAGAGGCACGATATGGCAAGAAGCCTGACCCTGCTGAACGCTCCTGGGAAGGCACTCATGCGGATGCGCCAGGGACTATATCTGAAAACACACGATTTAAGGAACATCCGTCGAATTAGTTGCAGGATTCGTAGCCTTTGTCGGCTGAGGGTACTGCGGGTTGGAGGATATCGCTCAGAACCTATTCAGGTCGAAATCCCGGAGGGCCCGCACTCTGCGTTCCGCCCCCCATTTTTGGGGATTAGGACGTCAACTGAATGCCAACCACGAATGAGTCGTCCCTACGCCCCCCTGAGAGCCGGGAGAGTCCGCCGAGTAGCCTGATCTGCAACCCGTACTTTTTCTTGAATAGGTCCCTGACCCTATCTGATTCCTTCTCGTCGACCTGCCTGGCTTCCCCGTCGACCCAGCCTCCCTTGACGTTCCCTCCCATGTCAGACCTGGCGATGCGGACGTGAGGGTTGAGCCGAACCCGCTTGGCCTTGCCGCTCTTAGGGTCCGTCCTGAAGTAAAGGACACCGCCATCCTCGACCAGCCAGACTGTCGTTCTCACACCGACGCCATTCTTCCTGAAAGTCTCCAGCGAGATGTACCTCGCGTCTGAGAACTGCTTGGCCGTCTCCAATCTGAGAGGCGCGCCCGTGACGGTGTATTTACCGATTCCCGAAGGTCCATGGCAGGCTTCGTAATCGAAGTTGTGCAGTAACCGACGCGGTACGCCCCCATATGAGGAGCGACTCCCCCCCGGTCCACCTCTAAATGGCTTGGAAAGAACTCGGCTCGGCAAAAGGGACTTGAAGCTGATTATCAGGTTCTTGTGATATCTGCAGCTAACCGGGGCCGATGGATTCCGGCGGGTCGGCAATCTTCAGGAGTTGTTTCCCAAAATTCTCCCCGGTAAACAACCGGATTAAGGTCTTGGGTGCATTTTCGAGTCCCACCGCGATGTCCTCCTTATTCTTCAGACGGCCCCCTTGAAACCATTCAAAGAGAGCCTGAATGGCTTCAAGGTAGCGTTCTTCGTAGTCGAAGACGAGGAACCCTTCCATTCGACCACGAAGAAGCACCAGGTTGGAACTGTTTTTCAGCCCATATGGGACTTTTGAGTTGTATTGAGAGATCGCTCCACAGAGAACTATTCGAGCGCGCATGTTAATTCGCTTGAGAACTTCGTCTAGAATTGGTCCGCCAACGTTGTCGAAATACACGTCAATGCCTTTGGGACAGAGCTGGTCGAGGCGCCTTCCGACGTCCTCTGAACGGTAATCGATTGCGCTGTCAAATCCAGCTTCCCCGACGACCCAGTCACACTTGGCCTTTCCTCCAGCGATTCCGATGACCCTGCAACCCTTGATCTTGGCTATCTGCCCCGCAACAGACCCGACAGCACCCGCCGCAGCGGAGACCACGAACGTCTCGCCGGGCTTGCATTGGCCAACGTCATTCACTCCGAAATAGGCAGTGATGCCTGTAAGGCCAAACAGACCCATCGCCATAGTTGGAGGAAACCCCGCTGGAATCTTGCGCATGCCTACAATGCCTCCTCCGTCAGTTGCGATGTAATCTTGCCATCCAAACAGACCTAGGACAAGTTCGCCAGTCTCGTAGTCTGGCTTCCTTGATTGAACCACTTGACCGACCGCCAAGCCCCTCATGACTTCGCCCAAGTGGATTATCGGAAAGTAGGTCTCCCTTGACATCCATCCGCGCTGGGTCGGGTCAAACGAAAGCCAGAGGTTTCGTATGAACACCTCCCCATCGGAGGGTACTGGGGGAGGAGATTCGGCCCAGCGGAAATTGTTCACGTCAATCATGCCTTCTGGCCGGGAAGCCAGCAGCCATTGTCTGTTGACATTCTCGGTCATGGGCTGACAAGAAATCTGCGCATTGATGTATTTACGAGTTCAGCGGCAACGCTCGCATGGGACCTCGAACCATCTTAGCTTCGCATGCGGTCGCCACTACGCGGACGCGAAGATCCTCTAGTGGTTCTTGTAGTACGCCTCCGCACTAAAGGTTCCATCCCCACATGCGGGTTAGCCCCTCCGGTCCACCCCGGGTCTTCTCAAATCCTATATGATGCCAGTACATGCCCACAAAGCATGGCCGGGGCGGAACAAACAGTCACCGATGTCATGACTCGTTCGGTCATGGCGGTGGAGCTGAACACCAACACAAAGGACTGCGCGAAAGCAATGGCGAAGCGTGGGGTCAGCTGTGCGGTCGTAACCCAGGGTGGATCCGCGGTGGGGATTGTTACTGAAAGGGACCTGGTCTCCAAGGTGCTCGCAGAGTCAATCGACGCCAGGAACGTGTTGGTGAGGGACATCATGTCAACCCCTCTGATAACGACTACTCCGGATGCGACGTTGACGAGTGCGGCCGAGCTGATGGCACAGTACCGAATCAGGAGGCTTGTCGTCGTAGACGCCACGGGGAGCTTGGTCGGAATCGTTACAACAGGAGACATAGCGAGGGCGCTCGCGGAGAAGCACGGCTACCGCGAGGCAACCTTCAACGCAATGGCTAGGTACTCGGAGGGCAAGTACGAAGGTGGCCCGTATCAGTAGATCCTACTCTACCTTGAGCTTTATCCCGCCCTCTCCTGACGACTTCAGAGGGATGGTCACTTCAAGGATGCCGTTGTTGTAGGTAGAACGTGCACCCTTGGGGTCGACTATTCCCGGCAGCTCGAGCTTCTTGTAGTAGCCCCTGTCCTCCCTGTCCACCGAGATGGTCATCGCCTTCTCGTTTACGGTGACGTTGATGTCCTCCTTGTTGACCCCGGGCATCTCTGCTATGACCCTGACATCTGTTCCGGAACTTATCACATCTACGAGTGGTTCCCGTTTGTCCTGGATCGCCTTCAATGGTCTGTCTTCTCCGCTCCTGACGTTGCCGAACTCTCTGACGACTGGCTTCCCGTCGGGGCCTATTGTTACCGAGTAGCCGTAGACGAAGGGGCCGATCTCCTTCTTCACCCTTCCGTCGGGCGTCCTAGACTCTCTGACCAGGTTCTTTGGTAGTTCCTTTTCGAAATCCTTGAACTGCTCCGAGAAAGCCCTTTCCATCTCCCTCATCATTTCATCTATGTCGGGATACCCCCAAGGATCGAAGGGAGATCCGTGCCTCCTACGCGTCGGCCATTCATTGTCATCGTCGTCTTCCAACCCACTTCACCGTTCGGGGAAGCGGTGTTGCATCAATTTATTCTTTCAGCCGTCCCTTTCGAATTTTGAAAGATTTGCGGGAAAGACTTTTACGCGTGTGACAGTCGGCGAGGCTCGGATGTCCGCTTCGATGTACGCGAAGATCACAGCCCTCTTTTTCGTGCTCACCGCCTTACTGATGGTCATAGGCTACATCGTGGGCTACGCCTTCTTCGGCGACCCGATAACGTTCATGGGGCTCGCGCTCGTGCTCGCTGCCGCGATCAACTTCGTCTCGTATTACTTCAGCGACTCGATTGTTCTCCGCATGAGCAGGGCCAAAATCATCCAAGAGTCTGACAACCCCACACTTTTCAAGGTGGTGAGGAGTGTAGCCCAGAAGGCGAACATTCCGATGCCAAAGGTGGGCATCGTTGATTCGCCCCAGCCAAACGCCTTTGCCACCGGAAGAGGACCAAACAAGGCAGTCGTCTGCGCAACGTCGAGCATACTTCAGACTCTGACGCCAGACGAGCTGGAGGCGGTCATCGGGCACGAGATTGGGCACGTCGTCCACAGGGACGTTCTCATGTCAAGCATAGCCGCGACCCTCGCAGGAGCAATCTCCTACATCGGCCAGATTGCGATGTTCTCGATGTTGTTCGGAGGGAACAACAGAAACAGGAACGGCGGATCACCCCTCCTTATTCTGGCGATCATCCTAGTCCCACTTGGAGCCACGTTCGTCCGTCTGGGCATCAGCAGGAACGACGAGTATAACGCCGATGAGTACGGCGCGAAACTCACCAGAAACCCTGCAGGGCTTGTGACGGCGCTCGAGAAGATCAGCACAAAGTCGCAGACACGACCCATCGCCACAAACCCTGCTCAGGCGCCTTCGCCTGCAACTGCCTCCCTCTGGATAGTAAACCCGTTCAAGGGTAGCTCCCTCGTCGAGATGTTCTCGACTCATCCCTCGCTCCCGCACAGGGTTGAGCGGCTTAGGAAGATAGGGCACGAAATGAACGTGTACGTCCCTTAGCCGAAGACCAGCTTCAACATAGCCAGCAGGGCTCCCACTTCGACAAGTTCGTCTCGCCCTTCATGTCTGGTTTCCTGCGGGGACTTCACGGGCTGCGGAGGACTTCCCATGATGGACATCGAGGGGAGCAATGGTGATGGGAAGAGCGCTGGAGAGTAGGAGACTGGTTGAATGGGTGAGGGCGATGTCGCCAAGTAGGATGTTGCCATCGAAGCCATGGACGGGGCCGGCGGCGCCATTGGCTCGGTCCTCGGCGACGGCGTCGGTGGCGGGGGAGGAGGGGGCGAAGGACGAGGCGGAGTTGCTCGACCCCAGGCTTGCGGTTGCGGCTGTGTAGGTCGTGAGGGTGCGCTTCGAGTCGGAGGGCGAGCGGGTGCGGCCAGGGCAGGGATGAGCAGGAGCAGACCGAAGAAGGTTATGATGTACAGTCCAAAGGCCAGTCCAGCAGTGATGATGAACAGCGAGAACACGAGCAGGTTCCTGTTCATGAGCGGATTACGCCAGGGTTAGACCTTCGTATAAGGATTGAAGATAGTGGGCCGGGGCGGAATTGAACCGCCGACCATGACGCGACGACTCGCGTCGATTCGCCGTCTCCTGCTAGCAGCGTCAGAGCCTGACGAGGCTAACCTTGACGTCCTAACCATGCTCGAGGGTTGGCCAAAAGAAGGACCAACTTCCCCGCACCTGGCGGACTAGACGACCGGCCCGACGTAGCGGGCCCGTTTCCCTCTTGCTTAATACTCTTTGATTCGCTTAATCATGCGAATTCCCGTCTCGCCCACTCTCCTCGCTTCTTGGAGTATATCCGCTTCCACGTCTCAGCTCTACTCGACATTGGAGTGCTAGCAATGATTGCTAGCGCGTCCCGGAGCTTTCTGATTTTTCGACTAATCGAGAATCCGACCTTCTCGGCAAACAGTTTCACATCCTCAATCCTTCCAATGATTAAGCTGAACGAAGTGCGCTTCATTACGAAAGACTTGCCTCTAATCACTTTCGTGGTGCCAGCTTTTCGCTTGCGGTCTATCCTAGAATGGATACCGAGCTCTTGCCTGAGTAGTCGCCCTGTTCCCTGCAAGAGCGACTTCGTGGAGTTTTCGGCTCCAACGACCAAACGAAGATTGTTCGCGATGGCGACGTCAACATGGCCCTCCGCATCGAAAAAACCACGTAGGAAGTCACGAGGGAAGGCGAAGGCCAGTTTGAGCAACGTTTTCAGGGGCATCCGTAGGAGCTTCATCAATTGTCTGCTCGAGTACTTGACAATGAAGAGAGGCAGTCTCTCATCCTTGAATTTACGGACAAGAACCGTGTTGCTTCTTTCCCGCGAGAACAATTCAGCCATCTTGGCATTGAACATCTCTGCAAAGTCCTTGTCCGTCACTTCTAGCTTCACGCACCCGGAACTTACTAATGTGCAACCGTCGCCTTTGTTTGCACCGATGATGTAACTCAAGGCTGGAGATGGACGCTCCTTGAATATGTTCCTTAGCCGAGGATGGCGGTCATCGTATATCCAATGATCAATTGTACCGGGGCAGATTTTCAGAGAGTACGTATTGGAGAGTTTCCTGGCGATTCGAATGCCACCGAGCCCTCTCTTTGCTAGCTCCAACGATTCTAGGTAGAGAGCCTGGGCGAGCTCGGGAGGGATACGGTCGTGCTTTCGAGGAGACTTGGACATGGCCCAGTGGCTAACAACTGAGGGCGCCCTCTGATATCAGCTCGCACGACATTCTCATCTGCGCAGACGGAGGGGTGCCCGAAAGTACTCCTCAGGAATTCATGAATACGATATTGTTCGCCGATTGACGAGACAACATGAGAAGCTTCGACTGATTAAATAGCCAGGGCGGGAGGCGCATCGAGGGAATGACGAAGTCCTCGCGCTTCGAAGGATTCTACAGGTTGCCTCTGGACAAAAGGAGAGAGGCCTTGAAGGAGTTCGCGTCACTTACGGATGAAGAGGTGAAGACACTCGCCAATACGGGCGGCCTGCCCGCCGAGGTGGCGGACCACATGATTGAGAACGTGGTCGGCGGCTACACTTACCCTCTTGGAATCGCCATGAACTTCAGAGTAAACGGTAAGGACTACTTGGTGCCTTTCGCGCTCGAAGAGCCTTCCGTTGTGGCGGCGGCAAGCAACGCAGCGAAGATGGCGAGGGTGAAGGGTGGATTCACGGTCACGAATACGGGCCCGATCATGATCGGACAGATACAGGTCGTGAATGTCCCGAAGCCCGATACAGCGAAGGCGAAGCTGCTATCACGCAAGGATGACCTTCTCAAGAAGGCGAATGAACAGGACCCCATGCTTGTCTCCCTCGGTGGCGGGGCCAAGGACCTGACAGTGAAGAAACTCTCTACCCTCAAGGGACCAATGGTCATCGTTGAGCTCATAGTCAACACGGGCGACGCCATGGGGGCCAACGCCGTAAACACGATGGCAGAGGCTCTGACGCCCATGGTCGAAGAAATCACTGGTGGGAGGGTGCTTCTCAGGATAATCTCGAACCTGGCGGACCGAAGACTGGTGAAGGCGACCGCGGTGTTCGACAAGGAAACAATTGGAGGAGAGGACGTAGTGGATGGGATAATGTACGCCTACGCATTTGCAGATGTCGACCCCTACAGGTGCGCCACCCACAACAAGGGGATAATGAACGGCGTAGTCGCGGTGGGGATCGCCTGCGGCCAAGACATCAGGGCCTTGGAGGCAGGCGCCCACAGTTACGCATCAAGAAGCGGTCATTACAAGCCGCTCACCACCTGGGAGAAGAACCGGGATGGGGACCTTGTAGGGACCCTGGAGATGCCCATGGCCGTAGGGCTGGTGGGGGGGGCGGCGAAGACCCATCCAACTGCGAGGGCGAACATCAAGGTACTGGGAGTGAAGACCGCAATCGAACTCGCCGAAGTAATGGGGGCTGTGGGCCTCGCCCAGAACTTCGCTGCCCTGCGAGCGCTGGCCAGCGAGGGGATACAGAGAGGGCACATGAAGCTGCACAGCAGAAATATCGCAATCTCAGCCGGTGCTACTGGAGGTCTGATTGACATGGTAGCGAGGCGGATGATAGAGGAGAAGAGAGTCAGATTCGACCGAGCGAAGGAACTGGTCGCTGAGTTCTCGAATGAGAAGAAACAGTAGCCTCCTGCCATCTGACACGTAAAACTGCTATAAGCGCACCAAAGGGGCGAGGATCAAGTTGCACGGAGTGGGTCCTCGTTCTCTTAGCTCGTGGGTTCCCAGGAGCAGATACCTCTTTGGATTTGCGCTCGTCCTGTTCATAGTCGGTTTCCTCCAGGCGGTGGACCTGGTCGAGCTCCCGTTCGGAACATGGTTCTCGTGGCTGTCAGGTTCCGTGCTATCATCTGCAACCCTGAACTCGTTCATGTCGAAATACGGCTACGCAAGTGTTTTCGCCCTGATGGCGCTCGAGAGTGCGTCCTTGCCCGTTCCAAGCGAAGTGGTTCTCCCCTTGGCAGGCTACTTTGTGGGCATCAACCAGTTGAGCTTCTGGGCTGTAGTTGCGGCAAGTACAGTCGCCAGCCTGACAGGCGCGCTTGCGGACTATTACCTTGCAAAGTGGCTCGGACGGCCCTTCGTTGTTGGTATCCTCAGCCTCTTCAGACTTCACAAGAATGCCCTTGACGGGGCGGAGACCTGGTTCGGGAGGTCCGCGCAGTGGACAGTTCTTGCAGCAAGGTTCGTGCCGGGGCTCAGGACGGTGATCTCTCTCCCAGCAGGTCTATTCGAGATGAACTTGAGTCGGTTCGTGGTCATGACCATCGCAGGTTGCTTCGCATGGTCAGTGATTCTCGTCTATGCAGGCGTGCTAGCCGGGTCGCCTTCGACGACGACCTTCGCCACTTCCACCACCGTCATCGACGGTCTATCGGGTCTGGTGGCGGCCATGTCAGCTGTCTACATAGCGTACTACGTCTATGCCTCGAAGCGAAGCTCTTCACCGACGGCTATTCCATCATCGGTATCTTGATAATTGGCTATAGTGTGCTGCGCTAATAGGCTAGTAGCGCAGCTATAGCCCATAGTAGGTGATTGAAAAGAATTGCAAGGTTTGTCTTTGGGTGACTCTGTCAGGTCTTCCGCAGTTTTTTCTTCGGTCGTCGGTGGTTCTGTTCGGTCGTATGAACCCATAGCCGTGTAGCAGAAGTGCCGTGTTTATTTCGCTTTTGTTAGGAATAGCAGGAATCAGGCTCCTTTAGCTGATTCGAGGTGTATTCTGCATATTACAAACGTCATATTTCGAGTAAGGCACGTTTTTTCCAGCCGAGTCTTACGGCGAGGACGTTTTACGCTTCCTTGAGTGGGTCTACCTTGAACGATGGTCGCGCGTTACGTCCGAAGCCGTGTGTCGAGGCTGTTGCCCGAAGGGCGATACGCGCCGTTTCCGGTGGTCAGGATCGGGTTCGCACACTAAACTGTGTTTTGCATCTTGGGCGAGCGTGCCCCGTGCGTAAAATGGCGCACGAGCTGTGCTTTGTTGTGCCATGCTGTGCTAGGTTGTGCGTGCGGTTGGTGCCGTGCGATTTTGGTAAGGTTGAATTTCGTCTAAGGCGTTGCACAGGTGCTGGAAGCGCTAAACAGAGGTCCAGTGACTGTTACGATGGTGTTGGCGCTATTGACCGTAACCGTTCCGTTGTGAAAGAAGTCCGTAGGCGCAACGACATAGGTGTAGACTCCGTTGGTAACATGGAACCAAATCACTGAGAGGTTCTTGTAACTTGGAAGTGCCGCCATTTGAGTGTTCGACAGGGGGAGCGAAGCGGTAGATGGCTCGACGACGGTTGTGTGGCCGTTGAGGGCCACCGACCATGGAGCACCATACGCCCCACAGAAGCCCTGTTGGGTGAACGCAAGTGCATACATTTGTTGTGAAGACTGGTCAGGGGTTAGGGCAGGGAGAACATAGAAGCCGAAGGCTGAACCAACCAGAAAGGCCACTACTATTACCGAGGCCAGCGTTGCTCTTCTCATGCCTCAGAGGGTAGCCTCATGGGGTTCAAAGTTCTACTCATGAGAACGCCCTAGTGGTTCTGGGTTGGATGAGGGTGGTCGCCTCATTGACCATGCCAAGCCAAGAGCCGACAGGAGAACGATTGCGCTCCCGATTATGACCAAAGGCCACGTAAGTGAAGAGGGACAGGTAATAGTTGGCTGTCCGATTTGGGCGATGCAGAGCGGGGTTGGCTGAAACAAACCAACGATAATGATGACTACTCCTAACGCCAGCCCCATTATGGATACTGGCCCAATGACTCTCATGCGTCATTCTGTGCCAAGTATGGCATAAGATTCTATTCACGAGAACGATGGAACACGAGAACGGGTTCTGTCGCTTTCGCTGGTGACTCTTGGGTCTGTCCCACAACGGGTGGCGGCTCGACTAGACTCAAACCGAAGGCGAGAATGCCAACGAGCACCAATAGCATGGCTAACCCGCCGACTGCCCATGAGGAGACGAATGACTCGTGAAACTCAATCGTCGGGTAATTTGTAATCGTTGTGCACGTGCCGTTTGTGCATTCTCCAAACGTTCCTACTGTGGAAGTTGAGGAACTTGATAGAAGGATTCCATAAGGCTGTGTGAACGCAATCAGAAACAGTATTCCCGACGCAAAAAAGCATGTGATGGCAAGACCAAGGGCCACATACTTGCGTTTCATGCCTCAGAGGGTAGCCTCAAGGGGTGTAAAGTTCTACTCATGAGAACGGCCTAGCGATTTTGGAGTTCGTTAGACGCCTACGCCGTGTGTCGAGGCTGTGGCGCGAAGTACGACACGAGGCTTTACTGTAGGAGAGCCGCGAGGTGGGGGTAGGCGTTCCCGAGCGCACTCAACTTAAGCGTGGAGAGCCGTCGTGAGTTGAAATTTGGAGCGCGCCGGAATCCCGAATGTAAAGAGCTGGACTCTCTTCTTGCTACGATACCAATAGGGTTAGCGAATATAGCTCAGGTGCGGCTATGTGCCGCCAATTCCCCCTTACTGGATAGGCTATGCGCTCTTCAGAACTTCGACCCACTGGTCTGCGGTCAGCACTGGGGTTTCTTCGAACTCGAAGAAGGGCGTGAACATCTGTGCCATCAGGGCTCCGGCAGTCTCTGTTCCTTCAAAGATCGCGTATCCCCTCCCGCCGTCCGGGGTGATTCCGTAGTCCTTCAGGGCACCCGATTTCAGGGCGTCCTGAGTCATCTCCATGAATTTCAGGCTTTGCTTGACTCTGGCTTCCGTGTTCTCGGGTTGTCTGGCGTTTACAGCCTTCCAGGTGACTAGATACTTCGTCATGATGTTCTTCGCGCTTCTGGGATTAGGCAGTGAGTTATACGAGTATGTGGGATTCTGAGCGCAGTTTGAATGCCTCGTCTCGGCTTTACAAGTCGTGAGGTTCCGCCAGTTCTGCTTCGTTGGTTGCGTTGGTTGCAACGCAACCTGACATCCTGACGGGCACCTCGCAATTGATTTTGAGAACGACGTCGAGTTCTCAAGGAAGGAGGCTGCTGAAGCAGGTTTCTTGATGATGAAGCCTGACTTTCGGGCTTCTGATGGCAAAGTCAGCTAAGACTGATGGAAGGGGCGCGGGGAAACCGGAGGTTGCCCCTTGCTAGGGACGCGCGGGGCGAAGCCACGCGCCACTTGACCGAGTCTGCTGATATCAATCGAAGGTCACAGGCTGAAGTTTCGCGTTGGCCGAGATTTCTCTTAGAATCGGAAGCCACTTTTTCTTTGGGTTGTCGAAGATGAATCTCCACAAAGGGAGAAGTTCAGTGGAGAGTCCTAGTAGCGTTTCGCTGTTTTCCCGGTCGAAGCCTTGTTTTGGAGTTTCCAACGGTTTGTCTTCTTCGACTCCGACATAGAGCGCGGCTAGGCGATATTCTTCGAGTGCTTCGAATGCCTTCATCTTCCTATCCAAGTGGAGAGTCTTTAGTGGCCGCTTCGCTTCCTCTGGAGTTTTTCCAGCGAGGATGCCTTTCAGGTATTCGTTTGATACGAGGGCGGAGGCATGAAGGAGCCCAAACAGTTTTTGTTTGGTTCTGTGACTCTTCAGAACGTACCGATAGCGACCATTCTCTTTGTGTTTCAGTAGCGCGGGGTCGATTTCACCTATCGAGGCCAGGATGTAGGCTGCCGCTTTGACGAGTTCTTCCATCGAAGTGATAGAAAGTGCTGCAGTTCGCGCGTAGTGACCATAATTGAACAGGAGCCTTGCCTCGTTATTCAAGTCGCACGCGTTTTCAAAGGCGCGTCTCGCTACTCTGTCGAAGAAATCGTTTTGTTCCTTGGTCATTCGTTGCTTCGGATGTATTGGGCTGCAACTCGAGCTTATCTTTAAGGGTGAAAATTGGGAAGAGCTTAGGCGACTTTCGCCGCTAAGCTCGCTTCGAGTTCTCTTACTCGGGCTTTCAGAATAGTGATCTCGTTGTCTGTTATTGGTTCGCCTTTGTTCTTGAGGTCGAGATACTGGAAGAGGTTCGACCGTTCGCATAGTTGGATGATTTCGTCCAGTTCCCTCAAGTCTGGATTGTAGATTAGCGGAAGGTGTCCCGTTTGGTTGAGCTTTGTTTTGTCTCCCATTAGGAAGGCTGCGGCTGCCGGGTTAAGTCGGGCTCTCCCAGCGAGTTTTTCGAATACCTTTCTTGTGTGGTTGGCGACTAGTCTTACCTTGTATTCGTCTTTGGCGAATTTTGTTATCTTTTTCCATTCTGCGCGATAGTTGGGGAACGGGCACGTTCTACCTGCCGCTTTTGCTCTTGCCTCCACCTTTTCGAAGAACGCGAATGGAAGGATAGCCGGGTGCCTTACCTTGCTCTTATTCGAGTAGTCCTTGTGGTGCGGCTGCACCCACGCGATTGCATACTTTTCTGACTTCGTGAAGTCTGAGAATGGTATTTTGTAAGTGGCAGTTGCTCGTTCGGGATAGTAGGTTCCCCACTGAACCATGTCTTTCTGTTCTTCCGTCAGGCCTTCGTAGATCTCTAGAAAGATTGGGAATTTGCAGTTTTCTATCGCTGGTTCGAAATGGGTGTTGACTCGCAGGTCAAGCCGTGCGTAGTTGGTTCGGAATATTCCGAGTATTCGGCTTGCGCTTGTAGCTCGTTTTTTCACGGGCGGCTCGATGCTGTAGGCCCTGAGCGCTTGCTCGATGTCGTGAGATTGTGGGTTGTCCCGTTTGTAGGCTATGAGGTCTGAAACGGCGTGATTTGAGGTCGCAATCCCTGTGTAATGGAGGAAATCTTTGACTGCCTTCAAGGTGTCCCATCTTGTGTAGTTGGAGAGGTGTCCCTCGTTCCCCCTTCGGCTTCGAAGGTCGTTGAAGTATTCCTGAATCGTTGGGTCTTGTTGAATTGCTTCGTTCTCCCGTTGGAATTGTCGGGAGTTCCCTCCCGGCGTGTGCCTTATTCTGCTGGCGAATCTTCGGTATGGTTCGATTGCTGGCTTTACTCGAACGGCTTGGCTTTGCGGTCGTTGGGTGCGTCCTTTGATGACGGAGTCCAGGGAGGATTGATGAGGCTTTGATACCCTTCCTCCAAGCCAATTATCTTGACGCCTTTGGCCTTCGCCGTCCTGATGGCCTCTTCGTAGCCGGCGTCGACGTGTCTTGCAACCCCGATGCCGGGGTCGTTTGTCAGGGCGGTCATTATCCTCGCCTCGGCTTCGGGCGTCCCATCGGCCAGCACGGCAAGACCTGCGTGTATCGAGTAACCAATCCCAACCCCGCCTCCGTGGTGCACTGAAACCCACGAGGCGCCTGAGACGGCGTTGAGAAGGGCGTTCAGGATGGGCCAGTCTGCGATGGCATCGGAGCCGTCCTTCATCCCCTCAGTCTCGCGGTATGGGGAAGCGACAGAACCGGAGTCGAGGTGATCCCTGCCGATGATGATGGGTGCAGAAATCTTGCCACCACCGACCATATCGTTGATTATTTTGCCGAATCGGGCCCTTTCCCCGTAGCCTAACCAGCAGACCCTTGAAGGCAGCCCCTGGAATTGAACTCTGTCGTGGGCTTTCTTGATCCACCTGACGAGAGATACGTTGGAGGCGAACTCCTTCAAGACTGCCTCGTCCGTCGCGTAGATGTCCTCGGGCTTCCCCGAGAGCGCAGCCCAGCGGAACGGACCTCGCCCTTCACAGAAGAGGGGCCTGATGTACTCGGGGACGAACCCTGGAATCCTGAACGGATCCTCCACCCCCGCCTCCTTCGCCATCTTCCTGATGTTGTTCCCGTACTCGAAGGCGATTGATCCGCCATCCTGGATTTGTAGCATCGCCCTGACGTGTTTGGCGATGGAGGCCATGGAGCGGGCCACGTACCTCTTGGGGTCGGAGGCCCTGAGATCTGCGGCCTGCTGTACGGTAAGCCCTTCGGGGATATAACCCCCCAGCGGGTCATGGGCCGCCGTCTGGTCGGTCAGGACGTCCGGTCTGAACCCGGTTTTCACCAGCTCGGGGAGAACCTCGGCCGCGTTTCCGAGGAGGGCTATGGACAACGCCTTCCCCTCCGCGGCCGCATCCCGAGCCATTCCAATCGCTTCGGACGTGTTCTTCACCATAACGTCGCAGTACTTCTTGTCCAGGCGCCTTTGAATCGCCCTCGGATCGACCTCCACTACGAGAGCGACTCCGTCGTTCATGGTAACTGCGAGAGGCTGGGCGCCCCCCATCTCTCCGAGCCCCGAAGTAAGCACCACCTTCCCCTTTAACGAGCCCCCGAAGTGCCTGTTGGCCGCGGCCGCCAGTGTCTCGTATGTCCCCTGAAGTATCCCCTGGGTGCCGATGTACATCCAGCTCCCTGCCGTCATCTGGCCGAACATGGTGAGACCCCGTTCTTCGAGCTCCCTGAAGTAGTCCCAGTCGGCCCACTTGGGCACGAGCATGGCGTTTGAAATCAGGACTCTCGGAGCCGAGACGGTCGTCCTGAAAACCCCCACCGGCTTCCCCGACTGAATAAGAAGCGTCTCATCGTTCTCCAGCGTCTTGAGAGACTTCACGATGGCGTCGAAGGCCTTCCAGGACCGAGCTGCTCTGCCGGTGCCACCGTAGACTATCAGATGCTCGGGATCCTTGGCCACATCGGGGTCGAGGTTGTTCATCAGCATCCGGAGGGCCGCTTCCTGGTGCCAGCTCTTGCATGAGATTTCGTTTCCCCTGGGAGCCCTCACGACGTGTGTCTGCATAGCACCTTCGTAGGCGTGTGACGATATAACGGTTCACTCTACGCGCTTATCGGGTTCGGAGGAGACTCCAGCCTTACACTGAGTGACCTCGGATTTTGGGACATAGGATAAATTACCAGTCCCTCCTGACGACGCCGGAATGGGGATTCAGGAAGTCAAAGCCGCTGTTCAGAGGCAAGGACTGGAGGACGTGGCATTGCAGTTCACCGACCTCTCTGGAGGGCTACACTCCCTCTGGGTGCCCGCGGACCATGTCTCGAGGGTCGCCGGCGAGGGGATACACATGGACGGCTCCTCAGTTGACATGGTGGACATAAGCGGAAGCGACCTCAAGCTGGTCCCTGACCTCGGCACGCTGACAGCCCTGCCGTCCGGCCTCTTCAAGTCGCGAGTGGGGAGGATGATGTGCGACCTGTACGAGCCGGATTCAAATCGGCCCTTCGAAATCGACCCCAGGTACGTTCTCAGGAAGGTCATCCACGAATCGAAGAACGTCCTCGGAGCAAACGCGACATACAATGCCTGCAGCGAAATCGAGTACTTTCTCTTCTCCAGGGACCAGGCGGGGAACCTGCGTAGGCAGGACGAAGGGGGGTACCTCTCGAGTCCTCCGGCGGACCAGGGCATCGACGTAAGGCTCGAAATCGTCCGGAACCTGAAGGAGTCAGGAATCGTCGTTGAGAAGCACCACCACGAGGTCCCGCCTGGGAAGTACGAGTTGAACCTGCAGTACGCAGACGCACTTCGGATGGCCGACACGGTCTACCTCGTGAAGTTTGTGGTGAAGATGACAGCGGCGCGCAACGGGCTCATTGCATCCTTCATGCCGAAGCCGTTCCACGATGGCTATGGCGCTGGGCTGCACACCCACCTGAGCGTGACCGACGAGCGCAGGAGGACCAACACGTTCTACGACGAGAGGGGAAGGTATGGCGTCAGCATGGTGGCGTTGCACTTCATCGGAGGTGTACTGGCCCACGCCAGGGGTCTCGCTGCCCTCACTAACCCGTCGGTCAACTCGTACAAGAGGCTGGTCCCGGGGTGGGAGGCCCCGGTCTACCTTTCTTGGGCTAGATACAACCGGTCCGTCCTTCTCAGGATCCCTCCAGGGAAGAGGATGCACTCCAGGGTGGAGTACAGGCCGACCGACGGTTCGTGCAACTTCTACGTCGCCTATGCCGGCATCCTGGCGGCAGGCTTGGACGGCGTGAGGAGGAGGATTGAGCCGCCGCGCCCCACAGAAGAGGACGTCTACCACATGACCGAGGAGGAGAGGACCGGGAAGGGCATCGGCGTCCTCCCGGCTAACCTCGGAGAGGCCCTGGATGAGCTGACAAAGGACAGGTACCTCCGCGAGAGTTTGGGGAAGAAGTTCTGTGACAAGTTCCTGCAGACCAAGAGGAAGGAGTGGAGGGACTTCAACACGGCCGTCCACGAATGGGAGCGGAAGAAGTACCTTGACGTCTGAAGGGGCACCAGGTACCATGCTGAGAGGACCGAGATTCGTTCTGGTGCACGCGGACGAGGTAGCCACTCTGAGAGGGGAGAATGGGAGGCCCAGGGTCAGAGAAGGAATGAACGACTTGGGGCTCGTTAACGATGGCGCAGTCGCCGTCGATGAGGGCAAGATAGTCACAGTGGGGAGAACGAATGAAGTCCTTGACAAGATTGGCCGCGGATACGAGGTCATAGATGTGAGCGGGAAGCTGGTCACCCCAGGTCTCGTCGACCCTCACGTCCACCTTGTCTTCGCAGGCTCGAGAGAGGGAGAGCTCGAAGACATGGCGGTCAAGGGCATCCCCTACCTAGAGATCAAGAGGAAGGGAGGGGGGATGCCCACCACTCTCCGAAAGACCGGCGAGGCATCTACCGAGGAACTGATTGAGAAGACAGAGCGGATTCTTGACAGGATGCTGGCCTATGGGACAACGACTATCGAAGCGAAGAGCGGCTACGAGATGACCTTCGAGGGCGAGATAAGACAGCTCGAGATAATTGCCAGGCTGGCGAGGACCCACCCCATGGGCATTGTCTCGACCTTCCTGTCGCAGGGGATACCGTTCGGGTACGAGAACAGGGTGGACGAGCTGACAGATGACGTTGTCAGGAGATGGCTCCCGGAGATAGCTAAGCGGAAGCTGGCAGAGTATTGCGACGTGTTCTGCGAGAAGGGGTACTTCAACTTGGAACAGACCCGACGGATATTACAGACAGGACGAAGGCTGGGAATGAAACTCAGGGTACACGCCGACTGGCTAGCGCACAGCGGGGGAGCGAAGCTAGGGAGCGAGCTGAAGGTTGTATCCGCGGACCATCTGATATTCACATCGAAAGAAGAAGTCAAGTGTTTGGTGGAGAACGGGGTGATGGGGACTTTCCTCCCGACTACTCCTTTCGCATATCTGGGCACCTACGCGGACGCGAGAGGGATAATCGACGCCGGGCTTCCTGTCGCGCTGGGGACGGACCTCAGTGCTGCCGACATGTGCGAATCGATGCAGATGATGATGAGCATAGCCACGCTCCAGATGAAGATGACCTGTGCGGAAGCGCTGGTCGCTGCCACAATAAATGCGACACATTCAATCGAAAGGGCGGACAAGGTTGGTAGCCTGGAGGTTGGGAAGCAGGCAGACATCGTGGTCTTCGACGCACCGAACCACAAGCACTTCGCGTATCACTATGGCGTCAACTTGGCTGAGAGAGTCTACAAGAATGGGAAGCTCGTGGCCGAGAAGGGTAGGAGAATAGCTTAGCTAACGCCCCGGCCTGAGAACTCGTAGGCGAGGAGGGCGAGAGAATCGGCGCCGTACTTCATGACGTCCTCGTCGACCCTGAACCTTGAACTGTGGTTAGGGCTCACACACCCCTTGCTCTCGTTGCGGGTCCCCAAGAAGTAGTAAGTCCCCGGGGTCTTCTTGAGGAAGAATGAGAAATCTTCAGCCACGAGGAGCGGAGGGACCTCGATCGTCTTTGTTCCAGGAATTGTGCTCAAGACCCTGAATACCTTTGCCTCCACCGCAGGGTTGTTCACTGTCACTGGGTAGGCGTCTTCTATCTCGACCTCGCATCGGGCTCCGAATGTCCTGCAAATCGAGTAGGAGAATCGCCTGATGAGGGCGGCGACTCTTCTCTTCGTGGCATCGTCGACCGTTCGCATGGTCCCCTCAAGTATTGCGTCGTCTGGGATTATGTTGTTCCTTGTGCCGGAGTGAACCGAACACACGGAGACTACGGACGGTTCAACAGGGTCGACCATCCTGCTTCTAATCCCCTGCAGCGCAGTTATCAGCTGGGCTGCCACGAAGATGGGGTCGATGGTCTGATGGGGGGCCGACCCATGGCCGCCCCTGCCTAGAACTCTGATCCTGAACGTACCCGACGCGGCCATCAGAGGACCAGGTCGAAGGGCGAACGTCCGGGAGGGGAAGTTCGAGAAGATGTGGAGACCGAAAACGTAGTCGACCTTCGGCCTCTCCAGCACACCGGCTTCAATCATTGGCTTTGCCCCTCCTCCCTTCTCCGCCGCCTCCTCGGCTGGCTGAAAGAGGAACTTCACGCTCCCCTTCAAATCAGCTCTATGATTCGCGAGGATTCTGGCTGCACCAAGGAGCATTGCAACGTGGCTGTCGTGCCCGCAGGCGTGCATCACCCCCTCGGACTTGGACGCGAATGCCTCACCCGAAAGTTCCTGAAGGGGGAGCGCGTCCATGTCAGCTCGGAGGGCCACAGTTTGGCCGTGGGCACCTCCTTCAAGGACCCCTACCACTCCCGTCCCTCCGACTCGGGTTTCCACACGGATGCCGGCACGCCTCAGCTCGCTGGCGACTAGAGCCGCGGTCCCCTGTTCCTGAAAGGCGAGTTCCGGGTTTGCGTGGATTCTTCGTCTAATCCTGATGAGGTAGTCCTCCAGCTTCGTCGCCTCATCCAGAAAACTAATCGTGGACGCGAACCGGAAGCCTAGAGCTTTTAGGCTTTCTTGGAACTTCGCCAACGAAACTCTAGGACAGCCTTCCGCTTAGCGCTCACCATGCGCTTTGGAGGACCCTACTTCAGGTTGCCGAGAGACCTTTCGACAGCAGTCAGAACTTCGCCTGTTTTCACGGCTTCTGACAGGTTGATGATGTCGGGGTAGAGGGGCCTATCTTCTTCCAAATGGCTAGTATGCTTCCGTACGATATCCAGGGCGACCTGAGTCCCCTTGCCGGGTTTCAATGGTCTCCTGAAATCCAGAGCTTGAGCCGCAGCCATCAGCTCGACAGCAATTATCGCACTGGAATTCTTCAATATCTCCTTCGTCTTGACGGCGGTCGTCATCGCCATACTTACGAAATCCTCCTGGTCTGCAGCTGTGGGGATTGAGCCCGTTGCAGCAGGTGTTGACAAGACCCTATTCTCGCACACCAATGATGCCGCTGTGTATTGAGCAAGCATCATGCCAGAGAACATCCCGGCCCCCTTGGTCAGAAATGCCGGAAGGCCCATGTTCAAGTTCGGGTTAACGAGCCTATTCATCCTTCTCTCAGAGATTACACCGACTGTCGTGAGAGCTGTTCCCAGAAATTCTAGAGCGAAGGCCAGTGGTGTGCCTTGGAAATTCGCACCCGTCAGAGAAATTCCTCCTTCGTCCTCGAAGAACAGCGGATTATCGCCCACACCGTTGATCTCTGTCTCGAACATTTTCCTGGCGAACCCGAGGGTATCTTTTGCGGCACCCACGACTTGAGGCGTGCTCCGCAGGCTGTAAGACTCCTGGACTTTCTTGGGCTTCTGTTTCAGAATTTCGCTGCCGTCGACCATTCTCCTGATGTTCTCTGCACAATCGATGGCGCCTTGGTACCCTCGTACGCGATGAATCCTTTCGTCAAATGCGAGCATGTTCGGTAGGAGGGCCTCAAGGGTCATGGCTGCTGCGATTTCGGACGTCTTGACAAGAATGTTTGCATCATTAATCTGAAGGCACCCCATGCCAGCTACCAGGTTCGAACCGTTGATCGTAGCTAACCCATCCCGAGCCTCGAATGATACTGTCTTGATTCCCGCTCGAGCCATTGCCTCTTTACCCTTGATTCTTTCACCACGGTAGAACGCCTCTCCTTCTCCAATGAGGACAAGTGCCCCCTGAGCCAGTGGAGACAAGTCTCCGCTGGCTCCGACAGATCCTTTCTGACACATCACCGGAGTTACTCCCTTGTTCAGCATTTCAACCAAGGTCTCTACAATAACAGGTCTAAGTCCGGAGAAGCCTTTGGACAGTACGTTTACTCTTGAAAGCCATGCGGCTCTCGCGTCGTCAATGGCCACTGGGTCACCCCAACCAGCAGCGTGGCTGTAGACAATGTATCTTTGAAAGTCCTTCACTTGTCTTGGCGTAAGGAAGACGTCTGACAATTCTCCGATGCCAGTCGAGATCCCATAGAGCCTTTCCCTTCTTGCAACGAGCTTCTCTACAACCGCTCGAGACCTTTTCATCTTTTCTTTGGCCTCTTTGGATAGACTGACCTTCTCATTCTTCCTGGCGACGTCAACTACGTCCTCGATACTAAGGAAGCTATTGCCGATTATTCGAGTCATCTATTGCACTCACCTACCTCCTTCCCCTGCCCATGATAAGCCCTCAGCGGGACCGAATTCAACCTCCTATTTTATCCTTCAAAGGCATCGAGTTGGATGTTTGCCAAATAGATGCCCGCTGGAAGTCCACCGTCAAGGCAAAGTCCACGACGGGGAAGGTCATGTGCTTCTCGAAAGCAAACATCGTGGTCTCAAGCGGCCAGCTCGAATAGCCTCCGCTGGGGTCGTGAAAAAACTGAGGTTAGGCTCTATTTCTTTGGTTCCCAGATGATCTTAGCTTCGTTCGCTTTTCGTAGGATAACGCTCTTTGAAGGCCTCGGCTCGATGTACTTGAAGGTCATTTCTGCGAGTTTTGCCACCGCTGGTCCTCCGACCTTGTCCATGGCTGCTCGGTTGGGCAGCTCCCAGATATCATAGCAGTCATAGTCGCCTTCTTCGCTCGTGGACGGAAGGACTGTTCCGTAAGTCACCACGTATTTCATGCCTGATTCCTTCTCGATGTCTGCGCAGATTTTCTTGAATGCTCTCGATGCTAAGAACTTCTGGAATGCTCCCGCCATGCCGATTCTGATGTTGTAGCCTGTCATCCAGTATATCTTCGGCAACTTCGAATTGTGATGAGACTGGCTGTCTATTATGGCTATCCCGTCACTTTTAGCCTCAGTCCGAACGCTTCGTCAGAGTCTTCTCGTGCGCTCAGTCGCAACGTACCAGGTGGTATTCGTCGTATCTCATCTCCATCGTTTGTCCAGACTCGCAGATATCTTGTCTGCCTCCAGCTCGAAAGAGAATAAGGACAACAAACATCGTTTCGGTGAAAAGACTGCGGTGGCCGGGATTTGAATTCTCGAGTCATTCGCATGACTTCCCGAGTTAGTAGCGTGGCAGGCTACTGTCCTGGACCAGGCTAGACGACCACCGCTCGTTTCAGCTCGCT
>Ga0187780_10000860_pt1 | contig 22653 bp, 23 predicted proteins | sample 1015_Q2_SP10_20__FD_132429 | JGI IMG/M metagenome (GOLD analysis project Ga0187780, IMG submission 132429) | Tropical peat soil microbial communities from peatlands in Department of Meta, Colombia - 1015_Q2_SP10_20_MG | ecosystem: Environmental > Terrestrial > Soil > Wetlands > Peat | place... | reverse complement strand
CTGTGGGGGAGCGAGCCGCTAACGCGGGTTGTTCAGGGTTTGGGCCGCTGTTCTGACGAGACTTGCCCGTAGCTTTGTGAGTTCTGGATTGCCAAGTAGGTCTTGGAGATTGCGTATGATCTTATCGATTGCCTGCTCTCGCTTGGATTCGTCGTCTCCGTCTGAGATCCCCAGTAGTTCAAAGAACGCTGCTTGAACCTGTTCTTGCCTGTTGCGATAGAGTTCGTGGTCGAATTCCAGGCTGGGGAGCTGTTGTGAAAGAGCCCCAATGCGCCACACGGAATGCTCGAATTTTTCTAGCGAGGTGTTGACGTCAGTAGTGACCCAGAGCGCGTGCTTCCTACGTATCGAGGTAAGCTGCAGTGCTAGGCCGGCGGCCTCCGCGCTTGGCCCTTTACTAGTCACCTTTGCGATGATATCAAGCGCTGCGTTCAGGGACTCCTCAGAGAAGGCGACGTGTTTGTCGAAGGCCACGTTCGCCATGTGAGATGCTGTGCCGAGCGAGGCCGCAGTGTTTAGCTGCTGCAAGAGAAGGGCGCGTTCATGGGCGGTTTGTTCCCGGAGTATCAGGAATAGGCCAGAGAACACAGTGCCGATTAGCGGCAGTGCGGCGAGTTCGCCGGCAATCTGTTTGGCAGGTGGGTAGGCAAGGATACCTAGGGATACGATGAGGGCGGCGGCAAGGACTGTGAGGTTTTTCCAATTCATCGGCGCTCCTTGGCGTCCACTGTAAACGCCGGGCAGTGGCAGTGTCCAGGTACGGACGCGTGGAGATGCCGAACAGTATGGGTGACGTAGGCCCTTTGATATCCTAGTACAATTAAGTGATATCACTCTCGTCGAGCTACTTCGAACGTGGTGGCATTGCCGAATGAGCATTGAACGACAGACTCAAAAAGCCCTGTCGGACGTTGAGACGATTCACTCGTTTGTCCATCCGCTCGGCGACTCCGACCCCAAGCAGAATCTTTATATGGCCCGTTCTAGAAGGGAAGATGCTGTTCGCGGGACTGTCCTCCAAATGTCTTTAGCCATCGAAGACGTACTCGACAGCCTGTTCGCGCGGGTTTTTGTTGGGCATGATCCCAACGCAAAACGAAAGGCCCGAAAAGGAAAGATGTTCCGGGAATTGGAGAGCTTACTTCACGGCGGTATGGGATTCGAAGCCAAGCTAAAGCTTGCAAGCGTGCTTCGACTGATAACAAAGCAACAGCACACCAAGTTGGATCGCCTTCGCTCCCTTAGAAACAAGTGCGCTCATTCTTGGATGCTTGACGTAGTTCGCAAAAGAAGAAGAGGCCCCAAGCCGACAAGACGTTTACTCGAATACGAAGGCCGGAATCTTTTTGACTTGAAGGTGCTGGAAGGTTTCATGCATACGTATTCGGGGATTTATCTCAAGTTGTTCGAAAAGTATCTTTCGTGAGCCGGGCACTGTATTTACCAATTGTCACATATGCTCAATTCTCTATAACTCATAGAGCTTCCTAAACCAATTCACGAACACTGCCGCGCTTGTGGAGAGCGGGTCCAGCACCTTCTTTGTCAGGGATTCCCCCGGAGACTGTCCTGGTGGGTCCTGCCACGCAAGCCATGTATAGAGATTAGCCTTGGGGATGTGATTGTCTCGGCAAGAACAGCCTTTTTCCTTAGCCTTTTCTACAGATTCGGTAGCGTGTTTCCAGAGCGGTTCTTGCGCGTCAGGGACGAGATGGCGAAGGAAGGTTTCCAGCGATCCTTCCGAATTGTTGTCGGGCATTATCCACACGCCAAACCGCTTTTGCTCCACGAGATTTGACACGACGAGGCCTTCGTGAGGTAGTTTTTCGGGAATTACGGGGAAAAAGCCGGAAACAAGAGCACGTATGCGGCTGTATCTACTTTTTGGTTTCGCGTCGGCGTCTAGAATTACCCCGAACCGTCGTATGGGTCTGCTTTTCAAAAAGGCAGTCAAATATCCAGTCTTCAAAATCTCCTCTGCACCATTACCCATATGGATGAACACTGGAGCGTTTTCTTTGCCGTCGGCCCAAGCCACATGGGCCTTCATGAGGCTAACGACGGAATACAAATCTGCAAAACCTTCAACTACAAGCTGGTTGGCTGAGATGGGGGAAATCACCGGACTTCAATTTGCTTTTCAGCTGCAGTCTCAATTTCTTCCGCGGTGTAGGGGACAGATTTGCTCCTGCCTTTCTCTATACGGTGTAGCGAAACATTGTCGGCCACGTCCGTTTCCTCGTAACACAATTCCGCCAGGCTTTTTATGCAGTCAGAACTGTGAGTCGTGGCGAAAACTTGTACATCAAGTTCTTTCGCCGCGCCAAAGATTAGTTTCCACATGTTCGCCATAACTGTGTAGTGGAGACCAGTATCGATCTCATCGACGAGGAGGACGCCACCCTTGCAGTGAGCGATAGCAATGGCCATCGCCATCATGCGCCACATGCCATCCCCCATGCTTCCGATGGGAATTGGTCCCTCACGGTCTTTGAGTTTTATGATGAATCCTCCCCGGTCGTAAAAGGACTGCATCCCCGTTTGCGGCGCTACTCTCTCGATGTCACCGTCCAAAAACCGTAGGGCAAGCAGCACCCGTTCTTCGTTAGGCGTGAGTGCGATTTTGTCCCACAGGGCTATGAGTTCCCTGGAATCCAACGAGTCGGACGTGATGAATTGTGCAGGAAACTCCTCATCCTCACCACCCGTACGTTGACGAAGCCTGCGCGGTGTCTCCAGCGCATCTGGATAGAGCCCGCCGGAACGCGTCAAAGGAATCACTGGTACCGGCGGCATAGGATGTCCCTTCACATGGATTCCGATACGGGAACCAACGCCTACGTGCTCACGGACATGTGTGCCAGGCCCTTGTTCTGCCTTGATTTCGCTGATTGACAGAGTCAGTTGCCGCTCCGGCGATTCATTTTTGGCCGTTAGGACAAACTTCGCTCCCAGATGAATGTCGTGCCCTGTAAATAGGTGAGATACATCTAGCTCTGGGAGCGATCAGGATTGCGATCGGCTGCCCCTGGGAGTCGCTCACCGCGTCGCCAGAGAAGTCGCCAAATGGCCAGGGGATCGCCCCGGGAAACCAACAGATAAATAGCTTCAAGGGCTGAAGTCTTTCCACTGTTGTTGCTCCCGACCAAAAGATTGACTCGCTCAAGTTCGCTCATTTCGAAATCGGCGAAGCCACGGTACCCGCGTATTGAAATGGCTGAAATCATAGGTGTGCAGCCTTCTGTGTTAGGACTGGACTTGCGCGCGACCCATTATTGCCCAAATCTCCCGGACAATCCACAGGCCAGGGATGTCCAGTCAATAGGCTGTCACACGAGCCAACCGGGATCAAAAACATCTGTTTCTGCCACACCCAAATCGGCCGCGACCACACTGTGACTTACGCAGGCATTTCCAGCAGGGGATTTTGCCCCGTTCGGCGCGCTGTCCTAGCTGAAATGCCTAATCAGCTCCGTGTGGCTGCGACTTCAGTTTCTCCAAGAAAGTTCGCTTTCGCTTGGTGAGCTTCAGGCCGTCCTTTTCTCCACGAAGCCCGCGATTGATGGCGCGGGTGACATAGGATTGAGTGACACCGGCGCGTTCCGCAACCCACGATTTCCAATCTCTCGACGCTAGCTTGTCCCACAGGGGGGATGAAAGAGACGCCACAGAAATGAGAGCATCAATGGCTTGCTTGATCTTCACGTTTTTCTCACGGCGCTCTTTTGCAACTCGTTCATTCTGCTTATCCGTGGCAATCTGAATTTGCGAGCATTGCCGAGTGCAGAACCGTTTGTTTGCATGGCCCCACCTGTTCCAGTAAAACCGCAGGCATCGTACGCACCTTCCAACGTCAAAACGCGGCGCCGCGCAAAGCAGGAAGTCCACGAAAGCCTGGTAGCCAGTGACTTCCTCATGCTTGATGTTCTGCGGGCGTGCCAGACGCCCATCGACAAACTGCCGGCCCAACTCAACAGCGGACTCGGCCGCCATACCCCCACCACTCAAAAGCACTGGCCGAGGCTTCCCTTTGCGGTCATACCAGAAGGTCAGCGTTCGGCGACTTGCTTCTCTAGCGAGAATTTCTCTTTCCTTCGGGTTGGCCTGCGCCCAACGGTCATACCTACACCCGGAGGCGACCCAGGACTCAACAAGTCCCCGCAATACGGGCTCGTGGCGCCGATCATCCTCGGGATATGAGGCCAGCTTGATAGTGTTCTCGGCCGTAATCGTTGCCTTGGGCCGGTCAACTTTATCTGGAAGGACTGTGAGCGACAGCAATGTTTGTATCCCTCAAACTTATGCACCTTAGTTGAATAGAAAGCATTGGACATTTTATCTCATGCCCTCCCATTCTGGCGCAAGAAAAACTTTTTTTGTTTGACCGGGAGCAGGGGGACATGAACAAGGGCAACCTCAAGAGGCTCAGGAAAGCTGCAGGCTTGACTCAATTTCGGTTGGCGCGGGAAGCCGGAATTTCGCACATGCGGCTGGTTTACGCGGAATTAGGCAGCGTCCAACTCAAACACGACGAAGTCGAGCGGGTGAAGCAAGCGATCGTTCGCATTGCGCAACGGAACACGGCACGCATCGAGGCTGCGCTGGGCGGGCCCCTCGCCGTGCAGCCGAAAGATGTGGGCGCCGGGATAAAGCGCGAACCATGCGAGGGGGAATGATGGCTGCGACCGCGGCACAAGCGAAACCGCGGCTTTACGTTGTGGATATGCCCGCACGCACGTTGAAAAAGATGCCGGGCGGCTTGAGCAAGAACGCACGTCGGCTCTACGGAACGATGCGGGCGTTGGCAAACGGTCGGACGGGTGAACTCTCCATCCGTGGGAATCCGCTCGACTGGAAGTACATCTGCCGCCAGGCGGAGGTCGGCCGCTATACCTGGCTTCGCGCGCTCAGAGAATTGCGGGCTGCCGGCTACGTCACCGTGATCCGCGAGCGCATCCCCAACTACACCGGAGGTAGGAAGAGAACAGTCCTCGGGCGCGCACTCTATGTTGTCCACAGGCAACCGAAAGCATTCAATCAAAAGAAAACTGCAAAAACCCGTTTGTTTTCTCTAAAGTCCGATTTTTGTACGGTACAACAATCAGACTCGCAAAGAAGTCAGAAACACCCAGAGACGGATGTCTCAGGCTGGGATGCTTTTGACTTTCAGGTTTCAGGCTCGGAAGAGGAACGTGCTCAATCATCATCAGCCTCCGAAAAAAACCGCAAAACGAATGATGATATGCGTCTTGCTGAAATTCTTTCAAAAGCAAATCCCTTCCTGACAGACGAAGATGCGGACATCATCCGATCCGTTCGCAAGAATCTCGCTGAATGCTGGTCCTACCTGTACGCCGCGCTAAAACTCGAAACCGTCTCCGACAACTGGTTCGCCGTTGCGATGGACTTCATTGAATCTCGCGGGCACGGGAAAATCTCGAGCCCGGTTTCTTACTTCACCACCGCATTTGTGAATTTCTTGAGCAATATTGCGAGCGGTGTCGCCGTCGAGGGCGACCAAACCTTGCTCGAATGCATCAACGAGCAGGCTCAGCGAAAAGCAGAACTGCGCGAGAAGTACATGAAGCTGCAACCGCTCACTCCTCAGCAGGAAGAGCAGCGCCGCGCGTTCAACGGCAAGATGGTGCGGAACAAGGATTGAATGGCGACCGTGCGCCAAATCGTCCCGCTGGGCAACGCAAACCAGCCGTTGCTCGGAGCGCCGGGTGTGCGTACACTTCTGGCCAGGACAGCCGAGTCAACCCAGGAGACCGGGATGGCTCGGAGACGACACCAGACGGGAAGGGTTTTCGTTCGGGGAAAGAATCCGCCCGTGTTCGTCGGGCGATGGCGGGAAGACGTGATAGAAGGCAACGACACAATTCGTGTTGAGCGTTCGATGGTGCTCGGCACCGTCGCCGAACTCAAGACCAAACGCAACGCCCAGCGGCTTCTCGACCCGATTCTCGCCCGAATCAATTCCTTCGACTACCGTCCAAGCAAATTCAGCACGCTCGAGAAATTCGCGGACACGTGGGAGGCTCAGGTGCTCATCCACCAAAAGCCGTCCAGTGTGAAGGCCGCGCAATCACACTTGCGGACCTACATCCGAAAACACCTGGGGAAAGTTCTTCTCCATGAAGTCACGCCGCAAGCTCAGCAAAACTTCGTGACACTGCTCTCGCAAAAAGTCTCCCGCAAGACCGTCCTCAACGTCCTCGGCACTCTTAGCTCGATGATGAGGACGGCTAAATCGTGGGGCTACTGCACGCAGCCCATAGTTACAACCGAGCTGGCTCTGCCGGTCGAGGAGGTCCGCAAACAAGCTCGATTCTTCACAGGAGAGGAAGCGCGCAAGATCATCATGCTCGCTGTCGATCCGTACCGCACCATGTTCGCAATCGCAGCGATGACCGGATTACGCCCTGGCGAAGTCATGGGCTTACAGAAGGATGATCTCGACTTTGAACACTGCGTGATCCACGTTCGCCGCTCGGCCTGGCTCAGCCGCGTGCAGACGGTGAAGAGCAAGGCGAGCAGGGCGCCCGTCGTGATGCCAGAAGCACTGGCCGCGTTGCTGAAAGGGTATATGGCAACATGGCAAGCAAACCCGGAAGGGTTTCTCTTCCTCAATCGCCGGGGCCGTCCCTTCTCACAGAACTACGTCGTACAGAAAAAACTCTGGCCCATTCTGGACGCTCTCTCGGTTCCGCGATGCGGGCTCCACGCTTTCAGACATTGCCACGCGAGCTTGCTGCTAGACGTTGGAGCGAATCCGAAAGTTGCACAGGAACAGATGCGACACGCGGACGCCCGAATCACCCTCAACACTTACACTCACGTGATAGGCGACGCACAACGCGTTGCGGTGAACAAAGTGGGCGAGCTGCTTCGCCCGGACGCGAAATTCTGCGCCCAAATGCGCCCAAATTAAGGAGGAACGGTGAGTATATTCAATCACTTGCGGGCCGTCTGCGGTGGGTTCAAATCCCATCTCCCACCCCAATTTTTCAGTACCCACAATAGATCAAATTCACCTCATATTTTTGAAGGACACGATCTGCAGTAAGCAAAGTCATTTGTTCTGAAACTGCCTGGGCGATAAGCAAGCGATCAAAGGGGTCACGATGACGCGCAGGCAGTTCGCCCGCACGCAGCGCATGTTCGTGAGTAATATCCAGCGGGCGAATGGCCCACACGCGAAGCGCGTAAGGAACGTACTCCGACGGCGGTTTCGGAAGAGGGAGTGTGCCTAGCGCGTACTTGATGGCAATTTCCCAGGATCCAGCCGCTGAGAAATGCAGCTCTGACGCTGATGATTTCAGTATTTCTTGCGCCTGGGAGTTAAGTCTGCGTTCTTCAGACAAGCCCCACAGAAAAACATTCGTATCCAGCAAATACTTCATGTTGTCTTCTTGGCTTTGCTGGACGACTTTGGCTTGCGGCCTTCGAACAGGGCGAGCACGTCGTCGGGCAACGGCGCGTCAAAGTCATCTGGAACGGTGAACTGCCCGCGAAATATTCCCAGGACGCGTTTAGCTTTTTCTTGCGGAACGGGGACCAAGCGGGCTACCGGAACTCCGCGGTTGGCGATGGTAATCTCTTCGCCTGCGGCGACACGGCGGAGCAGCCGCGAAAGCTGCGTTTTCGCCTCGTGGGTGTTTACCTGTTTCACTGTGTAATACTAGACTAAGGCAATAGACTAAGTCAAGTTAAGAATTGATTGCCATGCCAATCCAGCGGTTCGCCCTTTCCTGACTTGCTGCTGCCGCAAACGCCCGCGCCATAACCAAAAACGAGGCCCCACGGCTCGCTTCGCAATTCGCCACTTTCTGCCTATCATGAATCATGCCGAGTTTTCGGTGTCGTGGCGTGCTGTTTGATCTGGATGGCGTGTTGGTGGATTCGACTCCCGCGGTGGCGCGCGTATGGGCGGGCTGGGCGCGCGAGCACGGTTTTAGCGATCCCGACGAAATCGTGAGGATCGCGCACGGGCGCCCCAGCATTACAACGATTCGCGAACTTCTTCCCCGCGCCGATCATGAGGCGGAAAACCGCGAAGTGGAGCGCCGCGAAATCGCCGACACCGGCGGCGTGATTCCCTTGCCCGGTGCGATGGAACTGCTGCAAACCCTGCCTCCGGAAAGATGGGCCATCGTGACTTCGTGTACGCGTCCATTGGCTGGCGTGCGCATCGCCGCAGCCGGGCTGCCAAAGCCGAAACACCTCGTGACCGCCGACGATGTGCACCGCGGCAAGCCCGATCCCGAGCCGTACTTGAAAGGTGCACAGATGCTGGGCCTGGCGGCCACCGATTGTGTCGTCATGGAAGACGCCCCGGCGGGAATTCGCGCGGGCAAAGCCGCAGGATCGCGGGTCCTGGCGCTGCGCACCACCGCCAGCGACGAGGAACTCCGCGAAGCCGGCGCCGACTGGGTTGTGGATAACTGCGCCGAGTTGTTGGTCAATCTCGATGGGGATGGTAAGACCTTTCAGTTCTTCCAGCGTCGAACAAAGTAGCCCTGCGGTTCGTAGTTAGAGTTAGAATCCCGATTCACGTTCCCGGGAATTTCAGACTGTTCAAAGGAGAGAGTCGATGAGCTGTGTGAAGAGCCTTCGTGTGTTGCTTGTGCTTGGATTGTGTCTGAGTGCGTTTGCTTTCGACCTGCGCGCGCAGGAGAAAGAAGCCAAAGCCGCTGAGAAGCCCCCCGAGGCCGCTTCTGCTCCTCCGAAGGAAGAATCATCCGTTACGGATCACACCATCAAGATTGGCGGCCAAACCATCTCCTACAAAGCAACGGCTTCCACGATTTTGCTCAAGAATGACAAAGACGAGCCAACGGCGTTGATCTACTCGACCGCGTACACGCGCAGCGACGTGAAGGACATGAGCCAGCGCCCGGTCACGTTTCTTTACAATGGCGGGCCAGGGTCTTCTTCGGTGTGGCTGCACATGGGCTCGGTCGGGCCGCGCCGCGTGATGACCATCAACGCGGACGTCACTCCTCCCGCGCCTTACAAGCTGATGGACAATCCGGACTGCCTGCTCGACAAAACGGACCTCGTGTTCATCGATCCTGTCGGCACAGGGTTCAGCCACGCCGTCGGCAAAGCACAGGACAAGGACTTCTGGGGCGTGGAACCGGACGTGAAATCGCTGGCGCAATTCATTACGACGTACGTCAGCCGCAATAACCGCTGGAATTCGCCGAAATTCCTGATGGGCGAAAGCTACGGAACATTTCGCAACGCTGCGCTCGCGAATTATTTGCAGGGCCACGACAACATGTACCTCAACGGAATTGTGATGGTCTCCTCGGTTCTGGACCTGGGCACTATTTCGTTCTATCCGGGACAGGATCTTGCCTACGTTCTCTATCTGCCAAGCTATGCGGCGACGGCGTGGTTCCACAAAACCCTGAAGGATCGCCCGGACAACTTGAATGCCTTTCTGGACGAGGCGCGGAAATTCGCGCGCGGCGAATATGCGGACGCGCTGATGAAAGGCGACGGGCTGACCTCGGCGGAAAAATCGGAAGTCGCCAGGAAAATTTCCCGTTTTACCGGACTGGGCGAAGACTATCTCGTCAAGGCAAACCTGCGCGTGCGGCTCGGCCAGTTCATGCAGGAACTTCAGCGCAGCCGCGGACTGACAACAGGGCGCCTGGATGCGAGATTCTCCGGGCCGACTTACGACCTGATCGGCGAAGCGGCCGAGTACGATCCGCAGGAAACCGCCATTAGCGGCGCCTTCATCGGCGCCTTCAACACCTATGTCCGGGAAGAATTGAAATTCGGCCAGGACAAAAAATACAAGCCCGCAGCGGACTTTGAAGGCAATCGCTGGGACTGGAAACACGAAGGCAGCGATTTTGGATTTTTCCCGGGTTCACCCAGTGTCGTGCTCGACTTGGTCGAGGCGATGATTTCCAACCCGCGCTTGAAAGTGGAATTTGAAGATGGAATCTACGATTTGGCCACGCCGTTCACAGAAGTCGAGTACGCCGTGGATCACATGGGACTCCCCGACAACATCCGAAAGAACGCCTGGCACCAGTATTACGAAGCCGGTCACATGATGTACTTGCACGACGAGGATCTGGCAAAGCTGAAGAAAAACGTTGCCAACTTTATGGACGCGGCTTCCAAACAATAGGCGCTCCTTAAAGCGCGACAAGATTTTCGCGACTGTACTTTCCATCGCCGACGACCCTGTTCCTAGGGACAGTTATTTACCGCGAACCCGCAATCGTGTTCGCCACAATGCCAATACGCGCGCTCGCTTACAATCAGAGAGTCGCGCAAGCAAACTTTTGACAAAACTTCAGGCGACCCGCCCTCAAATACCGGGCCTCGCGAGGAAAACCGACTCTATGGCATCCATAACCCAGCCGGTTCCGCCGCAGACTGCTCCGTCCAAAAGCGCTCCGCAGCCGGCAGCAGCGGCTCCCGTGCAAAGAACCATTCACACGGCGCAACTTGTCACCGCCATGCTGAAGGCCAGCCCGCACGTCAGCGACCTGATTTTTTCGCCCGGCCGCGCCCCGCAAATCGAGGTAAGTGGGAATTTAGTAGAGCTGAAATACAAGGGGCTCGAGTCGCTTAGCCCGCAGGACACCAAGTTCATCGCCTATGACCTCATGGGCAAAAGCGAAACCTACACTCGCAAATTCGAACAGGATGGCTCGGCGGACCTGTCGTACGGCGTAGAAGGCGTCGGCCGGTTTCGCGTCAACATTTTCAAACAGCGCGGAAGCTGCGCGGTGGTCATGCGCGTCATCCCCGACAAAATTCCCGGCTTCGAGGAGCTGAGCTTGCCGGCCGCACTCAAGGAAATCGTTGATCTGCGCAACGGGATTGTGCTCGTGACTGGACCCACGGGTTCCGGAAAGTCTTCGACATTGGCCGCTATCCTTGACCTCATGAATGAAGAGAAGGCTTATCACATCCTGACCATCGAGGATCCCATCGAGTTTCTCCACCGGCATAAGAAGGCGACCATCCATCAGCGGGAACTCCATCTCGATACGCCGAGCTTTTCGCAGGCGCTGCGCGCCGCGCTTCGCCAAGCGCCCAAAGTCATTCTCGTCGGCGAAATGCGCGACCGCGAAACCATCGAGATTGCCTTGGAAGCTTCCGAGACGGGACACCTCGTTCTCTCGACCCTGCACACCATTGATGCCTCCAAGACCATCGAGCGCATCGTCGGTGTCTTCCCCCTTTCGGAACAGCACACCATTCGCACCCGCCTTTCCAAGGCCTTTCGCTTTATCGTTTCGCAGCGCCTGCTTCCCCGAAAAGATAAGAGAGGCCGCATCGCCGCGGTCGAGATTCTCCGCTCCACGATGCGTACCCGCGAATACATCGAAAAAGGCGAGAGCGAGGGCAAGACGTTGCTCGACGCCATGCGCGACGGCACCACGGAAGGGATGCAGTACTTCGATGGGGAAATCGACAAGCTCATTCGCGCGGGCATCGTCGACTTCGAAACCGGGCTGAGCTACTCGACGAATGCCGGGAACCTGCGCTTGGAGATGGCCGACTATATCGAGAGCCTTCAAGGCCAACGCAGCACTCAGGATCCCAATCAAACGACCGATCTTGAGCGGTAAACGGCTGCTATTCTTCCGCCGAAATTCCAGCCATCTATCTAAGTTCCGCACAACGTGGGAACGCAGTCATTTTGGAGTGCGGCAGCCCTGCTGCCGCTTTTCTTCGCTGCCCGCATCCCTCCATATTTGGCGAGCTTCAATAAGACTTTCTGCTTGCACTCGCTCGTGTCACAATTTGTCTCGCACGCTTTCATTCTCAATGGCGGATTTCTTTCATCGGTTAGCTGATTACGTCCCAAGCGAAGTGCGTCTAGCTTTTGTCGTCGGCTTTGCGCTCGCGATTTTCGCTATTTCCTTCCCGGCGCTCGCCCAGAGACTTTTTCATGCCGTGGAATCCTTCCTTTGCCGCTTCACGCCCCGAAGAACTCTGGCGCTCGTCGTTCTTTTTTTCGCTGTTATTGCCATCCGCCTCTCGCTTCTTCACTTTCTGCCGGTGCCCGTTCCGGGTATCCATGACGAGTTCAGCTACCTCTTGCTCAGCGACACCCTGGTTCACCGCAGGCTCACCAATCCCACCCATCCCATGTGGATGAGTTTCGAATCCTTCCACATCAATTGGATTCCGACGTATTCCTCGAAATATCCCCCTGCGCAGGGCGCCGTGCTCGCACTCGGCCAGGTGCTTGGCCTTCCCTGGATCGGAGTCGTACTCAGCATGGGCGCCATGTGCGCTGCAATTCTCTGGATGCTCCAGGCTTGGCTCCCGTCAAGGTGGGCGTTGCTGGGTGGATTGCTGACCGCCGTCAAATTCGGCTTCGCGAGCTACTGGATGAATAGCTATTGGGGCGGCGCGGTCGCCGCCACGGGAGGAGCGCTCGTTCTCGGCGCGATGCCGCGCATCGTGCGGCAAACGCAAGCGCGCGATGCCGTCCTGCTCGGCCTGGGATTAGCCACCCTCGCGAATTCGCGCCCGTTTGAGGGATTTCTTTTCGCGCTGCCCGTCGCGGTGTGGTTTTTCTGGTGGCTGGCAGGAAAAGCCAACCCACGCACGTCGTTGCGAGTTCGCGTTCTTCGAGTCTTTATACCTGTCACTGCCCTCTTGGCAGTAACCATCGCCTTCATGGGCTACTACAACTGGCGCCTCACCGGAAATGCGCTTCTCTTCCCCCACGTTTTGAATTCTCGTACTTACCGCTCCATGGGCCTTTTTCTCTGGGACCATCCCAAGCCCCCTTTGCAATACCACAACGACCAGTTCGATGACTTTTACAATGGTTGGGAGCGCGAGGACTATCAGAACACTTGGAGCGATGTCTGGGCAGTTTCCTGGGAAAAGCTGACGCGCAGCGGAAGTACCTATTTTTGGTGGGGCGCCCTGCTTCTTCTCCCCGGAATTCCTTTCGCGTTCCTGGATCGCAGGATGCGCATTCCCGTTCTGATTTTTTCGCTGACCTGTCTGGGATTTCTGAGTCTCATCTGGTCATTCCCGCATTACGCCGCTCCCGCAACGTGCGTCATCATTCTAATGCTTGTCCAGGCCGTCCGGCACTTGCGATGGATGCGCGTGGTTGGGCGGCCAATCGGCATGGCGCTGGCCTGGGCGGCCGTTCTCTTGCTCATCGCGGACGTCAGCCTCCGCGTCTCTCATCGCAACTGCGATCCCCTCGAATGGGCTTGTCAGGGAGACCCCAGCCGCGCAGTGATTGCGGAGAATTATTCCCACATGCCGGGAAAGCATCTCATCATGGTGCGCTACGAGCCGGACCACAATTTGCACGATGAATGGGTGTACAACGGTGCCGAAATCGACACCGCCAAAGTTCTCTGGGCGCGGGAACTCGACGCCGAACAAAATGCAAAGCTTTTTGCCTACTTCAAGGATCGCCAGATCTGGCTCGTCGAGCCTGACCTCGACAACAGTGAGGTCGTCCCTTACCAGCCTCCAAAAGCAAAACCGGAACAGAAATGAAACGCGCCGCTGGTTTCTATCCTGGCAAAACTCAATGTGAGGACCCCGACGCTATTTGAGGTCGTAGTCGCCTATGTAGGTGCCTCGGCTGATCCCCAGCATACTGAGGAAGAAGGAAGCGAAAACAATTTGCAAGCCAAGGATGAGCCACATCGCCCAGAACAGCACTTGGCGCACCGCGTACAATTCGCCAAACCCGCTGGCCGCCCACTGCCACGTGATCCAGACGCATCCTGCAAATCCCGCCAGGAACAATGCGCCGCCTAGCAGCAAACCCGTTTCAAGCGAGATGCGCTTCAATGCTCTCTTTAGAGAAACGGAGTGGCGGTCAAACCGCTCGGCGTAGCTGAACACCTTCGCGAACGCTCCAATCGAAAGGACTTGCGCGCCCAGCAGCGTGAAAATCACTCCGAAAATCATGGTGTGCACGTCCACAATCACGCGAGGGGTAATCTGGCGCGGGCCCGGCAGCAGCCAGAACACCATGAAAAGTCCAATGGCGAAGAGAATGGCGCCTGGAAGTAAAAACAGCCAATTCGGCGCATACAGCAGCATGAACCGCAAGCTGCGCCAGCCGTCGCGGAAACTTCGCAGATGCGGTGGCCGCCCTCGCTTGTCGGGCCAGAGCACGATCGGAATCTCGGAAATCTTCGCGCCAATTTGTCCGGCTTTGATGATCATCTCGAGCGCAAATTCCATCCCCGAGCTGCGCACGTCCAGGCGGTCGTACAGCACGCGCGTGAATCCACGCATCCCGCAATAACTGTCGCCAATGCCCACGTGAAAGAAAAGATTCAGCAACGCGGTCAGCCCGGGATTGCCGAAGTATTTGTGAAGCGGCGGCATCGCTCCGGGCTTGATTCCCCCGCGAAAGCGGTTGCCCATCACCATTTCGTTTCCGGCGCGCAGCTTCTCCACGAAGCGTGGCACGTCGGTGAAATCGTAGCTGTCGTCGGCATCTCCCATGATGATGAACGCGCCGCGAGATGCGGCGATTCCTGCGCGCAACGCCGCGCCGTAGCCGCGCTCGGCGACGTTCACCACCTTCGCGCCGTGCTCCTCCGCAATTTGAATCGAACCGTCCGTCGACCCATTGTCCGCAACAATCACTTCGCCGGAAAGCCCGGACGCGCGAAATGCCTGCACGGCTTTGTCTATGCAGAACGCCAGGGAATTTGCTTCATTGAGGCAGGGAATGACTACCGACACTTCCACCGCCGGCTTCGCCTTGAGCTGCTCCGACTGCGGCCCCTCCGATGCCAGAAGTGTGCTCATCTGGGACCTCATCATATCGCGAGGCTGTAGACTTTTCACGCCCCAGGCCGCACTTCCGTGCGAATCTGGTTATTTCGCGTTCGCACCCGCGCTTGAATTGCCGGAGAATGTGTGGGAACCTGCGATGGTTCCTCAATCGCTGTCTTGCGGAATTGATTTCCCAATCGGAAATGGCCGAAACCCAGACGCAAACAGAAAAGCAAGCGGTTCTGACCCCAGATCCCTGGGAAGCCGCCTATCTCCGCTTTGAAACGCCGGAAGAAGAAATTCGCAAGTTTATCGGACGCCTCAACCGCCTCGGCGCGCGAGAATGGCCGCGCGATGCGGAAATTGTCGAGCTCTTTTGTGGCCGCGGAAACGGCTTGATTGCCCTGCAGCGCCTCGGCTTCACGCGCATGGAAGGCGTGGATCTTTCGCCGCGCCTGATTGCTCAGTTCAAGGGCAATGCCAAATGCACCGTTGCCGATTGCCGACATCTTCCCTTTCCCGACCGCAGCAAAGACGTCCTCATTGTCCAAGGCGGCCTGCATCATCTTCCGAATTTGCCCGGCGACCTCGATCAGACTTTTTCCGAAATGCAGCGCGTCTTGCGCAAAGACGGCCGCGTCATGTTCGTCGAGCCCTGGCGCACTCCGTTTCTCACCTTCGTCCATTTCGTCTCGGAAATTCCCATCGTGCGTCGCCTCTCCGTCAAAATGGATGCCTTCGCCACTATGACCGAGAACGAAATCCGCACCTACACACAATGGCTCACGCAACCGCAACTCATCACGAAAATTGCCCGCGATCATTTCGTGCCCGTCCACGAATCGTTCGCCTGGGGCAAATGGAATTTCGTCGGCTTGCCCCGCTAGCCTTCAAATTCCAGTTGGTTTCTTCGCCCAATGTTTTGTCGCGCGACTTCACCCTTGCATTTCCCCCCTCCGCAGCTATGATGTCCGCCGTGTCCCCCGCGGATGATCGTTCCGCGGCAAGGAACCTTTGACCACCACCGCATTCGAGTCTTCAACTCGCCAGTTCAGCCGCGGCCGGCTTTTGAAAGTGCTCGGCATGTGGTTCGGCATCGCCGCCGCCGTCGGCAACGCCATTTCCGCGGGAATCGTGCGCACTCCCGGCGACATCGCCAGCAACCTTCCAAATGGCTGGCTCTTCATCGGCGTGTGGATTGTCGGTGGCCTCTACGCGTTTTTTAGCGCGTCCTCGATGGCCGAACTTGGCGCAGCCATCCCGCGCAGCGGCGGCCAGTACAACTTTTCGCGCCGCGCGATGGGCGAGTACGCCGGCTTCGTGGTTGGCTGGAGCGATTGGCTCTCCACCTGCGGCACCGCCGCCGCCGTTGCCATCGTCATCAGCGAATACAGCATCGTCCTCAGCCGGTACTTCCCCCGTCTGCTACCGCTCCTCGATGGCCGCGTGAAAGCAATGTCCGTCGCGATCATTCTCGGTTTCGGCGTTTTGCAGTGGCGCGGAATTCGCTGGGGCGGCACCGCGCAACTTATCACCGCCGCGGTGAAAACAGTTGGATTCTTAGTTCTGGTTCTCGCTTGCTTCCTCAAAGGCGGCGCGTCCCATCAAGCTGCCGTTCAATCCGCGCATTCTTCGCTCACTCTCGCTTCTGGCTGGCCTCTGGCCGTCGCGTTTATGTTAGGCCTGCAGGCGGTCTTTTACTCCATCGACGGCTGGGATGGCATCGTTTATTTCGGCGAAGAAGTTCGCCAGCCGGGCCGCGACGTGCCTCGCGCTATTTTCGGCAGCGTTGCTTCCATCATGGGAATCTACCTGCTCCTGAATCTCTTGCCGCTCTACTTGCTTCCCATGAAAGAAATTTCGGGCAATACTTTCGTGCTCGGCGCTGTCGCCGACCGCATCTTTGGCGCTCTCGGCGATCCCATCATCCGCTCCATCATGGTCATTTCGATGCTGAGCTGCCTCAATGCCAATCAACTCTTTTGCTCGAGAACACTCTACACGATGAGCGCCGATGGTTTGTTCTTTCGCCAGGCTGCCAAAGTAAATCCGGGGGGCACGCCAACCATCTCGCTTTTGCTCAGCACGATTGTCGGCATCCTCTTTCTACTCATCTCGTTTCTCGGTGGGCATGCTTTCGAGCGGATCATTTCAATGCTCTCGTTTTTCTTCGTGGCAAACTACACGCTCACCTACACTTCGCTTTTTGTTTTGCGCAAACGCGAGCCGCAGATGGACCGGCCGTATCGCGCGTGGGGGTATCCCTGGACCACCGGCATCGCGCTCGGCGGTTCCGTTCTTTTCCTCATCGCGTCCATCGCCACGGACCGCCAGAACGCTCCCTGGGCGCTGGCGATTCTGGTTCTGAGCTATCCCGTGTTCTTAGTGATGAAGTTTGTGCGCCGCCGCGAATCCAAGGCTGTGTAAACTAGCTCACTTTTTCCGCCACCGACTTGGCTTGCAGGAACAGCAGCAAATAATCTTTTCCGCCCGTCTTGGAATCCGTTCCCGACATGTTGAATCCGCCGAATGGATGCGCCCCGACCATCGCGCCGGTGCACTTGCGGTTCAAATAGAGATTGCCGACGTGGAAAGCCTCTTCGGCCTTGCGGATTTTCTCGGGATTCTTTGAATACACCGAGCCGGTCAAACCAAACTCGGTGTTGTTCGCAATTTCCAGCGCGTGTTCGTAGTTCTTCGCCTTGATCACCGCCAGCACCGGACCAAATACTTCTTCCTGCGCCAGCCGCGCCTTCGGGTCCACGTCGGCGATAATCGTCGGCTCGACGAAATATCCGTCGCCCGGCGCGCGCTTTCCGCCGGTGAGCACTCTTCCTTCTTTCTTGCCCACTTCGATGTAATCCAGGATCGTCTTCATCGCCGCCTGGCTGACCACCGGCCCCATGTAGTTGTTGGGATCGTCGCTCGGTCCCACCGTGATTTTCTTGGTCCGCTCCACGAGCTTCTGCAGGAACGCGTCGTAGACTTTTTCTGAAACAATTGCGCGCGAACACGCCGAGCACTTCTGCCCTTGATAGCCAAATGCCGCCTGCACTGTTCCTTCCGCTGCGGCGTCGAGGTCGGCCTCTTCATCCACCACAATCCCGTCCTTGCCGCCCATCTCCAGGACCGTGCGCTTGATCCAAATCTGTCCCGGCGACGGTTTCGCCGCCAGTTCGCTGATGCGCAGCCCGACTTCTTTCGAGCCGGTAAAGCCGACGTAGCGCGTCTTCGGGTGCGTGACCAGCGTATCGCCCACGGCGCCGCCCGGCCCGGCGACAAAATTCACCGCTTCCTTCGGCACTCCCGCTTCATACAAAATGTCCACGAACTTCGCCGCAATCGTTGGCGAATCGCTCGCCGGCTTCAGCACCACGGTGTTGCCCGTCACCAGCGACGCCACTACCAGACCCGCCATGATGGCGCAGGGGAAGTTCCAGGGTGGAATGACCACGCCCACGCCCAGCGGAATGTACACAAGATAGTTGCGCTCGCCGCGCATGGGCGTCAGCTTTTGCGGTTGAGCCAAACGCAGCATTTCGCGCCCGTAAAACTCGCAGAAATCAATGGTCTCCGCGATATCCGCGTCGGCCTCGACCCAGGTCTTGCCTACTTCATAGCAAACCAGCGCGGCCAACTCATACTTGCGCTCGCGCACGATCTGCGCCGCCCGGAAAAGGCACTTTGTGCGCTCCTGCACTGGCACCTTCTTCCAAGTGTCAAAGTATTTGTTCGCCGCTTCTATGGCTTGCTTGGCCATTTCTGCCGTCGCGTTCTGAAATACGCCGATCACTTCGGAAGGCCGCGACGGATTCGTCGAGTTGCGCTTGTCCGGCGTGGTCATCTTCTGCCCGCCAATCCAGTTGGGATACTCGCGCCCGAATTCCGATTTCACTCTTTTCAGCGCCTCTTCCATGCGCTTGCGGTTTTCCGGTTTCGTAAAATCAATGAACGGCTCGTTGGTGAATTCGGTTTGGTGAACGGTCTGTTCGGCAGTAGCCATGTGCTCTCTCCTCCTCTGTTGGCGAAGCTCTATTGTACTGCGCCAGCAAAGTTCTTTGTAGTGGCCGGTCTTCAGACCGGCTCCTTTCTCTTCTCCCTTGTAGGGGTACGACATGTCGTGCCCTCTCCTCCTCTGTCATCCCGAGCCCAGTCCCGCGTTGCGCCCGCGGAAAGCGCGCCCAAGTTTGTCGCGGGAATGGGGGCGAGGGATCTGCTTTTCTTTTCTCTGCATTTCGTACCGCCGGCATCTTGCCGGCTCTCTTCGTAGTGGCCGGTCTTCAGACCGGCTCCTTTCTCTTCTCCGCTGTGGGGCACGCCATGTCGTGCCCGTTCTGTTTCCGCGGGAATTAGGGGCGCGCTTCAGCGCGTCCCCCTTTCTCTACCCTCGACCCTTCCAATACCCCGGGCGCCTCCGCCCGTGCGCAATCGCCAGGACAAGAACCGCGCCCTCTGCCTCTCGATAGATCACCAGAAATGGAAAACACGGCAGCTTCACCTTTCGCGTGCCACGCGCTCCGCGCGGCCACCGTTGCGGTGCCTCCACAATCTTGTCAATCACTTGATTGAGTTCTTCGACAAACCGCGTCGCGGCCAGAGGACTCCGTTCGCGGTACCAGCGGGCGGCCGACTCTGCTTCTTCCAGCGCGGCCGGGTGCAGAAGGAACTGCCTTGCGGTCATTCGATGGCGCTGCGGAGCCGTCGGCGCGCCTCTTCCAGCGACACGGGCTGGACCTTGCCGGAATCGATCTCCGCCATGCGCCGCGCCACTTCTTCGTTCCAGGCCGCCGCTACGGCCTCATCTTCCGTATCGTCCAGGCTCTCGATTAAAGAGCCGGCCAGGTCGGCCCGCTCCTCCACAGGAAGGGAGAGCGCCTTCTTCAACAACTCTTCTGTCGCTTCTCGGCTCATACCCTGCAGTATACCGAGCATCCGATGAGGATGCGAGTCCTGAGCGAGCGCAGCGAGTCGAAGGATCTCCCTTCCGACGAGCACGGCCTCTTTTGCACTTCTCAACGCTCGGTCAGTCTGGTATAAGGGTTATACCAGCCGTGCGCTTCGAATTTGATGCGCGAAAAAGCGCCATGCTTCGGGCCAACCCGAAGCGCGGTATTGGATTCGAGGAGGCTCGGGAAATCTTTTCGCATCCCTACTACCTCGATCAGCGCTCCGGCCTTCCCGAGCAATACCGCGCCATCGGCTGGGTCGGCGCAAGACTCTATTCCGTGATTTTCGAGCTGCGCAGCGATTCCCAGGGCGAATACTTTCATCTTGTGACCCTCTGGAAATCCACCCGTGAGGAACAAAAACTCTATGAAGACCACTCCTAAGAAATCCCGCCGCGTCTCCGCCGAATCCATCGCCCGCCTCGCCGAGCGTGGAAAAAACGTCTCCCGCTTCTTCACCAATTCCGGCCGCATGATGCCGCCGATTCAGCGCGTCAACGTGGACCTCACGGCCCTCATGCTTGCCGAGCTTGACGCCATCGCCAAGGAACTCAACATCAGCCGCCAGGCCGTGATCAAGACCATCCTCCGGCAAGGCCTCGACCGCCATCACCTCGCCAAGTCCCGCCGCTCTCATCCCCTGTAGGGGCGCATGCCCTGAGCCTGAGGCGGTAAGCTCGTCTGTCTGCGCAGACGGATCCTAAGGCTGTTTCAGCTCTTGAATTGCTTTGCGTAGAGCCTCTTCCCTAAGAGGTCCCTTTCCCTTAGCGGCCTCTATGACCGTCTCGCCCTTGTTGTTGCGAATCGTGAGGTCAGCGCCATGGGCGATGAACAACGGTATGGCGTCGTTGTCGACGGTAGTGAAGATCGGTGTTTCACCATCATTGTTTCGCGCATTCACGTCTGCACCAAGCCTTAATAGCTCCTCTTCCACGGACTTGAGGAAGGTTTCGTGAAGTGGCGTATTTCCTTCGTTATCGCGGGCGTTGATACTCTCACCGGCTTCAGCGAGCAGGCGAACGCACTCCGCGCGCGCAGTGTCTTCTACATCGCCGCGATACTCTGCCGCAGAAAACACTGCGGTCCTTCCTCGAAAGTCTCGGGCCTCTAATTTCGGATGGTATTGGAGAACCAATTGCACCATCTCGGGATTTCCCGACTCAGCTGCATAAATCAGGATACTGCCCGCGCCATTGGCCCCAAGTGACATGCCCCCGCCGCCTTCCCAGACAGTTAAAGCGCTGAGATCTGCGTTCGGATTGGCGCCATAGTCAATCAGAGCCCGTGCGGAATCTATGTTTCCTGAACGGGCGGCTCCCGCGAGCGCTATGTCCTTATCGTTTTGATCCTTTTTGCTTGCACTCGCTTCAATGAGCATTCTTAGTGCGGCAACGTGGCCGCTCGCCGCGTTCAACCACCCGACATCCTGAAACGGAAGCATCATTCCCGGCTCCGCTGGTGTTGGAGGGGGCAGAGGTTCCAACGGCACGCCCGCGTCTAGCAACTGCCGGAGAGTCGTGACGGCCCCGCGAGTCGCCGCCTCTTTCAACATGACTTGCGCTTCAAAAGTCCGAAACCTGAATTTTTCTTCCTCCAAGGCCGGAACGAGACCGGCACTGCCTTCGATCCATCGATCGGTTCGCGCGAACGTGTCCACCTCATCTTCCAACTCCGTAATGATTGCGGGCATTCCCTCCCACGCGCCCACGTAATCCTCTACTTCTTTGCTTCTGCCGTCGATTGCGATGGTGAGTATGTAGGTCGGATTGTCTGTTACGCCCGCTCTATAGGAGGAATCCATCGAATAGAAGTCAGCGGCAATAAACCTCTTCGCGAGCTGGCGAACATCGTCCGCATTCGCCCAATCCGTATGTCTGCCGGACGCAACCACATAGCCCCCACCTTCGAAAACAATGCCCTCCGTACTGATCGTTACCACATAGGAAGGACAAGTGCCGAAGCACCCCGTCCGCCGAAGTGTGATGGCGACTTTCGAGTCTGGTTTGAGAATGGGTGCGGCTACATGCTTTTTTGGCAGGCGTTCGGGCGGAACAAGGTCGATGTACTCCTCCACCTCTGCCGTAACTGCCTTCCCATCCTTTTCAAACGGCGTGAACTTCCACTGGCGCACCTCGTCCTCCAGTTGCGGCCAAAACTTCAGTATTTTGTCCTCGCCGTTTGCGTCCGCGCTCACCACGTCTCCAGCAGGAGACACGATAAGGGCGAGACGAAGTTGATTGAAACCGGGATGGATGCCCTTGAGTGGGATGGTCCTACGATGCGGTTTGATTTCGTGGCTGCGGGCAACGTCATAGTCAAATGAGGGATTTGATTGTCTTTTATCGCCCGATTCCTGAAAGGAGATATTCGAAATCAAGCAGATTAAGGCAATGATCGTGCGCATGCGGGTCTACCTCCCTGGCCTAGGAGTGGCACTTGGAGATACACGAGCGATCAGATTTCGCTTACGCTAAGTCAGACGTTCTGACGATTAGACACCTGGAATTCAGGATTTGTTGCCTCATTGCCAGGAAAACGCGTCCGGTGCCCATCTTTCGCTCCGCGAAAGGCGGGAAACTCAACGGCCAATAAGCCGCACCTAACTGGTTCCCGCCTCAAAGTAAAAATGATCAGGAGGTATTTGTGCGGCCCGTCCTGGTTTAGCGTCCGGCACGTGATAGAACCGGAGCGTGCCAGTCGCCGGGTGCCGGCGGGTGGCCGGGTGCCCCATCTTTCGCAGAGGCGGGTGAGTAATTCAATTCTTCTCGTCCCATGATCCCCGAACGATGATAGGCCAGCCACCACTCTAATTCGCTGCAACTGAAGAATACGAGGGTGCCCCTCGATAAGAGCGAAGGCGTTGTCAAGAGACACATCCTCCTCGCCATGCTTTGCAGCACCGCTTGGATCTCAGAGTGGTGGAGGACCGAAGCTCTGAAACTCT
>Ga0187780_10000859_pt1 | contig 22669 bp, 23 predicted proteins | sample 1015_Q2_SP10_20__FD_132429 | JGI IMG/M metagenome (GOLD analysis project Ga0187780, IMG submission 132429) | Tropical peat soil microbial communities from peatlands in Department of Meta, Colombia - 1015_Q2_SP10_20_MG | ecosystem: Environmental > Terrestrial > Soil > Wetlands > Peat | place... | reverse complement strand
GAATACGAACCAGGACGAAAGATTACCGCTGAAGTCACAGCTCCTCAGATGATAAGAGGCTCAAGAAACACGATGACCCTGGAGGGCTCCGAGGGAAAGACGAAATTCAGCGTGGCCTGGGACATGAAGTTGAACGGGTTTTACTCGTTGCTCAGACCATTCATGGCTTCAAGTGTGAGAAAAACAGCAGAAACGCAGGTCGGCAACGCGAAGCGCGTACTAGAATCTGAACCGAAATCCTAAGTTCGAACTGTCCAAACCCACCAAGATCGCTGGTTCAAGTCGGCTGAATGCCAGTTTTGGTATTGTTTGGCTCAGAATGATCTACCTCATACCATCGATAGAGTGGATTGGTCAGAATTGTCCCCTGTTGCCTTCGAGCAATCCGCTTCCACTATGGACTCGATCTGTGTGTTTGGAGAGCTGTTCACCATTCTCGAACTTTGACCCGCAATAAGGGCATGTAACGACCGGCTCCTTTGCGTCTGTCAACGATACTAGTTGTCTCAGACTTGCATTAGATAAACGTCTAACCACATCAATCAGTTGATGTATCCCACCAAGATCGCCACATCTACCGCACGCACAACGTGGCACAAAATGGCACAACAAGGCACCGCACGTCTGCGCTTGGCGCACGCAAACCCCGAACGCGCCCACCAAAAACACGGTGAATCCAACGAATTTCTGCGGCCCCCCGCAACGTATCTCGGAATGAGCTCCGTTTGTCCAGCAGAGTCAGACTGTGGTTGTCTATGCCAATACCGATTACCATGTAGGTATCTCCGCGGGCAATTGAAGCAGCGGCGATTGGTCTGGTCTAACGGAGTCGAAAGCGACATCCAGTTCTCACCGCTGAGAAATGTATTCCAGTTGTAAATACATCGGATGCCGCGCCCCTCGCGAAGTTGGCCGGAAGGGTCGCTCTTTGGCCCCTCATAGCTGTCACGATTCTATTGCTTGCTGCCCTACAGTACCTCCCTGAACTTTCTTGGGAGGTGTACGGGGCCGCCTTTCTGGGGCTGGTCGCTGTCTGGGTGTTCGGTCTGCGTGTCTTGAGAAGGGGCCGCCGTGCGAGGACCAAGTATCAAGGAGAGCCCGAGGCTGGGGCTGCGAAACCGGGCGTCCTTTCGCAGGAGCCCCCAACCCACCCCGCGGTTCCCTCCGCAGGGTTGCGGCATGCAATGCTGAAGCACCCGTTGTTTTCCTACTTCTCTCTAGCGTACGCGGTCAAGTACGTCCTGTTGATTCCCTACACGCTGGCGGCTTGGGGTATCATTTCCGGCGACTGGACAGCTGCCTTTGTCCTGGCGACTTTCGGGCCCTTCGTGGCTGGCATCGTGATGACCTATCTTACTGAAGGGGGATCGGGTCTGTCTCGCCTCCGAAGCAGAGTCGGACAGTGGCGCGTCGGATGGCATTGGCTCCTGTTCATTTTTGCAGGTATCCCCGCTCTCGTAATGATAGGAATCGTCATTCAGCCCGGGGCGTTTGTCGGCTTTCTGGGCGTCTCTCCAATCTTGCTGGTTAGCTACCCGTTGACCTATGTGGCAGTCTGGTTTGGTGGTGGGGGGCTCAACGAGGAGGTCGGCTGGCGAGGTTTCGCGCTTCCCCACATGCAACCGCGTTACGGGCCACTTCTGACCGCATTCTACCTGGGACTGGTTCATTGCTTCTGGCATTTTGAAGAGTTCCTGACGCCTGCTCAAGGCGGAGGTCCAGGCACAGGCTGGACTCCCTTCCTCGTAAACCTCCCCCTCTTCCTGTTGCTCGTGTTGTCATTCACAGTGATTATAACGTGGGTGTACAACCACACCAAGGGGAGCCTTTTCGCCGCCATCAGCACGCATGCAAGCGTCGATATCCCACAGGCTGTTTTCCTGCCACTCTTTCCTGCAGTGGGAGCGACGAGTCTGACTCTAGGCTCTACACTCGGCATTGGAGTGTTGGCGCTCCTTGTCCTCATGATTACCCGAGGGCGTCTTGGCTACAAGGTGGCGGACTAAGCTCCTTGCCCTCAGTAGTAGTTGACTCGCTGAGAAAAAGCTACGGAGAGATAAGGGCAGTCGATGGCGTTTCATTCTCTGTTGAAGACGGTGAGATCTTTTCGCTGCTGGGTCCCAACGGAGCTGGCAAGACCACGACGATAGAGATTCTTGAGGGATTGAGAGCGAAAGACGGCGGCGAAGTGAAGGTTCTCGGATTGGATCCGTGGAAGTCAGGCTACGCCCTTCACAGAAAAATGGGGATCATACCTCAGGGATTCAGATTCTTCGACTATTCCACTCCTCGCGAGGCAGTGAGTTACTACGCCAAACTCTTCGGGGTCAAGGCGGACGTCGACCGCATTCTGAAGGAAGTAATCCTTGAGGATGCAGCGTCGCTGTACTACAACAAACTGTCAGGAGGTCAGAGACAGAAACTGGGACTTGCGCTGTCTCTGGTGAACAGTCCGCAGCTTGTTGTACTAGATGAGCCAACCACTGGGCTAGATCCACAGGCGAGGCGTGCGGTGTGGAATGTCATACGGGAGCTCAAGAAAGAAGACAGGAGCGTCATACTCACAACTCACTATCTGGAGGAGGCTGAGATCCTCGCGGACAGGGTAGCGATCATGAACCACGGCAGGATCATCAGTGCAGGGACCACGGAGGAGATTCTGGAGAAGGAGGGAAGCGACGAGAGGCTCGAAGTAAAGGCCGCTGAGTCACTGGCTGATTATCTGAAAAAAGAGACGAAGCTCAAGGTCGAGTACAGTAATGGGGTCGTGAGCGTACTCCTTGAAAGGCCGCATGACGCTATGGTCGCGTTAAGCCAAATCGAGCAGTCAGGAATCGAATGGAAGAACCTACGCACTCGGGAGGATACTCTAGAGGATGTCTTCGTAAGGATGGTTGGCGGGTCGCCAACAGAGGCGGGGGAGGTCGTGTGACCGTGATGCTAGGATGTGTGGATGCGCCCGGAATCGGGGGAGCGACTGATGCTTAGCATAGGGAGAGTAATGGCAGACCTTCAGGTGACCTCCAGGCAGTTCCTCAGAAGTCGAGTGGGAGTCTTCTTCTCGCTTATCTTTCCCATAGTCATAATGCTGATTTTTGGCGCGATTTTCAGTGGTGGCAACGGAGCGGTTACTGCTTACGTCCAGGACAACGACAACGCTGGTGGGATTCCCACACAGACCAGCGCGGCGTTCGTCTCAGCCCTCAACAGCACGGGAGTGGTCGTACTGGCCCCGGTTCCGCCAGGCACAAACTTTACTCAATTCCTGGTGTCACATTCATCCTCCGACGGAATCGTTATTCCCGCTGGATTTGAGACCAGATTCCGAGCCGGCGAGGCTGTCAACGTCTCGGTGTACGGGAGCCCTGCTTCTCAGACGAGCGCAATAGTTTCGGGAGTTGCGACTCAAGTAGTAAACCAGTTCAATCTCTACAGGGCCGGAGGGAGCGCGGTGATCAAGGTCGCTAGCCTTACGCTGAAGTCGTCCGGTGCGAAATACATCGATTTCCTGATTCCTGGCCTCGTGGGCTTCTCGATACTCACAGCTCCCATGTTCTCGCTGGTGAACATCTCGTCTCAGTACAAGAGGGACAAGCTCTTCAAACAACTCTCGCTGACGCCGCTCACCAGAGGGGAATGGTTGCTCTCGAAAGTGATATGGTACATCATCATTACGATAGCGGCCTTCATTCTGATGACTTTAGTGGGAGAAAACGCCTTCGGAGCCCACATAGCACTTTCACTTTACATTCTCCCGTTCCTTGTGGTCGGGCCTTTCCTATTCGTTTCACTGGGGATGCTTGTCGGGACCGCTTCGAACAGCCCTGAATCTGCCGCCATAGTGGGGCAACTGATCACATTCCCAATGATGTTCCTTTCCGGCACGTTCTTTCCAATCAGCATAATGCCCACTTGGCTACAGACCGTGGCGCACGTCTTCCCACTCTTCTATGTTGTCGAGGGGTTGACCAACGTGCTGACGTACGGGAATGTGGGTCCAGCCACTATCGACTTGGGAATCACTCTGATTATTGCGGTTGCCGTCTTTTCAGCGGCTGTACGGCTTTTCAAGTGGCGCGAAGACTGAACAAAGATTCAATCTGAGATGACGATCCAACGGTACACGGGGCAGCATCTTCCAGCATAGGGAGGGGTCATCATCCACCATGGCGGATTAATTGTGGGAGGGAAGATCGAGACACTAGACGGGAAGGACAGGGGAGAAACGAAAGGGTCCTGACGAGAAGCCGCAGGAGTCTTCGACACGCCTAAACAACTTAGGCGTCCCAACAGATGTTAGGCACACCTAACCTTAAATACACCCCACTCCCGCCTGAATGAGTGATGGGGCATGAGCGACATCATCTCCGCCGAGAATCTTATTGTTGTTTATCAGGATGGGACGAGGGCCGTTGAGGACATTTCGTTCAATGTCGAGGAGGGGGAGTTCTTCGGCTTCCTCGGCCCGAACGGCGCGGGGAAGAGCACAACAATCAAAGTTCTCACCACGCTTCTTAGGAAGGCTTCGGGCAAGGTCGCTGTCGCCGGCTTCGACCTCGAAAAGTCCCCAGGCGAAATCCGCAAGTGCATCGGCGTCCTCAGTCAGGAAACAAGTCTTGACGTAGACCTGACAGGCTGGGAGAACCTGCACCTTCAGGGGCGCCTACAGCAGATGAGCGGCACGGCCCTTGACGAACGGGTCAAGGAGTTGCTCGAGCTCGTGCAACTCGATGGCGTAGCGAGGAAGCCTGCAGGACGCTACTCAGGTGGAATGAGGAAGAGGCTCGACCTAGCGTCGGCCTTGATCAACAAGCCAAGGCTGCTGTTCTTGGACGAGCCAACCACAGGGCTTGACGCCCAGTCCCGGACGGCGATTTGGGAATACCTGGAGAGCCTGAACAAGAAGGAGGGTATTACGATCTTCCTGACTACTCAGTACTTGGAAGAAGCCGACCGACTGTGCCAAAGGCTATCGATCATAGACCACGGGAAACTCATCGCGAAGGGCACTCCCGCTGAATTGAAGGAGACCGTGGGGGGTGACATGGTCAATCTGACGCTGAAGGATCCCCTCTTGAGGGAGAGGGCCAAACTGGTGCTGAAGACGATAGCTGGGGTCTCCAAAGTTTCGGATTCGGATGGCGGCGTTGTGGCCTACACGAAGAACGCAGGCCAAATCATCGCAGAACTCGTTACTACCCTGGACCGAAATGGCATCCGACCATCTTTCCTTAGCATCTCCTCCCCCACCCTAGACGACGTGTTTCTACGTGAAACGGGTCGGCGAATCAGGTCCGACGAACTTTCGAGGAAAGAAACGGAGCCCTTCTTGATGTGAGCTAAGATGACAATTCTTTTCGACACGCAATCACTTCTGCAGCGGTTCCTGACGAAGCTCATCAGGAACCCAACGCTACTCGGGACAAGCCTAGCGGAGCCTATTCTTTTTCTCATTCTCTTCTCACAGCTTTTCACGAAGTTTGGCAATTTCCTGCCGGCTGCTTCCGGGGGATATCTCGCCTATCTCGTGCCTGGCATAGTTCTGTTTAACGCGATGATCACCGCTCCGCAGGGTGGCGTCTCAATCGCAAACGACATCAATTCTGGATTCCTCTCGAAGATGCTGTTGACGCAGGTCAGGAGGTCGGCGATATTGCTCGGGCGGCTCTTGACAGACATGACAGTTGCGGTCGCCCAGTCGGTCATCACGATCGGGGTAGCGGTGGCCATGGGGGTGAGCTTCGAGTCAGGGGCGGCTGGGATTCTTCTGTTGCTTCTGACTTCGGCGTACTTCGAACTTGCCCTCTCTGGCATCTTCCTTACGGTCGGCATAATAACGAGAAAGACAGAGACGATTTCTGCCCTTGCTAGCGTCTTGTTCTTTCCATTAGTCTTCATCAGCAGCGCGATGTTTCCCGTCTCGTTCTTCCCGTCTTGGGCGCAGGTATTTTCCAACTACAACCCCGTCAGTTACACCTCCGACGTGATGCGACAATTGGTGACTGGCGGACTGAATCTCGGGACCTTGGGGGACGCCTATGCACTGATTGGGGCCATCGCCATCGTGACCTTCGCGGCCACGTTGTACCAGTTCAGGAAAGTGGTCTCCTAGGAAGGATTCGAATCAAGTCCGGGCCTGGAGGTAATCTGTGTTGATTTGGGAGGGCTGTATTCTGCTGATTGAACGAGAACTACCATGACATCGGTCCCATTTGCGGGATTGCGGCTTAGTGAGCGAAGGACTGCCAGCCACGAGGTTCTCAAGCCCCGTCAGAACCATTACAAATCCCTCAGACTCGCGGGAGGAGGTCATCGGCGCGCTGTGTGCACTGCCGAGCACCGTTATCCCTGACAGGAAGGCGATGACAGGAAGGAGTACCAACAACACCCACAATCATGTGTCGTCCATGGGAGCTATTGGATCAACGATGAATTCCACGAGACTGACCGTAAGCGCCCGAATGGCACCTGAACTCGTGGTGCATCGTGTTCCAGCTTATATACGGGGCCGACCCTAACCTGTGAGGGAGGCGGTGTCTAGATGGCAGCATACAAACGGCCAACTAAAGACGATGCGGACCTCCTCATTCGCATGATGGAAATGAGCTCCAATTCGCGGATGCAGGAAGCCATGACATGGTTCGACAAGGAGTTCAAGGCCAAGAACTACGCCGAGTTCAAGGAGAAGTATCCCATGGGGAGCCCTGGGAACGACCACTTCGGGATGATTGTTGGGCAGTTCGAGTTAGCGGGGGTCCTCGTCTCTCACGGGCTCCTAAACGAAAACCTGTACTTCGACTTCAGCGGGATAGGGTTCGTCTGGGACAGGCTCGGCGCCATCATCGAGGGCCAGCGAAAGGAGATGGGTCCCGCGCTTTGGGAGAACGCGGTATGGCTCGCCGAGAGGCAAAAGAAGTGGAGCAAGTCGGTCTGGAAGCCGAAGCTCGCCTGGAAGAGAGCAAACTAGACTGAAAGGGAAGCCGTCGGCTCGCGGGGGCCTATCGACATCAGGGAAACTATTGCTGAAAGTCATTCTAGCAGTACGAATTGGTCGAGGGTATGGTATTCACGACTCGTCGGCAGAGCCCCTGACTTGGAGCCATTTCCCGGTAACGTCGAATTCAAGATAGGCGGCGTTTGAGTGCAAATCGCACAGGAGAGGTGAAGCCGTCCGGTTGGAGCACACTGTTCGGAGTCGGAGATTTGCATGGCGAAAGGGAGAAACTGCGGGAGGCCAACATGGATGCAACGGAAATCAAGACGAACACGGTGTAGTCAGTAGGTTCAATCTGAATGACCCTGACGGAAATGAGACGAGATGGTTTCAGGTTCTGACCAGTGGCCCCAGATTTGCCGGTAACCGCACCTAGGCCCTACCACGGAATAGCCTGCGTCCGACCCCCCCTGCAAGCGACTCCTGGCCGGGCTCCCTCTCTGATGTATCAGACCTGGTGTGGCATCGTGCCCCGTCGGGAGCGAGCCTCGGATTCTGACCTCACTGGGTCAAGACCCGATTCGGATTCGCACGGCAAACCCGTCGAGCTCGGTGTTACATTTGGCGACCGGTTAAGGATCTGTGTGAAGGGTGCTGCGCCCGCATATATACACGCCCTGGACGCAGACGGCATCGAAGTTGGCACCAGTGGTGGACGAGTACACCGAGGTAGATGACGCTCTCAAGCTAATCTTGGCCCATCTACGAAAACATGAGGGCACTGAGCTTGTCCCTGCGCTCAGGTCCTACGGCCGAACTCTCTCTGCCGACTTGGCCGCCCCCGGAGATGTCCCTTCTGAGCCAGCTTCTCACATGGATGGATACGCGGTCGTTTCAAGCAATCTCAGGGAAGCTACTCCCTCACGACCCGCGGTCCTGAAGGTGGTCGACGCGACCGGTCCTGGAAGCCGGTCAAAGGTCGTGCTCGGCGAGGGGGATGCGATCCAGGTCGCGACCGGGGCAACGCTGCCGGCGGGGGCAGACGCAGTGGTCCCCGTCGAGTTGGCTGACGTCGAAGGCAAGAGGATACGCGTGAGTTACGCCGTTCTTCCAGGAGAACACGTGCACAGGAAAGGACAGGACATACGGCGAGGGGAAATCGTCCTCCGAGCGGGTCAAAGAATCAGGGCGCAGGACGTGGGCACCCTCGTCTCCATCGGGTTCAGGAAAATCGGCGTCAGGACGAGACTCAGGGTGGCTGTGCTGGCCACCGGAAACGAGCTCACCCCCGCCAGCAGGCCGAGGAAAGGCAAAATGGTGGAAAGCCACTCCCTCGTCTTCCTTCGGCTCGCGGAGGCCATGGGCTGCGCGGGCCTGGACATGGGGATAGTCCAGGACGACCCGAAGGAGCTGAGGGGCGCACTCAGAGGCGCCCTTTCGATGTCTGACTTCGTTGTCACGCTCGGCGGGACGTCTGCGGGAAAACGTGATTTAGTGGTGGGCGCAGTGTCAAGCCTTCGACCTGATGCGCTTGTTCATGGCCTGAAGCTGGACAGGGGCAGGGTTACGGGGCTCGCTTCAGTCAAGGGAAAGCCAATTCTGATGCTGCCGGGGCCGATTCAGGCCGCGGCGAACGCCTTCCTCATCATCGGAGTTCCAATCATCGGAGAGCTTTCCGGCAGTAAGAAGATGGGGCTATCGGTCTCCTGCGTTCTAGGCGCACCCTGGGAAGCCAGGAAAAGGTTTTCCGGATTCCAGAAGGTTGTCTACGTGAGGCTGGAGCCTGGCGCCCTGGGCGTGGCACAGCCCATCGCGGGCGAAACCGAGTCGATGAAACTCCTGTCAGATGCGGATGGTTTCTTCGTCGTCAAACAAGGTGTAAGCAAGGTCGACGCAGGCGATCGGGTAGAAGTCAGACTCGTGCCCGGGTTCTCCTTTTCCTGACCCGGGCCCCTCTGGCTATGTCCGAATCCGTGTCGATATCCATGAGCACTCCAATATCCTGTACCTCAACCTCTAGGACATCGGCGGCGTTTCTCTGAACTACCGACTTCGCGCCAACGTCTCCGCGAATGCCTTTGACTTGCGCGAAGACGCTCCTGTCAAAGAGAACGGGGTTCCCCCTGACCCCCCTATAAGTCGGAATCACGATTCGGGCCTTGGTTCTCTCGTAGGCCTTCACCATCTGGTCGACTGTTCCAGGTCGCACGAACGGCTGGTCTCCTAGTGCTATGATAGCAGCTTCCGCTTCTCCAACTTCTCTGAGCCCAAGTCTTAGTGATTCGCTCATTCCCTCGGCGAACCTAGGATTCTCCACTATCACTTCGCCGGCGAACGCAATTCGCTTCCTCACTTCCTCTGCGTGTGCTCCGAGTACGACAACGACCCTCCCAACCTCTGCAGAGCGAAACGTGAGAAGTACCCTCTCCAGCATCGGGACTCCTTCAATTTCGAGGGTCTGCTTGGGCCTCCCCATACGGGAAGAGACACCCGCAGCGAGCACGATTACGGCGATCACCGCTTCTCGCACGCTTCCGTGTTGAGGATAAGTAATAAAGTGGGGACATTGTCCTTAGAGGCAACTATGAAGCAGGCAGAGTTCGCGAAGTTGATAGACTCGCTCTCAAGCCGGGGGGCGCCCTTCGCGGTAGCAACCGTGGTGAGCATCGAGGGCTCTTCCCTTGGCAAGCCAGGCTTCAAGGTGGTGATTTCAGGGGCGGGCGAGGTGCTCTATGGCACCCTTGGAGGCGTCTGCCCTGAGTCTGCCATCGTCGCGAGTGCAAAGATGACGATGAGGACCGGGCTCCCCAAGATGGTGAAGGTCTTCCTTGAAGGGGTCGAGAACTCCGTTGGTGCGGTCCTCAAGAGCCAGAGCGAGGACGAAGTGCACGTTGAGACGAACTGTGGTGGCAAAATGGACATCTACATCGAACCCTACCTTCCCCAGCAGCGACTGATCCTGATAGGACAGGGGGGCAAGGACGACGTCGAAGCCGCTCTCCTGAAGATGGGGAAGGGCCTTGACTTCGACGTGGTCGTGATCGACCACAGCCCCGTCCTCAGCGAGCAGCCGGACCAGCTCATCAAGGATGTTGAATACGACATCGGGAAGTTCCCCTTCACGAACACGGACTCCGTCGTCCTGCTCACGAGGGGGGAGAGGGACGTGGAGACGCTTGCGAAGCTATCGGAGTTCAAGCTGAGGTACGTCGGGATGCTCGGGAGTCGGCAGCGGGTGAGGGACGACCTCGCGAAACTCAGGAAGACAGGTGTCAGCGAGCAGTTCATCTCTTCCCTCAGGGCGCCGATCGGCGCGGACATCGGGGCGGTGACCGCACCGGAAATCGCACTCAGCATTCTGGCCGAGATACTCGCGGCGAAGTACGGAAAAGAAGTCCTCAGGAAGGCTCCGGCTGAGGGAAGACCCGAAGAGATACCGAGCTAGTGCCCTAGGCTTCTACGGGTGTGCCCCTCACCCAAGTCTCTGAGCCTCCTTTGAAGCGCTCCTTCTTCCACATTGGCAGAGCCACCTTGATGGTGTCTATGGCATATCTGCACGCTTCGAACGCCTCCGCCCTGTGTCGGCAGGATACTGCAACGGCCACGCTAACCTCGCCGACCTTCAAAGGGCCGTAGCGGTGCACCATCGCGATTTTAACGACGGGCCACCTGTCCCTAACTCTCTTCTCTATCTCGAGCATCTTCTTCTCCGCCATCTCCCTGTAGACCTCATAGGTAAGCCCCTCCACGGTCCTCCTGCCGCTTTTCCTGCGGATGGTCCCCACGAAAAGCACCGCCCCGCCGGCTTCCTCGCCGACGACCGAAGCCAGCACCCGACCCGGCTCGATCTGACGACTGGTGATGCGTACCGGCCTCGTGCCTATCCCCCCGCGACTGGCGGCAGGACGGCGACCTCATCCCCGTCGTGGAGCTTCGCATCGCCCTTTGTTATCTCTAGGTTCACGGAGTACCTGACCGTGGGCTCGATGGTTCTCAGCGCTGGGTGTAGCCTGAGCATCTCGGCCGCCATCTCCTTCACCGAGCTCCCCTTTCTGAGACGAATGTTCTCGCTTTTCAGGTTCGCAAGCCCCCGGGCTGACGCGAAATAGAGGACCTTCACCATCATCGCTCATTAGCCTCCGATTGCGTTCATGTTCCTCGGCTTCGCCCAGCCATCCTTTATCCATGGCATGTACCCCACCCCGTCAGGTTTCTTCCAGACCGCCCTTAGGATGGTGTCCGCGAGTACATCCTGGGACCCGCCATTCCTGACGACGTGCCTGAGGTCGTGGTAGTCCGTGTCGAAGAGGCACGAAAGGAGCTTGCCGTCGGCCGTGAGCCTTATCCTGTCGCAGTCGTCGCAGAACGGCTCGCTCATTGGGGTGATTAGGCCAAGATCTCCTCTCCCGTCCTTGAAACGCCAGATGGATGACGTCTCGCTGTTCCCTCTCCCCTGTGCTTCCAGCGGGTAGGTGCGCGCTACGGTGTCGATGATCTCCTTGCCGGGAACGACCCTGTCGTAGTTCCACATGCCTAGTCCGTCCAGGGGCATGAACTCGATGAAGCGGATCGAGATCCTTCTCTCACGGGCGTACTCAATGAGGTCCAAGATCTCGTCGTCGTTGTACCCCCGGATGGCGACGGAGTTGATTTTCACGGGGTTGAGGCCGACATCGAGGGCCCGGTCGATGCCGCGGAGCACCTTCGGGAGAGCGTCAATCCCTGAAATCTTGGCGAACCTGTCGCTCCTCAGGCTGTGAAGGCTTACTGTGACCCCCCTCAGCCCGGCCTTGCGGAGCGCCTCCGCCTTTCGCTCGAGGTGCCACCCGTTGCTGGTCATGTCTACGGACCGTATCCCTTTGATGTCAGTGAGCCCCCAAACCAGCTCCTCGAGGTCTCTCCTGAGCAGGGGTTCTCCTCCCGTTATCCTCACCTTTTGGATCCCCAGCGACGCCAGGACCCCCACAATCATCTCGATTTCGTCGAAGCTCAGTATCTCTTCCTTCGGGATCCAACTGATCTTGTCCTTCTCCGGCATGCAAAACAGACAAGCGAAGTTGCAACGGTCGGTGACAGAGACTCTCAGCTTCCTCGCAATCCTGCCCTTCCTGTCTCGGAGCAGCCCGTCACCGTTGTTTCCCGTACCCTGCAAAGAAGGCAGAGAACCGCCATTCACAAGTAAAAACATTCCTGAGCCACAGGGGAGAACCTATAACGGGTCAGGGATGAAACGGTGATCGTGCCATTCAAGCAGGTGGACATCTCGATGAAGCCAGTAGTCTACAGGGAGGCAACGGCCTCAGGCAGAATCAAGTTGAAGCCGGGAACAGTAGCTCTCATCCGCAAGGGCGCCCTTGAGAAGGGGGACCCGCTTGCGATTGCCTCAACCGCAGCCATACTGGCCGTCAAATCAACCCCATCAATCGTCGCCTTGGCCCATCCGCTCAAGGTGGAACGGACGGAGCCGGTGGTCAGACTGGGGAAGGACTGGGTCGAGGTGACGGTGACCGTGGCCGCCCACGAGAAGACAGGGGTCGAGATGGAGGCCCTTACGGCGGTATCCGCGGCTCTGCTCAACATCTGGGACGTGGTCAAAGCCCACGAGAAGGACTCGACTGGGCAGTATCCGACTACCAGAATCGAATCAATCAGTGTAACGAGCAAGGTGAAGAGGACATGAAGCCGCACGAGGAACACAAGAAGGATGCGGAGAGGCGCCTGAAAGTTGTCATCGTGACAGTGAGCACCAGCCGTTACGAGAAGAAGAGGGAAGGAAGACCCTTCACCGACGAAGCAGGAGATGTGGCTGCCGAAGAGGCCACAGTAGCTGGTCACTCGGTGACGAGAAGAGCTATGATTTCCGACAATAGAACCATGATCCGTAAGGAGGCTAGGGCCTTCCTTTCAGGGGATGAAGACGTGCTCCTCTTTGCCGGGGGAACGGGACTTTCTCCGCACGATGTCACGGTCGAAACTGTCCGCCCGTTCTTAGAAAAAGAGCTCGAAGGATTTGGCGAACTGGTCAGGAGATTGGGTTACGACGAGGTTGGGGCAGCGGCGGCACTAACCCGCGCAACGGCAGGTGTAGCCAAGGGCAAGCTGATTGCTTGTATGCCTGGTTCACCGGACGGCGTCCGCACTGCCATGAGGGCTTTCGTGGAAGAGTTCGCTCACATGGTTTTCATCGCCAGAAAGTGATGATAGGGTATCCCATCTGACGCTGTTGTGGGCAATTCCGAGGCGGGGTCCAACGCTCAGGAGATTGTCTCTCCTTGCTTGGCCATGCACAATCCGTTGTTCAGCACGTACAGATAGTCGGCGAGCTTTCTATTGGCCTCGTCTCGGAGTCGAAAGTAGGAACCCGTTTGTGAAGGAGACCTGCGCGAGCTGATTGTTGGATAGCCCCATGCTGTGAAACTGCGCGTCTGGGACTCTCCCGACTATTTTTTCTCCAGAATTGTTGAGGACTACCAGCACGCTATCCTTGAGCTCGGAGATCTCTCGGATGGTCAGAACTTTCCCGTCCCCCCCCGTTCCAGGTAGGCGAATCTCTACCGATTCTGGTGGTACCGCAAGTGTCGCTGGTTGCCCGATTCGAATCGGCGATGAACTTAGCACCTCAAGCGTAATCTCCCTCTCCCACCCTGAAACGTAAACGGTGCACCTGGACCCTGTCTCACGGCGCGGTTCAACTTTCAGCAGGTTGAAACCAAGGAATTCCGCAGTGGCTGGATTCATCCGGGCAAGCAGGTCCTTTTTCGTCCCGAATGAAGTGAGCCTTCCAGAAAGCAGGATGCCAATCTTCTGGCCCAGAAAGAAAGCCTCGTCCAGGTCGTGAGTAACGTAGATTACGGTTGTCCCGACTTTTTCGAAGAGAATCTTCATCTCCGAGCGGACGGCCTCCCTGGTTTGAGGATCTAGCGCGGAAAGTGGTTCGTCCAGAAGAAGCAATTTCGGTTCGAGGACAAGGGCCCTTGCAACCGCCACTCTCTGCACCTGCCCCCCGCTCAGTTGTCCCGGCTTCCGATCTCGAAGTCCTTCAATTCCCACAGTTCCTAATATCGCTGAGACCTTCGCTCTTACCCCCTCCTCCGGAATGTGCCGCGCCCTCAGGCCGAAAGCGATGTTATCGAAGACTGTCATGTTAGGGAAGAGGGCATGATCCTGGAAGACGTACCCAACATTTCGTTGAACCGTCCTGACTCGGATGGGGTGTTCTCCTGCTCGCTCCACCAGATGACCTCCGATGGATATCGTACCCTTGTCGGCAGGAATGAAGCCCGAGATGATGTTAAGCATAGTCGTCTTGCCGGCGCCGCTCGGACCGACAAGTGTGCCGACGGTCCCTTTCCCGAGCGAGAAGGTAACACTATCCAAGACCTTCGAACTGAACGACTTCGAGATTCCGTCTACTTCAAGGCCTGATTCCAAATGATTCCCTACTCCCTACCACGTACCTCACCCCTATGATTACGGCGAAGGAGATTACTATCAGAATGCAGGACACGAAGCTTGCTTGCTGAATGTTCACCGCAAGGTCGAGGTATATTGCCAAGGGCATTGTCTGGGTAATCCCAGGCAGATTCTCGGCAAAAAGGAGTGTCGCTCCAAACTCTCCCATCGCTCGCCCCCAAGAAAGTATGGCCCCTGCGACCAGGCCGCGGGAAGCAAGAGGAAGGACGATTTTCCTGAACGAGTAGAAACTTGAGGGAGAAAGAAGGCTAGCTGCCATCTCGATCTTGGGGTCTATCTCTTCGAACGCGGTCCTGGCTGACCTCAGGAAGAAAGGCATAGCTACGAACGTCTCGGCCATTACGACCGCCACGATGTTTCCGGGCAGAATGATCCCATACTGAAGAAGCACCGCTCCAATAGGAGATCTGGGAGCGAAGGCCAGCAGAAGGGCCAACCCGGCAACGGCGGGAGGGAGCACAATTGGTATGTCAATCACCGTGTCAATCAGTCTTATGCCCCTCACTTTCCGTCGGGTGAGCACTCGCGCGGTGGGGATGCCGAGAAGCATTATCACCACAAGGGAAATCGTGCTGGTGATCAGGCTGAGCCTGATGGCGTTGAGGGTGTCATTGTTGACGAGTTGAAGTGCTACGCTGCTCCCAGGAACTGATAGAAACACAGACGCTATCGGGATGACGATGAAGAGAATTACGACAATCGGGAAACCCCAGAGCAGGGCCGACGTCCAGTCAACCCACCTTCCTCTGACCGGGCCTTTGGCTGCTTCCAGTTCCAACTCAGGTTCGGAGGACATGACTGAAACTCATTGCCTTTTACGCCCTCCACATTCAACCGTAGCAGCTATGCGAGTGGAGTGAATCCCCATTTCTTGAGATACGCCTGGCCCGACGGCGAAAGCAGCCAGGTGACAAAGGCGTTGGCCTGCGTCTGATGTGATGAGGCCGCAATGACACTTACTGTGTAGACTGCTTGGACATTTACATCAGATGGAATCGGAATCGCGTAAAGCTGCGCCGCATTTGAAATTCCATCGCTAACATATCCAAACGCCGCATCAGCCGCGCCTGTGAGTACCTGGGTAATCGCCGATTCCACGTCCGTCGTCTGGCTCACGACATGCGTCATCACGTTGGTCGAGAAGTTGGCGTAGGTCAGCGATTGGAAGTCAGAACTGGAGGAATTCCCCCATTTCGATTGGACGTTGTTCCATACTTGTAGGGTGTATTTCCCGGCTGGAACAGAGGCAGGGGCCCCGATAGCGATTCGCACCCCAGGCTTGAGCAAGTCGGCGAGGGTCGTTATGTTCTTCGGGTTGTTCTTCGGCACAAAGAGCTCGACATAGTTGTAGAGAAGTTTTGTGTAAGTGTTCCCATTCGCCAGCAGAGACTTGTTCTGCAGCTTCATGTTGTTGGTCGCATCGGCCGAAATGAAAATGTCCGCCGGAACACCCTGGGCGATTTGGGTTTCGAGCGACCCGCTGCTTGCAAAATTGAAGACGAGCGACACGCTGTTGTTCAACTGGTACGCAGACTGCAACGCCTGAAACGCAGGGGTGAGACTGGCGGCGGCGAAGACTCTCAGTTGAACGATTTCGTTCGTGTTAGTGAGGGTGGACGTTACGGTTGCGGTGCTTGTTTCTGTCGACCCACTACCCGTGAGAGTCGATGTCACAGTTGCTGTCGAAGTCGTCGTTGCCGTGGATGACACCGTCGCAGTGGCAGACCCGCTTCCATAGGCAAAATACCCGACCAGTGCCGCAAGCACTATTGCAACGACCGCCATTACTCCGGCAGCAACATTCGAAACTCCGTGTGATTTGCTCTCTAGCTGCATAAGCGTCATGCAAGCGCTTGCATGACCCTATTTAGAGGTTGTGGGCCGGCCGAAGAAAGCTAAGCGGACCGGGTCAAGACTTAAGTCGCAATCATCTGCGCAAGGGCGTGTCAGGTATGAATCGAGAGAAGAAAGAGCTCACGTTGGTCCCTCACCTTACGCTTCTCGGCAACAAGGGAAGAGTCTTGGACGATACCGATGCCTTGCTCCTCAGAAGGACATCGGAGAATAATTCGCTAACTGCGGCTGCTAGGCTGCTCGGTATCTCTTACCGAAACGCCTGGGGGCGTGTGAAAAGAATCGAGTCGACGTACGGTAAGCGCATTCTGGAAACGACGACAGGAGGGGCAGGCGGAGGTGCCTCTGCCCTCACCCCGGAAGGCGCTCTGCTGCTCAAGGAGTACAGGCGCACTAGGAAGTACCTATTCAATGTCCTCGAAGATCAGGAGTCAGCGGAAAACATAAGCTACAAGTTGAGCGCTAGAAACAGGTTCAGGGCCAAAATCGTAGGAATCGAGAGGGGCGATGTCGCCTCAATAGTCAAGATGACTACGACGGCGCCCGTTTCGCTGACCTCAGTGATAACCGAAGATGCGCTGGAAGATCTTGGCATCCAAGTCGGAAATCAAGTTGTCGCCATAGTTAAGTCGACAGAAGTCATGATTGCGAAACAAGGTCGACCCTTTGCTGGAACTTCAAAACGACGACAATCGAGGTAGTGCACCCGAAGACCTCGCTGTGGTGCAATCGGGAGACACAGGTTGGTACCATTTGAAAGACATCGAGTCATTGCCGACGGCCTACGCTGAGGCCGGGCATTCTAACGGGCTTTCCCGCCTTGCACTACGCCGCGGGCTGGTATCGTTGTCCAAGCCAAAACAACATGGCAGCGGCTACCCAAAGAACATACAAGGCGCCGGACATTGAACACTCAGCTTTGAATTGGGAGCTCAGACTCCCACGATGCCGCTGACATCATTAGCCCCAATGCATGGTTGGTGGCCAGACACAGACTAAGTTGTCGGCGGTGTCAGCAGTTCTGATTCCCAAGAGAGTGCGAATGGGTTCCTAAGTGTTCGGATTGCGTCGCGCCTAGTAGACCGGCATCCTCGAATCGACTTCCTCTGCCCAGCGTCTGATTCCCCCCTTCAGATTGCGTACCATCCTGAATCCTTCTGATGTCAGCAAGTTTGCCGCTCTGGCGCTCCTAGCTCCCACGTGGCAGTAGACCACAGTGTCAGCGGATTTGTCAAGTTCACCGATTCTCTTTGGCAGCTCGCCCAGTGGTATGAGTTTGGATCCTTCGATCTTGCAGAGGTCGTGCTCGAATGGCTCCCTTACGTCCAGTACTGTAATCCTCGACTTCTGCTCCAACAGGCGCTTCAATTCAAGGGGCGTTATCTCCCTCACCGCAGGAGGGACCCTCCATCCACAGAACGCCTCGTAGTCAACCAGAGAAGTTATTGTGGGGCTCTTGCCGCACACGGTGCACTGTGCGTTCTTCTTGAACCGCAGCTCGTTGAACGTCATGTCTGTTGCGTTGAAAAGGAGCAGACGCCCGCTGAGAGGTTCGCCCTGGCCCAGAATCAGTTTGAGCGCCTCGACCGCCTGGATGCTCCCCATTACACCCGGCAACACGCCGAGAACTCCTGCCACCGCGCAGTCTTGAACGCTGTCCGGGGGAGGCGGCTCGGGATAGAGGCACCTGTAACAGGGTCCTCCCTTGGCGTAGAACACCGACGCCTGCCCGTCGAACCTGAAGATGCTGGCGTACACGTCGGGCTTGCCAAGCAGGACGCATGCGTCGTTGATCAGGTATCTCGCAGGAAAGTTGTCGGTGCAGTCCAAGACTGCGTCGTACCCTTCCAGTATTCCCATTGCGTTGGCGGAGGACAGCTTCACTTCATGGGGCTCGACGACGACGTATGGGTTGACGCCTCTCAGCCTTTCTGCCGCAACGCGGGCCTTGGGCCTTCCGACGTCTTGTTCGGTGTAGATAGTCTGGCGGTGAAGGTTACTCTTCTCCACGACGTCTTCATCCACCACCCCTATCCTGCCCACCCCCGCGGCGGCCAGATAGACGGCCGACGGTACTCCCAGGCCCCCGGCGCCGACGATCAGTACAGAGGATCCCTTGAGTCTCTCCTGGCCCGCGCGGCCGAGCTCGGGAAGCACCAGCTGTCTGCTGTATCTTTCAATCTCAGCCCGTGACAGAGCGTGAACTGGGGGCGACTCGGACAATCAGGAACTCCGTTTTGCCGCATCCCACTTGATAATAAAGTTCGGCGCGGGCCTCTCTCATCGCAAGAACGGGAACCATAAATAATGCACCCTTACACATTAGGGAGTTTGATTCGGGTTCACCTGACAGCCCAGCTGCGCGACTACGTCAGCGGGGCCAGGGAAGTAACGCTCGACTCTGCCGCCGACCTTCGGACCATGGTGTACAAGCTCGACCAGTCCTATCCAGGAATCGGAGGAAGGATAGTCGACGACCAGGGGAAGTTAAGGACCCACGTCAACGTATTCGTGAACTCCGAAAACTCAAGGGAACTGAAGAGCGAAAACACACCCCTGCGCGACGGCGACGTGGTGCACATCCTGCCGGCGGTCTCAGGAGGATAGGCGGGGATTCTGATTGCCTAGCAGGAAGGACGGCGTCTGCCTCCTCGTCGGGACTCGGAAGGGAGGATTCGTGTTCACTTCGGACTCGAAGCGCAAGGGGTGGAAGGTCTCCGGGCCCCACCTGAAGGGGAATGAAATCTACCACATGGCCTACGACAAGCGGAACGGCGCGATCCTTGCGTCCGTAGTCAGCGGCCATTGGGGTCCCACGGTCGCTCGTAGCGAGGACATGGGTGATTCTTGGAAGGAGTCTCGCACTCCCCCTCGGTTTCCAAAGGGGACGAGACTTTCTGTTGCGAGGCTGTGGCAGATACGACCGGGTACCGGAGATGAGCCTGGTGTCGTCTACGCCGGGGTAGAGCCTGCTTGTCTCTTCAAATCAGAGGACTGGGGGAAAAGCTGGCAGGTTAACGAGGCCCTCATGAACCACAAGACGAGGAAAAAGTGGCAGCCGGGAGGTGGAGGGCTGTGCCTGCACACGATAGTTGTCAGTGGCGAACGCCCAGGGAGGATACACGTCGCCATCTCCGCCGTGGGGACGCTCCGCTCTGACGACTATGGGGAAACCTGGAGGTTCCAGAACAAGAACGTAATAGTCGGTGATCAGCCAAACAAGCACCCAGAATACGGCACGTGTGTTCACAAGCTCGCGATTAATCCTTCGACCCCCGACGTAATCTACCAACAGAACCACACAGGGGTCTACAGAAGCGATAATGCGGGGGACAGCTGGATCGACATCCGTAACAACCTGCCGTCTCGCTTCGGATTCCCGATCGCCGCCGACTCCAACGACCCTAAGCGTGCTTACCTCGCCCCCCTTGAGGGAGACTTCTCTCGAATCCCGAAGGATGGGCACTTCGCGGTTTGGGGGACTGAAAACAGGGGCAAAGAGTGGTTCAAGCTGGACAAGGGCCTGCCTGAGAAGTCATACTACACCGTCCTTCGAGATGGGATGGTGTCCGATATGGAAGACCCCTGCGGCCTTTACTTCGGATCCACGACCGGCCAGCTTTTCTCGAGCAGGGACCAGGGGAACAACTGGGAACGAATATCGGATTGCCTCCCCCCGATTCTTTCGGTCAATGTTTCGAGCACCTGAGTCCCCAGGGATAAATAGCGACCTGGTCCTCCAGATTCCATGGCCACCGACGACAGGCTGATCGAGACTGTCAAGGAGCACGTCAAGAAGAGGCACGAGGCGAACGACAAAGCGTTCCTTTTCGGAGCGGAGAGAGTCGACCTTCGGAGGGTGGAACACCTCAAGGTCGAAGCCCGGAAGAGGCACTTCACCTTTTACATAGACGAGCCTGGCGAACGTGGCGGAACGGATCAGGGGCCCAATCCTCTCGCCTACTTCATAGCCGGAGCCGCTTCCTGCCTGATCAACCAGTTCCTGACCGCCGCCATCTACAGGGACGTCAAGCTGGAGGACGTCCGGCTGGCCGCAAGGGGCCACTTCGACCGCCGAATGGGGGGCGCCTTCGAGGAGATAATCTATGACCTGAAGCTCAAGAGCCCGTCCGGGAGAGAGGCGATTCTCTCCCTCGCGAAAGAAGCGGAGAAGATGTGCTACGCTCACCAGACGCTGAAGAAGGCTGGCGTGAAGATGAGAACTAACATCTTCCTGAACGGGAAGCCCATCAGCTGAGCCCGGTCAGAAGTGCACCAAACGGCTCGCTTTCGTCTCCGCCACCACGTTTCCACGCTTGATAACAGCGACCCGGTCTGGCTGGAGCCGAAGGGCGTCGTGGACCCCGCCTGAGTCGAGCAGCACGAGGTCAGCGAAATCCCCATTGCGTACGCCGTAGTGCTGCATCCCCATGCCTTTCGCTGGATTGTAGGTCACCATGTCGAACGCTGACTCGAGTCCGCCCGGCGACCCAAGGTGCGCGGCGTGACACATCACGAACGCTAGCTCCAGCATGTCTCCCCTGCCGAATGGATAGTAGGGATCGTCAATGTCGTCCTGGGCGACTGCCACGTTAACCCCTGCCTCGAGGAACTCCCTCACGCGGGTAACGCCGCGCCTTACCGGGTGGCTGTCGGTTCTGCCATACATGAAGAGGCTGATGTGAGAGTTCTCCACGACCGTCAGCCCGGCCTCCTTGGCCAGCCCAACTATCCTCCTCGCATAGGCGTCATCTGGGGAGTCGAGCGCACCTCTGCAGTGCGATGCAGTCACGCGCTCCCTGTACCCTTCCTTAATTGACTTCAGCAGCAGGTATTCGAGATTCCTAGAGGAAGGGTCAATGTTGTCGTCGATTAGAGCGTGGATGTCTTTCTGATACTTCATGGCGATCCGAAAGACGGTGTCGGTGTGTTTCGCTGACGCGTCGGCGTCCTTCTCGTACCAGGGGATCCCTCCAACCACGTCCGCTCCTAGCTCCATGCTCTTCTCGAGTAGCTCTTCCGCTCCGTGGTCCCTGATCAGCCCCTCTTGCGGGAAGGCCACTACCTGGATGTCCAATGCTCCCCTGAACCGCTCCTTGACCTTGAGCAGGCTCTTGACCGCGAGCAGTCCGCCGACAGTGTCGACATCTGCGAAGGCTCTGACGGCAGTGGTGCCGGCGATTATTGACGACGTGAGAGCGCTGCTGGCGCGGTCGATGATGTCAGCCTCCGTGAACCGCTTCTTGACCTCCGTGGCAGACGGGATTGCCTGTGGCGAGCCGGTTGCAGTCTCCTCCCAGATATCCGACCAGGAGCTCGTGAGGCACTTGTCCAGATGGCAGTGGATGTTCACGAAGCCTGGGGTGAGGAGCCTGCCCCCCGCGTCGATCTCCACGTCGCCCCTTTCGGCAATGTGCTCTCCGACGGCCGCGATCCTCCCGTCAATGACCCCCACGTCCCGAGTGCCCTCCTCCCCTCTCAGGCTCGCCCCTCGAAAAATCAGATCCATGGGCAGCCCAGTCACTTCTGGAGCGGCTGCGACCAGCCAGCTTGAACCCTCAACCTTTCTCTCTCGTCCCTGCGCCTGATAAAAAGGAAGACTCCAACCACCACTCCGACGGCGACCAGTGCTCCTCCAACGATGATCGGGAGCAGGAAAAGTCGGGTCCTAGCCGCGTCGAACGCCGTAATTTGATGGTAGTTCGAGGCATAAAGCTCCTGTGTCTTGGTGTCCAGGGCGATTCCAGCCACCTCGCTTGACGCATTGAAGGTCGCGCGCACCGCCCCCGTTGAGCCTTCCAGCTCGACTACGCTGCCTCCGGGGGACGAAGCGACGAAGACGCTCCCGGTCGCATTATCCGCGGCGACGAAGTTGGTTGAATTCTGGGGCGACGTGGTCACCTCCAGCTCCCTCAGATATGTGTCGGTCCCTGCGTCGACGGCGAACACGTAGTTGGTCCCGGTCGCTGAGTAGAGAGTCTGCGTCCTCTGGTCCAAAGAGAACTGCAGAGCACAGCACGACGGGAGTGTGATAGTGCCCAACTGGGAGAGGCTCGTGGCGTCCAGGACGGCTATCACCGGGGACGGATACATCCCGACATAGATCCTGCCGTTGGAGGGGTCGATGGCCACGGCATCCACGTGGTTTGAGAACGTGGCGTTCCCCACGATGCCCCCGGTCTGGGGGTTCACGGCGAAGAGCTGTGCCCCGGACGTGAAGAAGATGTCCGGGGAGACAGACCCGTCGTGCGCCATTGACAGAATGGGGTGCCCCACCGAGAACTGCCTGACAAACGTCTGGCTCTTCCCGTCAAGCACCGCGATTGAAGTGTTTCCAGCTACGTAGACGTCTCCGGTGCCCTGATCCAGCACCATGGGCCCCGCCGACACGTTCAGGCCGAGCGAGCT
>Ga0187780_10000858_pt1 | contig 22671 bp, 25 predicted proteins | sample 1015_Q2_SP10_20__FD_132429 | JGI IMG/M metagenome (GOLD analysis project Ga0187780, IMG submission 132429) | Tropical peat soil microbial communities from peatlands in Department of Meta, Colombia - 1015_Q2_SP10_20_MG | ecosystem: Environmental > Terrestrial > Soil > Wetlands > Peat | place... | reverse complement strand
GCCCGATCGTGCTCGGCAGCGACGGCGGGGCGGCGCACGCGATCCGCGCGCCGCGCTCCACCGGTTTGCTCGAGATGGACGGCCACGAGACGTTCTTGCGGGCAGTCGATCGGCTGACGGTCTGCACGCACGAAGTGCTCGAGCTGGCACAGCTGGAGCTGTCCGAGATCGACCTGTTCGTCTACCACCAGGCCAACTCGCGCATCCTCACCGCGGTCGCCGAGCGGCTGGAGCTGCCGCGCGAGCGCGTGTTCGACTGCATCGCCCATCTCGGCAACACGAGCGCTGCGAGCGTGCCGATCGCGCTCGGCGAGGCGCGGCGCGCCGGCGCGCTTCAGCCGGGGATGCGCGTGCTGGTGGGCGCCGTCGGAGCGGGCATGGTGTGGGGCGCGACGGTGCTCACGTGGGGGGACGTTCGCCGGGTGGAGGAGTGAGACGCGTGGCCGCGGGCGCCAGCTCTGCCACGAGCGAGAGCTCGGACGTGGGCGCCGCCGCGCGCGAGGGCTGCGCGCTTGTGACCGGCGGCTCGCGCGGCATCGGCGCGGCGATCGCGTGCGCGCTGGCCGCCGACGGCTGGACGATCGGCGTGAACTACCGCAGCGACGCGGACGCAGCGCAGGCGACGGTCGCGCGCATCGAGCACGACGGCGGCCGCGCGCTGGCGCTGCAGGCCGATGTGACCGAGGCAGCCGAGCTCGACGGCCTGTTCGATCGGCTCGAGCAGCGCTTCGGCCGCGTGCTCGTGCTCGTCAACAACGCCGGCGTGCGCCGCGACGAGCTCGCGATCTCGCTCAGCGACGAGGATTGGTCGCGCGTGATCGACACGAACCTGTCGGCCGCGTTTCGCGCGACCAGGCGCGCGCTGCGCGGCATGATCCGCGAGCGTTTCGGGCGCGTGATCAACCTCGCCTCGGTCGTCGGGCCGCGCGCGAACGCAGGGCAGGCCAACTACGCGGCCGCGAAGGCGGGGCTGATCGGTATGACCAAGACGATCGCCGTGGAGGTCGCGCGCCGCGGCGTGACCGTCAACGCGATCGCCCCGGGTCTGATCGAGACCGACATGACCGCGGACCTCGCGGCGGGCGGCGGCGCGTTGCTCGACGCGGTGCCCGCGCGCCGGACCGGCAGTCCCGAGGACGTCGCCGCGTGCGCGCGCTTTCTCGCCTCCGAGCAGGCCGCGTACGTGACCGGCTCGACGCTGTACGTCGACGGAGGCCTTGGCGCCTAGGCGCCTCACAACATCAACGGAAAGGACACGATGAGCACAGCAGTCACCACCGAGCAGATCGAAACCGTCGTGGTCGAGGCGCTGGAGAGCTTCGGCGCCGAAGCCGAGCTGATCGCACCAGACGCGACATTCGAGGCACTGGACGTCGACTCGCTCGACCTGGCGGAGCTCTCGCAGATCGTGCACGAGCAGTTCGGCGTCGAGCTGAAGAGCTCGGACGTGGCCGACGTCAAGACGGTGCGCGACGCGGTCGAGCTGATCGCCTCGCGGCTGTAGGTGCGGGCGGGCGCGGAGAGCGGGCGGACGCGGGAGGTCGGGTTGGAGCGGGTGCTCGTCACCGGGATGGGCGCGGTCACGCCGCTGGGCGTCGGCGCGCGCACGCTGCACGAGCGCTGGTGTGCGGGCGAGTGCGGGATCGACGGCGGCGAGGGGGCGTGCAAAGACTTCGACCCGCGCGAGTTCCTCACAGCCAAGGAGGCGCGCCGCGCCGACCGCTTCACGCAGCTGGCGATAGCCGCCTGCGCGGAGGCGCTCGCGGACGCCGGCTGGGAGACCGAGCCGGGCAGCGAGCTGCCCTACCCTCCCGAGCGCGTCGGCTGCGTGCTGGGCACGGGCATCGGCGGCATCGCGACGCTGATCGACGGCCAGGACACGCTGCGCGAGCGCGGCGGCGAGTACGTCTCGCCGCTGTCGGTGCCGCTGATGATGAGCAACGCGGGCGCGGGCGCGCTGTCGATGCGCCACGGCCTGCGCGGCCCGTCGTTCGCGGTCAGCTCGGCGTGCGCTTCGGGCGCGCACGCGATCGGCGTCGCGCTGCGGATGCTGCAGAGCGGCGAAGCCGACGCGGTCGTGACCGGCGGCTCGGAGGCGGGGCTGACGCCACTCGCGCGCGCGGCGTTCGGCGCGCTGGACGCGCTCTCGCCGAGCGGCATCTCGCGCCCGTTCGACGCGCGCCGCGACGGCTTCGTGATGGGCGAGGGCGCGGCCGTCTTGGTGCTCGAGCGCGACGAGGGCGCGCGTGCGCGCGGCGCGCGCACGCTGGGCGCGATCCGCGGCTACGGCGCGAGCTCGGACGCCCACCACCTGACCGCGCCACGCGACGACGGCGCGGGACAGGCGGCCGCGATGAGCGCCGCGCTCGCCGACGCCGGCGTGGGCGGCGGCGACATCGACTATGTCAACGCACACGGCACATCCACGCCGTTGAACGACCGCGCCGAGACACGGGCGCTCAAGCTCGCGCTGGGCGACCACAGCGCCAACCTCCCCATCTCCTCAACCAAGTCCGCAATCGGTCACCTGCTGGGCGCGGCCGGAGCCGTCGAGGCGGTGGCCACGCTGCTGGCCCTGCGCGACCGCGTGGCGCCACCGACGCTCGGCCTGTCCGAGCCCGACGCCGAGCTCGATCTCGACTACGTACCCGGCTCGGCGCGTCCGCTGCCGGTGCGCGCGAGCGAGCCGGTACTGGCGCTGTCCAACTCCTTCGGCTTCGGCGGCCACAACGCGGTGCTGTGCCTGGAGGGCGTGTGAGCCTCGCGCTGCTCGCCTGTCCCCGAATGGGGGAGCGCCCGGACGAGCGCCTCGCGCCGCTCGAGCGCCTGGAAGCGCTGGCCGACCCCGGCTCGCTGCAGCCGCTGCGCACGCAGGTGCGCTCGCGCAGGATGGGCGAGCGTGCGCGCGCCGGCGACGGCGTGCTCGCGGCGCACGCGCGCGTGGACGGGCGCCAGGTGTGCTGCTACGCGCAGGATTCCTCGTTCGCGGGCGGCTCGCTCGGCGAGCAGCACGCGCGCACGATCGTCGAGCTGCTGCGCATGGCCGGGCGCGCGCGCGTGCCCGTGCTGGGCTTCGTCGAGTCGGCGGGCGCGCGCATGCAGGAGGGCCTCGCGGCGCTGTCTGGCTACGGCGCGATCTTCCGCGAGCACGTGCGCCTGTCGGGCGTCGTGCCGCAGATCTCGATCGTGTGCGGTCCGGCCGCGGGCGGCTCCTCCTACGGCCCCGCGCTGGGCGACTTCGTGATCATGACCTCGCGCGCGTCGATGTTCCTGACGGGTCCGGCGGTGGTCGCGGAGGTGACGGGCGAGGACATCGACATGGCCGCGCTGGGCGGCCCGCGCGTGCACGAGCGCAACGGCGTGTGTCACTTCACGGCGCCGACGGAGGTCGACGGCGCGCTGCTGGCGCGCGACCTGCTCGACTACCTGCCCCAGCACGCGGGCGTGGCGCCGCAGCTGTGGCCGAGCGTCGATCCGCCCGGCCAGCCGCCCGACCGCGCGGTGCCGGCGCAGGCGCGCGGCGTGTACGACATGCGCCAAGTGGCGGGCGCGCTGGTCGATGGCGGGCGGCTGCTGGAGGTCAGCGCGCGCTGGTCGCGCAACGTGGTGTGCGCGTTCGCGCGCCTGCATGGCCGCGCGATCGGCGTCGTCGCCAACCAGCCGCGGCACCTCGGCGGCGTGCTCGACGCGAGCGCGGCGCAGAAGGCCGCGCGCTTCGTGCGCGCGTGCAACGCCTTCGGGCTGCCGCTGCTGGTGCTGGTCGACACGCCCGGCTTCCTGCCCGGCTCACGCCAGGAGTCCGGCGCGGTGATCCGCCACGGCGCCAAGCTCGTGCACGCGTTCGCGGAGGCGAGCGTGCCGAGCGTGACGGTGGTCGTGCGCAAGGCGTTCGGCGGCGCGTTCATCGCGATGAACTGCAAGGCGCTGGGCGCCGACTGCGTGTTCGCATGGCCCGACGCGCAGCTCGGCGTGATGGGCGCCGAGCAGGCGGTCGGCGTGCTCAGCCGCCGCGAGATAGCCGCCGCGCCGGACCCCGCGGCGCACAGGCGCCGGCTCGCGAGCGCGTACGCGGACGAGCATCTGCACGCGCAGGCGGCTTGCGCGGACGGCTTCGTCGATGAGGTGATCGACCCGCACGACACGCGCTCGCGCGTCGCCGCCTGCCTGGAGGCGCTGGCGGGCGTCGAGCGCACGCCGTCGCGGGCGAGCAACATCCCGGTCTAGCGGAAGGAGGCAGCGATGCAGTGGTCAGATCCATTCGAGCGGCTCGCGGTCGGTGAGCGATTCGAGTCGGCGAAGCGCACTGTGCGCGACACGGACGTGATCGTGTTCAGCGCGCTCACGGGCGACTGGCACCCCCAGCACTGCGACCCCGAGTGGGCCGCGCGCAGCCCGTTCGGCGAGCGCATCGCGCACGGGATGCTCGTGCTGTCGCTCGCGGTCGGGCTCGTGCCGCTAGACCCCGAGCGCGTGCTCGCGCTGCGGCGCGTGGGCGACGTGGTGTTCAAGCGCCCGGTGCGCCTGAACGAGTCGATCTCGGTCGCGGGCGAGATCACGGCGCTGCGAGCACTCGACGCATCGTCTCCGGGCGGGGAGACCGCCGGCCTGGTCGATTTCGCCTGGCGGATCCGCAACCAGGACGGCGCGCTGGTGTGCCGCGCGAGCGTGCAGGTGCTGTGGCGGACGGATGCGGCGATCGCCGTGCAAGCCGCCGCGGAGCCGTGGTTTGAGCCGATCGCGGCCGGCGCGGCGCCCGGCGAGTTCGCGCCGCTGCCGCTGTGATGCTCGAGGGGCGGCGCATCCTCGTGACGGGCGTGCTCGACCGCCACTCGATCGCGTACGCGACCGCCGCGCGGGCCCAGGAGCTGGGCGCGCAGGTGCTGCTCACGGGCTTCGGGCGCACCAAACGCATGACCGAACGCGCCGCGCGCCAGCTGCCGCAGCAGGCCGACGTGCTCGAGCTGGACGTGAACAGCGAGCACGATCTCGAGGCGCTTCGCGGCGAGCTGGAGCGGCGTTGGGGGGCGCTGGACGGGCTGCTGCACGCGGTCGCCCACGCGCCGCCGGACGCGCTCGGCGGCGGCTTCATGGACACCCCACCGGAGAGCGCGCTTACCGCGTTTCAGACCAGCGCGTTCTCGCTGAAGGCGCTGGTCGCGGGGCTGCGGGGACTGCTTGAGGCGGCGCCGGACGGCGCGGGCGTGGTCGGGCTGGACTTCGACGCGAGCGTCGCGTGGCCCTCATATGACTGGATGGGCGTCGCGAAGGCGGCGCTTGAGGCGGTCTCGCGCTACCTGGCGCGCGAGCTCGGGCCGCGTGGCATCCGCGTGAACCTCATCGCAGCCGGCCCGATCGAGACGCTCGCCGCGGGCGGCATCCCCGGCTTCTCACAGCTGGGCGAGGTGTGGTCGCAGACCGCGCCGCTTGAGTGGGACACGGACGATCCGGGTCCGGTGGCTGACGCGGTCTGTTTTCTGCTCTCGCCGTTCGCCCGCGGGATCACCGGTGAGATCGTGCACGTGGACGGCGGCTTTCACGCGGTTGGCTGTCCGATGCCATGTCCGTGAGACGGGATACTCTGAATTTGTGGGGGCTGTGCCTGTCATCTGGACCATCGGTCATTCGAATCACTCGTTTGAGCGCTTCGCGGAGCTCTTGCGGGGTGAGCGGGTCGAGTTCGTCGTGGACGTCCGCTCCTATCCCTACTCGCGCATTGCGCCTCAGTTCAACCGCGAGCTGCTGGATGTCGCTCTCGGTCGGGTAGGAGTGCGATATCTCTTTCTGGGAGAGGAGCTTGGCGGGCGGCCGGCGCGGGAGGAGGACTACGACGAGCAGGGTCACGCGCGCTACGACCGCATAGCCGAGCAGCCCGCGTTTGGAGCTGCCATACAGCGCCTGCTGACGGGATGTCGCGAACGTCGAATCGCGCTGCTGTGCAGCGAGGGCCAGCCGCGGGAGTGCCACCGCAGGTTGCTCGTCGGCAAAGTCCTCACCGATCAAGGCGTGCAACTGCACCACATTCTCCCGAATGGAGCTGTGGAGCAGGAGGATTCCGTATCTTTGGACGCCGAGGACGCGCAGGAGAGGCTGTTCGGCGAGGAGATGGCGTGGAGATCTACACGATCGGTTTCACACAGACGACGGCTGAGCGCTTCTTCGGCCGCCTGAAGGAAGCCGGTGTGAGGCGTCTGCTCGACGTCCGCCTCAACAACTCATCGCAGCTCGCCGGCTTCGCAAAGGCGCAGGATCTGCCCTTCTTTCTGCGGGAGCTTGTCGGCGCACACTACGAACACGACCCGCGCCTGGCTCCCACGCAGGATCTGTTGGACGAGTACAAGAAGCGTAAAGGTGAGTGGTCTGACTACGAGCAGCGGTTCCTCGAGCTCATGGCACAGCGCCACATCGAGAGTGCGCTCTCTCCGGCCGAGTTCGAACTCCCGACCGCGCTGCTCTGCAGCGAGGCCACCGCGGAGAACTGCCATCGCAGGCTTGTCTGTGACTATCTCGCGGCGCACTGGCCTGAGGTGCGGCCTGTGCACCTCTGATGCGCATAGTCGTCAACCATCTCACGCGGATGGAAACCCCCCGCATATGCATCGCAGGACTGGACCCGGCAAGCGGGCGCCACATCCGGCCCACGACCGGGCGTAGCCGCCCGCTCACGCGTGACCTACTCACCGATCAGGGTGGCCTGTTTGCTGTAGGTGCGTTGATCGACCTTGGTGAGGTCACGCCGAACCCGAGCAAGCCCGAGACCGAGGACCATCTCTTCTGGCCCGATAGAGCTCGGTTAGTCGGCCGGCTATCTCCCGATCGCTACGTGGAGCTGATGCGTGAACATGCGACCGACGATCTCCAGACGATCTTCGGCGCCGAGCTCTTGCGGCACGACTGGAACTACGCGGTCGATAAGGGCCACGGAGCCGCCTCGCTGGGCATTCTGCGCGTGCGACGTCGGCCTGATCTCGAGGTCGATCGCTACGGCAAGCTGCGGCTGCGTTTGAACGACGGAGAAAAGCCGTCCTTTCTTTCGGTCACGGACGTGAGGTTCGTTGAGGCAGACCACAAGACCATCAGGAAGCAGGTAGTAGCGGATGTAAGGGCGCGCATGCGACGATGAGTCGAAGTGCTGCTCATGCTTGGCTTGGCCCGAGCCAGAGCATTCCCGCAAACCGGCGATGACCGTGAGCGGCACTGGCTCCAGGTCAATGGGATTTGCATGGCGGACAGCCCGCTCGGTGAACCATCGCGTCCCGCGCGGGACGCGAGCTCGTAGGCGCGCGGGGCGGTTGCAAAGCAGCGGTATAGTCGCCCGATGCCGAGCAACCACCAGGTGCGGCTGGCCGCGCGGCCGTCGGGCCTGCCGAAGGCGTCTGACTGGAGCATGACCGAGGAGCCGGTGCCGACGCCCGGCGCCGGGGAGTTCGTGGTCGAGATCTCGCACATCTCGCTCGACCCGGCGATGCGCGGCTGGATGAACGCGGGCGCCTCCTACATCGACCCTGTGGAAATCGGCGACGTGATGCGCGCCGGCGCGGTCGGGCGCGTGGTCGCCTCCGAGCACCCCGGGTTCGCCGTCGGCGAGCACGTGTACGGCGCGTTCGGCGTGCAGGAGTACGCGCTGTCGGACGGCAGCGGGGTCGTGAAGGTCGATCCGTCGCTGGCGCCGCTGCCGACGTATCTGGGCACGCTGGGCATGACCGGCATGACCGCGTACTTCGGGCTGTTCGACGTGGGCAAGCTGCGCGAGGGCGACACGGTCGTCGTCTCGGGCGCCGCCGGCGCGGTGGGCAGCGTGGTCGGGCAGATGGCCAAGATCAAGAACGCGCGCGTGATCGGCATCGCCGGCGGCGCGGAGAAGTGCGGGTGGATCGTGGAGGAGCTGGGCTTTGACGCGGCGATCGACTACAAGACGCAGGACGTCCGCGTCGCGTTGCGCGAGGCGGCGCCCGACGGGGTGGACGTGTACTTCGACAACGTCGGCGGCGAGATCCTCGACGCCGTGCTCACGCGCCTGGCGCGCGGCGCGCGCATCGTGATCTGCGGCGCGGTGTCGCAATACAACGCCACCGAGGGAGTGCGCGGCCCGGCCAACTACCTGGCGCTGCTCGTCGCCCGCGCGTCGATGACCGGCATGGTCGTGTTCGACTACGCGCCGCGCTTCGCGCAGGCGGCCGCGGAGATCGCGGGATGGATGCGGGAAGGCAAGCTGATCTCGCGCGAGGACATCGTGGACGGCGGCGTGAGCGCGTTCCCGGACGCGCTGCTCAAGCTGTTCGCCGGCGAGAACGTGGGCAAGCTCGTACTGCGCGTCGGCTAAGTGCGCGCCGCGGCCAGCCGCTGGCCCTACCTTCCGCTGGCGATCGCCGGCGTGTATCTGATCGTGCTGCTCGCACACCTGCGGGCGATCGTCGACACGATGGCTCAGAGCGCCGACGTGGTCGTCGCGCACCAGCTCGCGGAGCTGATCTCTTCACACAGTGGGGCGATCGTGCTCGGCGACTCGGCGTGGTACTCGACGCTGCTGTTCGAGCTCGCGACACGCCGGCTGCCCTTCTACCGCCCGCTCTGGGATCTCGCGCCGTTCATCGCGACGGCGATCTCGTTTCTCGCCATCGCCTGGTCGGCCTGGCGCGTGGCAGGGCGCTGGGCGGGCGCGATGACGCTGTCCTTGCTCGTGTGCGCCGGCGCGAGCCTGTTGACCCAGTACGGCGCGCTCGACAACCACGTCCTGACCTGGACGTCGGACAGTCTGCTGATCGCCGGCCTGGTGTGGGTCCTGTATCCGAGCGCGCCTCGACGTCGCTCGCGCTGGTTGCCGCTCGCGATCGCGCTCGGCCTGCTGGTGGCGCTCAACCTCGCCTCCGACCGGCTGCTCTATGCCGGCGGGATCGCGCCGGTGGTGGTCGCCTCGCTGGTTGCGTGGAGACGCTCGCCCGGCGCTCGCACGCGCGAGGGCGTGCTCTACGCGCTGGCTACGAGCGCGGTCGCGATCGCCGGCGCGCTGCTCGTCGTTCACTTCATGCGCCAACACCAGATCGGCCCGAACCCCGGCTTCGTGATCACGTTCGCGCATGCGGGCGCGCTGTCGGGCAACTTCAGCCTGTGGTGGCAGTCGCTCGCGCTGCTCGGCGGCGATTTCTCCGCGAAGAGCATCACGCTGGCGCCAATCGTCTACCTGTGCGCCTCGGGCCTCACGCTCGCGGCCATATTGCTGATCCCGCGCCTGGCGCAGCTCGAGCTGCGCGGCGCGAGCGCGTCGCGCGTGCCGGGTGGGGGTCGAGCCTCGAGCTCGGGCGAGCAGCCGCGCGTGCCCGCGCGCGACGCGTTCGTGGCAGCGTGGGCCACTTCGGCGCTGCTCGTGTCTGCGGCGTTTGTGCTCTCCAGCACGCCGGTGGGGTTGGGCACGATCCGCTACCTCGTCGGGGTGCCGCTGGCGGCCGCCGCGCTGGTGCCGCTGCTGGCTCGCCGCCGCGAGACGGTCGCGCTGGTCGTCGCCGCGGCGAGCATCTACTGCGTGTCCGGCGTTCTGTCGATCGCGCGTGGTGAAGCCTCACAGCCGAGCGGCGTGACGCAGCAAGAGGTGAACACGTTCGTGCGCCTTGCCGCAGCGACGCGCGCCGGCCACGGCTACACCGGTTACTGGGACGCGTCGCCGATCACCTGGAAGAGCCGCTTTCGCGTGCTCGCCTACCCCGCTCGGCAGTGCGGCGCCGGCATCTGCCGGTTCGCGCTCGGCTATGACTCAAGCTGGTACAAGCCGAGCGGCTCCACGCGCAGCTTTCTGATCACCGACACCGCACAGCCGTACATGCCTTCCGCGCCGACGACGCTCGGACCCCCTGCAGCGAGCTACCGTGTCGACAGCAAGTACACGTTCCTCGTGTACGACTACGACATCGCCAGCAAGATCCAACCGTGAGTCAGAACACCGGCGTCTCGCGGTAGTCGCCGAAGACCCGCTGCAGCGACTCCACGATCTCACCCTCGCTCGCGCGCGCGTGGGCACAGGCGAGTAGCGGCTCCATCAGGTTGCGGTCCGGGTGCGCGGCGTGCTCGCGCAGGGCGGCGAGCGTGCGCTCGACGGCGACGCTGTCGCGCGCGGCGCGCGCGGCTTGCAGGCGGTCGATCTGCTTGCGTTCGAGCGCGGGGTCGACGCGCAGCGTGGGGATCGGTTCTTCCTCGGTGGCGACGTGGCTGTTCACGCCCACGACCAGCCGTTCGCCCGAGTCAATCTCCTGCTGCAACGCGAAGGCCGCGTCGGCGATCTCGCGCTGCGGGTAGTTGAGCTTGACCGCGTCCACCATCCCGCCCAACTCGTCGATCTTCTTAAAATATTCGTACGCGCGTACTTCCATCTGATCGGTCAGCGCCTCCACGAAGTACGAGCCACCGAGCGGGTCCACGGTGTTCGTCACGCCGGTCTCGTGCGCGAGCATCTGCTGCGTTCGCAACGCGACCGTGACCGCCTGCTCGGTCGGCAGCGCCAGCGCCTCGTCGTAGGAGTTCGTGTGCAGCGACTGCGTGCCGCCGAGCACCGCGGCGAGCGCCTCGACGGTCGTGCGCACGATGTTGTTGAGCGGCTGCTGCGCGGTGAGCGACACGCCGGCGGTCTGCGAGTGAAAGCGCAGCTGCCACGAGCGCGGGTCCTTGGCGGCGAACGTCTCGCGCATCTCTTTCGCCCAAATGCGCCGCGCCGCGCGGTACTTCGCGATCTCCTCGAAGAAGTCGAGCTGCGCGTTGAAGAAGAACGACAAGCGCGGCGCGAACTCGTCGACCTCCAGCCCGCGCGCGATCGCCTGCTCGACATAGGTGAGGCCGTCCTTGAGCGTGAACGCGAGCTCCTGCTGCGCGGTCGAGCCGGCCTCGCGGATGTGGTAGCCGGAGATCGAGATCGGGTGCCAGCGCGGCATGCAGCGCGTGCACCACTCGATCATGTCGCCGCACACGCGCATCGCGGGGTCGATCGGGAAGCACCACTCCTTCTGCGCGATGTACTCCTTGAGGATGTCCGCCTGGATCGTGCCCGACAGGCGCTCGCGCGGGATCGGCTCGCCCTCGCGCGACTCGGCGGCCGCGACGTAGAAGGCGAGCATGATCGCCGCGGGCGCGTTGATCGTCATCGACACGGACACCTCGCCGACGTCGATGCCGGAGAACAGGGTCTGCATGTCATCGAGCGTGTCGACGGCGACGCCCTCGCGGCCGACCTCGCCGAGCGAGCGCGCGTGGTCGGAGTCATGGCCCATCAGCGAGGGCATGTCGAACGCGGTCGACAGCCCCGTCTGGCCGTGGTCGAGCAGGTAGCGGAAGCGCTCGTTGGTCTCCTCGCTCGTGCCGAAGCCCGCGAACTGGCGCATCGTCCACAGCCGCCCGCGGTACATCGAGGCGTGGATGCCGCGCGTGAACGGGTACTCGCCGGGCACGCCGATCGGGTCGTCGGGTCCGCCCGCGCCGGCGCCTGGGGACAGGTCGCCCGCCGTGTAGAGCTCGCGCACGGGCTCGTCGGAGAGGGTGCGAAATGCCTGCCCCTCCCCTCCCAGCTTGGCCTCGTCCGTCTCGGCGCGAGGCTTCGGACTTACTGCCATGGCCGATCCATGCTACCCAGCGCTCATCCTCACCCGGTCATGCTCCACCGTGGAATGGACGATGACGCAGATGAGCGAAGCACTTGTAGTGTACTAGACTACGATCAACTACATGAGTCGCGAGGCAGCCCAGAAGCCGTTCTCCATACGCATGAGCTCACAGACGCTCGCCCGTCTCGATGTGGGCGCGCGGCGTCGTGGCGAGGCCAGGTCGCGTACGGCAGAGCGGCTCATCGACGAGGGCCTGCGCATGGAGGATCACCCGGGCATCGTGTTCAGGGACGGCCCGGCGGGGCGCCGCGCGGCGCTCGTCGGCGGCCCGGACGTGTGGGAGATCATCGAGACACTCAAGGACACTGGTCTTGCAGGCGAGCAGGCGATCTCCGCCACGGCCGAATGGGGAGTTCTGACGCACGCCCAGGTGCGCGCTGCCGTGCGTTACTACGCGGACTTCCGCGACGAGGTCGACGCCCGGATTGCTCACAACAGTCAGGAAGCCGACCGCCAGCGGGCGGCATGGGTCAGAGCGCAAGAAGCGCTCGCTTGAAGCTTCTCATCGACGAGATGTACCCACCCGCGATCGCCGAGCAGCTGCGCGACCGCGGAGGAGGCGTCCAGGCAGTGACCGAGCGTCCCGAGCTGCGTGCGCTCGCGGACACCGACATGTTCGCGATCGCCCAGCAGGAGCAGCTCGCCGTCGTGACCGAGAACATCGACGACTTCAGCGTCATAGCCGACAGCTACGACCAGCGCGGCCACGCGCACTTCGGTCTCGTTCTCGTCCCACCCGGCAGCTACCCACGCGGCAGCACGGGGACGATCGGACGCATGGTCACCGAGCTCGACCGGCTGCTGGGCGAGCATCCCGCGACGACGCCGACAAGCCTGCGCCACTGGCTCTAGACGAGCTGGACCGCCGCGCTAGCCTCGCGATCAGTGATGCCCAGCGATGCCCCCACGATTGTCAGTGAGCTCAGCCGCCTGGTCGGCTCAGAGCACGTCATCGACCCCCCGCCGAGCTCCGCGTACAACCGCGACTGCTCCAGCCGCCGAGGCATCGTCGGGCGTGCGCAGGCGGTCGCGCTGCCGGGCGACGCAGAGGAGGTCGCGGCGGTCGTGCGCTGGTGCTACGCGCACGACGTGCCGATCGTGGCGCGCGGCGGCGGCACGGGCATGACCGGCGGCGCGGTGCCGATCGACGGCGGCGTGGTGTGTTCGCTCGAGCGTCTGCGCGGCGTGCGCGAACTGGAGCCGGGGCTGTGGCGGATGTGCGTCGACGCGGGCGTGAGCACCCGCGACGTGCGGCGCCTTGCGCGCGAGAACGGGCTGCTGTTCGCGCCCGACCCGGGCGCGGCCGAGCAGTCGCAGATCGGCGGCAACGTCGCGACCAACGCGGGCGGGCCGCACGCACTCAAGTACGGCGTCACGGGTGCGTGGGTCGCGGGCATGGAGGTCGTACTCGCGCCTGGAGAGCTCGTGCAGGTCGGCGGCTGGGCGGGCAAGGATGTGGCGGGCTATGACCTGAAGAGCCTGCTCGTGGGCTCCGAGGGCACACTCGGGCTGATAACCGCCGTGCGCCTGCGGCTGCTGCCAGCGCCGCAGGCGGCGATCGCGCTGGTCGTGTTCCTGCGCTCGCGTGAGGATGGCTGTGCAGCGATCCTCGATGTGTTCTCCGCGGGTCTGCGACCGTCGGCGCTCGACTTCATCGACGGCGAGACGCTCGCGATGCTGACGGCCGCATACCCCGGCAACGGCGTGCCGGCGGACGCCGGTTTTGCGCTGATCTGCGAGGTCGACGGCTCCACTCAGGAGGCGCATGCGCAGCGCCAGGCGCTGATCGAATTGCTCGCGGCGGAAGCGGTCGCTGTGCACGAGCCGGAGGACACGCGCGCGCTGTGGCGCTGGCGCGACGGCGCCAACCCGGCGGTCACGGCCGTGCGCGGCGCGAAGGTCAGCGAGGACGTCGTCTTCCCCGTCGAGCGCCTCGCCGAGGGGCTAGCGCGCTTCGAGCAGATCGCCTCCGAGCACGGCCTGCGCTCGTGCGCGTGGGGCCACGGCGGCGAGGGCAACGTGCACGCGACCGTGCTCGTCGACCCCGTGCGCGAGGATGAGCTGGACGCCGCGGACGCGGTCGGCGAGCAGCTGTTCGCGCTCGTGATCGAGCTCGGCGGATCGATCGCCGGAGAGCACGGCGTGGGCTGGCACAAGCGTGGACGGCTGGCCGCTCAGTGGCATGCGCGCGCGTTGACGCTGCACGAACAGGTAAAACACGCATTCGATCCCAAGGGCCTGCTCAACCCAGGCAAGAAGCTGGCGCGGTACCCTGCGCGCTCGCTGGGCACATCAACCTGAAAGGAACTCGCAAATGAACAAGTCACAGCTGGTCGACGCGATCGCTGCCGACAGCGGCCTCACGAAGGCCGACTCGGCACGCGCGGTCGAGTCGCTCGTAGACACCGTCACCAAGACGCTCAAGAAAGGCGACGAGGTCAGCATCACCGGCTTCGGCAAGTTCTCCGTCGTCAAACGAGCCGCGCGCCAGGGGGTCAACCCGCGCACCGGCGAGCGCGTGAAAATCAAAGCCTCCAAGGCGCCGAAGTTCTCCGCGGGCGCCGGGCTCAAGCAGGCGGTGAGCCCCAAAAAATAGTGCTGGTCAGCGAGCTGGAGCTCCCCGCGTTCGACTACACGGACGCGGCCCTGCGCGGGGAACGCTTCCACGCCGCGATGGCGGAGCTGCGCGAGCATGGCTGGCTCGCGCAGGGGCCGTACGGCTATATGGTGCTCGACCGCGAGTCCGCGGAGTTCTTCCTGCGGACTCGCTCGGCCACGTTCCCCGGCATGAAGATCGCCGAGATCTTCGGCGTCAGCGAGGGGCCGTTGTACGAGCAGATGCGGCGCAACATCCTGCACGTCAACGGCCCCGATCACTCACGCCTGCGCAGCCTCATCAACCCAGCGCTCTCGCCGCGCGCGGTCGGGCGCTACGCGCCCGCCATGCGCACGTTCCTGGAGGAGCTGTTGGAGCAAGCCGTCGCAGCGTCGCAGGTGGGTCGCGATCGGCGAGCGCGCTGTGAGTTCGTCGACGCGTTCGCCAAGCCCTACCCGTCGCAGGTGATCGCCACCGTGATGGGCGCGCCCGTGTCCGACGCGCCGCGGCTGCACCACTGGTCCAACTGGATTCAGCGGCAGTTCGACGCCGCCAGCATGGCCAGCGAGCGCGATCTCATCGAGCGCGCGGTCGCCGAGTTCTACGAGTACGCCGAGGAACTACTTAGGGTGCGACGCGAAGACCCGCGCGACGACCTCCTCTCTATGTTGATCGAGGCTGAAGAGGCCGGCGAGCGGCTCTCAGACGTCGAGTGCATCAACCTCGTCTTCAACGTGCTCGCCGGCGGCGTCGACACAACGCAGAGCCAGTTCGCGCACGCCGTGCGGCTGCTCGCCGAACACCCCGACCAGTGGGCGCAACTCGTCGAGGACCCGTCACTCGCCGACGCGGCCGTCTACGAGGCGCTCCGCTTTGAGCCGATCACACCGTTCACCGCGCGCATCACCACCGAGCAGGTCGTGTACCGCGACGTCACGTTCCCGCCCGACACGATCGTGATGGTCTGCGCGTTCACCGGCAACCGCGACCTGCCGAGCGAGGACGACGCGCCGGTCGATCCTGCCGAGGCCGAGCGTTTCGACATCGTCGCCGCCGCGCGCAGGCCCGCCGGCGCGCGAGCACGCGTGCTCACGTTCGGCGCCGGCGTGCACTACTGCGTCGGCGCCAACCTCGCGCGCCTGGAGCTGCGCGAAGCGCTCACCTTCCTCTCCCAGCGCGTGCGCGACCTGCGCCTCGACGGCGAGCCCGAGTTCGAGAGCATCACCGGCATCTACGGCCTCTCGCAGCTGCCCGTCAGCTTCAGCCTCGCCTGAGTCCGCGCCGCGCCTGCCTGGTGTGTGCGCCGCGCGCGTCCGCGCGGTGGAACAATTCGGGAGGGGGCCACGGCGGGCTTGCTAGCGACACGAGGTGGACATGGCAGAGTTGTTCGAACGGATTCCTAGGCGCGTCCCGCGCGCGGTGCGGCTGCTTGTCGCGGTCGCCGCGGTCGGCCTGCTCGCGCTCGGGGTCGATGCCAGCAGCGCTATCGCTGGTGAGTACCACGTTTACTCGTGCAGGACGCCGTCGGGGGAAGCGGCTCCGGTGGATGGGTGGAGTGGGTCTGTCAGTGCCACCAGCGTCGGGGCAATCACGGAAGACGCCTGCTCGAAGCCCGGCGGAGCGCTGATCGCAGCGCTCCGCGGCGGTTACCCGCGGACGGCCAACACCAACATGGCCACGTGGGAGTTTGCAGCGCCAGCAGGCGAGACGCTCGCAGGTGCGACGTTGTGGCGTGCAGGGGACGCGGAAGGTGGCCAAAAGATCAACGCGCTGTATGAGTTCTGGCTCGCGGGTCCCAGTAACGTCAACGAATCCGCGATTGCCTTTGACACCTGCTTTGGTGCTCCAGAATGCCCCAAAGGCATCGGGAACAAGAGCAAACCGCTAGCTGCTGAAAATCGGGTCGTTGTCCCTGGCGCGAATCTTGGGCCGCATTTGTACCTGAACGCCACGTGCGGTGGCGACTCCGGGACCGCCTGCAACGAAGGAGAACAAGACCCCAACGGCTACGCCGCAGTCATCTACCTCTATGCCGCTGACCTGATCCTCGAACAGAGCGCTCCACCAAGCGCGTCGGACGTGAGCGGCGAACTTACGAGCGCGCCGGTGCTGAGAGGCACGAGCGACGTGGCGTTCAGTGCTAGCGATCCCGGCTCGGGGGTGTACGAGGCGCTGTTCAGCGTCGACGGCAAGGTCGTGCAGAGCACGGTGCTGAATGAAAACGGCGGGCGTTGCCACAACGTGGGGCAGACGAGCGACGGCCTGCCCGCTTTCTTGTACGCGCAGCCGTGTCCCGCGTCCGTTAGCGCGGACGTGGGCTTTGACACCACGCGCGTGGCCAACGGTGCACACCACCTGGTCGTGAGCGTGGTCGACGCGGCGGGCAACGCGGCGACCGTGCTCGACAGGCAGGTGACGATCGACAACCCGCCGCCGCCCGGCGGCCCGAACGGCACGAACGCCTCGGCGCAGGCGGCGCTCTCGGTCGCGTGGAGCACTACCGCGCGCACAGGGCGGGCGCGCACTGGGCGGGCGCGGGGCGGGCGCTTGACGAGCGCGTACGGACACGCGCAAACGATCGTCGGGCTGCTCACCGGCGCCGGTGGCGCGCCGATCGGCGACGCGCAGATCGACGTGCTCGCCACGCCCGCCTACACGGGGGCGAGCGCGACGGCGATCGACGGGGTCCGCACAGACGCCAATGGGCGCTTCACCTTGCGTCTGCCAGCTGGAATCTCCTCGTGCACACTGCGCTTCTCCTACAGCGCCCAGTTCGACACCCCGCCGGTCGCGACCAGGACACTCGTCCTCGCTGTCCGCGCAGGTGTCGCGCTACGCGTCACGCCGCGCACGACTAGCGTCGGGCACAGCATCCGCTTCAGCGGCCGGCTGCTCGGCGGGCCGATCCCGCACGGCGGCACTCCGCTCGTGCTCGAGGCGCGCTCGCCCGGCGGCGCGTGGCTCGAGTTCGACGTCATCCGCAGCGACGCGCGCGGCCGTTTCCACGCGGGCTATCGCTTCAAGTTCCCCGGCCCCGCCGAGTACCAGTTCCGTGTGCTCTGCGAAGCAGAGGCCGACTACCCGTTCGCCACGGGCGCGTCCAATTTGGTGGGGGTTTTCGAGCGGTAGTCCGCATGGTCCAAAGTGTCGAATCACGGCGTATCATAGTGCCGCACTTAGTGCTACACTTCTCGTATGCCGACGAAGAAGCACAGGTACACCATCACGAGTGACGAGAAGGTCGAGTTCGCACTCCGGCGAAGTCGGCGCAGCTTCCCGCCCGGAACTTCAGATTCGAAGATCCTCGCTGCGCTCGTCAGCAAGGGCGAGGAGGCGCTTAAGCAGGAGAGTCAAGCGGAAGAAGACTATGAGCAGCGCCGGCGTACGGCCGCCAAGCGCCTGGCCGACCGTTTCCGGCGGCCGGAGGGCCTCGATTATGCGGCACTCCGCGAGGCCTCCGCGCAGTGGCAGCGCGGGTGAGCTCGGCGTTCAAAGGCAGGAAGCTCGTCGTCGACAACTCCGCGTTTCAGCGCGGCGGCGACGAGATCGTGCGTGCCGACTGGCTTCGGGCGCTCGAGGAAGGACATCTCTACCGATCGCCGATTCTGGAGTTCGAGGTCCTATACAGCGCGCGCAACGCCCGCGAGCACGCGGAGCTGAGAGAGGAGCTCGAGGCACTCAGACCGCTAGAGCTATCGGAGGCCGTGGTTGGCGCCGCGCTTGAAGCTCAGGCCAAGCTCGCGCGACATGCGGCCGGTTTTCACCGCCTCCCACACCAGGACTACCTCGTCGCAGCGATCGCCGCCGCCCACGAACTCGGCGTACTGCACTACGACGCCGACTTCGATCGCATCGCCGAGCATTCCTCGCTGGCCTTCGAGAGCGTCTGGATCGCTTCTGCCGGCACGCTCGACAAGGACGCAGCCGACCCGCTCCGGCCGCACAGGAGGGCCATCACCCACAGCCTGGCCCAGTTCAGCGGCGGGCGTGCCAGAGAAGTCCTCGACAATGTTCTCGGCCTGCTCGAGGACGAACTCCGTGCGGACGGCCTCCAGGCGCCTGTACGTCGATGAAGCATCCTGCCATCGGGAGAGCCTACGCGGGCGGACGCGGCGCACGCCGCCGCGCAATTTCCAGCGATTCGAGGTCGACCAGGTCCTGTGGCCGGCCGGCGGCTCGCTTCATGGCGATCAAGTCGTCGACCGAGGCGACTAGCACGTGCACACCGTCGAGGTCGATTTCAGTGGCGTTGCGTCGCAACGTGGCATAGCCGGGAGAGCCGTCGGGATCGACCAGCAGGTCGACGTTGCCTTCGCTCGTGGTCAGCGTGAGCATCTGCGTGCGCCTGAGTGTCCTCTCATCGGCCACGAACGGCAGATCCTCGTCCACTCCGCGCAACCGGGCGCCGAGTTCGGTGAGCAGCGTTCCCAGGCGCCCGAGGTTCGCCTCGTCGGTCGCGTAGCAGATGTCGAGGTCCTTGGTGAAGCGCGGGCTGGCCTGCACGATCACCGCGACGCCGCCGACGACGACGAAGTCGACGTCCGCGCCGACCAAGCGGCGGAGAAGCTTGTTCAGCGCAAACTCAGACTCGTTCGTCACGGCTTCGCTCACCGGCCTGCGCAAGCGCCTGCGCCTGCGCATACATGGCTTCGATGCCGCGGATTCGCTCCGCGGGTGTCAGTTCGAGATGCCGGCGGATGAGGCTCTCGTCGACTCCTGCGCTGCGCGCCGGCGCGTCCAGCGTCAGGCGATGGCCCGTCGCCCACAGCGCTCTGTCGAGCGTGTCGACCGTGGGGTTCGCGCGCGGGCTCTCCAGCTTCGCGACGGCGGCCTGGCTGACCCCGAGCCGGTGCGCCAGATCGGCTTGCGTGAGGCCAGCGCTGCGTCGGGCGTCTCTGAGCAGGGATGCTGCGGCGGACATCCTCTCATTATAACCTATACGTTATGAGCCCCGGCGACTGGCATCCAACTCCCGCTGCAACCCCTCCAGCACTCGCACAACACGCAGCCCGCTGTGGCCGTCCGAGCGCGGCGGCGTGCCGCTGCGGATCGACTCGACGAAGTGCTCGCACTCCAGCCGCAGCGGCTCGCTGCTGGCGATGCGCGGCGAGAAGATGTCGCCGCTGCGGGTGATGTACTCGCCGTAGGAGCGCGTGTCCTCGTCGAAGCCCTTGTCGTAGACAGTCAGCTTGCCCTCGATCGCCATGTCGTCGAAGGTCGCCATGCGCTTTGAGCCGACGACCGTGAAGCGCCGCTCCTTGTGCGGGTCAAGCCACGACAGGTGCAGGTGCGCGGAGATGCCCGACGGGAAGCGCAGGAAGCAGAAGACCACGTCCTCGACGCCCGCTCTCAGGTAGCACTCACCGCGCGCGCTCAGCTCGTCGGGCTCCTCCTCGACCAGATGCAGCAGCACCGACACGTCGTGCGCGCCGAGGCTCCACAGCGCGTTCTCGTCCGCGCGCGCCTTGCCGAGGTTCAGGCGGTTGCCGTAGATGTAGTGGATCTCGCCCAGCTCACCGCCGTCGGCGAGCTCCTTCAGCTTGCGCACGCCCGGGTGGTACTCGAGCAGGTGGCCGACCATCAGCGTGCGCCCGCTGGCCTCGGCCGCCGCCACCGCGCGCTCGGCGTCCGCGACCGACTGCGCGAGCGGCTTCTCGACGAAGCAGTGCTTGCCCGCCTCCAGCACGCGCACCGCCAGCTCCGCGTGCGTCGGCACCGGCGTCGCCAGCGCGATCGCGTCGAGCGTCTCGTCCGCCAGCAGGTCCTCGAAGCGGTCCGTCATCCGTGTGCCCGGCAGCATCGCTGCCATGCGCTCACGCGCGCCCTGCGACGCGTCGCAACACCACGCGAGCTCCACGTCCGGCAGCGCGTTGAAGTTGCGCGCGAGGTTCGGGCCCCAGTAGCCGAGCCCGACGACGCCCACGCGAAGCGGGCTGCTCATCCGCTGCTTGACGCCGCCGCGCCTTCGGGCGAAGCGGCCCGCGGCGAGGTGAGCGCCGCCCTGATGGCGTCCACGACCTCACGCGCCTGCTCTGCTGGGAGGACGGGGCTCATCGGAATCGCGAGGTTCGTTCGTGCGAGCTCGTCGGTCACGGGCAGCTCGATCCCCGCTCCCCACCGCTCCATGGCCGGCTGACGGTGAACGGGAGTGCGATAGTAGCCGCGCGCCTCCACTCCCGCGTGCGCGAGCTCGGCCGCGAGGCGATCGGCGTTGGGGTGTCGCACCACGTACAGGTGCCAGGCCGTCTCCACGCCGGGCGCGACCGTGGGCACCGTGACGAGATCGCCGAGCCCGGCCTGCTCGTAGACCTCGGCGGTCGCACGGCGGTGCGCGGTCCATCGGTCGAGGTGCGGGAGCAGCACGCGCAGCACCGCCGCCTGAAGCTCGTCCAGGCGGGAGTTGTAGCCCACCTCGTCGAACGTGACCTTGTCGTGGGAGCCGTGGAAGCGCAACATCCGCGCGCTCGCGGCGATGCCGTCGTCGTCGGTCGCGATCGCGCCACCGTCGCCGAAGCAGCCGAGGTTCTTGGATGGGAAGAACGAGAATGTCGCGACCATCCCGAGCGACCCCGCGCGGCGGCCGTGCGCGACGGCGCCGGCGGCCTGCGCGGCGTCCTCGACGACAGGCAGCCCGGTCTGCTCGCGTATCTCCCGGATGGGCGCCGGATTGCCGAACAGATCGACCGCGATCACCGCCTTCGTGCGCGCGCTCACGACCGCGCCGACGGTTTCGGGCGTGACGTTGCCGGTGTCCTCGTCGACGTCGCAGAACACCGGCGTCGCGCCCGTCGGCGGGATCGCCTCGGCGCTCGCGTAGAACGTGTACGAAGGGACCACGACCTCATCCCCAGGCCCGACTCCGGCCGCGCGCAGCGCGATCGTGAGCGCGTCAGTTCCGTTGGCCACGCCGACCACGTGGCCGACGCCCAGATATTCGGCGAATTCGCGCTCGAATGCCTGCACCTCCGGCCCGAGGATGTAGCGCCCGCCGTTCGCAACCGCCGTCAAGCGCTCGACGATCTCCTGCCGCAGCGGCTCGAGAGGCGTGGACGTATCGAACAGGGGCACCGCCATGGCGCGCCCATACTAACGACGGGAGGCGCGATCGCCGGCGCCGCCTTGACGCGCCGATCGCGCGCTTGCAGCCCCTTGTGATCCGACGTAGGTCCGGGCTGGATCGCTACGCTGATCGCCCCAAATGGCCGCTTCCGAGAACCCAGCCGCGCGCAAGCCCCTTCGCAGCGTCATCGTGGGGCTCGGCCAGATGGGCGCGCATCATCTGCGCATCCTTTCCTCGCTGCCCGAGGTCGAGGTCGTGGCTGCCGTCGAGCCCGACGAGACGCGACGGGAGACGATGTTGCGCGCGCATCCGGGCGTACGCGGACACGCCCTGCTCCAGCAGGCGTTGGACGAGCACGAGGCACTCGACTTCGTCTGCCTCGCCGTACCGGTCGGGGAGCTGCCCAGCTCTGCTGAGATGGCTTTCGGCGCCGGACTGCACGTGTTCGCCGAGAAGCCGATGGCGCCCGACGAGGAGCAGGCACGAGCGATGATCGCGGCCGCGGCTGAGCGCGAGCTCGTGCTGGGCGTGGGCTACGTCGAGCGCTTCAATCCCGCCGTCGTCGCCCTCAAGCAGAAGCTCGACGCCGGCGCGATCGGGCGCATCGTCCAGATGCACGCCCGCCGCCTCAGCCCGTTCCCCAACCGCGACCGCATGGCGGGCGTGACACTCGACCTCGCCACGCACGACATCGACATCATGCGCAGCCTCTCAGGCTCGGAGATCGAGCGCGTGTCCGCCGAGTCGGTGGGAGGGATGAGCGAGCATCCCGATGACCTGATCTGCGCCGTCATGCGCTTCGACTCCGGCGCGACCGGCCTGCTCGAGGTCAACTGGATCACCCCGACCAAGGTGCGCGAGCTGAGCGTGCTGGGAGAGGGCGGCATGTTCGTCGTCAACTACCTCACTCAGGATCTCGTCTTCTATGAGCATCCGACGAGGTCGAACACGTGGGATCAGCTCGCGGGCATGCGCGGAGGCGGCGAGGGTGACATGGTCCGCTATGCGCTCGAACGCCGCGAGCCGCTGCGCCTGCAGTGGGATGCGTTCATCGAGGCGGTCGGGCGGCGCGGCCCGGCGCCCGTGGACGGCGCCGACGGGCTGGCGACGCTCTCGACTGCGCGCGCGATCCGCGCCGCGAGCGCGGAGCGCCGAGCCGTGGCGCCGAGCTATCGCGAGGCCGCTCGTGTCTGAGCCCGGCAGTCTCGCTGACACCAGCGCGCTCGTCACCGGTGGCGCTGGCTTCATTGGCAGCCATCTCATCGACGGCCTGCTCGCCGGCGGCGCGAGCCACGTGCACGTGCTCGACGATCTGTCGCTTGGGCGCGAGGCGAACCTCGCAGACGCGCTCACACGTCCCGAGGTCGAGCTGACGG